>Ga0316622_100000426_pt1 | contig 24270 bp, 20 predicted proteins | sample OWC_Aug_OW2_C1_D_FD_207646 | JGI IMG/M metagenome (GOLD analysis project Ga0316622, IMG submission 207646) | Wetland soil microbial communities from Old Woman Creek delta, Ohio, United States - OWC_Aug_OW2_C1_D5_C | ecosystem: Environmental > Terrestrial > Soil > Wetlands | place: USA: Ohio... | reverse complement strand
GCGCGGCGGGACGCAGCGTTCAAGCGGGGGACGTGCCTGCTCGCCGCCGGCGACGCGACGGCGGCTGAGAAAGCTCTGAGGTCGGCCGCCGCGGACGCCCGCGACGACGACGTGCCCTGGATCGAGCTGGGCGTGGCCCGCTCGATGATGGCCCAGGGACGGCATGACGCCGCGGCCATCGAGTTCGAGAGGATCGCCGCGGCGCACCCCAACCACGGCGCGCGGCCGGGGGCGCTTTCGGGAGCGGCCGAGGCCCACGAGGCGGCGGGCAACCTCGATGGAGCCGTCGCGGCGCTCACGACGCTCCTCGGCGAGTATCCCGAGAGCTACGAGGCGACCCTCGGGCGCGAGCGCCTGAGGGCGCTCGCCGTCGCGGACACGGCAGCCGCGGCGCCTCCTGACAGCTCCGCGCTCCCCACGCCCTGAGGGAACTCCCGCACACGAGACACGGTCCATGACTCGCGACGATACGAGGGAACTCACGCCGATGATGCAGCAGTACGGCCGCATCAAGGCGGAGCACAGGGACGCCATCCTCCTGTTCCGCATGGGCGACTTCTACGAGACGTTCCTCGAGGACGCGAAGATCGCGTCCCGCGTCCTCGGGATCGCCCTCACGACCCGCGACAAGGGAAGCCAGAACCCGATTCCGCTCGCCGGGATACCGCACCACGCGCTCGAGTCGTATCTGTCGCGGCTGGTCGCGGCCGGTCACAAGGTGGCCATCTGCGACCAGGTGGAGGACCCGAAGTCCGCCAAAGGGCTCGTCAGGCGCGAGGTCACCGAGATCATCACGCCGGGCACGGTGCTCTCGTCTTCGATGCTGAACGAGAAGCGGGCGAGCTTCCTGCTCGCGCTCGCGCCCGCGGGCGACGTCGTCGGTCTCGCCCGGCTCGACCCGTCCACGGGCGAGTTCTCGGTGAGCGAGCACGCGCCGGACGAGGTCAGGCGAGAGGTGCTGCGGGCGGACGCCGCCGAGATCGTGGTGCCCGAGGGGCGCGCGGACGTCGTGACCTCCCTCCTGGCCGACGTGACGCACATCCCCGTTACGCGCCTTCCGGACTGGGAGTTCGCTCTCGACGCCGCGCACGAGACGCTCAGGAAGCACTTCGGCGTCGCGAACCTCGACGGGTTCGGGATCGCGGGCCTCACGGAGGGCCTCGCGGCCGCGGGCGCTGCGCTCCGCTACCTCAAGGACCTCAAGAAGCGCGATCTCAAGCAGATCACGGCCCTGCGGAAGGTGGGCCGCGCCGACCACATGGTCCTCGACGAGACGACGCAGCGGAACCTCGAGCTCGTCGAGCCCCTCGAGCAGGGGCTGCCGGGGGCCACGCTCCTCGGGGTCCTCGACGGCACGCGCACTCCGATGGGGGCAAGGCTGCTCCGCCACTGGGTGCTCTACCCCCTCGTCGACCTGGGAGCGATCTCCGACAGGCTGGATGCGGTCGAGGACTTCGCCTCCGCCCCCGCAGACGCGCGCACGCTTGCGGAGACCCTGGCCGAGCTCTGCGATGTCCCCAGGGTGGCAGGTCGCGTCGGGTCGGGACACGCGGGACCGAGGGACCTCGCGGCGCTCCGGCGAGCCCTCGAGCTCCTGCCCGAGGTCGTCGCGGGCCTTCGTGCCTTCAGGTCCGAGGCCGTGGGCAGACGGGCGTCCGCCGTGCCCGGGCTCTCGCACGTCGCCGAGCTCATCGGGAGCGCGATCGTCGACAGCCCCCCGCCCAGCCTCCGCGAGGGCGGCGTCATCCGCGACGGGTACGACGCGCGCCTCGACGAGCTCCGCTCGCTCGCCCGCGACGGGAAGGCGTGGATCGCCGCGCTCCAGGCGTCGGAGAGGAAGAGGACAGGCATCCAGTCGCTCCGCGTGGGCTACAACAGGGTCTTCGGGTACTACATCGAGGTCACGAAGCCGTACCTGCATCTCGTGCCGGGCGACTACGCCGCGAAGCAGACGCTCGTGGGCGGCGAGCGGTTCGTGACCCCGGAGCTCAAGGAGCACGAGAGCAGGGTCCTCACGGCGGAGGAGGAGACGGTCAGGCTCGAACAGGAAGCGTTCGAGCGGCTCAGGGCGCACCTCGCGGAGTTCGCCGCGCCCATCCAGGAGGCGTCGCGCATCGTCGCGGAGGTCGACGCCCTGCTCTCGCTCGCCAGGGCGGCGGTGGAGAACCGGTACGTGCGGCCGCAGGTGAACGACGGCGACGCGCTGACCGTCGAGGCGGGCCGGCACCCGGTCGTCGAGCGGCTCCTCGAGTCCGAGGCCTTCGTTCCCAACGACGTGGAGCTCACGAGAACGGACCGTCAGGTGCTTCTCATCACCGGCCCGAACATGGCCGGGAAGTCGACGTACCTCAGGCAGGTCGCGCTCATCTGCATCATGGCGCAGATGGGGTCGTTCGTGCCGGCGCGCTCGGCGTGCGTGGGGCTCGTCGACAGGGTGTTCACAAGGATCGGGGCGACGGACGCGCTCGCGCGGGGGAGAAGCACCTTCCTCGTAGAGATGAGCGAGACGGCGAACATCCTGCGGAACGCCACGCCCCGGAGCCTGGTCCTTCTGGACGAGGTCGGGAGAGGCACGAGCACGTTCGACGGTCTCGCGATCGCGTGGGCCGTCACCGAGCACCTGCACGACGGCGCCGGGCCGCGACCGCGAACGCTGTTCGCGACGCACTACCACGAGCTCACGGAGCTCGCGGACGTCCTGCCCGGCGTCAAGAACATGAACGCCCTCGTGAAGGAGAGCGGCGGGAGCATCGCGTTCCTGAGGAAGATCGTCCCCGGCGCCGCGGACCAGAGCTACGGCATCGACGTCGCCAAGCTCGCCGGGATCCCGGAGGCCGTCGTGGTCCGGGCGCGTGAGGTCCTCAGGAACCTCGAGGCGACGCAGTACACCCCCGACTCCGTCCCGCGTCTCGCGGGCGGGGAGCACGGGCCGCTCGCGGAGAGCGGCGTCCAGCTGCACCTCTTCGACCGCGCCGAGTCGGAGATCGAGCGCGAGATCGCGACTCTGGACCTCGAGCGCATGACGCCGCTTGAGGCCATGGAGAGGCTCCTAGAGCTCAGGAAGCGGGTGACCAGTGGCGGGTAGGATCAGGACGCTCCCGGAAGCCGTGTCCAACCGGATCGCGGCGGGCGAGGTCATCGAAGGGCCCTTCTCCGTCGTGAAGGAGCTCGTCGAGAACGCGCTCGATGCGGGCGCCACGTGCATCGCCATCGAGGTGAAGGGTGGCGGGAGCGACCTCGTGCGGGTCTCCGACGACGGCGTGGGCATGGGGCGCGAGGACGCGGTCGCGGCGTTCGATCGGTTCGCCACGAGCAAGCTCGCGCGCGAGACCGACCTCGAGTCCATCGCGACGCTCGGGTTCCGAGGCGAGGCGCTCCCGAGCATCGCGTCCGTGTCTCGCATGCGCCTTCTCACGTGCGAGCGCGGCAGCGACGAGGGGACCGAGGTCACGCTCGTCGCGGGCACCGTGCGGGACGTCGGCCCCGCGGCGCGCGCCCCCGGAACGACCGTCGAGGTCTCGTCGCTCTTCTTCAACACCCCGGCGCGCCGCAAGTTCCTTCGAAGCGACCGCGTCGAGCTCCGGCGCGTTCTCGACCTCATCACGGAGTACGCGGTGGCCTGCACGGGCGTCCGGTTCGACGTCACCGTCGACGGGCGCCCGGTGCTCGAGCTCCTGCCCACCGAGGACCTCGCGGAGCGTCTTGCGGGCGTTCTCGGCACGGCGCTCGTGAGGGAGATGGTGCCCGTCTCCGCGGAGGGCGGCGCGTGCTCGGTCTCCGGTCTCGTCGGTCGTCCGTCCCTGGCCCGCCCGCGAGCGGCGGAGCAGCTGGTCGCCGTGAACGGGCGGCCCGTGCGGAGCCGGCTCCTTACGGCGGCCATCCGGTCGGGCTACGGCGAGCTCCTGCCGCGCGACCGGTACCCGCTCGTCTTCCTGCTCGTCGGGGTGGCGGGCGGAAACGTGGACGTGAACGTGCATCCCACGAAGCGGGAGGTCCGCTTCGGAGACGGCAGGACCGTGTTCGCGCTCGTCGAGCGGGCCGTGCGGGAGGCCCTCCTTGCCGGCCAGGCCGTCCCCGAGCCGCGTGGCCCCTGGAGCGGGCGGGACGCGCTGCCCGAGGCCGAGGGTGTCACCTCGGCCGAGCTTCCGCTCACGGCGGGCGAGCGGGCCGAGCCGTGGCGCGCGGCGCCCGGTCCGGCCGCCCCCGCGTCGGAGGGAGACGAGATCCCGCGCGAGGCGGGCGCAGGCCCCCAGGACGCCAAGTTCTGGCAGCTGCACGGGCAGTACGTCTTCGTGCAGACGCGAGAGGGCGTGCTCGTCCTCGACCAGCACGCGGCGCACGAGCGCATCCTCTATGAGGAAGCGCTCCGGAGGCTCTCGGGCGCCGCCGAGGCCGGTCCGAGCCAGCAGCTCCTCTTTCCGGTGGTCGTCGAGCTCTCTCCCGGGGAGTGGCAGAGCTACGAGGACGTCCGGCCGCTCCTCGAGCGGCTCGGGTTCGCCACGAGGCCCCTGAGCGGCCGCACGGTCCTTCTCGAAGCCGTTCCCGGCTCCTTCCCCAAGTGGCCGCACGACCGCGTGCTCCACGATATCCTGGCGGAGCTTCCCGCCGGCCGACCCGCCGTGCGCGATCTGATCGAGAGCATCGCGAGCACGATGGCGTGCAAGGCCGCCATCAAGGCGGGGGACCCCATGAAGCCGGACGAGATGCGCGCGCTCGTCGACCAGCTGTTCGCCACGGACCTCCCTCAGGCATGCCCTCACGGCCGGCCGACCTTCATGCGCATCACGCTCTCGGATTTCGACAAGAGGTTCGGTCGCACATGAGCGGCGGAACCACAGCACCGGCGCCCGCTCAGCCGCGCGCGGAGCCGCGCGGCGCCGCGCGAGATGCCCGGCGTTGCCCCCGCGTCGTCACGATCGTGGGCCCCACGGCCGTCGGGAAGACGGGCGTGGCGCTGCTCGTCGCGGCCCGTCTCGGCGGCGAGATCGTGTCCGCCGACTCCCGGCAGATCTACCGCGGGATGGACATCGGCACGGCCAAGCCGACGGCGGACGAGCAGCGGGCCGTCGGGCACCACCTCATCGACATCGTCGACCCCTCGGAGCGGTATGACGCCGCGCGCTTCGCGGCGGACGCCGAGTCCGTGATCACCGTGCTCAGGGCGAGCGGCATCCAGCCCGTCGTCGTGGGGGGCACCGGGTTCTACCTCGCGTCGCTCTTCGAGGGGCTCTTCGAATGCCCCGAGAAGGACGAGTCGGTGAGGGCGGAGATGGCCGCGCGGCTCGCCCGTGATGGCGTGCCGGCGCTGCGCGAGGAGCTCGCGCGTGTGGACCCCGAATCCGCGGCCAGAATCCACCCGAACGACGCGGCCAGGATCGTGAGGGCGCTCGAAGTCCACGTCCTGACCGGCAGGACCCTCACCGAGTGGCACGCCGGCGCCAGGAGGGAGGCGGTCTATGCGCCGCGCTACTTCGGGCTCTCGGTCCCGCGTCGCTCCCTCCACCAGCGCATCGAGCGCAGGGTGGACCAGATGATGGCCGCCGGCCTGCTGCAGGAGGTCGATGCGCTCAGGACGAGCGGCCGGCTGCTCCCGGGAATGCCGGGAGCCAGCGCGGTCGGCTACCGGGAGCTCCTGGCGCTCGGCTCGCACGATCCGGGGGCGGTCGCCGCCGCCGTGCGCAGCATCAAGACGAGCACGAGGCGGTACGCCAAGCGGCAGATGACCTGGTTCCGGGCAATCGAGGGCATCGAGTGGCTCGACGTCGAGGCGCTCGGGACTGAAGGGGCGGCCGCCGAGATCGTGCGGAGAGCGGCCGCCGAGGCCGGCCGCAGCGAGCCGCAGCCCGAAACGCCTTGACACGGCCGCGTGCCGTGGGGTATGCATGGGGGTAGCGCATACGCCAACCGACCGAGCGGGCATAACTCAGCTGGTAGAGTATCAGCTTCCCAAGCTGAGAGTCGCGGGTTCGAATCCCGTTGCCCGCTCCATTTCATGCCCTGGCGCGGCGATCGCCCGGGCCGGGCCCGCCGGGGCGGCCTCCGGAGGTTCCCGTGCTCGTGCTCCGGGTTGCCCCGGGTAGCGAGGCCGATCGAACGGGCATCCGCCCGGGCGACGTGCTCGCGAGCGTCGCCGGCCATCCCGCCCGGGATGCGCTCGACCTCGTCTTCGCGCTCGGCTGTGCCGAGGCGGGGCGCGTTCCGTTCGTGTTCGTCCGGGACGCGCGCCGGATCGAGGTCGTCCTGCCGCCTCTCCATCCCGAGGACCTGGGCATCGAACTGGCACCGGACCGCTACCGCACGTGCGGCAACCGCTGCGTCTTCTGCTTCGTGGACCAGCTCCCGCCCGGACTCAGGGACAGCCTGTACGTGAAGGACGAGGACTACAGGCTCTCGTTCAGCTTCGGCAACTTCATCACGCTCACGAACCTCACGGACGGGGACTACGCGCGCATCGCCGAGCAGCGGCTGTCCCCGCTCTACGTGTCGGTCCACGCGACGGACGATGCCGTGCGCAGGCGCATGCTGGGCAACCCCGCCGCCCCCCCGATCATGGGAGCGCTCAAGCGCCTGCGGGACGCGGGCGTCTTCGTGCACGCGCAGATCGTCGTGTGCCCCGGCATGAACGACGGGCCCGTGCTCGAACGCTCGCTCGACGACCTCGTCGGGCTCGGCCGCGCGGTGCTCTCGGTGGCCGTCGTGCCTGTCGGTCTCACGGCGCATCGCGCGGGTCTGGCGAAGATCGCCCCGGTGACCCCCGAGCTCGCGGCGGACCTCGTCCGTACGGTGGCGCTGAGACAGAAGGCGCTTCGCCGGGAGCGGGGGAGCGCCGTCGTGTTCGCGGCCGACGAGATCTATCTGCGTGCCGGAGCCGACCTTCCGTCGTATGATGCGTACGAGGACTTCCCGCAGCTCGAGAACGGCGTGGGTCTCCTGCGGGGATTCGAGGCGGACCTCAAGGTCCGCGCCCCGGAGCTCTGCGGCCGCGTCAGGGAGCGCCTGACCGTCACGATCCTCACGGCCCCCCTGGCGGCCGACTTCATCGAGACAACGCTGCGAAGGGAGCTCGCGGCCGCGGCGCCGGTCGAGGTCCGCGTCGTTCCCGTGGAGAACACGCTCCTCGGACCGACGGTCACCGTGGCGGGCCTCCTGCCCGGCGGGGACATGGTCCGCGCGCTGCGCGCGGCGGCGCCGGCGGACCTGTATCTGCTCCCGGGGGACGCGTTCAACGATGGTGGGCTCACGATCGACGGGATGTCCGCGAACGACGTCGCACGTGAGGCAGGCAGGACCGACGTCGCCGCCACGCGCGACGTCGTGTCCGCGCTGATCGAGCACGCCGCAGCGACGGCGGGCTGAACGGGGAACCGCATGGCCACGGAATCGGGAGGAGCCTTGACGAGCCTGCCGGTCGTCGCGATCGTCGGACGGCCCAACGTCGGGAAGTCCATGCTGTGGAACCGCGTGACGAGGACGAGCGTGGCCGTCGTCGACGACCAGCCGGGCGTGACGCGCGACAGGAACTACCGCGAGGCGGAGTGGAGCGGCCGGCGTTTCGTTGTGGTCGACACGGGCGGGCTTCTGCCCGGTGAAGAAGAGGGCATCCCCGCGATGGTCCGCACGCAGGCCGAGGCGGCCATCGAGGAGGCCGATGCGGTGCTCTTCGTGGTCGACCGGACGACCGGTCCGACGGCCGTGGACGCCGAGATCGCCGCGCTCCTCAGACGGTCGACGAGACCGGTCCTCCTCGCCGCGAACAAGGTCGACGACACTGGTCACGAGGCGGACGTGCCGGAGTTCTACACGCTCGGCCTCGGCGAGCCGATGCCCGTCTCGGCGCTTCACGGACGGGGCGTCGGCGACCTCCTGGATCGACTCATCGACATCATCCCGCACGTCGAGCCCGGGGAGCCCGGCGAGGTCGGCATCCGCGTCGCGGTCGTCGGGCGGCCGAACGTCGGCAAGTCGTCGCTCGTCAACAAGCTCGTGGGCCAGGACGTCGTCATCGTGCACGACACGCCGGGCACCACGCGCGACTCGATCGACACTCTCGTCTCCTTCGAGGGCCGCGCGTTCGTGCTCATCGACACGGCGGGGCTCAGGCGGAAGTCGCGCGTGGACCGGGGCGTCGAGTACTGGAGCTCCGTCCGCGCGCTGCGCAGCATCGAGCGGGCCGACGTGGCCGTGCTCGTGGTGGACGCGACCGCGGGGATCGTCGCGCAGGACGCGCGCATCGCCGGGTTCGTCGAGGAGGAGGGCAGGGGGCTCGTCGTCGCCTTCAACAAGTGGGACTTGGTCGAGAAGGACTCCGGCACGGCGGGCGAATACGCGAGGCACGCGCAGACCGAGCTCGCCTTCGCGCGCCACGCGCCCGTCGTTCAGATCTCGGCGCTCACGGGACAGAGGGTGAGGCGCGTCCTCTCGTTCGCTGCGGAGGTCTACGACCAGGCGTCGCGGAGGATACCGACGGCGGAGATCAACCAGTTCATGATGGCCGCCGCCGACCGCCGACCCCCGCGGGGCGGGCACCGATCGAACATCCTGTACGCGACCCAGGTCGGCGTGCGGCCTCCGACGTTCGTCCTCTTCGTGAGCGACACGGAGGCGGTCGACCACGCCTATAGGCGCTACCTTGCAAACCAGCTCAGGCAGGAGTATGGTTTCGCCGGCGTGCCCCTCAGAATCAGCGTGAGGAAGAGGCACTAGGGGAGGCCCCGTGCCCACCGCCCTCGTGATCGTTCTCTCCTATCTCGTGGGCTCCATCCCGGCAGGCGACATCGCCGCGCGCATCCGCGGGGTCGACCTCCGGACGCGGGGGAGCGGGAACCCCGGCTTCACGAACGCGCTCCGGGTGCTGGGGCCGCGCGCCGCGGCTCCCGTGCTCGCGGTGGATATCGCCAAGGGTGTCATCCCGGTCCTCCTGATCGCCCCGCTCCTCGGCCGGGGCCCGTCGCCTCTCGGGGTGACCGGCCTTCGACTGGCGGCGGGGCTCGCAGCGCTCGCGGGGCATGTGTGGCCCGTCTTCTCGCGGTTCAGGGGCGGGAAGGGGGTGGCCACGGCGAGCGGCGTCTTCCTGGCGCTCTCCCCCTGGGCGACGCTTGCGGCGGCGGCAGCCTGGGGAGTCGTGGCCGCCACGACGCGGTTCGTCTCGCTCGCCTCGATCTCCGCGGCGCTCGTGCTCCCGTGGGGCGTGTGGCTCGAGGCGAGGGCCGCCGGGACTCCACAGCCCGGCGCGCTCGTCGCAGCCTCGGCCGCGGCAGCGGCGCTCCTCATCGTGAGGCACCGGTCGAACGTGCGCAGGCTTCTCGCCGGCACGGAGAACAGGCTCGGAGCGCGAAGCGGTAGCGCCCGCGGCCCCGGGGGTGCACCATGAGCCGCGTCGCGGTGCTCGGAGCAGGCAGCTGGGGCACGACCCTCGGGCTCGTCCTCCGGGAGAAGGGACACGAGGTCGCGCTCTGGGAGTACGACCCCGCGCAGGTCGAGGCCATCTCCCGCGACAGGGAGAACCGGCGTTTCCTCCCGGGGATCCCCATCCCGGAAGGGGTCTCCGTCACGAACGACGTCGGAACGGCGCTGCGGAGAGCGTCCGCCGTCGTCGCCGCGGTGCCGTCGCACGCCATGCGTTCCGTCGCCGGGGCGGCGAGTCCGGGCATCGAGCCCGAGACGCTCGTCGTCAACGTATCCAAAGGCATCGAGAACGGAACGCTCCTCCGGATGTCGGAGGTCCTCTCCCAGGCGCTCGGACGCCCCGGGGCGGCGCGGATCGCGTCGGTCGTCGGGCCGAGCCACGCGGAGGAGGTGAGCCGGCGCCTCCCGACCACCGTCGTGGCGGCGTCGGCGTCTCACGAGGTCGCGGTCGAGGCGCGCGACCTCCTCATGACCCCGTACCTCCGGATCTACACGAACACTGACATCGTCGGCGTCGAGCTCGCGGTCTCGCTCAAGAACGTGATCGCCATAGCGGCCGGCATCTGCGACGGCATGGGGTACGGCGACAACACGAAGGGTGCGCTCCTGACCAGAGGGCTCGCGGAGATCACGCGCCTGGGCGTAGCCATGGGAGGGAGGCCCGAGACGTTCGCAGGGCTCTCGGGCATGGGGGACCTCATCACCACGTGCATCTCGCGCCACAGCCGGAACAGGTACGTCGGGGAGCAGATCGCCGCGGGCCGCACGCTCGCGGAGGTGCTCCGCTCCATGGTCATGGTCGCGGAAGGCGTGCGCACGACCGAGAGCGCCGTGGAGCTCGCCCGCCGCCACGGAATCGAGATGCCCATCGCGGAGCAGATGGAGCTCGTTCTCTTTCGCGGCAAGGATCCCACGAGGGCGATCGCCGACCTCATGATGCGGGAACCGAAGCCTGAGACGACGCCCGCAGACGTCTGACGACGCGTACCCGAGCGCTCCTCGGATTCTCCTTGTCACCACCCGCGCTTCGTGCTAGATTGGCGCCTGTCGGGGCGTGGCGCAGCCCGGTTAGCGCACTAGCATGGGGGGCTAGGGGTCGCTGGTTCGAATCCAGTCGCCCCGACCACTAAGGAAACAGGGCCGCGGGGGCCGGAGCGGCAACCCGATCGATGTTTGCCTACAACCTTTACAGGTTGGGAGCGTTTCTGGCCCTGAGGCTGAACCTGCCCACCGCGCGACGGCTGGCCGCCGCGGTGGGCAGGCTTGCGTGTGTGCTCCAGAGACGCAACCGGCGATACCTCCACAGGAACCTCGAGGCCGCCTTCGGCGGCACCATGTCGCGGGCGCAGCTCCGGAGGCTCAGGCTCACCATCTTCGCGAACTTCGCGGTCTTCGTTGCCGACTTCCTCAAGTTCCCGGAGATCACCCGCGCGAATCTCGGGAAGTGGCTCACCGATCGCAGCTTCGCTCAGCTGGGGAAGATACCGGACCTTGCAGGCCGGAAGCCGGTGGTGTTGCTCACGGCCCACCTCGGCAACTGGGAGCTGGGCGCCGCGGCGGTCGGGCTCATGGGGCATAGCCTGACGGTCCTCGCGGACGTCCACCCGAACGTGCTCGTCACGCAGTTCTTCAACAACCGACGCAAGTCGAAAGGCCTCTCCGTTGTCCCCGTCACGGAGTTCCACCGGTGCCTCAGGGCCCTCAAGACCGGAAGCATGGTCGCGATTGTGGGTGACAGGCCCGTGACCGGGCACGGCGTGAGCGCGCAGTTCTTCGGGAGGCCGACCCTCGTTCCGGACGGGTACGCGGTGCTCGCCCGGCGGTTCGGCGCGGTCATCGTTCCGTCCTTCCTCCTCAGGACCGACAGCGGCCTGTACGACTTCGTCCTCGACGAGCCCATCGTCCCCAGGGTCACGGAAGACGAGGAGGCGGACGTCCGGGAGTGCGTCGAGCGCTGCCTCAGGGTCGTGGAACGCTACGTGACCGCGCATCCGGAGCAGTGGTACGTGTTCAGGCCCATCTGGGAGGAGCAGAGCGCGCTCCGCGACAGGCGCGCGGCGAGGGGGAGGCGCGCGCTGGGCACCGCGGCGCCGCGCCCGACCGCCGCCGGAGGCGCGAAGTGAGGACGCTCGTCGTCATCCCCGGCAGGGACATCGCGGCGACCGTCGCCCCCCTCGTGGGGAAGATCCGTGCCCAGGACCCCGCGCTCGACGTCCTCGTGGTCGACGACGGCTCGACCGACGGAACGGCCGAGGCCGCCCGCCGCGCGGGGGCCGAGGTCGTGGCTCACGACGGAAACAGGGGGAAGGGCGCGGCCCTGCGCACCGGCATCGCCCACGCCGCGGCCCGGGGGTACGACGCGATCGTCACGATGGACGGCGACCTTCAGCACGACCCCTCTGCCATCCCTCAGTTCGTCGCCGCGCTCGCGCGGGGGGACGGCGACATCGTCGTGGGCACGCGCATGAGGGCCGTGGGCAGCATGCCCCCGATCAGGGTCTGGACGAACCGCACGACGTCCCGGGTCGTGTCGAGGCTCGCCGGCCAGGACATCCCCGACAGCCAGAGCGGTTTCCGGATCATGAGGACCTCAGCCGTGAGCGGCATCCGTCTGGTGACGTCGCGCTACGACACCGAGTCGGAGATCCTGATCCGCGCGGCCCGGCGGGGCGCGAGGATCGCGTCCATCCCGATCGAGGCCATTTACGAGGGCGCGAGGAGCCACATCAACCCCGCGATAGACACGCTCAGGTTCCTGAGGCTCGTGGCGCTGAGCTTCTTCTGGCACTAGGGGGCGGCGTTGGACAGACCGAGCATTCTCGTGAGCAACGACGACGGCGTCCACGCGCCTGGGGTCGCGGCGCTGCACGCGGCCCTCAGGTCCGTGGGGCGCGTCACGGTCGTCGCGCCGGACCGCGAACGGAGCGCGTCGAGCCACTCGCTCACGCTGGACGTGCCGCTCCGCGCCAACAGGATATCCGACGACGTCGTGAGCGTGGAGGGGACGCCGACCGACTGCGTGCTCCTCGCGGTCAAGAACCTCCTCGCCGAGCGCCCGCGCCTCGTCGTCTCGGGCGTGAACCGCGGACCGAACCTCGGGCACGACGTGTCGTACTCGGGGACGGTCGCCGCAGCCACAGAGGCCACCATCCTCGGCATCCCGGCGATCGCGGTGTCGCTGGACCGATCGCCCGACGGTCGCTTCGACTACGGCCCCGCGGCGCGCGTCGCCGCCGAGATGTCCCTGCTCGTGCTGGAGCGGGGACTGCCTGAAGGGACGCTCCTGAACGTGAACGTCCCGAGCATTCCGCTCGCGGAGATCCGGGGGGTCGTGGTGACCAGACTGGGCAAGCAGGTCTACGAGGACTCCGTCGTCAAGAAGACCGACCCGCGCGGCAGGAGCTACTACTGGATCGGCGGGCAGAGCTCCACGTGGGCAGTCGAACAGGGGACCGACTTCGCGGCCGTGGGGGCGGGGTTCGTGTCCGTGACTCCGATCCATCTGGACCACACGGACGTCCGGACGATGGAAGCGCTGCGCGCCTGGCCGCTCGAGGGGGTCGTGCCGCGCTGCGACGTGAAGGGCCCGGGGGCACCTTGAGAGACTGGGAGGCCTTCCGCAGGAGGATGGTCGACGTGCAGATCGCCGGCAGAGGCGTCCGCGATCCGCGCGTGCTCGATGCCATGAGGACGGTGCCGCGGCACGAGTTCGTGGGCCCCGGGTTCGAGGACTCGGCGTACGGCGATCACGCGCTCCCGATCGGCGAGGGGCAGACGATCTCCCAGCCGTACATGGTCGCGCTCATGACGCAGGAGCTCGCGCTCACCGGGAGCGAGAAGGTGCTCGAGATCGGAACCGGATCGGGATACCAGACCGCGATCCTCGCGCGACTCGCGGACCGCGTCTTCACGATCGAGCGCGTCGAGTCGCTCGCGCGCCGCGCGGAGAAGACGCTGGAGTCGCTGGGCATCTCGAACGTGATCGTCCACGTGGGGGACGGAACGATCGGATGGAGCGAGTTCGCCCCCTACGACCGCATCCTGGTCACCGCCGGGGCTCCCGACACCCCGCAGAGCCTGCTCGATCAGCTCGCCGATCCGGGAATCATGGTCATACCGGTGGGGGGCCAGGGGTTCCAGGAGCTCAAGGTCGTTCGGAGAGAGGGGGGCGTGACGAGCATCCGCGACGCGGGCGGCTGCGTGTTCGTGCCGCTCCTCGGCAGAGAGGGTTGGGGAGGGGACCGATGAGGGGAGCGAGCGGTGTCTGACGTGATCACGGGGTTCTGGACGGGCCTCTCTCCGGAGGCTCGAGCCCGGCTGAACGTATTCCTTCTGTCCATGCTCCCGATCGCGGAGCTTCGGGGCGGCATCCCCGTGGGCCTCGCCCTCAAGGTGCTGCCCTGGTGGGACGTGTTCGTCACCGCGATCGCCGGCAACATGCTGCCGATCGTACCGTTCCTCTGCGCCCTCGGCCCCCTCACCCGGTTCCTCGAGCGCTGGGAACCGGCGAGGCGGGCGATCGAGGCCGTCTTCGCACGGACGCAGCGCAAAGGCGGCCTCATCGAGAAGTACGAGGCGGTGGGGCTCATGCTCTTCGTTGCGGTCCCGCTGCCCATGACGGGGGCGTGGTCGGGGGCCATTGCGGCACACATCTTCGGCATCCGCCGGAGGTACGCCATCCCGGCGATCACGCTCGGGGTGATCATCGCCGGCGTGGTCGTGACCCTCGTCTGCAAGGGGGGTCTTGCGTTCTTCCGGGCGTTCGTGTAGTATCACAGGATACGTCGGGGCGTAGCGCAGGCCGGTTAGCGCGCATGGTTCGGGACCATGAGGCCGGAGGTTCAAATCCTCTCGCCCCGACCATCCCACAAGGGAGGCATCCGTGACGCCTCGCCCTGTGCGGATCACGGTGGTCGGCAGCGGCCGCTGTGACGAGGAAACCGCCTCGATCGCCGAGCGCGTTGGCAGGGAAGTCGCTCGCCGGGGCGGTGTTCTCATTTGTGGGGGCTTAGGCGGCGTGATGGAAGCCGCGGCGCGCGGCGCGCGCGCGGAGGGCGGCGTCACCGTCGGGATCCTCCCCGGGCCCGATGCCGCGGCCGCCAACTCGCACGTGCTGATCCCGATCGCGACGGACATGGGACACGCCCGGAACGCCATCAACGTGAGGGCCGCCGACGCGGTCGTCGCGGTGGCCGGCGGCTACGGCACGCTCTCGGAGGTGGCCCTCGCCCTCGCGATGGGCGTGCCGGTGGTGACGCTCGCGCCGAGCGGAGCGACGCCGGACGCCGTCACGGCGAGCACGCCCGAGGGTGCCGTCGCGACCGCGTTCGCGCTCGCGGGGAGGCGGACGTGAGCGCGGCCCGCATGTGCGCCACCGTGCAGGGCGTGGTGCAGGGCGTCGGTTTCCGGTCGTTCGTGCTGCGCGAGGCCACGGCGCTCGGGCTCTCGGGCTTCGTCGCCAACAGGCGCGACGGCGGCGTCGACGTGGTCGCCGAGGGCGACGCGGCGCGGCTGCAGCGGTTGGCCGCCGCCCTGAAGGAAGGTCCTCGGGCGAGCCGCGTCGAGCGCGTCGACGTGTCGTGGGAAGCCGCCACCGGCGAGTTCGACGGATTCGGGGTGAGGTTCCTCTGAAGGGTGGAGAGGCGTGCAGTCGTCGTCCGGGCGCATCCTCCTTCCGACCGTGATGGCCCTGGCCGTGAGCCTTGCCCTCGCGTCCTGCACGCCCCTCGAACCGCGGGCGAGGGACGTGGTCGCGCGCGACGGCTCCGGCGTCTACCACGTCGTCGAGCGCGGCGAGACGCTCTGGAGGATCTCGAAGGCGTACGGCGTCTCCGTGGCGGAGATCAAGGAAGCCAACGGGCTTCGCGACGATCTCCTCTCCGTCGGGCAGAGGCTCTTCGTTCCCGGCGCGACCGAGGCGATCATGACCGAGGCGCCGGCGGTCGCCGAGCCGTCGTCCTCGAGCGGCGCCGTGAGCCTCACCTGGCCGCTGGCCGGCCGGACCGCGGCCTCGGTCTCGAGCGGCTTCGGCCGCAGGCGCGATCCCGTGAACGGCGCGGACGCGTTCCACAAGGGCATCGACATCGAGGCCGCCAGGCAGGAACGCGTGCTGGCCGCGGCAGGGGGTGAGGTGGTTTTCGCCAGCGAGATGAGCGGCTACGGGACGGTCGTCATGATAGACCACGGTGTGAGGACGATCACGCTCTACGCCCACCTGAGCCGCTCCGTGGTCCGGCTGGAGGAGACGGTGGGCCGCGGGCAGGTCGTGGGCTACGTCGGAAGCGACGGGCGCACGACGGGGCCGCACCTGCACTTCGAGGTCAGGGTGAAGGGCGTCCCCGAGGATCCGGTCGAGCACCTGCCGTAGCGGCGGACGCGAACGCACGGCCGAGAGGAAGAGCATGAAGGAGAAGGAACCTGACCTGAGGTCGCTCATCCGGAGCGTCCCCGGCTTTCCCAAGGCCGGGATCGTGTTCAGGGACATCACCACGCTTGCCAAGGACGCCTCTGGCTTCCGCGCGGCCGTGGACGCGATCGCGGAGCGGTACGCGAAGTCGCGCGTGGACGTCGTCGTGGGGATCGAATCGCGAGGCTTCATCTTCGGGGCCGCCGTCGCGTACAGGCTTGGGGTCGGCTTCGTTCCGGCCCGCAAGCCCGGCAAGCTGCCCGCGGAGACGGTGAGGGCGGAGTACTCGCTGGAGTACGGCACGGACGCCATCGAGATGCACCGGGACGCGATCTCAGCCGGCCAGCGCGTGCTTGTCGTCGACGATCTCCTCGCGACCGGCGGGACCGCCCGCGCGGCGGTCGAGCTCGTGGAGAAGCTCGGGGGCCGGGTGGTGGCCCTCGCCTTCCTCATCGACCTCGCGTTCCTGGGAGGGCGCGCCAAACTGGATGGATACGAGTCGTTCAGTCTGATAGAATACGACTCCGAGTAGCCGGAGGCCGCGACCGCTGCCCCGGCACCCGCAGAAGAGACCAGGCCCCCGTAGCTCAGGTGGATAGAGCAGCGGTTTCCTAAACCGTTTGTCGCAGGTTCAACTCCTGCCGGGGGTACCATAGGGCAGGCGGCCGTCCCTCCTCGGGGGCGGCCGCCGCATGCCTGCGCGCGTGGCGCCCTGCGCAGGGGCCGCCTCATCGATCCCCGTCGCGGCCGGACGCCGTGTCGCCCCGCGAGGCAGGGAGGAGGCACCGTTGACAGGAGCCCTTCGTGCGCTGCGCAGCGCTGGAGCGTGGCTCGTACTGGCGCTCCTGGCCGCACCGGCCTGGACGCAGGTGGACTCCAGCCCCCCGCCAGGAGACGAGCCGGAACCAACCGCCGTCTCGCGCATCGCGGCCGCCGGTGAGGCGGACGACCACGACGGCGCGAGCTACGTCATCGCCTACGACCTCACGTCGAACCACGTGAAGCCGTCCGGGGTCTGCTACTCCGACGGGTACGTCCTCTACAAGGTGCTGACGCCCGCGGGCGCGCGCGCGCTCGCCGTCCTCACCTGGGGCTACGAGCCGTGGAGCAGCGAGATCGAGGTACGGGAAGTCAGCGTGATCCGGGGAGAGGAACGCATTCCCGTTGACGTGTCGGCTGTCCACGACCTTCCCGCTCCCCAGGGCGGCATCTACTGGAACTCCCGCCTCAAGACCCTGCAGCTCCCTCGTCTCGAGACGAACGACGGGATCGAGGTCGTGACCTTCAGGAAGGGGTACAGCTACGCCCTCCTGTCCGAGGGGGAGCCTGGAGCCGCGACTGCGGCGGCGGCCCGGGCAGCCGCGGCGGCCTCGGAGGCGCCTCCGGACGCCAAGTTCGTGCCGCCGATGCCCGGCGAGTACTTCGACATCGTGCTCTTCCAGGCGAGCGCGCCGATCGTGGAGAAGCGCTACGTCCTCACGGTCCCGGCGTCGAAGAGGCTCCACTCCCAGACGTACAACGGTCCTCTGTACGGGAGCACGACGTACTCGCCCGACAGCACGAGCTACTCGTGGTGGGCGCTCGACGTGCCGGCGCAGAAAAGCGAGGTGCGGCAGTCGGACGCGAGCGACCGCGCCCCCAAGGTGGTCGTTGCGACCGTGGAGAGCTGGGAAGCCAAGAGCCGCTGGTTCTTCGACGCGAACAGGAACCAGTTCGAGGTGACGCCCGAGATCAGGGCGAAGGTTGAGGAGATCTTCCGGGACGCGGGCCTCACGAATGCGTCGGAGGAGAGGAAGGCCGAGGCGCTGGTCCACTGGGTCGCCCAGAACATCCGTTACAGCGGGCAGACGATGGGGGAGGGCGAGGGCTTCACGCTGCACCCGGGATCCATGATCTTCGAGCAGCGGAGCGGCGTGTGCAAGGACATCGCCGGCATGCTCATCACCATGATGCGTGCGGCAGGGATGGACTCGTACGCCGCGATGACCATGGCCGGAAGCCGCATCGAGACGGTGCCCGCCGACCAGTTCAACCACTGCGTCTGCGCGCTCCGCAAGACCGACGGCTCGTTCGACATGTACGACCCGACGTGGGTCCCCTTCACGAACGACATCTGGTCGAAGTACGAGACCGAACAGCAGTACCTCGTCGGTTCGCCGCGCGGCGAGCCTCTCGCCACGATCCCATACAGCCCGCCGGGGGAGTCCACGCTGCGCGTCACGCATGACGCCGAGCTCGCCCCCGACGGCACGCTGCGCGGGACGCTCCGGCTCGAGGGCTCGGGGGCCCTCGACGGGCGTCTGAGGAACATGGTGGCGGGGACACGACTCGAGGACGAGCGGGAGACGTTCGCCGAGCTCCTGTCGCACGCCGGGAACCAGGTCACCGACCTCACGTTCAGCCACCCGCGGCCGGACGACTTCGGCGCGAACATGTGGGTCGAGCTCACGTACGCGATGCCGGCATACGCGCTCCCCGTCGGCGAGGGGCTCGAGTTCAGAAGCCCCATGATGGGCGTGGTCCTGGCGAGCGCCTGGCTCTTCCGCGCCGCCTGGCCGGACTGGCCGGACGAGCGCGAGAACGACGTCTTCCTCTACTTCACCCAGGTCCTGGACGGACGGGAGACCATCAGGCTGCCCAAGGGCATGAAGCCCGTCGAAACGCCGGCATCCGACGAGGTAGACGAGACGTATGCGTTCTTCAAGGGTGCCGCCGAGAACCCGGGCCGCGACCTCGTCATCACGGCGCGCGCGGAAGTGCGGAGGCGACAGATACCCCCCGACGGGTACGCGGGGTTCAAGAAGGCGATCGACGAGGCGAAGGAGTGGCGCGACAGGGTGTACCGCATCGAGAAGGGAGGCGGCCGATGAGACGCGTTCTCCTGACAGCCGCGGCGCTGGCCGTCGTCCTTTCGCTCGGTCCGCGGGTCGCCTCCGCCGGGCCCACGACCTGGGACGGGCGCGACGACATCGGGGCGCTCATGGACGCCGCGTCCGCGCGCTGGGACATCGGGCGGTGCGATGCGGTCGTGCTCCTGGACGAGGAGTCCGTGGAGATCCTGTCCGGAGGCGGCCGCCGGACGACCGTGCACACGGTGGTGTGGTTCGCGACGGACCTCGTGACGGAGCTCTACTCGGACGTGCGCGTGCCGTGGGACTCGGCGACGTCGCGGCTCGAGGTCCACGCGCTCCGCACGTGGCGGGACGGCCGCTGGTGGCCGCATGCGGAGGACCTGAGCCCGACGGCGATCGTCGAGACGCTGCCCGGCGCGCTCTCCCGCGCCGACGACTACACGACGGTGCGGGAGACCGTGCTCCTGCACGACGGCGTCGAGCTGCCCTGCATCGTGGAGACCGCCTACACGGTCACCGAGGACACGCCCGTCCGGCCCGGTGTGCCGGAGGGCGCGGACGGGCTTCGTGTGTTCGCACGCGAGGACCCGGTCGTCCTGGGCCGACTCACGGTCTCCGCGCCCGGGGACGGCCCCCTCGTCGAGGCGCACGGCAACGGCGCCCCGGCGCCGTCCGAGAGCGTCGGTTCTGACGGGCGCAAGGCGCTCGTCTGGGAAGTCGACCTCGTCGACCGCCTGCCCAGGCCCCTTGCGGATGACCCGGCGTCGACAGCGCCCTACGCGCACTGGTCGACGTGGGAGAGCTGGGACGCCCTGGCGTCGAGGATCTCCGGCGCGCTCTCGGCGGCGGGCGACGCCCCGCCGGCGCTGTGCGACACGCTCGCGAAGCGCGTCGAGCACGACCCCGTGCCCTACTCGAGGGTCAAGACGGCCAGTGACCTCGTGAGCGAGAGCGTCACGGCCGTCCACTACGACGATGCGCTCTGGAGGCTCACGCCCAGGCCGGTCTCGCGCACGTGGGAGACCGCATATGGCCACCGCCTCGACCGCGCGGCGCTCGCGGCCGTCGCGTTCCGGGAGGTGGGCGCGACGACCCTGCCGCTCTTCAGGAGCCGGGGCTGCGGCGCGGTCGACGACGTGCCCGGCCTGTCCAGGTTCGACGGCATGCGTCTCCTGGTGGAGGCCGGCGGAGTGACGGCCGTCTACGACCCGGTCGAGGGGACGCTTGCGCCGGGGATCGAGGAGCTTGCCGGGCGGGCGGTCTGGTCCCTCGAGGACCACGGCGGCCCGACCGTGGTGTCACCCGCAGGCGGCGCGCCGGCGACTCTCGACGTGACGCTCGTGCTCAAGCCCGGTGAAGAGGGAGCGTGGTCCGGGACGGGGCGCCTCTCGGCGACGGAGTGGCTCTCGCCGTACCCCGAGCTCGTGGGGCTCGGCAGCGAGGCGTCGGACGGCCTCGGTGCGCTCGCCTCGTCGATTCTGGAGGGAGCCGAGGTCACCGGGCACGGGTTCACCGTCCTCTCGCCGGACCGCGTGGAGGCAGGATTCGCCTTCGAGCTGGCGGCGATCGAGCCCGACGAGTCCTCGCGCACGCGTATCAGCGTGGGCCGGCCCGCGACCGGACTGTCAGACAGGCTGGGAGCCGTCGCGCACCTCTACGACGACTCGAGGTCGTCGGCCGTCGTGCTGCCGGGGCCCGCACGAGAGACCGTGACGCTCGTGGTCGAGGTGGGGGAGCGCGAGGTCGTCCGGATGCCTGAGGACAGCGCGACCGAGAACGCGGCTGGGAGCCTGGCTGTCACCGTCGAGCTCGAGGACGGCCGGCTTGCCGTCACGAGGACGCTCACGCTGGCCTCCGGCACGGTGCCTCCGGCAGAGTGGAAGGCGCTGCGGAGCCTCCTGCTCGAGCATGCGTCCGAGCGAACCAGCGCGGTGCTCTTCGCGGAGTAGGTGAGGGGCACCCAGATGGGCATGGAATGTGCATCTCCGGGGTTCGGGGCGCGGCCGCCGGCCCAGAGGCCGAGACGCGCGGCCGGCCCCACGGGGCGGGGCGCGTGCCGGTCTGGGCGGGCAACCTTTCGTCTTGCCAGTTTCGCTCTGTTGTAGTATCCTGTCAGGTGGTACGCAGCAGGAGTCGCCGACTTTACGGTTGCATGACAAGGCACGTTCCGAAAGGAGGGATGCCTGCGGCCGCCCGTGGGCCCGCACCTGCAGCTGTGTGTCTGATGGAAGTGAGCGATCGTGTGTCCTAAGAGACGGAGGTAGTGCGATGCGTTTCGCTACATGCCTTCTGGCGGTGGTGATGGTCCTTGGCGTCGCGACCGGCGCCATGGCCGACAAGGAGAAGCCGTTCGTCGAGCCGGTTCAGATCAGCACGCGCGCGCTCGACTGCTCCACCGCGATCCCGATCAACTGCGGAGATACCGTCACTGCTAACAGCGTCGGCTTCCCGCAGAACGTCTCCCTCTACAACTGCGTCGGATGGAACGAGGCCGGCCCCGAGGTGGTCTACGTGATCACGCTGCCGGCCGGATTCTTCCACAAGGTGACCTGCACGCTGTCGGGCATGACGGCCGACCTCGACGTCTTCTTCCTCTCGGAGTGCAGTGAGAACGCCTGCATCAAGTACGGCGACTCGACGTTCACGACCGACTGGATCGCCGCTGGCACGTACTACATCGTCGTCGACGGCTACGGCGCCACCAATATCGGCGGCCCGTACACGCTCGCGGTGACCTGCCAGGAGCAGCTCCCGCCGTGCTGCCCGACGCCCGCCGTCTGCTACAACGTCGACTTCAACGAGGGCCCGAACGGCTGGTACCCGATGCCGTGCCTCACGGGCGTCCCGGTCTGGGAGTGGGGCGTTCCCGGCGCGAGCACGCCTCCGGTCCCCGCGCTCGCCTGCGACGACGTCCCGGTGACGAACGTCCTGGCCACGAAGCTTGTCGGCAACTACCCGGCCAACGGCGGCGAGATCGCCGTCATCGGTCCGTTCGACATCACCGCGGACTGCTGGTGCATGGACCTCTGCCACTTCCACGACTTCGAGAACGCCTATGACGGCGGCAACGTGAAGGTGTCGACGGACGGTGGCACGACGTGGACGCTGATCACGCCGGCCAACGGCTACGACGGCACGCTCAACACGTCGAACCCGTGCATCAAGAGCGAGCCGGCCTTCACCGGCCACTTCCACAACGCGGCCTTCCGGCGCGACTGCTTCGACCTCACGGCGTACGTGGGCTCGAGCATCCTCATCGGCTTCTTCCACGGCAACGACAGCTCGGTGCACTATCCGGGCTGGTACATCAAGTGGGTGAAGATCGGTGGGTACGCTTCGCCGGTCGAGAGCAGGACCTGGGGTAACATCAAGTCGATGTACCGCTAGACCGCCTTCACTGCGGATGGGGAAGGGGACGGCCTCTCAGGTCGTCCCCTTTCTCTTTGGCGCCGGCTGCGGGGGTCTGAGCCGGCGCTTGCCTTTGGGCGGACTCTGTGGTACAATCCGTTGCGCATGGGGCCGGGGTGGGGGCCCTCAAGAGCCCAAGGGCTCACCCACGGGAGAGAGGTGGCGCCGCGGAGGTCGAGGCGAGCGCCGTCTCGGCCGGATCCGCGGCGAGTCACGTGTTCCCGAACGAGGAGGGAGACATGCGATTCGCCATGGTCTGTGTTCTTGCGCTTCTTGTGATCTCCTGTGTCGCGTCCGGCAAGGAGCCGAAGGAGTTCCTGACCGGCCCGGCACCGATCATCACGAGAGCCAACCTCGACTGCACGAACGCCATCCCGATCGTCTGCGGACAGGCCATCCCGGGCACGAACGCAGGGGCGCCGAACAACGTCGCCGCCTACAACTGCTCGACCTGGAACGAGAGCGGCGGCGAGGTCGTGTACCGCTTCGACAATCCCGGCCCGCTCTGCTACGTCCTCTCGGCGGCCATCTCGGGATACACTGCGGACGTCGACGTGTTCATCCTGAGCGCATGCGACGAGGGGCAGTGCATCGCGTACGGCAGCGTCACGGCCACCACGCAGTGCCTGACGCCGGGCACGTACTACATCGTGATCGACGGGTACAACGGCGCCGTGTCGTCCTACACGCTCACGCTCACCTGCACCGAGTGCACCTGCCCGGTGCCGCCGTGCTGCCCGACCCCGAGCGTGGTCTACAACCTCGACTTCAACCTGGATCCGAACGGGTTCTACACGCAGGCCTGCGGCGGCGCGGCCGTGTGGAGCTGGGGTCCTGCGAACTACGGCCCGACGATGACGTGCGACGACGTGCCCCGCACAAACGTGCTCGGCACGGTGCGCACGGCGAACTACCCGGCCAACTCGGGCGAGACGGCCGTGATCGGGCCCTTCGCGATCACGCCCGACTGCTGGTGCATGGAGCTCTGCCACTGGTACGACACGGAGAACCGCTTCGACGGCGGCAACGTGAAGGTCTCGACGGACGGCGGCACCACATGGAACCTCATCGTACCGGCCCGCCTCTACGACAACACGGCCTACACGGCGCCCAAGTGCATCCCCAGCCAGCAGGTATTCACGGGCCACGGGAACCAGGGCGCCACCGCGTATCTGCGCGACTGCTTTGACCTCACACCCTACGTGGGCTCGGACGTCCTCATCGGCTTCTTCTTCGGGTCCGACAGCTCGGTCTTCTACCCCGGCTGGTACCTGAAGTGGGTCAAGATCGGCGGCCAGGCGTCAGCGATCGAGAGCAGGAGCTGGGGCAGCATCAAGAGCATGTACAGGTAGACGCGTCCCGGTCATCGCACCAGCGCGGCAGGGGGGGCGGCCATGGCGGTCGCCCCCTCGCGCCTTCGGGCTCCGCGTTCGCCATCCGGCGACGGGAGACCGCGCGTCAGTCCGGCCTCTCCGGCCCGGCGGCTACGCAAAGAGCAATGGACAGAAGCCGCTCTTTCTGCTAGAATGGCGTAGAATCCGAGTGTGGCGGATTCCGTGGGGAGGAGACTGCGGTGGCGCGGCCGCGGGCCGGCCCACTGCGAGCAGTGGACCAGAGCGAAGGGGGTGGCCGAATGAGAGGCGGACTGCTGTTTGTCCTGGCCGCAAGCCTGACCCTCATCGCTTTCGTGGGTGCCGATGCGAGGGACATCGACATCCGCGTGAGCGCTGAGGCACCGGGGAGCATCTCTCCGGCAGACGTCGGGCTGGAAGGAGACAGGCCGGGGACCCTCTGGATCTTCGACGCGACGTTCGAGAACACGATCGGCGACAACGCCGGGTGGACGACGTCGGACCAGAGCGGCACGCTCGGCATGACGAACTACTGGCACCGCGACACCGTCCGCGCCTACTACGGCGACTGGAACTGGTGGTGCGGCACGTACAACGACTGCTGGCGCCAGCCGCGCGGCTACGCCAACAACTGGAACCAGAGCATGTGGCGCAACTTCCCTGAGGTGGCTGCGAACACCACCTCGGGGGACCTGGTCCAGTTCGAGTTCGATCAGCGCTTCGCGATCGAGCACGACTACGACTACGGCTACCTCGACATCTCGAACAACGCTGGATCGACCTGGACGACGGCGAAGTGGTACTCGAACCCCGGATTCGCCGGCAAGCCCGGGACGTCTCAGAACTG
>Ga0316622_100000425_pt1 | contig 24307 bp, 25 predicted proteins | sample OWC_Aug_OW2_C1_D_FD_207646 | JGI IMG/M metagenome (GOLD analysis project Ga0316622, IMG submission 207646) | Wetland soil microbial communities from Old Woman Creek delta, Ohio, United States - OWC_Aug_OW2_C1_D5_C | ecosystem: Environmental > Terrestrial > Soil > Wetlands | place: USA: Ohio... | reverse complement strand
CATCGAGTGTTCGCGTGCCGGGCGCCGCGCCGTCCACCAGCACGACGTGCTCGAGCTCCGGCGTTCGTGCCGCGAGCACGTGCGGCAGGAATCGCTGCTCGGTGACGACGACCCGGTTCTGCGCATTCTCGAACACGTACGCGATCTGCCCGGGGCTCGACGTGTTGTAGATCGAGAACGGAATCGCGCCCAGGTGCACGGCCGCCGTGTCGACGAGGTTGAACTCGGGGCGGTTCAAGAGCATCAACGCCACCGTGTCGCCCCGACCGACGCCGAGTGTGTGGAGGCCGGCAGCGATGGCCTGCACGCGCGTGGCGTATTCGGCGAACGTGAACTCGACGCCACCACCAAACGTCCGGTGGGCCACCTGTCCGGGCCGTTCCGCCGCGGTGATCTGGAAGGCCTCGCACAGGGTCGCTGCTTCCAGCGCCAGGCAGCGACGCCCGGGGTTGCTCGCGTTCCTGTCCATGGCTCGTCCTCCCCTCGCTCTCGGCTTTCGTTTTCGTTGCTACCGCCGCGGCCAGGGCGATAGAGGGCGACTTGCGCCGGGTGCGATCGGCTCCCCGCCGTCGCGCTCGCGCACCGCCTGCTTGAATCCCGCCTCCTCTGCGCGTTGCTTGAACCAGACGCCCTCGGGACTGTGCCGCGTAATGCCGTCGAACAGCGTTGCGAAACGCTGGGTGTTTGCGAGACCCATCGCGTCGTATGCCTGGTTCACCATCATCTTCTGCATCATGAGCTGGTTCTTCGGCACCGCGGCGATGCGGGCCGCGATCGTCGCGACCCGCGAGTCGAGTTCCGCGCGCGGGACCGCTTCGAGCACGAGCCCGAGGCGCGCGGCCTCGCGGCCGTCGACGAGATCACCGGTGAGCAGCATGCGCTTGGCGCGCTCGGCGCCGAGCCGATAGACCCACATCGCGGTGGTCGGGCAACCCCACACCCGCACCGGCGGATAACCGATGACCGCCTCCTCCGCCATGATCACCAGATCGCAGCAGAGCGCAATGTCGCTGCCGCCCGCCACGGCCGGGCCGTGCACGCGGGCGATCGTCGGCTTGTAGCTGCGCCACAGCGACATGAAGTGCTGCGTGAATTCATACATGCCGAAGAAGTCGGCCATCGGGTCCCACGGGCGCGTGTCGTTGGCGCTGCTGCCGCCGCCCAGCTGTGAGCCCGGCTGCTCTCCCGCCGCCTCGGCGAAATCCACGAGGTCGTATCCGCTGCAGAACCCGTCGCCTGCTCCGGTCAGGACGATGACGTGGACCGAGTCGTCGCGATTGGCGGCGTCGACCGCCGCCGCGATCTCCCGCGGCATGTCGAGGCTGATGGCGTTCATGCGCGCGGGGCGGTTGAGCGTGATGGTCGCGATGCGCCCGTCGACCGCGTATGTGATTGTTTGATGGGCCATAGCATGTGTCAGAGGTCGGATCGGTCGGATTTGTCGACGAACCGGCAGCATATCGGCGTGGCGGCGGACGTTCCAGCGCGTCACCCTGATCCGATCCATTCCGTGCACCCGGAGCAAGGATGCCCCGTCCCACCCGACTTCACGTGCCCGGCGGCCTCTACCATGTCATCTTGCGCGGCAATCACCGGCAGCCGATCTTTCTCGCGCCGTCGGACCGCACGATGCTCGACGACCTCGTTGCCGAGAGCCTCGCCCGATTTGGAGCGCGCGTGCACGCCTACTGCTGGATGACCAACCACGTGCACCTGGCGGTGCAGGTGGCGGACACGCCGCTCGGGCCGCTGGTGCAGCGCATCGCCGGCCAATACGCGCGGCGCGTGCAGCAGCGACTGCCGACCACTGGCCACCTGTTCGAGGGCCGGTATCGAGCGATCCTGGTCGACGCCGATGACCACCTTCTGCGTTTGACGCGTTACATCCACCTCAACCCGGTGCGCGCGGGACTGGCTTCGGATCCGGCGGACTACGCGTGGAGCGGCCACCGCGCGTATCTCGGGCTCGCGGACGTGCCGTGGCTCACCACGGATTTCACGCTGCGGGGACTGGGCGCAAACGTGGCGAGCGCCCGACGTGCCTACGCGAAGGTGATCGCGCTCGGCGGCGATCCGGAGGACTCCGTGCAGTACAGCCGCGGCGTGCCCGGGGATTGCCGCGTGCTTGGGCCCGACCGATTTCTGCAACAACTTGCGGCCAGGCAGGCGCCGGCCCGGGCGCGGCGACCGGAACCCGGGCGCGGGTCGGACCACGACCGGCCCTCGCTCGAGCAGCTCGTGCACGAGGTGTCCACCGAGTGCGGGATCAGCGTGGCAGCGGTGACGTCCGCGTCGAGGTCCGCGCCCCTCACCCGCGCGCGTTGCGCCGTCGCCGAACGCGCGTTGGCTTGCGGCGTAGCATCGCTCAGCGCGGTCGCGCGGCGCCTCAATCGGAGTCATTCGTCCTTGTGCGAGGCGCTGGCGCGCACTCGACGGCGACGACTCGCGGCGGAGCGGCCAGGACCGACGGATCCGACCGATCCGACCACTGGCACCTCTTAAGATTTCTTAAACACTCCGAGCGCCTGGAGGATGACGATCAGCAGCACGGCGCCCGCGATCGCCACCAGGAAGCGCGCGATTCCGCCGGCAGCTGCCAAGCCCAACAGCCCGGCGACCCAGAACCCGATCGCGGATCCCACGATGCCAACCAGCACGTTGGCGATCCAGCCCATTTGCGCGTTGGTCTTCATGACGATGCTGGCGAGCCATCCGATGATGCCGCCGATGATCAGGCTGATGATGAGATTCATTGAGATGCTCCCACGATGAATGGAAGTGCAACCCCGCAACGGTCGTGCGGGGGATGGCAGGAAGACAGTAGCAGATCGCGGCGACTGGCCGCATCGGGGTCAATCGCGGCACGAATCCTTACAGGCGAATCAACGCGCGGCCGGGACTGAGGGCGATCCCGCCATGAGCGCCGTGCGATCGAAATAGACCTCATTGCGGGCTACGCGGTCGCCGCGCAGCACCGCGAGATCCATGCCGTCGATCTCGACCACCTTGTCGTCGCCCGGCCGGCGAAATGTCGCGCGCCACAGGAACACGACCCCCTCCTCACTCGCGAGGTCGAAAACCTCGCGCGCCGCCCACGTCATTTGCCAGCCCGCGAACAGCTTCGTGAGATAACGACGCAGGGCGTCGCGGCCCGTGACGTCGCCACGCGTGTTCGGATCGTGGTAGCGCACGTCGTCCGTGTAGCAGTCGAGCACACGATCGACGTCCTGCGAGGTCCATGCGGCCAGGAAACGCGTAATCAGGCGATCACGGAGTTCAGGGTTCATGCGATGGTCTCCTGACATGACGGTGCCTGCGGTTCCGCCGCTGCTTGCAGCTGCCTTGGGGCGAGTGTCGCACCGCGCGATATGTCCGATCCGACGGATCCGACGGATCCGACCTCTGACACCTCCAGCCGGCCGACGATGCTGGGGCGCTCGTCCCCGGCGAAGAGCGCGAAGGTCGACGAAGTCGCGGTCGTCGTGGCGTGCATGCGCACATTCGCGCCGTGGGACACGGGGCCTTTGAGCCACGCGTCGAGGCGCAGGCGACCGTCGGCTTCGTCCACGGACGTGGGACCCGGAAGGCGGGCCAGGCACTCCCCGAGCACGCGCGGCGGGTGATACAGCGCACGTCGAAAACCGAGTCGGCGCGCGTACCAGTCCCACATGTGGATGCCGTTGTAGTCGCCCGTGAAGCTGCCGAACCTCCAGTGATCGGCATCCCGCATGATCCACTCGGCCGCCAGCGGACCGAATTCGGCGGGAGACGGTGTCAGCGGCGACGCAGGCTCCGGCTCGCCGAATCGTCCGCGCGTGAAGAACGTGACGATGCTCTCCCAGGCCAGCGCTCCTGCCACGTGAACCGTCGTTCGAAGGTCGAACTCCGCCCCCTTCGGCACCACACGCGCGTGCAGGACGCGCGTCTCGAAGTCGAGCGACTCATCGACGGCAATGGATCGGTGCTGCACGAGATGATTGCGAGTCTGGAGGACACCCCAGATCGGCACCGGGAACTTCGGGTGCGTCAGGATGGCCATCGCGAGCCGGAATCCGAAGGTGTGCGGATACAGCAGCGGCAGGGTCGCGTCGGCGGGTGGCAGGCCGGCGATCCTGTTGAATGCGGCCAGCTCGCCTCGGTCCGCGCGGTGCTTGCCCCAACGCGCCCTCATCTGCGGTGCCAGGTTCACGCGCCTCGTCCCGGGCACCATGCCGCGCACCATGTACGGTACTGCCGACGGTCGGCGATCGTAGTCCAGGCTCACGGCTTCGTTCATCGCATCCTCCTCGAGGAGGCTATCGGCCCCCGATGGATCCCAGCACGGCGCGCGCGGTCCTTGCGACCAGATCGTCGACGACAGGTGGCAGCCGATTGCGGGCCTGAACATAGGGCTTTATGCCGCCGAAGGGCGCGTCGAGCAGCGCGTACCGGAGGCGCGCCATCGTCTCTGCGTCTGCAAGTCCGAATGCGCGGGCGGCGAATGCGCGCAAGGCCGAGCCGATCTGCGGTTCGAGGGCCGCGGCGCGATCCGCGAGGTCGGCCGGCCACTCGCCGGTGACGAAGTCCTGCCGGCGGTGCAACAGAAGGAGGCGCGCCTCAAGCGGGTGGTCGCGGGTCCACGAGGTCATGAATCGCGCCGTCTCTACTGCGCCTTCAATGTCGTGTGCGCTTGCGAGGCTCGCCACGAATCCGTCCTGGAAGGCCTCGACGACGTCCATCCACAACTCGGCGAGCAGTTGCTCACGGCTGCGATAGCGGTGGTAGATGGAACCGGTGGGAGCGCCCACCTCCTTCGCCAGCGCCGCGACGGTGACGGCCTGCGGGCCACGATCGGCCACCAGGCGCAGTGCCGCGCCCGTCATGTCCCGCCGCTCGAAGATTGCTTTCCGACCCACCGTTCTAGAATGTACCCTCTATAATCTGTACGTCAAGGTGTCAGTGGTCGGATGGGTCGGGTCCGGCTCATCACCCAGGCCAGACCCGACCGATCCGACCACGGACACCTCGCCCCTACATCAGCTCGTAGGGCCCGCCCTTCGCCAGGGCCCGCCGGTAGGCTGGGCGCTCGTGGATGCGTCGCAGGAAGTCCATCAAGCGCGGCCGGCTCGTATCGAGCCCGCCACGCGACGCCGCGGCCTCGAGTGGAAAGCTCATATGGATGTCGGCCACGGTGCATTCGTTGCCCGCAAACCACGTCGACTTCCCGAGCTCGCCCTCCATGTAGTCGAGGTGAAGCTTGATCTGCGGCCCGATGAATGCAGTCATCACCTTGTCGGCAATTCCCCGCGCGACGGGCCGAACGAAGAACGGCGCCGGTGATTCGCGAACACGGCGGAAAATGAGCGCCATGAGCAGCGGCGGCATCGCCGATCCTTCGGCGTAGTGCAACCAGTAGATGCATCGCAGTCGTTCAGGCGTGCCGGGCGGCGGCAGCATGCGGCCATCGCCGTAACGCTCCGCAAGGTACTCGACGATGGCGCCCGACTCTGCCAGCGTGAGGGGCCCGTCGGTAATGACTGGCGACTTGCCCAACGGGTGCACGGCGCGCAGAGAGGGCGGCGCAAGCATCGTGACCGGGTCGCGCTCGTAGCGCTTCACCTCGTATTCGACACCGAGTTCCTCGAGCAGCCAGAGCACACGCTGGGAGCGCGAATTGTTCAGGTGATGGACGGTGATCATCTCTTGACCTTCCCCGGCAGATGTCCGCGCACGATATCGGAACCGGATGCGTCCGTGGCCGGATCCGACGGATCCGACCTCTGACACCTACAGGAACCGCTCGATCAGGGAATGCACGTTGATGCGAGCCCGCAGCTTCGCGCAGATCAGGAACGTCCCGACGAGCTTGCGGTGCAGGAACATCGTCTCGGGAGGCGGCGAACGCAGGCCTTGCCGGAACGCCACGGCCAGGCCGAGGTCGCGTGCCCGCACGATCAGCCGTGAGTCGGCGAAATCGTAAACGCCGCGGTGACTGAGCGGCTCGCAGACCAGCCGGATGATCTCGATCGCGCCGCGGATCATCTCGTCCGGGTCGTCCGGATGCGCGTAGCCGATCTCGAAAGCGGCCTCCCGGATGCCCGACTCGTCGCCCGCCAGCACCGCCCGGCACACCCGGCGGTACGAGTCCACGAAGGCCGCGGGGAATTCGTAGGCGGACCCGAGGTCGAGGAGCGCCAGCTGCTGAGTGGACGGCAAGTAGAGATAGTTCGCGAAATTCGGATCCGTCTGCATGAAGCGGAACTCGAACAGCTCGCGGAACATCAGTTCCTCCAGCGTCCGCGCCACGGCATTGCGTCGCGACTGCGGCACCGCCTCGCTGGCCAGCGCCTCGAGCGGATCGCCGTCGATCCAGTCCATCGCAAGGATGCGACGCGTCGTAAGCGACCGGTCCACGCGCGGCACGATGACCTCGCCACGCATCACGGCGACCATCCGTCCATAGCGCTCGAGATGCCGGGCCTCCGCCTCGTAGTCCGTCTCGAGGCGCAGCTGGCGCTTCGCCTCCGCGGCAATCGCCTCGACGTCGAGCGTCATGGGCAGGAATTCCAGCCGCCGCAGTAGCGTCGCCAGATTGTCCACGTCGCTGTCAACGCTGCGCGCCACGCCAGGATACTGGATCTTGAGCGCCAGCTCGCGGCCACCGTGTTTGCGGGCACGATGGATCTGCCCGATCGACGCCGCGGCGACCGGCTCCGGATCGAAGGTCGCGAATTTCCGCTCCCATCCCTTGCCGTACTCGCGGCCCAGCACACGCTTCAGCTGCGTGTCGGGCATCGCGTAGCCCTGCGAGCGAAGCATCGACAGGGCATTGCGAAACTCGGCAGGAATGATGTCGTCGCTCTGCAGCGAGAGCATCTGGCCGACCTTCATGGCCGGACCTCGCAGCGACGCCAGCCGTCGCGCCAGCAGTTCGGCATTGCCCGGCGTGAGCACCGCCGACGCGAGGTCCATTCGCTTGCCGCTCGTGAGTTGCCGGGCCGTCGCGAGCGCGGTCGACAGCGCGAGCTCGCCGCTCAGCATCCCGAACCGCAGGATCCGGCCGACACGGGATGCCGGGACTGCACTGCGTCTTCGTGTCGGGGTGGGACGCATGGTTTACATACTGTCGCTAGCGCGAGCCAATGCGCAGCATCACCTTTCCGACGCGACCCGGCGCCAGCGCGGCGGTCACCGCCGACGTGACCTGGTCGAGTGGATAGGTCTCGGTGACCTCGGTGTGAAAGAGCCCCGCGATGGTCAGCTTCTTTACGGCCCGTAGAATGCCCAGCAGCCTGAGTGGCGATTGCTGCGCCATCCAGGTCGGCAGCAGGAATCCGTCGACATGGGCGCCTGGCATCATGAGGTCGCGTCCCGGAAACTGCAGCGGCGTGTTCGCGAGCGTGCCGTAGATCACCAGCCGCCCGTTCAGCCCGAGGCAGCGCACGACCTCGCCCGCGAGTTCGCCGCCGACGCAATCGAGTGCATAGCCGACGCCACGGCCCTGCGTGATGCGGGCCACTTCGGTGACCAGGTCCTGCTTGTCGGTCTCGATCACCGCGTCGGCCCCGAGTGCCTGCAGCGCGGCGGAGTTTGCCGCGGAACGTACGACACAAACCGTGCGGAATCCGTCGCGCTTGCCCATGCGCACCACGTTCTTGCCGAGCGCCGAACCGGCCGCCGTCACGAGCACCCACCCGTCGCGCCGGACTCGCAGGACTTCGCGAATCAGCACGTAAGCCGTGATCGGGTTGACGAAGAACATCGCCGCCTGTTCGTCGACGACGGCCTCCGGTAACGCGACCGCCCGCTTCGCGTCGACCACCGTGTACTCCTGCCACGTCCCGTTTGGCGGGCCGCTCGCCACCGCGACGCGCCGGCCGCGAACTCGTCTGGCCAGAAATCCCGTGCCGCAGGTCTCGACGACGCCTACGCCCTCGCCTCCCAGCGCGTAGGGCGGAACCGGGCACGGGTTGATGCGTGCGGGATCGAAATACACGCGACGGTCCGCCGCACCGGGCGCCTGGTTCCAGATGATGCGTTCCAGGGCGCCGTGATACGTCCCCCGGACGAAATTCAGGTCCGAGGGGTTGACCGGGCTCATCAGCATCCGCACCCGCACCTGGCCCGGACCCGGCTCGGGCAGCGGCACATCCTCGATGCGAATGTCGTCGATACGGTCGGTAAAGGCGTGGAGGCGCGCGGATTTCATGGCCCTATGGTACCGGCACCTGCTGCGCTTAGTACGACTGGAACCGCGGCACCATGGGGTCTAGCCTCACGTATTGGGTAATCTCGGAGTATTGCCATGAGCAGAAAGACACTCACATCCGGCACAGCGAGCCTGGCGCTGCTGGCGGCCGGACTTGCGTTCACTGGTGCCGTCGGCGCCGCGGAACCGCTCGAAGTCGTGGTCGTCGAGGCGGCACGCGAAGCGACGGTCGGACAGACGTCTACCGGTGTGCCGATCAAGGAAATCACGATCAGGAGCAAGGTCAGTTACGCCGACCTCGACCTGACCAGCGCGACGGGCGCGCTCAATCTGGAGAACCGGATCCGCGAGACGGCGACGTCCAGCTGCAAGGAAATCAAGGTGGACTATCCCGCCGCCGGCTCGACGGAAGCGAACTGCATCAAGAACGCGGTGGACGGTGCGATGGTTGAGGCTCGCAAGGCCATCGAGGCCAAGCGCAGCGCTGCGGCGAAGAAATAGATCGCCGGCTCGAGCATGGTCCCGAGCGAGCTGGCCCCGACCGCCTTGATCGACAGTGACCATCCGGCGGTGGCCGCCTTCGCCGCGCGTCACGCCGGGGAAGCGACGAATGACGCGGAGCGCGCCGTGGCGCTGTACTACGCGGTGCGCGACGGATTTCGTTACGACCCGTATCGAATCGACCTGTCGCCGCGGGGCATGAAGGCCAGCACGGTGCTCGCGAATGGCTATGGCTGGTGCGTGCCCAAGGCCACGCTGCTGGCCGCGGCGTGTCGCGCGGCGGGCATCCCTGCGCGGATGGGCTTTGCCGACGTGCGCAATCATCTCTCAACCGAGCGCATGCGCCAGGTCATGGGGACGGATGTCTTTTTCTGGCACGGTTTCACCGAAATCCTGATCGACGGCGCGTGGCGGAAGGCGACACCGGCGTTCAACCTCGAACTGTGCGATCGCTTCGGCCTGCTGCCGCTGGAGTTCAACGGCCGGGAGGACTCGCTCTACCACCCGTTCGACCGGCAGGGGCATCGCCACATGGAGTACGTGGCGCAGCGCGGCAGCTTCGACGACGTGCCACTCGAGCGGATCGTGGCTGACTTCGCCGAGCACTACCCGGCCTGGCGGGCGCAGATCGAAGCGATGCAGCGTAGCGACTTCCTGACCGATGTTGCGACAGAGGTGCCGGGTTTAACGTTTTAAACGTTTGCCGACTGGCAAACGTTTAAAACGTTAAACCCGGCACCTCAGAAACTGCGGCGCGTCTCGACCAGAAGCTGCACCGAGCTGATGCCAGGCTGCCGGACGAGCGGAACGGCAACGTCCACGTGGAGCACGTTGCCAAGACCCGAGCGCGCATTGCCAATTCGCAGGCCGACGCCTACGTCCGACAGCCACCCGAGCGGTGCCTCGCCCGCGACGTCGCTGCCCCAGGTACGACCCGCGTCGGCGAACGCGGCGGCCCCGATGTGGAACAGCCGCAGCGGAAACCAGTCGGTGTAGAAACGCTCTTCGGCCGTGAGGAGCGCGCTTGCGGTGCCGGACTGGTACCTGAGCGGATATCCGCGCAGACCGTTGTCGCCGCCCAGCAGGAGTTGGTGATCGAGGTCGGGATTCACCGCCTCGGCCCCACGGACGCTCGCATAGAACAACGCGTGCGGCGCCTGACGGTGGTAGTAGCGCGCCTCGCTCTGCAGCACCGCGTCGCGCAGACCGTCGGTTTCCCAGCGCCCCGTCAGATCGCCGATCAGGAACAGCGACTGCGACTCCGTGATGCGATGCCCCGCCTTGCCCTGGAACGCGAACATCGCGGCCGCGCGATCGGCTCCCCACGCGGGGGCCGCGAGCCCCAGTTCGGCATGCAGGGCCCGGCCGAATTGCAGGTCCTCGGTGCGCGACAGCTGGTCCAGGTTGTGCTCCGTGGTGAAATCGTCCTCCACCCACTCCCGGCCCACGTAGGGATAGACGAGCGTGCGGTCCCCGGGCAGCGCAGCGATGAGATCCTCGCCGGGCAAGGCGGTGAACTGGCTGCTCTCATACCGGACGCCGCCGAGCCAGCGACGCGCCCAGCCGTCGCGCAGGCCGTCCGAGCGCCCGCCATAGAGATCGAAGTGGTTGACCTGCTCGGTAAACCTGTCGAGGACCTCGCCTCGCTGGTAGCGCGAGTTGATGCGCTCCCCCGTCGTCAACCCGGTACCTGCGCTCCAGCGTGTATCGAGTGAATAGAACGGATGACCAACGTCGACGCTCGCCAGGTTGCCGTCGCTGTTATCGGAGTACGCGAAGCGACCCTGCCACCAGCTGCCGAGCAGCTGCGGGTCCTCGTACTCGAACATCACGGACGACCGGTCGACATTCTTTCCCCACGACACTGACACGAGCTCGCCGCGACCCAGGAAGTCCTGGTCCTGGATCTCGAAACCGCCCCGGTTGGTCCCGCCCTTGCGGCTGAACGTGAACCCGGGATTGAGACTCCAGACGTCGCGCACCCTGACATGGAGGTCGACGGTGTGGTCGTCCGGGTGGTAGCAGGTGGGCTCGATCCACGCGTCGTACAGGTAACGCCGACCCCGCAGCAGTCGCTCCGTTTCGGCGACTTTCTGGTGCGAATACGGCTCGTGTTCGGCGAACAGCAGCTGGGAGCGGATCGCGTCGGCCCGGGTGCGGACGTGCAGATCGTTGGCCCACTGGTAAGGCGCCGCACGTTCGCGCGGATTCCGCGGGTCGAAGATGTCCTCCACCTCGACGTCGATGACGCCGACCTGCGCGCCCAGGGACTCGAGTTCGGCCGGTTCAGGCAGGTCGGCAGGGGTCGCGGAATCGGGAGCATTGCATGCTGCCGAAATCGAAGTCCCCGGCAACCCGGCGACCAGAAAGGCCGCCAGGACCGGGAACAGCCGCGGTCGATGGGTCGTAGGCATCTGCCATTAGACGTACGCCGCCCCCGGAACCAATCGCGACGGAGCGCACCCCACCGGTAACTCCGGAGCGACGGCGAGCCTGTTCAGCGTTAGGCTGCCGTCGGAGTGTCGTTGGGGAGATAACTCATGGCTCACCGCATCCTGATCATCGATGGTCACCCGGACAGTTCCGGGGTCCACTTCGTGCACGAACTCGCCCGCTTCTATCGCGCGGGCGCCAAGGAAGGAGGGCACGCGGCGCGGATGCTCCGGGTCGGGTCGCTCGAGTTCCCGATGCTCCGCACCAACACCGAGTTCGTTTCGGGCCAGGTGCCGGAGGCGATCCGGGCAGCGCAGAAGTCGATCGCGTGGGCCGATCATCTCGTCTTCCTCTATCCGCTGTGGCTCGGCACCATGCCTGCCGTGCTCAAGGCCTTCGTGGAGCAGACGTTCCGCCCGGGCTTTGCATTCGCCGAGCGGGGACCGACCCTGAGTCCACAACGATTGCTCAAGGGCCGGTCGGCGCGCGTAATCGTCACGACCGGGATGCGCGGTCTGTTCCACGGGCGGCACCGCACCGAACACAGCCTCAAGAGCTTTGAGCGCGACCTGCTGGGCTTCTGCGGCATCAAGCCGGTGCGCGTGACGTTCTTCGAGGGCGTCGATCTACTGAGCAAGGTGCAGCGCGACAAGGCGTACTACGCCATGCGCCGGCTGGGGGCAACGGCGAAGTAGCGGGCCCGGCACGGTCGGGGCGGCGGTTCGTGTAGTCTGTCGGCGTGCAACCCGCCGACCGCTACCCGCTCGTGCTCCTGGGCGTATTCGCTGCGATCTGGACGGCCCTCGCGTACGCGCCCTGGTACCGGCAGGACTGGCTGCTCGAGAACCTGGTCGTCTTCGTCGCGGTGGGGGTCTTCGTCAAGACCTTCCGCAGCCTGCACTTTTCGAACTTCGCGTACACGTGCCTGTTCGTGTTCCTGGTGCTGCACGAGATCGGCGCGCACTACACCTACAGCGAGGTTCCATGGCGTGAGTGGCTGCAGGCCATCACCGGCGGCCAGGCCCCGGCCGTCGGTCCCGTCGGCCGCAATCACTACGACCGTGTCGTTCACTTCTGCTATGGCCTGCTGATCTTCCCGGCCGTGTGGGAGTTGTTCGAGGCGCGTACCTCGCCGCGCGGCCTCTGGCGGTACCTGATGCCCGTCCTGTTCGTGATGTCGCACTCGGTCATTTATGAAATGATCGAGTGGGTCGCCGCGGAACTGTTCGGCGGCGAGCTCGGCGTGGCCTACCTCGGCACCCAGGGCGACGCCTGGGATGCACAGAAGGACATGGCGCTGGCCACCGCCGGTGCTCTGGCCGCCCTGCTTCTGGGAGGTGTCAGAGGTCGGATCCGTCGGATCCGACCTCTGACACTTCATTGACCGACATCCGCGAGCCGCTGGGCCGCGAACTGGCGTTCACGCACATGGATTCACTCACGCACATCGCGCTGGGCGCGGCCGTCGGTACGGCAGTACTCGGCCGCAAGGTCGGGCCGCGAGCCGCGTTGTGGGGCGCGGCCTGCGGCACGCTGCCCGATCTCGACGTCCTCGTGCCCTACGGGGACCCGGTTCGCGACCTCACCTTTCACCGGGCCAGTTCCCACTCGCTCTTCTGGCTGACGGTCGCGTCGCCTGCGCTCGCATGGCTCATTGCCCGGCTCCAGCGCCGCGCGGGCGCCACGTTTCGCGAGTGGCTGGCGCTCGTCTGGCTCGCGCTCGTGACCCATCCATTGCTCGACGCGCTGACCGTCTACGGCACCCAGCTCCTGCTGCCCTTCTCCGACTACCCCGTGGGCGTGGGCAGCGTATTCATCATCGATCCCTTGTACACCGTGCCGCTGATCATCGGCGCGGCGGCCGCACTTCGGCTGCGATTGAAGGACCCCGCACGCGCCGCCCGATGGAATGTGGCCGGCCTCGCCGCGAGCACGCTGTACCTCGGATGGACCGTCGCAGCGCAGTCGCACGTCGAGGGCGTCGTGCATCGCTCGCTTGCGGCGTCTCCCATCGCCGATGGCAGGGTGCTGGTCACGCCCACGCCCTTCAACAGCATCCTGTGGCGCGTCGTCGTCATGGATGACGACGGATACCACGAGGGCTATTACTCCCTCCTCGACGACGTCGCGTCCGTGGATTTCGAGCATCACGCGAGCCAGCGGAGCCTGCTCGAGCCTGTACGGGACGCCTGGAACGTGCGGCGCCTGGCGTGGTTCTCGAAGGGCTTCTATCGGGTGAGCGAGGCGGCGCCGGAGCAGCCTCTCGAGACGGGATCAATCGGCTCGCTCCGGCAGGTGCTCGGCTTCGTCGACACAGCCGATGCCGCCGGGACCGCACTGGGGCGGCGCCACGCGGCAATCGTGATGACCGACCTGCGCATGGGCCAGACGCCGTGGTTCGTGTTCAGCTTCGTCGTTGCAGGGCGCGTCGGTGAGCGCGTCGTGCCCGTGACCGGCCACCAGTTGCCGATGCGACGCCTTCCGGCCGACGCGCTGGCCCAGCTCTGGCACAGAGCCATCGGCGGCCGGATGGCCGGGTTTCAACCGCTCCGCGAGCCGAACCCGACCGATCCGACCACTGGCACCTCTAAACCGGAAGTTTACGAACGCGCTTCCCGGTCGCCGCAAACAACGCATTGATCACCGCGGGCGTGGCCGCGGGCAGGCCCGGCTCGCCGATGCCGCCGGGCACCTCGGTGCTCGGCACGATGTGTACCTCGACCCGCGGCATCTCATTGATCCGCAGCATCGGGTAGTCGTCGAAGTTGCCCTGCTCGACCCGTCCGTCCTTGAACGTGATCTTTTCGTACAGCGCCGCGCTCAGGCCGTAAACGATGGCGCCCTCGATCTGCCGCCTGATGATCTCGGGGTTGACAGTCCGCCCGCAGTCCACGGCTGCGACGATGCGGTGCACGCGAGGCCGGCCAGTCGAATCGACCGACACCTCCGCGACCTGGGCCACGTAACTGCCGAACGAGCTCGCGATCGCGACGCCGCGATGCATGCCCGTCGGCAAGGGCGTGCCCCACCCCGCCTTCCGGGCCGCGAGATCCAGTGCGCCGCGCAGCCGCGGCTCCTTCGCCAGCAGCGAACGCCGGAACTCCACGGGATCCTTTCCCGCCGCCGCAGCGATCTCGTCGACGAAGGCCTCGAGGAAATACACGTTCTGCGAGTGGCCCACCGACCGCCAGAACCACACCGGCACGCCCGGCTCGGTTTGGGCGTACTCGACACGCAGGTTCGGGAACGCATAGGGACAATCCTTGATGCCTTCCACCGCCGGGTCGTCGATGCCCTCCGGCAACTCTTTCACGAATCCGGCGGCCAGCATGATGGAAGGCGCGGCCACGCGGGCCGTCAGCGATACCGGATTGCCATTGCCATCGAGGCTGGCGGTGAAGCGGGTCACGGCCGCGGGACGATAGAACCACGCGCGCGTGTCGTCCTCGCGCGTGTAGACGAGCTTCACGGGCGCGCCGGCCGCCTTCGACAGCAGGGTGGCCGCGATCGTGAAATCCGGCGCAAAACGACGCCCGAACCCGCCGCCGAGGTACGTCGTGTGCACCTTGACCTGCGCGGGCGCAAGCCCAGTGACCTGCGCGACGATGGCCTGGTGCGGACCGGGCGCCTGCGTCGGTGACCAGATTTCCGCCTCGCCCGCCCTGACCCACGCGGTGCAGTTCATCGGCTCCATGCACGCGTGCGCGAGGTACGGCACCTCGTACACCGCCTCGATCGTCTTCGCGGCGGGAGCGCTCACGTCGCCTTCGTTTCGCGCGACCTTGCCCGGACGCGTCGTCGCGTCGGCCAGCGACTTCGAGATCGTTTCCGACGAGAGCCCGCCGAGGGCGCCGTCATCCCACTTGATCACCAGCGCATCACGTCCCTTCAGGGCGGGCCAGTACCCGTCCGCAAGCACCGCGACACCCTGCGGGATGTGCACGACCTGCCGCACCCCGGGGATCGCCTTCGCAGCGGCATCACTCACCGATGCCACTTTCGCACCCGGCACGGGCGCGTGAGCCATCACGGCCGTGAGCATCCCTGGCAGCTTCGTGTCGATCCCGAAGCCCGCGCTGCCGTTGACCTTAGCCGGTGTGTCGAGACGCGTCAGGCCCTGGCCGAGGATGCGGAAGTCCTTCGGATCCTTGAGCGGGGCGTCGGTCGGCACGGGCACCTTCGCTGCGGCCTCGACGAGCTCGCCGTAGCCGAGCGAGCGACCGTCCTTGTGCACGACGCGGCTGTCTTGCGTGCGGCAGTCGGCAGGCTCGGCACCCCAGGTGTCGGCCGCCGCCCGGACCAGCATCTGGCGTGCGGTCGCGCCGGCCTTGCGCATCGGCTCCCAGCTGCCGCGGATGGATGTCGAGCCACCGGTGCCCTGCATGCGGAGCATCGGATTGACGTACGCTGGATCTGCCGGCGCCTGCTCGAGGCGCACGCGCTTCCAGTCGGCGTCGAGTTCCTCGGCGACGAGCATGGCGATGCCCATGTGCACGCCCTGCCCCATCTCGGACAAGCCGCAGATGACGGTGATCTGCCCGTCCGGCGTGATGCGCAGGAACGCGTTCGGCGCGAGGGGTACCGGCGCTGCGGTGCCGGCCTGCGCATAACGCGCCGCCCCCGTGAGCGTGAAGCCGATGACGAGCGCGCCGGTGGCCGCGGCCGAGCCCACCAGGAAATCGCGCCGCGTGGTGAGGATGTTCGTGGTCATGGCCGTGTCCTCCCGCTCATGCACCGAGCGCTGTGGCTGCATCCTTGATCGCAGCGCGGATCTGGTTGTACGTGCCGCAGCGACACAGGTTGCGTCGCATGGCCGCGTCGATGTCGGCATCGGTGGGTTTCGGATTCTTCGCCAGCAGGGCCGCGGCGCTCATGATCTGCCCGCTCTGGCAGTAGCCACACTGCGGCACGTCGTTGCGAATCCACGCGGCTTGCACGACCTGACCGATGCGCGTCTCGTGGATTGCCTCGATGGTCGTAATCTGCCGGCCCGCAACGTCCGCGATTGACGTGGAGCACGCTCGCGTCGGCTGGCCGTCGACGTGCACGACGCATGCGCCGCAGATTGCGGCCCCGCAACCGAACTTCGTGCCGGTGAGGTCGAGCTCGTCGCGGAGCGCCCACAGCAGGGGCGTGTCGGGGGCAGCCGATACCTGGACCGTCTTGCCGTTGATGGACAGCGAGATCATTTTGTGTTCCTCGATGCGGGAGGTGTCAGAGGTCGGATCGGTCGGGTCTAGTATAAGGGGCCCGCTGGACGGAGGATCCCTTGGACGGTTCATTGCACCCCTTATTGCCCATGTTCGAGCGCGCCCGCGAGGCGGGCTCGCCCCTCGTTCTTGCGACCGTGGTCGCGACACGAGGTTCCACCTACCGCAAGGCCGGCGCCCAGATGCTGATCGCGGCCGGCGGAACCTACGCCGGGCTGCTGTCCGGCGGCTGTCTCGAGGGTGACCTCGCCGAGCGCGCCGTCTCGGTGCTCGCCACGGGCAAGCCGAAGATGGTGCGTTACGATCATTCCGGGGACGACGACCTGATCTGGGGCCTCGGCATCGGCTGCGGCGGTGGAATGGACGTCTGGCTCAGCCGGCTCGACCCAGCCGCGAACTGGGAGCCCTTCGCCACGCTCGCGGACTGCCTCGAGCGGCGAGCGCCGATCACGTACGGGATGGTGCTCGAGTCCGCGCTCCCGGACCTGCCCGCGGGTGCGCTCGTCTGGCCGGCCGCCGCCTCGCCCGCACCGCCCGGACTGGCGGTCGCTGTCTCGAACTGGATCGCCGCCCAGGTCGGCCCGGGTGCCGAGGTGTCCGGCGCGCGCATCGTCGAACTCCATGAGCCTCGAGTGCGGATATTCCTCGCCCCGCTCGCCCTGCCGCGCAAAGTCCTCATCGTCGGCGGGGGACCGGACGTGCTGCCAGTGGTCGAGTTCGGCGCCACGCTCGGGTGGCTGATCACGGTCGCGGATCATCGCCCGGCGTACGCCGAACCCGGGCGCTTTCCGCGTGCCCAACGCGTGCTGCTGGCACGACCCGATGATCTCGCGCGCCACGTCGACTTCGCAGGCTTCGATGCGGCAGTGATCATGAGCCACCACCTGGCGACCGACCTCGCGGCGCTCGCGGCGCTCGCACCGGCGCCGATTCCGTACGTAGGCCTGCTGGGTCCGGCGTCGCGACGCGATCGACTGCTTGCGGACCTTGGTCCGGCGGCGGCGTCACTCCAGGACGGACGCCTGCGCGCGCCGGTGGGCTTGGGCCTCGGCGGGCGTGATCCAGCGAGCATCGCGCTCGCCATCGTCGCTGAACTGCAGGCCTGCTTCCACGGCCGCGGTCGCGTCGCGGTTGCCTGAATGGCCCCGGCACGGCCGGCGTCGGCTGGACTGCACGTGATCGTCCTCGCGGCGGGAATGTCCTCGCGCTTCGGATCGCCCAAGCTGCTCGCCGATATCCAAGGGCGTCCGATGTTGGCGCACGCGGTGGACACGGCGGTTGATCTCGCCGGTGCTGGCGACGTGATGGTCGTGCTCGGCGCCGACGCCACGCGCCTTGCGCCGCTGATACTGCCGGCTGCGGTGTCGGTCGTCGTCAACCAGGACTTCGCGGAAGGCATCGCGAGTTCGATCCGCACCGGGATCGCACACGCGCCGCCGGGAGCACGCGCCGTGATGATCATGCTGGCCGACCAGTTCGCGGTTACGGTCCAGGAGCTTCGGCAACTGGTCACGCGTTGGAAACGACGGCCCGATTGCATCGTCGCCGCCCAGTACGGGACCACGACCGGCGCTCCCGCCATCTTCCCGTCGGACCTGTTCCCGGAGTTGGCGGCGCTGCGAGGCGATCGCGGCGCGCAGTCGGTGCTTCGACGTCACCGGGAACGCGTCGTCGGTGTACCCATCCCGTCGGCCGCGCTCGACGTCGATACCCCTGCCGATTTGTAAGCCGGATTTAAGAGGTGTCAGAGGTCGGATCCGTCGGATCCACCGGGTTTGGCTGGCGCGCGAGCCCGATCCGACCGATCCGACCTCTGACACCTAGTTGCATCCGCCCAGCGAATTCACCCAGTCCGTCAGCAGCGCGACGCCGGCCGCGTCCACCATCGTGCTCGCGAGCGGCGGCATCCCCTGCACATCACGGCGATTGGCGCGCGCCACGAGCACCGACCGCACCGCATCGCCCGCCGCGATGATCCGCGCGTTGGCGATCCCGAGGTCGCCGGCCTGCGGCACGCGGTCGCACCCATTGGTACCCGCCAGCGAGGTCGTGTAGCGAAGGTCCAGGTCCGTCGGTGTACCGCCACCGGGGCGATGGCACTGGGCGCAATTGGTGTGCAGATACGCGCGGGCTCGATCGTTCAGCGATCCTGCAGTCCCGTAAGGATCCGGCATGGCTGGCCAGGTGGACGGCGAGCCCGTCACCGCCGGACTGAACATGCCGATCGAGCTCAACGTGACGACCTGGTTCGCCGTGCGCCCGGTCTGCGGATACGTCAACGAGCCGTTCAGCTGTGCCAGTTCCAGGCCGAGGCTCCGTCCGGCAGCAGCCGTATGACAGGCGAGGCACTGGGCCTCGCTCGGGAACACCCACGCCTGGCCGCCGACCGAGGCCGTCTTTCCCCCGACGACGCGCGTCGCATCGGTGCCCTGGGCGTTCCACTCATACGAATAGCCGGCCCATTCGCCGTCCGTGTGCCGCATGAAGAGTCGCGTCTCGACCGGGCGCCCGGCCAGCCGGAAATTCTTCACCAGCACCGTGCCGTTCGGGAACTCGATGTCGTCCCCCGCACCGACGCGCATCGTCGTGCCATTGGGGATCGCAAGAAAACGCTCCTTGGCGGCCCCGTCCGACCAGAACGCGGCACTCGGTGCGTATGGGACGAGCCCGGCCGCCGGCCTGGTTGCATCGGTCGACTGCACGCAGCCAGTCGCCGAGAGCTGGGTTGCGACCGTTCCCCCGCTTCCCGCGCCCCCGATCAGACGGTGCAACGTGCCGCCGTAATTCACGACGTACAGCTCACCGTCGCGATCCTGCCCGAACGACGCGATCGACAGCCCGCTGTCGAACCCGGTCGTGACGGCGAGCGTCGGCGCGGTGTCGCGCGCAATGTGCCAGATGCGGCCGGTGACGAAATCGCCGAACAAGTAACGCCCCACCAGCGCCGGAATTGCCGCGCCGCGATAGACGAAGCCGCCCGTGACGGACTGGCCAACGCTGCGCCCATACTGCGCGATCGGAGCGATGCTGCTCGCCGCGTTCGGACCGCAGTCGGCGTTGTAAGTGCTCGTGCCCTCGAAGCAGCGCCAGCCGTAATTTCCGCCGAGCACGACCCGGTCGACCTCCTCGAGCGTGCTCTGGCCGACGTCGCCGACCCACAGCTCGTCGCTTCCGCGATCGAAACTCCAGCGCCACGGATTACGAAAGCCATAGGCGTAGATTTCGGGGCAGTTCTGGGTGCCGCCGCCGGCACTGCACAGCGCATTACCTGCGTACGGGTTGCCGGCAGGAATTCGGTAGGGCACGGCCCCGGTCGGGCCGCCGATGTCGATGCGCAACAGCTTGCCGAGCAGCGTCAGCAGGTTCTGGCCATTGCCGATCGTGCCCCACGGGTCCCCGCCGTTGCCGCCATCGCCGAACCCGATGTACAGGTAACCGTCCGGCCCGAACACGATATTTCCACCGTTGTGATTGGTGGCGGGCTGCGGGACGGTCAACAGGATCACTTCACTCGCGGGGTCCAGGGTAGCGCCGCCGTCACGCGTACGGAACTCCGAGATGCGCGAGACGAGACCGCTGGTTGCGTTGGTATAGGAAAGGTACGCGCGTGGGTCGGTCGGGAAGTCCGGGTGGAATGCCAGGCCGAGCAGACCCTGCTCGCCGCCGGAGCGCACGCGGTCCCGGAAATCGACGAACACACTCGACGCAGCGGCCGTTGCCTGGTTTGCGAACACGCGGACGACCCCGGCCTGCTCGACGACGAACCAGCGGGTGGCGTCATTCGGCGCCTGCAGCAGCAGGACCGGGCTCGAGAATGCGGGGAGATTCGGAAATACGCGCTCGGTCGCGAGCGTGACGGACTGGGACGGCCGGTCGCCGGCGACGCACGTCTGATTGTCCGGGCGCGCATCCAGTCCGGCGGCCGGTGGCAGTGGTGGCGACGCGGCGTCCAACGACTCCGAGCCACCGCCGCAGGCCGTGAGCCACGCCGCGGCAAAGGCGACGATACATGGCCCGACCCGGCGTCGCGGTTGCGTTCCGCGGTCCATGCACGAAATGGTACCGCCGTGCGCCGCATTCGGGGAGACTGTGTCGCGGACCGGCGGAATCCGACCGATCCGACCTCTGACACCTCTGCAACCCCATGAATAACTGTCCGTTCTGCAATCTCCTGCGTGACCGGATCGTCTTCGAAAGCGGCCTGGCACTCGTAATCCGTGACAAATTTCCGGTTTCTCCCGGTCACACGCTCATCCTGCCGAAGCGTCACGTAGCATCGCTCTTCGACACCACGCCGGAGGAGCAGACGGCGATGCTGACGTTGCTGCGCATCGCGCGGGTCGATCTGGATCACGTTCACCGGCCAGCGGCCTATAACGTCGGCATCAATGACGGCGCCTCAGCCGGGCAGACGGTGATGCATCTGCACGTGCACCTCATCCCACGCTACCCGGGCGACCGGGAGGACCCGCGCGGAGGGGTGCGATGGGTACTGCCGGAAAGGGCCGCGTACTGGACGTCGTAAGGTGCCAGTGACCATCCGGGGACGCTGCAGACCTTGAACCGGGCTCTCCTGCTGAAGGTCGCCGCTGCCCTGCTGGCGCTGGTCCTGGGCGCGATGATGCGCGTGCCGCCCGGCCAGCTGCTTGGCATGGAGACGAGCAAGCTCCAAGGGGCCGACGTGCCGGTGACGGTGACGGGTCGAATCACCGATCCCAAGGTCCGGCCGGATGTCGGTGTGCTGCTGGGCGAGGCCGTCAAGCGCGAGGCCGCCCGGCAGCTGGAGGAGAAAGTCAGAAAGACGCTGCAGGACCTGCTGGGGCGGTAAGACGGTGTCAGTGGTCGGATCCGTCGGATGCGGCGATCGCTCTATCCGACGGATCCGACCACTGACACCTCCGAGATGCACCCCGCCACGCTCTGGTTCGTGTAGTCGGTGAACCGTCCCTCGAGCGTCTTCCGCCGTCGCCACTCCCACGGCGCGACAGACTGCTCCCGCGGCGCTTTCCAGAGGCCCCGTCGCGCCTGCCGCGCGTCGTACTCGTAGATGCAATAGCGCACGTCATCCACGTACCTGCGATACGCCCATGCGTAGCCGTCCCTGACCATCTGCGCATTGACGTCGAGTTCGCCCATCCAGATTCGCGCGACGAGGCGATCGTAACGGTCCTGCTCGTATGGCTCGAGCTCGACCGCCTTGCCGAACACTAGACGAGACAGTGCGTCCTTCGCAGCGTCGCCGTAAGGTTGCCCGCGCTCGGGTGTATCGATCGCGTGCAGGCGCACGCGCATCATCCCCGAACCCAGGCGGACGTCCACGGTGTCCCCGTCCAGCACACCCACCACGGTCCCCGGCAGGCGAGGCGTATCGTCGTCCGCGCCATGCACCCGCGCGGATGCTGCGAGCGTGAGGAAAAGCAACAGCGCCAGCACGACGCGCGACCCGCGATAGCGGCGGCGGGCACGACGGCTTGCACGGTGCAGGCGCGCAGTGGCCCTCATTTCTGCACGAACGCGCGCGTGATCATCATGGACCTGTGCGGCCGTCGCACCCGATGCTGGATCGTCGGGCGCGTGAACGGCGCCGCGCGTGGAGACGAGCGATGCGGACACCGGCATGGATCCTGTGCGGATGGTTCCTCTCCCTGGTCACGACTGCCGCCGAAGATACCCCCGGGCCGGCCACAACTTCCGAAGTCGCCGGCATTCGTATGGAGCAGCTCACATTTCTGGGGTACGACTGCACGGACGGTTGCCGTCGACACAAGGCGGGTTTTGCCTGGGCCGAGGCCCGCGGCATCGTGGACCGCGGTGCGTGCACCGGTCACGACCGCTCGTTCATGGAGGGCTGCCGGGCGTTTGCCGATGCCGCGCAGTCCCCGTGGGCATCGGGCTATGCGTGGGCGATGGTGAATGAAGTCGCAGACGCGAGCATGTGCGACGGCGCGGGCGAGTCATTTGCCGAGGGGTGCGTGGAATATTGCTCAGGGCATGCCGGGCTCTAGTGCTGCGACGATTGCCGTGCTCAGGTGCAATCCTGCGAGCCTTGAACCTGACACTGCGCCATCCCCGGTCGAGTCCGCATCCGGTGCCATTACGCAGCAGTATCAGCGTGTAATCACCTGCAGGTGGACTTCGACGCACGCCAGCGTATATTTGCCCCAAGAAGAATAATCGTTTCGGTCATCGCACAGCGGGGTCCGTCATGCTGCGCACTCATCGCGCCGGTTCAGTGTTTTTCGTGGTATTTGTGGTGGCGGCGCTGACCGTCCTGCATTCTCCGCAGGCCGACGCCTTCACCGGCATGTTGAGCGACTGGAAGGCGCGCTACGGCGCGATCTCGTCCTCTGGTGACAGCGCGAACTGCCAGCTGTGCCACGGCGCAGCGAATGGCGGTGACCCGTGGAACGCCTACGGCTGGGATATTCGCGAAGCGAAGCGTGACATGACCTGCGACCTGAACGGGGACGCGAGCGTCTCAAATGCCGAGGCCTTCTTCTGCGTCGAGCCGCTCAACTCCGACCGTGACGGCAGCAATTACGCCAACGGTTTCGAGATCGGTGTGAGCCGCCAGCCCGGCTGGACGCTGGGCCCGAACAACACGCTCTACACCAAGATCGGCACCACGATCACGGGCCAGTTGCCGCCCGACGGGATCGGGCAAATTGACCCCGACGGCACCGAGCCGCCACCCCCCGTCGAGCCGCCTCCTCCGGTGGACGACGAGCCGTTGCCCCCGGGACAGCGCAAGCGTCAGACGATCGTCGTGCGGCCGGGCCAGTCGATCCAGAAGGCGATCGACCAGGCCGACCACGGAGCGCGGATTTACATCCAGGCGGGTACGTACCGCGAAACGGCCGATCCGACCAACGGCCTGCGCATCAACAAGAGCGGCATCCACCTCATCGGCCAGAACACGCCCGGTAAACGCGTAATCCTCGAGAACGCCGGCAACCAGAGCAACGGAATCGTCGTCGTGCCCTCCGCGCGCAACGACTGCATGGGTTGCCACGAGAGCATGGCGCCGCCGTTCAAGCTGAAGCCGGGCGTGGATGCCACGCCGGCCGACGCGGAGCCGGCACTCTACGACATCCAGGTACGCGGCATCACGATCCAGAACTTCCGCAACAACGGCTTGTTCACGGAGCGCGTGGACGGCTTCCGCATCGTCGACGTGTACTCGAAGAACAACCGGAACTATGGAATCTTCCCGACCCTCTCGCGCAATGGCGTCGTGAGCCACAGCCGCGCGACCGGCGCGGACGACAGCGGGATCTGGGTGGAGACGTCGCAGAACGTGGCGGTGAGTCGCAATGTCGTCGAGGGCAACACGAACGGCTTCGAGGTCTCGAACAGCGACGACATCGAGCTCACGCACAACGTCGCGCGCGGCAACACCGTTGGCTTCGCGATCCTGCTGCTGCCCGACATCTTCGACAACCGCGCCGGCGCGAAGCGGATCAACCTGCGCGACAACCTGATCGTGGACAACAACAAACCCAACACGGCGCGGCCGGGAAGCATCCTCGCGATCGTGCCGCCGGGGACGGGCGTCGTCTATTTGGGCGTGGACGAGTCGGAGATCTCGGGCAACGTCATCACCGGCAACAAGTTCACCGGCATCGGAATCGCGGACTACTGCGTGACGGTGGACGGCACACCGTTCTCGTGCGGCCCCGGCGGTGACCCGTCGATCACGCTCCCGTTCCTGCTCGACAGCGAGGCGACGGCCAATCGTGTCTTCGGGAATACCGTCACGAGCAACGGCGAGGATCCGGGCACCGATAACCCGTACGCGTTTGCCGCGGCCGACCTGACGCTTCTGACCTATCCGGACCCGCACGGAAACTGCTACGAGGACAACGAGTTCGGCACGTTCTTCTCGCTGATCGGCCTCGGCGACCCACCCGGCTGCCTTTAGGCCGTCGGAGGTGCCAGTGGTCGGATCGGTCGGATCGGGCAGCGCCGGATCCGA
>Ga0316622_100000424_pt1 | contig 24309 bp, 25 predicted proteins | sample OWC_Aug_OW2_C1_D_FD_207646 | JGI IMG/M metagenome (GOLD analysis project Ga0316622, IMG submission 207646) | Wetland soil microbial communities from Old Woman Creek delta, Ohio, United States - OWC_Aug_OW2_C1_D5_C | ecosystem: Environmental > Terrestrial > Soil > Wetlands | place: USA: Ohio... | reverse complement strand
GAATTCCCAGTCGATCGGTGATCATTCCCGCGGGAAGCTGCATCGCCGCGTGCGGCCAGAGCAGCGCGCTCAGGAGGACGGAGATCTGCGTATACGAGACCCCGTAGAGCTCCATCAGCTCGCTCAGAACGGGCGGCAGGTTCATGATGATGATGCCAAGGTTGAGCCCGTTCAGAAGCGCGAAGACGATCTCGCGATGCATGCCACCCCTCAGCGGCCGCGTCGTATTCCGCGGCCTCGGACGTTCGCGGAAAGCCTTCAAACATCGGCGCCATGTTCCTCTCTTACGTCTCGGTTGTCCATCAGGATGGTGCGTGGGTGGATGACGCCGCTGGAGGAGAGTTTGTGCAGGGGATCAACCTTCTCAAGATTCAAACCTGTGGGCCGCGTCCAAGAACAAAGAAGGAATCCCCCACCGTGATTCGAGTTCTTGGCGGTTCCCCAGTTGCACCGCAGGTGGGCATTGGAAGGAGAATATGCTGTTGGCCGCGACCGAACCAGCCCGCGCTGGAGACCGGCTGGGGTCGGCGGGGCGCGCGCGACGGGTGCCCCATGGGTGGAGGAGGCCTGGAGGTGCAGGTCGGCGCACATCTGCTCTGGGAGCCTGAGCAGCCGGGCCAGCTAGCCGGCGGTCCCCAACCGCGCGAACTCCCGCTTCAGGGCGTTGACCTGCGCGAGGTAGCGGCGGACGTCGTGGTCGCCGCACCGCTGGCGGGCCGTCAGCCGGAAGCCCCGCGCGGCATAGGCGGCGCCCGCGCCCGCGCCGCATAGGTGGATCACGGCGGCGAGGTCCTGCTGCTGCTGGAGCGTGGCTGCCGCGATGCGTCGGCCCTCCAGCGCCCGGGCGACGCTGCGATCCAGCCAGGCCGCGGTCAGCTCGATGGCGTGGGTCGGCACGACGCGCGTGTAGAGGCTGTTGAACCAGCACGATCGCGCATCGTGCCAGGGGCCGTCCTCGACCACCACGTGGTCGTGGATGCAGTAGCGCTTCGCCGCCTGGAAGGTCCCGTCGGTGATCTGGTACATGCCGACGGCGCTCGACGCTGGTTCGTACAGCTCCAGGGGATTTGACGACGGACGCCACCGCCAGTACGTCCGCGCCACTGGGTTGCCGCCGCTTTCGAGCTGGGCGAGCGCGGCCAGCAGCTCGGGCGTGATTACGGAAGTCGCATGCTCGGTGAACAGCGGCGAGTACGTCTGCCACGTCTCGGGGGGGCGCTTGGCCAGCGCGCCGCTCACCGGAAAGAACAGCTCGGTCGGCTTGCGGATCACCTGGTATCCCCAATTGCCCACCGCCCACGCCGCGAGGATGCCGGCCGCCCCGACGAGCACCCGGAGCGCCAGCGGCAGGGCGCGCAGGGCACCAAGCGTCCGCCGGCACGCCCGCCCGAGCCGTCGCACGGCCGGGACCCGGCCCGACCGCCCGCGCGGCCGTCGGACCGTGCGCCTGGAGACGCGCGAACGTGACCTAGACCCCATGACTCCTCGAGACCTCAAGATGGGACGTCGTTGCTGCATTCCACGCCTGCTGCCGCGTCGTTGTTCAAGGAGAGTGGAGCCGATTATATATCAGTTTCGGGTCCCCGGGTCCTGCTCGTAAGGTGCCATCCCCCGTGGTGCGAGCACCGGTGACGGACGGGTCCCGGGGGAGCATCGTTGCACCACGTCGTGCGTCGCGGCGCACTCCACGGTTCTGTCGGGGCCTCACGGGAGGCATCGCGGCATCCATGGACGAGCGTAAAGAACAGTTCACGCCGTGTCAACGGCGGCTGTGGCTATATGGGCCCGCAGCGCGGTGTTCGGGGGTATTTCAGGCAGGGCGTTCGAATCCCTGCTGGTTCAGGAGAAGGTCCGATCATTATAAAGGCTGTGTTCGGGGGGCGTACGCGCAAGAACGGATACGAATAGCCGCGTAACGCCCGACTTCAGGCGCGCGACACGTCGCTCTGCGAGCCGTGGTTCGGTGGCACGCGCACTTGAATCGCACTGCCTGCACGGAGTGCAAACGGACACCGCCGGTCACTCGATTACGCGGTCCGCGCGCAGGAGGATCGATTTCGGGATCGTCAGCCCGAGCGCCTTCGCCGTTTTGAGGTTGATCTCCAGTTCGAACGTCGTCGGCTGCTCGACGGGAATGTCGGCGGGCTTGACGCCCTTGAGAATCTTGTCGACGTAGGTGGCTGCGCGCCGAAAGTGCTCGCGAAGGTTTGTCCCGTAGCTCATGAGCCCGCCAGTCTCGACAATCCCCGTCAACCCGTACACCGCGGGCCGCCCGCTTTTCGCGGCCAGCGCCACGATCCGCTCTCGCTGAATAAAGATGACCGGATCATCCAACGCCATGAGAGCGTTGGCGCGCCCCCGCGTTGCGGCCTGAAAGGCGTCCTCAAGATCTTGGGGACCACGCACCGCAAGGGGCTGGAGGGTCACGCCCATCGCCTGGGCGACGACCTTATTCTCTTCGAGCTGGAGCGCGTTGCTCCGGTTGTTTGGATTCCACAGGACGGCCACATGGGAGACTCCGGGCACGACCTCCTTGAGGAGCTCCAAGCGTTTCCCGCTGAGCTCCACAGACAGGATGCTGAGGCCTGTGGTGTTCCCCCCCGGCCGCCCCAAGCTCGCGACGAGCCCGGCCCCCACCGGATCGACCACCGCCACCATCACGATGGGGATCGTCTTGGTCGCCTGCTGGGCGGCGCGCACTTTCGGCGTCGCCACGGCCACGATGACGTCGACCTGGAGTCGGACGAGTTCGGCGGCCAGATCGTTCAGGCGCTCGGGCTTGCCCTCGTCGTAGCGGCTCTCGATGACGAGGTTTTGTCCGTCAACGTAGCCGAGTTCGCGAAGGGCCAGGAAGAACGACGCCCAGTGGTGGCCGCTCTCGGGCGCGGTCGGCGCACTGGTGGTGAGCGTGCCGATGCGGTAGGCCTTTCCCGGTTCCTGCGCCTCGGCACCGAGCGGCACGGCGAGGAGGGCGAGGGCGAGGATAAGGCTGAGCACAACTTCGCCGGGCTTCATGGCAACCTCCCCTTTTTGTCTACTCCACTCCAGATCGGGGCGGATGTCAAGGGCAGCCGAGACCGCCAATCGAGTTGGGACATGACCGGGGGGCGGAAGGGCAAGAAGAACCCCGAATGACCGGGTAGCGCCAGTGTACCGGCGCGCAAGCAGCACAGCGACGCGACCCTGCTTGTGCGTCCCGTGCAACTGAAAGTTAGGCTGATTACGGGAGCTTCTCCCCCGCTACTTCGCAGGTGGGGGCACGGCCACCGTCATCCCATGCCGCCGGAAGACGTCCATCATCTTTGCGCGGTCAGGCGGCCCGCCAGCGGCGGCGCCGATCACCTCGGCAGCTTCGCGGAAGTACGCTGGCCCCATGATTGCGGGGGTAATGACGCAGAGCTGTTTCACATCCCCGCTGCCCAGGTTGTCGAAGCGATGGGCCGCGCCGCGGGGGATGCACAGCGCCTGGCCGGGACCCACCTCAATCGGTGTGCCGTCCACCGTCCAGGTCAGGACGCCCTGGACCCCGTACAGGACCTCCTCGTAGGCGTCGTTCTTATGGGCCGGGGCGGGCAGCTTCTGGCCGGCAGGGACATACACCTCAAACACTGACGCGCTCCCGTTGGAATCGTCCCGCGTGAGGAGAAACCGGATTCCGATCGGACCAATCTTGATGCTCTCTTCCGAAGGATTCACTCTGGTCATCCGCCGCTGCGTCATCGCGCCCCCCGCTGAGGAAAGTTATCCGCCATTCCCGATTTGCACCATCCATAGTGTACGCAGAATCTGTGTCGTGTTGTAGCTGATGCGTGTGTTTCGAACGTCTCGTTTTTGTCTTGAGCGGCCCAACGTGTGCCCTGAGCGGCGGCGGACGGGCGTCGCCCGTTGGACATCCGCTCGATGAAAGGGCTAGGGCGCGGCCAGCTTGTAGTAGTACGCCGTTTCATGAAGCTGCCCGTCTGGCTGGCGGCGTAGTATGGAATCTCGCCGACCTTCTGCCAACCGAGATGCTTGTACACGGGCTCCGCAACCGAGCCAGCCTGCGTATCGAGCACCAGCAGCGTTCGATCGATCGATCTGGCGAAACCCTCGGCTACCGACATGAGCTGGGTCGAGATGCCTTGGCCGCGATTGGCAGAATGGACGAGGAGCTTTTGGATCTCTGCACGGTGGCGCGCGTTCTGCTTGCTGCTCGCTTCGAGTTGCACAGAGCCGATGAGCCTTCCATCGACCTGGGCGGCCCAAAGGTAAAGGTTGCCTCCGAGTGAGCGGAAGACGTTATCCCAGTACTCGCGTGCTGTTTGCTGGGACAGCGGCGCCAGGAATCCGACAGAAGCGCCACCGTTGACGGCGTCGAGTAGCAACTCGCACAGGCCGGTGACCGTGGTCTGGTCAGCTGAGGTGACTTGACGAATCGTGACCATATGAGCGCCCTAACGACCGTGCTCACCGGCGCGGCTTGCCCGCGTCGCCTGCAGCGCGTGGCAGGCATAACCTTTGAATAGCATTCTGAAAAACCGCCCCTCATCCTGCTCCACGCTAATCTGGGATTTCGGCCTCGACAAGTTTCGCTAGCAGAGTGAGCGATTCCTGCCAGCCGAGATAGCACGCCTCAGGAGGAATGGCCTCGGGCACCCCTTCTTGCACGATGTTCAACTCCGTCCCGACGGATACCTTCTTCAAGGTTACCGTCACCTGAAGTTCCCCTGGCAGGTTCGGGTCATCGAACTTGTCCGTGCAGCGAATGCGTTCGTGCGGCACCAGTTCGAGATACTTTCCGCCGAAGGAGTGGCTCTTTCCTGTATTGAAATTCGTGAACGACATCTTGTGGGTGCCGCCGACCTTGGCCTCCAAGTGGTGCACCTTGCCGGTGAATCCGTTTGGTGGAAGCCATTTCGCCATTGCGTCGGCATCTAGGAACGCGCGATAGATTCTCTCCGGTGTCGCACGGAGCACGCGGTGAAGCCGGATGGTGTTTGTTGCCATGATATCGTTTCCTTTCGATGCGTGGTGTTGTGCTGCAATGTCAACGCTCTGCACTGCCCGATCGCCGCCTCCCTGTGCTTACATGGTTTCCTGATAAGAATTGATATCTGGCATCCCGTCCGCATATTGCGCTCAACGCGGACCGGGAGAGCGGATTGCCAAATCACGGGGGTTAGAGACGCGCAGCGAAGCACGCGGGAATTTAATTGGTTTCCACATCACACCGACTGCAACCGGAAGATCGATAGCGGAGACTGTTAACCTTGTAAATCTGTAGTCACGCGGTGTCAATCGCAAAGGGGACGGAGCCCGTGGCGACACAACCATCTAAGTTGGCTGACGTGTGCATAGCATGGGACGTTGCAGGTCCCCACAAGGGACTCGAACCGGTGTGGCGGTCGCCGGGTGTAGCAAGACCGCTTGGCCCGGAGCATTGCACAGCGGTGGCGAAAAGTTGTCTCCACGTAAAGCAGAGATCGCGGAAGGTAACGTGGTCGTGAGTGGCGCTCTTGGGTTGAGACTGCGAACCTTGATCCGGAATTCTTTCACCACGAAGACACAAAGACCTGTCTGCGTGCGGCCATGCACAGGCAGGCACCAAGGAGGGTAGGGTCAGAGGGGATGGGGAACCCCAAGCGGTTAGCGCCCCTTGGGAGGTCGGTTGGGAATTTACCAGTGAAAGAATAACGGCCGGGTTTCTTGGTGCCTTGGTGTCTTGGTGGTACTGCACTGTTTGGGATCAATCCGAACGTGACAAATGCTTAGGGCGTGATGTCTGGAATGATCCCCAGGCTATCGTGTCAAGACCTCCGGATTCACGATCCCTTCGGGTCGCTCGCCCCTTAACCCTTTGATCAGGTTCTCTGCCGCCATGGTCCCCGAGCGCTCGCGCGCGTCCGTCGTGGACCCAGCGCAGTGCGGACTCAGGTAAACGTTCTTGAGTGTCCGCAGGGGGCTGTCGGCGCGGAGCGGCTCCCCTTCGAACACGTCCAGGCCGGCCCCCGCAATGCGCTTTGACTGGAGGGCCTGGCAGAGGGCCTCGGTGTCCACGATCCCGCCGCGCGCCGTGTTGATCAGGTAGGCCGTCGGCTTCACCACGGCCAGTCGCTCAGCGTTGATGAGATGGCGGGTGGCTTCGTTTAGGAAACAGTGGATGCTAACGAAGTCGCTCTGTCGCAGGAGATCCTCCAACGAGACGTAGGCGATCCCCTGATCTACGGCAAACGGAAGGTCCTGGACGAGATCGTAGGCAAGGATCCGCATCTTGAAAGCCTTCGCCCGCTGTGCCACCTCCTTACCGATGGTGCCCAGCCCCACAATACCCAACGTCTTCCCCGCCAGGTCTACCCCCTCGTGGCGCGTCCACGCCCCCCGGTGCACCTCCGCCAGATTTTCCGGCACCTTGCGGGCGCAGCAGAGGATTAGGGCCAGCGCCCAGTCGGCCACGGCGTGGCGGTTCACCCCCGGAGTCGTGGTCACGATGACGCCGCGCTTCGTGGCAGCCGGGACGTCCACGGCGTCGTAGCCGACGCCGGTCCGCGAGATGACCTTCAGGCGATCGGCGGCTTGGATGACCCGGGCCGTGAAGGGATCGGTCGAGACGATGGCACCGTCGATCCCCTGGAGGAGATCGATCAGCTCCTCCTCGGTCCGCCCTCCGTGCCAGGGGCGATATACCGTCTCCGTGCCGTGTGCCCGGAGATGCCGGTCAACGTCGTCGCCTTCCTTTAGAAAGATGCTGGTTATCAGAACGCGCCGCTTCTCCATAGTGATGAGTATCCTCCATCGAAAATAGGAAGCCGCCCGGCTCCAGCATCGGGCAGCTCCCGCGGGGAATCCGTCCTGCCAGATTTGCTACTCCTTGGCGAGCGCAATCAGATCCTTCATCATCGTCTCGTACTCGTACCAGTAGGCAGCATACTGCGCGGGGTCCATGTGCCGGAGAGTCAGCCCCGTCGTTCGCCAAAGCACCCATGCAAGGCGAACGTCAGCGCCAGGCAGTCGGCCACTCCCCCCATCGTCAGACCGATCCGTCGGTACGCCTCGTTGCTGCGTTGTAGGAAGACGCGCGGGTCGCTTCCTCGATCCAGCAGCGTCTGGAGGACCTGCCCGTCCTTGCGCACGCGGTTGAGACCTGTGAGGCCGCAGCGGTGCAACGCGGTCGTATCCTCCAAGCGCTGCATCAGCGAGGCCATGGCGTGATATTCGGCCCGCAGGCGATCGGCGTCCTGTCGCAAACTGCTCGCGTAGCGGGGCCATGCCGCTTCGAACACCGAGGGGAGTCCGGCCTCGGCTTCTAGGCGGATTCCGCCGACCGCGAACTCACGGCGGACTTGGCTGCCGTGCGAGTCCTCCTTCGGCGCGATGCGGAAGAATTCCCGGGCCGCATCAGCCATGGCTGTTCGCAACCGGCCGATGTCGCCCTGCGCTCGGTGTGCCCCCACGAGGGTCAGCCCTGAGAGAAAAATATAGCCCCGGTGACTATTGGTGCCCACCCGGGCGACCATGCGCGCCTCGGCCAGGCGCCCGGCTTCGATGCAGGATGCAAGAGGCCAACCGGCCCGCAGCCGCTCGAGCAGGTCGGCGTAGTACTCCGGCAGCAGGCGCACCGACGCCCGCATCCGGGCGTAGGTCAGGTCGGGATGGGATCCGTTGTCGTGGCGGTCCACGAGCCCAGGCTTGGGCGTCAGATCGAGCTCACGAAGCGCGCCGGCAGTCAGGCTGTCGGCCAGCCTACGGAGCGTCGGCCAAGGCCAGGTGGGCGTCCACCGCCACAAGGAGTTCTTGGAGGGTATGTCGGGCGAGCAGGATACACTCGCGCGCCGGTCGATGACATACATAGCAGCAGCGCGGCTCCAGTCCGAGGCTCCCCCGGTCCACCGGATCGCCGTCGGGCGTCAGGACGTCCAGATCAAGGACTCGCCCCCCCGGCAGGTCCCGTTCGAGCGCAACCGTGAGCGGCTTGATCGTCGAAGCCGGCTCCGCGGCGACGAGGACTCGGTACGGGCCCAGCAGGTCCGTGCCGGCGAACATCAGCGTGAGGTGCAACCCTCCGGCGTCGAGGGTGGCCAGGCTTTGCTGCACCAGCGTCTCCACCCCCGGACGATTCTTGTCCGGGCCGGGGAGGTTCGCGCTCGCGACCACGACCGCGCCGGCTCGCGCCTCTCGGGCCAGGCGGCAGGCCGCGAGGACCTGCTCGTGCCGCGCATCGCGCGCGGCAAGATAATCACTCTTTGACCTGGCGCACGACATCGATGATGGAGCCGTCCCGATACTCGATCACGGCGACGACCTTGTCCGCGACCTCGATCGCCTGAGGGGTCCCCGTCATGGCGCAGATGTCCGCGTGGAGCTGGCGGATGTCCTTGACCGGAAGCCTCCGGCGCACGAGCTCCTTGATGAGCTCCGGATGGCGATCGGCGACGGCGATGCCCCGCTCGGTCACCACCACGTCCACTGTCTCCCCGGGCGTGGTGATGCTGGTGACCGACTCGCGGATGATGGGCAGACGGCCGCGAATGCTTGGCGCCACCACGATGGCGAGCTTGGCCCCCGCCGCCGTGTCGCAGTGGCCGCCGGTGTTGTGCAGCAAAAGGCCACTGGACTCGGTGTTCACGTTGACGTTGAAGTCGACGTCGATCTCGGTGGCCGAAAGGATGACGCAATCCAGCATGTTGACCACCGACCCGCGGTTGAACGGGTTGGCGTACAGGTCGGCGCTGATCTCGCGGTGGTTCAGGTTCCGCCCGATGGACTCCACCGCGCGCAGATCGAAGCACTGGACGTCGAACAGGGTGTCGAAAAAGCCTTCCTCGAGCATGTCCACGAAGTAGCCGGTGATGCCCCCGCAGCCGAAGCTGCCCTTGATCTTCTTCTCGGCCATCTTCCGCTTGACGTTGTCGGCCACGGCCAGGGAGATTCCGCCCGAGCCCGTCTGGAACGAGAAGTCGTCCCGCAAGAGCCCGGCGGCGTCGATGACCTCCGCGGCGTATCGGGCGATCTGGAGGCCGGCCGGATCGCGGGTGATGCGCGTGGTCGTCGAGACGATCTTCTTGGGGTCGCCCAGCGTTTCGATCCGGACCACCCAGTCCACGTCGCTCTGCGAGATGCTGACGGGCGCCGCCGGGTAGCGCACCAGGTTGTCGGTGACCGCCACGACCTTCCGCGCATAGCGCGCGTCCGTATAGGCATAGCCGAGGCTGCCGCAGGCCGAGGGACCGCGCATGCCGTTGAGGTTGCCCGTAACGTCGCAACAGGGTGCCGCGATGAACGCGGCGTCGACCACCACCTCGCCCGTGACGAGCGACCGGGCGCGCCCGCCGTGGCTCCGGACCACGATCGGGCACTCCAGCTCGCCCTTGCTCGCCAGTTCGCCGATCAGGCCGTTCACCCCCGTCTCGATGCGCGTCACAACCCCTTTGCGGATGTACGGAATCAACTCCGCGTGCACGGGGTGGACCGAGCTGGAGGCGATGCCCACGTCCCGGATGCCCAGCGCGTCCAACTCCCTGACCAGCAAATTGAGCAGCACATCGCCGTTGCGCAGATGGTGGTGCGTCGCGATCGTCATGCCGTCGTGGGGCTCGCACTTCTCGATGGCCTCGCGGAGGGACAGAAGCAGCTTGCTCTCGCCGGGATTACGGCGAACCACCGGGCGCGTGGCGCGGTCCACGTCGGGTTTCCTCGACCAGGGATCGCGGTAGGGATCGAGGCGCCTCCCGTGCCACCGTTCGGGGATCTCTCGGCCGAGACTATTTCGCGCCATGGACCACCTCGTCGGTCAGCTCGTACTCGATCATGCCGAACGCCACCGCCGTCTTGAGCGTGCGGGCGGCCCTTTTCACCACCGGGGCGTCGACCATCCTGCCCCGCAGCGAGATGACCCCCGTGCCCATCTCTCGCGCCCGCTGAATGGCCTCCATGACCTCGAGGGCGTGCGCGACCTCCTCAGGCTTGGGGCGAAAGACCTCGTGGACGACTTCGATCTGGCGAGGATTGACCAGGGACTTGCCGGTGTAGCCGAGGCGCTTGACCAGCTCGGTCTCGGCCCGGAGCCCGTCCATGTCGTTGGCGTCGGGGAAGATCGAGTCGATGACCTGAAGACCCGCCGCCTTGGCCGCCCAGGCGACCATGGTGCGCGCGTGGAAAAGCTCCTCCCCGGTCTTGGTCCGGTCGATCTCCATGGACGCCGTGTAGTCCTCGGCGCCGAACGCCAGGGCCACCAGCCGGCTCGACGCGGTCGCCGTATCCACGCAGTGCAAGAGTCCCGTGGCGCTCTCGATGGAGGGGATGATCTTAAAATACCCCACCTCGAGGCCCAGCTGCTCTTCGTGCTCCGTCAGCATGGTGTCGAGGCGTTCAACCACGTCCGGGTGGTCGGCCTTCGGCAGGCGTACCCCGTCGGGGAGGGCCGGCAGGATCTCCGCCAGGTCCGCCATCGCGTAGGAGGTGTCCAGCGCGTTGATGCGCACGTACAGCTCATTACGTCGGTCCCGCGACAGCCGAAGGAAGTTGCGCGCGAGAATCCTCCCGGCGTCCTTCTCAGAGAGCGGGACGGCGTCCTCCAGATCGATCACGACGACGTCCGCGTCGAACACCGGGATGTTCTGCAACATGCCCGGCATGTTCCCGGGCACATACAGCAGGGACCGCCGAAGCCGCATCTCTGTCTGCATAGGTCACGTCTCTTGGAAGGTGAGCGTGTCAACCCCGCTCACGGTGGAATGATGCCGCTCGACGCCTTCGACCACGTACTCCGTGAGGACGATCTCACACGAGGCGAATACCTCCGCCTCGACCAGGCCTCCTCCGATGACCTCACCCGAGGATTTCGCGGCGATGATGTGGAGGTGGGCGGTCACCTCGCCTTTGTCGCCCGCCACCAAGTTACCCTCGATGCCGAGCAGCCCGAGCGGCCCCTCGACCTGGTGGTGGCGGATGCGCGGCTCCGTGATGGGGAGGTGAGCCCCCATCTGGATGTCCGTGAATGTGAGATTGCGGATCGACCCCACCGCGGACACCATGGCGGCCATCTTCAAGCCCACAGCGCCGGCGAAACCTCGGAGCTCCTCCACCAGCTTGGCGCCGGGCGGGACGGTGATGATGAAGCGCCGGCTCTGCTGGCACTCGCGATATCGCAGCTTGTCCACGGCCTATTCCTCCGCCGCCCGGCGCAGGGCCGCCTCGACGCGCGCGTCGATGGCATAGTCCAGCGCCCCGCGGTCGTTCACCCTGATCCGCGCCGCGGTGACTCCCAGGCGCGCCAGCGGCTCCTGGATCCGGGCGCGGATGAGGTGTTCATACTGCTTCTTCACGGTCGACTCGATCTCGATGGACAGGGTGTCCGACGGCTCCACGACGACCATAAGGTCGCTCGACTGGGACGTGCCCGCGGTGGCTTTTCGTCTGATCTGCATCGGCTACCGTCCTTCCCCGGCGCCGGCGAGACGCCGAATGACGCTTTCCCCCGCCGGCGAGCGTAGGAACGCCATGGTGGCAGGGGGTACCCACGACGCCACGCGGTCGAGGTCGCCGCGGCCCAGGAAATCGCGCACGCGGCTGGCGCTTATCGCCGCGCCGCCGTGGGCCAGCCGCGGTATCTGCGTCCACTCGATTCCGTACTCGCCCAGCACCTCCTCCATCGTGCGGTTGTACGCCGCCGTGGTCGCGCAGTACGGCTCGTCCCCCACGAATCGCACCCGCACGGAGAAGGGCGGCGCGAGCAACGAGCCAAACAGCCGCACATCAAGCTGCATCTGCGCCAAGGCCGCATCGTCCAGCCGCTTGAGGAAATACGACGGGAACGTGCCTGCGCTGACCGCATACCGCGATGTCTCGAGTACCGACACGTTGGGGAGGTGAGCCGTCACCTCTTGCGCCAGACGAAAGCGCGCGGAGAACGGAAACACGGATCGATCTTCGCGCACCACGAAGAGATACAGGTGCTCCACCCGCCGGGCGGCCGTCTCCGCGAGGTGCAGATGTCCCAAAGTAAAAGGGTTGCCGTTGACGACGATGGCACCGTTTCTTCCGGGACGCATCAGTGCGCGGTGCGTGTCAAGGTATTCTCTGATCCCCGGGCCGATCTCCAGCAGGGCTGCCATGCTGTGCGTGACAAGGAGCCGGAAGTTCAGACGTTCGAATGTCGTTACGTTGTCGGGGCGCGTGTAGACGAAAAACGTCTCGTGCCCCGCGTCCATGCCCCGCTGCATGAGCAGCGTGACGAGCTCTCCGAGCGCTTCGCCGCCTTGCTGACTGGGGGCGATCACCAGCATCTTGAGCACGTACCCAGCCCGGGAACCTGTGCCGACCAGGCGCTCGCCTTCGTACAGCCCCACCATGTCGTCGGCGTCGGTCTCGAATCGCAGTCCCTCGGATTCGATGAGCGCGCGCGCCTCAAGCCGGTCGTGCTCGGACAGCAGCGGAACCGCTCCCATCATCGATGCCTCGTGTCATGCGTCCCCGCGTGCGCGCCGTCTGCACGTGCTGGGACGCCCACAGCCAGTTATGCTGCCCCTTCGCTCACCGCCCGGGCCGCCTGGAACTGCTTCGCCTTAGCCAGGAGCGTCGGCAGGAACAGGAAGAGCACCGCGCCCAGCAGCAACGCGAGCGAGATCGGTTTCGTGAAGAAGATGAGATTGCTCCCTTTGGAGATGATGAGCGCCTGGCGGTACGCCTGCTCCATCCGGCTTCCCAGGATGAGGCCCAGAATAAGAGGCTCGATGGGATATTTGTTCCGCCGGAGATAGTAACCGATGATGCCCGCGCCCGCGGCCAGAAGCAGATCCACCGAACTGTAGGACAGGGACCACACCCCGATGGTGGAAATCACTAGGACGATGGGCATGAGGTACTTGGCTGGAACAGACATCACCCGAGCGAACACGTTGACCAGGGGCCAGTTGAGGATGAGCAACAGCGTGTTGCCGACGTACATGCTGGCGATGAGCGCCCAGACCATGGCCCCGTGCTTCTCGAACAGCAGGGGTCCCGGCGTGATGTCCAGCATCATCAGGGCGCCCAGCATGACCGCGGTCGCCCCGCCACCGGGGATGCCCAGTGTCAGCAGGGGCACCAGGGATGCGCCGCTGGCCGCATTGTTGGCGGATTCGGGATTGGCGACTCCCCGGATGTCGCCGGTGCCGAGCCGCTCGGGGTTCTTGCAGATCCGCTTCTCCAGATTGTACGCGATGAACGTGGACAGCGTGGCGCCGGCGCCGGGAAGCATGCCGACGATAAAACCGAAGACGGTGCCGCGGCAAATCGAGGCCAGGCTGTATTTGAACTCCTCCCACGTGAGCCAGATGCGTTCCGCCTTGATGACCTCCGCCCGGGTCCCCTCGCGTACCTCGATGGCGGTGACGATCACCTCGGTGAACGCGAACATCCCGATAGCCACGACCACGAAGTCGATCCCGTCCTGGAGGAACGGGTTGCCGAAGGTGAAGCGGGGGGCGCCCGAAACGAGGTCGATTCCCACAGTCGCGATCATGAGACCGAAGCAGGTCGTGAGCACGGACTTGACGACGTCGCTGCCGGTTAGGCTCGCCACCGTGCACAGGCCGAAGACCATGAGGGCGAAGAACTCCGGAGGGCCGAAGTTGAGGGCATAGCCCGCCACCGGCGCGCCCACCAACGTCAACACCAGGACGGCGAAAGTCCCTGCGATGAAAGACCCGATGGCGGCGATGGCCAGCGCAGGGCCCGCCCGGCCCTGCCGCGCCATCTGGTTCCCGTCCTTGCACGTGATGACCGACGCGGACTCGCCGGGGATGTTCACCAGGATCGAGGTGGTGGAGCCACCATACATGGAGCCATAGTAGACCGACGTGAGCAGGATCATGGCGGTCGCTGGAGGCATGCTGAAGACCAGGGGGATCAGCATGGCCAGGGTGGCCGTCGGTCCCAGGCCGGGAAGGACACCGATCAGGGTCCCCACCAGGCATCCCACCAGGGCGATCAGCAGGTTCATAGGCTGGAGGGCCACCGCGAACCCGTTCAAGAGATGCTCGAACATGGGGGTTACTCCTTCACCTTAGTCGCGGTTGCGGCTTCACACCAAGAGCGCGCGAGCGGGCGTCGACGTCGGCTCGGTCACTTCAACAGCGATTCCAATACACCCAGCGGCAGCCGGACGTTCAGGCCCTTGGCGAACCCGAGGTGGATTACCGTCGTCACCACAAGGGCGAGACCCAAGACGACCCACCAGCGCTCCTCCCCCAGGAGGAACGTGAAAACTACCAGCAGGACGAATGTCGCCACCGGGAAGCCGACGAACGGCATGAAAGCAAGGTAACCCACGACGACGGCCCACATTGTGTAGAAGTGCCACTCCGCGGCCAGCCGCGCCCCGAAGCTCTTTGACGGGGTTGGGCGCTCCTCGGCGCGTCCCTCTGTGGCCGGCTGCCGGCGGCGCGCCAAAAGGTCAGCGGGGGAGGCGAGCAGCCAGAGGCCGGCGACTGCGAAGACAATCCCCAAGAGGTATGGAAACGTCGTGGGTCCTGGCACGCCGGGCATTTGGAAAAGATCGGGCACGTTGTGGGCTTCCCACAGATAACCACCGGCCACCAAAAGGATGGCCAAGCCTTCGAGGCGGGTGCGGGTACTGCTCTTCACGGAAGCGCTCACGAGAGTCACCCTCACGTCGCCGTCCCTGCGCCGCGGCGAGCGTTGCCGCGACGCGGGGACGGACAAAAGGACACGCATGACCCCCCGAAAAGCGTAGCACGAGGGGTCGCCAGCTCGACCTATTTCAGGAAGCCGAGCTCCTTCAGCAGTGTTTGCATGCTGGCCGTTTCGTCCTTCGCGAACTTCCCGAAGTCGTCGCCGAATTTGTACACCGGCTCCCAGCCGAGCCGCTCGCGGTTCGTGTTCCACTCTGCGGTGGCCACCATCTTCTGGATCGCGCCCGACCAGAACTGCACCGCCTCCGCCGGCACGCCCGGCGCCATGTAGAGCCCGCGCCAGATGGGGAACGCCGCCTTGATGTTCTGCTCGTAGCTGGTGGGAATGTCCTTGAACTTGGTGGACCGCTTCTCGGACAAGAGGGCCAGACAGCGAACCTTGCCTGCCTCGAGCTGGCCGGCGGCCTCCGAGAGGTCGAGGGCGGCCACGTTTGTGTGCCCACCCAGCAGGGAGGTCATCGCTTCGCCGCCGCCCTGAAACGGCACGTACGACACCTTCGTCGCGTCCACGCCGATCGCCTTGGCGAACACGGCTGCCTTGATGTGGTCCAAGCTGCCCGGGGCCGACCCCCCCGCGAACGTCGCGGCCTTGGGGTCCTTCTTGAGGGCGTTCGCGAGGTCGGTAAGAGTCTTATACTGCGAGTCGGCCTTGACGAAGAACCCGCCCATCTCGGCCCCGACCTGCGCCAGCGGAATGACATCGTTGTAGGTGTGGGCGGTTCGCTTCATGGCGATGGTGAGCGTGAGAGAGTTCGAGGCGGCCACCAAGAGATTGGTGTCGCCCTTTCGCTTGGTGATGACGTTGGCGATGGCCACCGCGCCGCTACCTCCGGGCATGTTGGTTACGTACATCGTCTCCTTGGTGATACCGGTTTTCTGGAGGACGCCCGCCGTCGTGCGGCAGATGGCATCCCAGCCCCCGCCGGGGTTCGAGGGGGCGATGCACTCCAACTGCCCCTTGGGCTCCCAGGCTGCGACCGCGGGGGCTTGCATGGCCACCACTCCGGCAACAACCGTAAGCAACAACCACCCAATCGTCTTCATGCGTGTTCCTCCTTGTTGAGGTAACCGGAACCATCAGGACTTGGGCGCCGGACACCACCTGCCTTCGGGCGGCGTGCCGGATCGCGACCGGCCCTGTCGGCCACCCCGTTTCCCGAGGTGTACGCGAGCTTCGCCGCCTGCAGGTGCTGTCTCACCAACGATTCGGCCTTCACACTGTCCTTCGCGACAATGGCGTGCAGAATCTGCTCATGCTCGCGCAACGCCTCCAGCATTCTGCCTTCGTGCTTGCTCATGGCTGCGTAGCGGAAATGATGAAGGTGCTCGCGATAGGTGTTGATGAGCCGAATCAGCCTCGGCATTTTGCAGGTGTGGATCAACAGGTCGTTGAATCTCTGGTTCCACTCGAAATGCGCGCCGACGTCCTTGCGTTGAAAATGCGCTCGCATGTTATCGAGGATGGCCTTGAGTCGGGTGATCTCCTCCGTGGTGATGTGCTGGATGGTGTAATGGATCGCTAACGCCTCGAGCGCCTCGCGGATGGAGTATAACTCGATCACGTCGTCACGGCTGAAACCGAGAACGGTCGCTCCCTTGCCATGGACGTGCGCGACCAACCCTTCGGACTCCAGTCGGCGCATCGCCTCACGGATCGGCGTCCTGCTGACCTGAAGCTGCCTCGCGAGCTCTTCCTCCACCAAGCGCGTGCCGGTTGCGAATCCTCCGTCGCAAATGGCCTTCTTCAGGGTTTCATAGACCAACTCGCGGACGGACTTTGCGCGGCTGAAGGCGGGCAGGAGCACGGGACTCACCCCGCGGTTGTGCTCGATGTATAGCCAGAATTGGATCCTGTATACAATCCCGATGCTACTATGCGATCACAGATGTGTGATCGCTGTCAAGGTGGCATCACCCAGTTGTCTCCCAGACCGGCTCACCGCGGCATCCCCACTCTAGACGCTCGAACGCTGGTTCCCGGTGGCCCAGGCCGTTGCGTCCCGGCACGCCTGGGCGAGGGCATCCAGGGCGTCCGCGAAACCGTGGGTCGCGTCGAGTTGCCGCACCCACGGTGTTGCGGGCAGGGAGAGATAGAGCGCCTCGAACCGGCTCGCGTCGCAGTGCTCGTCGCGCGTCGCGCCGATCAGGGCCATGGGGCAGACCGCCTGCCGGAGAAAACCGAAGTCGTAGTGGTTGAGGGGCGGAGCCACCCCGAGGTAGAAGCCCACGCGCCGATCCGCGGCGGCGGCCATGGCCCCCACGAAGCTTCCGAACGAATACCCCGCTACGGCCAACGGCCGCAACCGGCTGCCCAAGGCCTCCTCGAGATACGTCAGGGCACCCGTCACATCGGCCAGCTCGGCCCGCCCTTCTCCGTAAGCTCCCTCGCTCCCGCCGACCCCACGGAAGTTGAAGGCCAAAGTGGTGTAGCCTGCCTCCTGAAAAGCCTGCTCCACCGTCATGATGACCGGCGTCAGCATGGAGCCGCCGTAGAGCGGGTGAGGATGGCAGAGCACCGCCGCCCGGTCGGGCGCGCCCTCGGCCAGGCGCCCCTCCAGCCGCAGGCCGTCCGAGGATGAGAAGTGGATCGGGGTAACGTTGTGAGACAGCCGAATAGCCATGGCCTTTCCCTCCACTGCGGCCGTCAGTCTGTAACATCCTACTCGAATCGGGCCGCCCGAGGAAGCAGCACGTTCAGGGCGCCATTTGCTCCCGTCGAGTCTCACTGACTCGGCGGGTACCCGAAAGTGCGGCGAAGGGGCTTGACGAGTTCTCGGCTTCCTGATATGAGTTACAGCTAGACTGTATTACTGTATACAAAGGATCCTCCACGCCCATGCCGCAGACGAATCTTGCCCACCGCGTCAATGCCATCCAGAACACCGCCGAGGTGATCGCCCAGTCGTTGCGGGAGATGATTTCCGAGGCGGAGCTTCCCCCCGGACAGCCGCTCATCCAGGCGCGGATCGCCGAGATGTTCCAGGTCTCCCGTGTGCCTGTGCGCGACGCCTTGCAGCTCCTCATCGGCATGGGGGTCGCCGTCAATGTCCCCCGCCGGGGCGTCATCGTTCGCCCGCTCTCCCAGAAACACCTGGACGACCTGTTCGAGGTGCGGAAGATCCTCGAAGGCGCCGCCTTCCGTCTCCTCCTCCAGACCGTCACGCACGAACTTCACCGACGGCTCCAGGAGTTGATCCGGCAGCAGACCGATTGCCTCCGGAGCGGAGACGTCAAGGGGCAGGCAAAGCTGGATGATGCCTTCCACGAGACGCTCTACGGCGGTATCGAGAACCGCCGGCTGCGAGAGCTCATCCTGTCCAATTGGGAGATGATCAAGCAGGCCCGCTGCGCCTCGGTCGTGGAGCCGAAGCACGGCACGACGTGGATCGCCACGTCGATCAACCGCCACAGGCGCATCCTGGCCGCCCTGCGGAAGCGGGATGTGGAGGCGGCGACGGCCATCATCTTCGAGAACATCGAGAGTTCGAAGCAGGAGATCAGCAAGAGCCTACGGGAGATGGGGTGGCTCAATGAGCGAGGAGGTGTGTGATGGGGAAGCGCGGAATCGGACTCGTCGTGATCCTGGGAATGCTCTGCTTGGCGGTGGGGGCCGCGGAGGCCGGCACGACCCTCCGACTGGGCCATACGGATCCCCCGGACGGCCTGCGCCACAAGTCCGCCCTGCTTTTCGCGGACAAAGTGAAGGAATACACCCAGGGCCGTTACAGCGTGGACGCTCATCACAGTAGCACACTAGGAGACGATCCCAAGCTGCTGGAGCAGGTGAAGCTGGGCGCCATCGATTTCGCGGTGACGGGGGTGGGTATCTATTCAAACCAAGTCCCCGAGCTTGGCCTTCTGGCGTTGCCCTACCTGGTGGAGAGCTATGAGCAGGGATGGCAGCTCTTTGATACTTCGCCGTGGGTCAAGGAGTGGTTCGCCAAGCTTCAGACAAAGAACATCCGTTACCTGGCCATGTGGGAGGCCGGGTTCCGCCAAGTGACGGCGAAGCGGCCAGTCCGCACCCCGGAAGACGTGAAGGGGATGAAGATCCGCATCTCCAAGAACCAGATGTACCTCTGGATCTGGTCCACCCTGGGGGCCAACCCCACCGTGGTGGCCCTGGGCGAGACCTACATCTCCCTTCAGCAGGGCGTGGTGGACGCCCAGGAGAACCCCATCCCCACCATCCACGTGCAGAAGTTCTACGAGGTGGCCAAGCAGATCTCCCTGACGAACCACATCTACGCCCCCATCCCGCTGAGCATCGGCGAGAAGCGCTGGCAGTCGCTGTCGTCCGCCGATCAGGCAGCAGTTATGAAGGCTGCGCAGGAAGCATCTACCTGGCATCGGAAGGCGGTGGTGGACGAGGAGGACACCATGCTGGCGGAGATGAAGGCCAAGGGCGCCACGGTCATCAAGCCCGACGTCCCCGCCTTCAGCAAGGCGACCAGGCCGGTTTACGACAAGGCAGCGGCCAACTTCCCGAAGGAAGTCCTCCAGAGTCTGCTGAAGGAAACCGAAGCGGTGAAGGCCAGGTACCCGGTGAAGTAGAGCCGAGAGCCGAGAACGGAGAGCCGGGTCGCGAGCCGCGAGTCACGGTGGGGACAGCCCGGCGTGACCGCCTGGGTTGGGGCGATGAGATGCGCGAATCTTCGGGTGCCTGCATGAATCTGGCGGATTTGCTGCTGGAGCGGTGGATCGGGCCGATTTTGGACTGGGCCGTCGGCGGCCTGGTGGGGGCCCTGGTTCTGCTGGTGGGCTCCGGCGTCCTGGCCCGCTACGTCTTCAACTACTCCCTGGCCTGGTCCGACGAGATGGCGGCCCTCGGCTTTGTCTGGTTGACGCTCCTCGGCTCGGTCGCCGCCTGCCGACGCCGTACCCACATGGCCATGGGATTCTTCCCAAAATGGTTTGGGCCGGCCGGGCAGCGGCGGATTGGCCTCTATGCCAACGCCGCCATCCTGTTCTTCCTCGCCGCCACAGTCGTCGAGGGGGTACACCTCACCATGGCCACCTTTGACGACAAGTCGGCGGTCCTCCGGATCCCGGTGGGGCTCTCCTACCTGAGCCTGCCGATAGCGGGCCTGCTGATGGCCGCCTATGTGGGCCGCCAGGCCTGGGGGGTTTGGCAGAGCGCCGGAGGCTGGACGGCGACGGCCGAGACCGAAGAGGACTAACCCATGAACTTTGTCGTCATCTGGGGCCTCTTCCTCGGTCTCTCCTTCACCGCCATCCCCCTCGCCTTCGCCATCGGCCTCACGCCACTCATCTTCTACCTGGAGACCGGGAAGTACACCCCGGCGGTCATCTTCCAGTCCATCGTTTCCATCAACGAATCCTTCACCCTCCTGGCCCTTCCTTTTTTCGTCCTGGCGGGCGAGATCATGAGCGCGGGAGGGATCGGCAAGCGCATCACCCAGTTTGCCTACGCGCTCGTCGGCTGGGTTCCCGGTGGCCTCGCTCTAATCAGTGTGATCGCCTCTATGATCTTCGGCGGCGTGTCCGGCTCTGCCGCCGCGGATGCCGCCTGCGTGGGCGGGGTCATGATCCCTTCGATGATCAAGAAGGGCTACGACAAGAGCTATGCCGCCGCCGTCATCGCCTCGGCCGGAACCATCGGGGTCATCATCCCGCCCAGTATTCCCATGGTCCTGTACTCCTTCGTGTCGGGGGTTTCCCTCGGCGACCTGTTCATGGCCGGCATCGTGCCGGGGATCCTCGTCGGTATCGCCCTGATGATCTGCGCCTTTTGGATCGCCTGGCGGCGCGGCTACCCGACCGAAGCGCGCCTCTCGACAGCCGAACTGCTGCGAGCGTTCGTGGAGTGCCTCCCGGCCCTCCTCGCCCCGGTGTTCATCCTGGGGGCCATCTTCACCGGCATCGTGACCCCCACCGAGGCGGCGGTCATCGCCGTAGTCTACGCCCTCCTGGTCGGGCGCTACATCTATAAGGACTTCACCTGGCCCCAGCTCCCCGGACTGCTGCGGAAGACGGGGGAGATGACGGCAGTCATGATGCTCATCATCGGGGCGGGGGACGCCCTGGCCTGGGCCCTTACCGTGGAGAACTTCTCCACGGTCTTCTCTCAATGGATCGTGTCCGTCGCCGGGGGAAAGATTGCCATTCTCATGCTGATCAACATCTTCCTCCTGATCCTCGGCGGGCCGATGCCCCTGGCTCCGGCCCTGCTGCTCACGACGCCCATCCTGCTCCCCGTGGTAAAGGCGGTGGGAGTGGACCCGCTCCATTTCGGAATGATCGTGGTCTGCAACCTAGCCATCGGCATTTGCAGCCCCCCGGTGGGCAATACCCTGTTCATCGCGGCGAAGTTGGCAAAGGTGAGCGTGGAGACGACCTCCATCGCCCTGATTCCTTTCATTACTATCAACATCGTCGTCCTGCTCCTCATCACCTACGTGCCGTCCTTCAGCCTCTGGCTCCCCTCCATGTTCGCGAAGTGAGAGGCGGTGGCGGTGGGCCGTCGTTACGCTGGAGCGCGGCTGCGCGCTGAGCCGGCAGGCGACGGATCATTTTCGTCAAGAGGAGAGCGTCCGTGCGGTTTGGACTATCGAGCTACATCTACCGGTATGCCATCGCAGGTCTGGGGGGCAGGACAGCCCCCCGCCTCGGTGCGGTTGACCTGCTGGAGCGTGCGGCTGCGCTGGGGCTCCAGGTCGTGCAGTTCTGTGAGAACCTGCCTCTGGCGAGGCTCACGGCGGCGGAACGGGAGGAGCTCCTCAGGGTTTCGCGACGGCTTGGGGTCGCTATCGAAATCGGAACTCGCGGACTGGAGGTAGAGGTGCTCCTCGAACAGGTAGACCTGGCGGCGAGGTTGGGCAGTCGAGCACTGCGGCTGGTCTTGGGTGCCGCGGACCCCGAAATGATCGCCGAGGCTCTGCAGCCGCCGTTGAGGCGCTGCCGCGAACGGCAAGTGGTGTTGGCCATCGAGAACCACTGCGATCTGAGAACCACCCAGCTTGCAGATCTGATCCGGCGAATGGACAGCCAATGGCTCAAAGTCTGCCTGGATACGGCAAACTCGACCGGACAATTGGAGCGCCCCATGGAGACGGTCGCAGCGCTGGGAGTGCATATCACGCAGCTGCACCTCAAGGACTTTGCGGTTGAGAAGTCGCCAATCGGCTACCGCGTCACGGGGCGCATCCTCGGCCAGGGGTGGCTGGATGTGCCGGCGGTGCTGGCGGCCGTGATGGGGAGGCGCTGTGACCCGGACGTCCTCCTGGAGCAGTGGATGGAGCCGGAAGGCAGCCTGGAGGAAACGCTCGCGAAAGAGCAGGCCTGGGTAGAATCCAGCGTGCAGGCGGCTCGGGCCTATCTCCAGCCGTAGGCGTTTCACTCGGAACACGAGGTATCAGCACTGCCGGGCCACTTCTCAGTCTGGCTATTGTCGATGAGCAGCGGAGACGCAGAGGCGATACGATAAGGAGCGTGAAATGGGAATCAGGCATTCCGTCAATATGGGTCTGCTGGGCCAGCAACGGGATCGCTTTCACGTCTACACCGAGCCTCGCTCCCTGGCGGAGCGACTGGGCGTGCTACACTCCATCCCAGGCTGCCAAGGGATCGAAGTGATCTATCCGGCGGAGTTTCGTGATCTCGAGGCAGGACGCCAGCAAGTGCTGGCCTCGGGTTGGACGGTGTCGGCCGTCAACTTGAACGTCAAGGCCGACGCGAAGTGGCGTAATGGATCTTTCACGTCAATGGACAAGGGTATACGCGAAGACGCTGTCCGCGACCTGAAGACCTGCATGGACCTGGCGGCAGCACTCCACACAGACCTCGTCACATGCTGCCCGCTCATCGACGGCCACAACTATGCCTTTCAGGCCGACTACGTGGCGCAGTGGCATTGGCTGGTGGAGGGGATCCGCGAGGCTGCCAGTCACCGCAGCGACGTGCGCGTGAGTTTGGAGTACAAGACAAAGGAGTCGCGCAACTACTGCACGTTGGCCGACGCGGGGCGGGCCTTGCACCTGTGTCACCAGGTGGGGCTGGAAAACGTGGGCATTACCTTCGATGTAGGCCATGCCCTGATCGCCGGGGAGGCGCCCGCCGCCACGTGCGCGCTGATCGAGGATGCGGGCAGGCTCTTCTACACACATTTCAACGACAACGGACGCGACTGGGATTGGGATATGATCCCTGGCTCGGTGCACGTGTGGGATCTGCTAGAGACCCTCTACTATCTGCAACGTGTCAATTGGTCGGGGTGGTTTTCCTACGATGTAGTGACGCGGAGCGGGGACAATGTGCTGGGGGTGCAGGTGGCCACGATGCGTGTGATGCAGGCCGCCGAGAGGCTCTTGGCGAAGATCGGCATGGAACGACTGGAGGCCATGATCGCGCGTGGCACCCCGCACGAAAGCGTGGCGGAACTTTGGGAGGCGCTGCTCTAGCGGGTCCACTCCGGAGACGGTTGGGCTCGCATGCGGTCTCGCACCAGTGGCGGAGTGGCCAGCCTGGATCGCGGAGGGCCGGGACTCGTCGGCAAGCCTGACGCTCGACCGGAGGGATGAACACCCATTCCAGGGACGCCGCCGGCAGACGAACTCGCGGGAGGAGATGAGGAATGAACAAACTTGCCATCATCACCGGTTTCCTCGGGGAGACCCGGAACCGGTACATGGTCTACCAGGGGAACCGGAGCCTGGCCGAGAAGTTCGAGATGCTTGCCCGGATTCCTGGTGCCGACGGGGTGGAGCTGTGCTACCCGGCGGACTTCGAGAGTCCCGGGGAACTCCGGGAGCTGCTGAAGCGGTCCGGAGCCGGTATCGCCGGGGTCAACTTCCGTTCCCGCCGGTCGGGCAAGTGGTGGCGGGGATCGTTCATTGCCGAAAGCCCCTCGGAGCGCCAGGAACTCATGGACGACCTGAAGCGCGCCATGGACTGTGCCGCGGAGCTGGACTGTGGGCGCCTCACGACGTGCCCCCTCAATGACGGGGCGGACACCCTGTTTGAGGTGGACTACCTGAAGGTTTACGACTACGCGTTGGAGACTTTCTCTTCCGTCTGCGCCCACAACCGGGCCGTCAAGATTTGTATCGAGTACAAGAAGAACGACCCCATCGCCCGCTGCCTCTTGGGGACCGCGGGGGAGACGGCGGCGTTCTGCCTCCTCGCCGGTGCCCCCAACCTCGGTGCCACCCTCGACATCGGCCACGCGCTCTATGCCGAGGAACGTCCCGCCCAGTCTGCCGCACTTCTCGCCAAGGCCGGCCGCCTCTTCTACGTCCACTTGAACGACAACGACGGCCGCTGGGACTGGGACATGCTTCCCGGCGCCTTTCACCTCTGGGAGTTCGTCGAGCTCTTCTACACCCTCCGGAAGCTCGCGTACGACAACGACTGGTACGCGTTCGACGTGTACCCGAAAGAGCTCGATACCGTTCAGAATTTCACGGCGGCGATGCAGCTCACCCGGAAGCTGGAGGCGATCACCGATCGGATCGATGTCCCCACCATGGAACGGCTTCTCCGGGAGCGGAACTCCGCGAAGACGTTGCCGTACCTGTACTCGTTATTGTAGAGTGCGGCGGTGGCCCTCCCAAGAAATGGCAGGAGCCGGCGACGCTAACCGAAGAGCCGAGGAAAGGTGGAAAGCCATGGCAGCTACAGA
>Ga0316622_100000422_pt1 | contig 24381 bp, 18 predicted proteins | sample OWC_Aug_OW2_C1_D_FD_207646 | JGI IMG/M metagenome (GOLD analysis project Ga0316622, IMG submission 207646) | Wetland soil microbial communities from Old Woman Creek delta, Ohio, United States - OWC_Aug_OW2_C1_D5_C | ecosystem: Environmental > Terrestrial > Soil > Wetlands | place: USA: Ohio... | reverse complement strand
CGACCGCGGTGGCGACCACCGGCACGCCGCAGCTCATACCCTCCAGCGCCGCCAGGCCGAAGGCCTCGTCGGCGCTGGGGAGCAGGAGGACGTCGGCGACGGCCAGGAGGCTCTCCACGTCGTCCTGTTTCCCCAGGAAGATGACGTCCTGCTTGAGGCCGAACGTCTCGGCGAGGTGCAGGGCCTCCGGCCGATCCTGGCCGTCCCCGATCAGGAGCAACCGCGCCGGGAGCGCGGCGCGGACCCTGGCGAACACCCGCACCGCGTCCGGCGCGCGCTTGACGGGCCGGAAATTCGAGAGGTGCACGAGGATACGCTCGCCCCGGGGCGCCAGATGCTCCCGCAGCGTGGATTGCGGGGCGGGGCTGAAGCGTCGGGTGTCCACGAAGTTGGGGATCACCGTCATGGGGCGGTCCAGGTTGAAGACCTCCCGGGTCTTCTCCAGCAAATAGCGGGACACACACGTGACGCCGTCTGATTGCTCCAACGCGAAGCGCGTCATCGGGAACAGCGAACGGTCGTTCCCGACGAGGGTGATATCGGTCCCGTGCAGCGTGGTCACGATGCGAGGCCCTTGGGGTCCCAGGATTGAGCGCGCCAGGAACGCCGAGATGGCGTGCGGGATGGCGTAGTGGACATGGAAGAGATCCAGCCCGACCTGGGAGCCCACCTCGGACATCTTGGCCGCCAGGGCGATGGCATACGTCGAGTGCTCCAGGAGGGGGTAGCTCACCATCTCCACTTCGTGGAAGAAGATCCGCTCGTCGTAGTGCTGGAGGCGAAACGGCAACGAGTAGCTGATGAAGTGAATATGGTGTTGGCGCTGCGCCATGGCCTTTCCCAGTTCGGTGGCCACGACACCGCTTCCCCCATACGTCGGGTAGCAGGTGACGCCGATCTTCATAGGGAGGACTCCGAATGCGTCGTCGCTTGTGGTTCCTGCGCTCTGTGGGCGTCGCTCGGGATGGTCACCAGCTGGTGCGTCCAGCCGGGGCCAGCGATCTGCTCCCGTAAGGTCTGGACGAGCGCAATGCCGTATTTCGCGAGATAGGGAAGGACGGGGTAGACCCGCTCCTGGAGCTTGCCGCCGGGCATGAGGGCGTCACGGAGCCGCTGAAGCTGCTGCCCCGTGTCCGCCTCCCGGCGCTTCAGCGCCTGCACCGCCTTCTTCTCCAGTTGGTCCAGGTGTCCCTTGATGTGCCCACTCGTTTGGCCCGCGGTGGCCTTGAGCGTCGGGTCGACGGCGGCCACGGCCTCCCCAACCTGGCGGAAGATCTCGTCCACACCCTGCCGGGCGGCGGCGAGGGTGGCCCCGAGATCCGGCGGCAGTTGCGAGCGGAGGATCCGGCTGGCCAACTGCTCCGGCTCCGCGGTGAGGTCCTGCAGGCCCAACCGGAAGCGGGTCAGAAGTTGGGCGATGCGCGGCTCGAGCAGGCTGAGGGTGGCGCGGGGAACGATCACGGGCATCGGGACGTCGAAGGCCGCATACACCGGCCGGAGCTGGGCGAAATACGCCAGTTCGCCCGGGCCGGCCACATACGCGAGGGTGGGAAAGAGCGTGTCCTGCACGACGGGGCGCAGGGCCACGTTCGGGCTGAATCGCTCGGGGGATTCCTGTGCCATCCGGTGGAGCGCTGCGGAGGGAATGGCCTCGCCGGTGTCCCGGAACCTGAACCCCGCCGCGTCCCGCGCCAGCGCCCGGCGCCCCCCCTGGAGTAGGAAACAATTCACCCCATCCGGTCGCGCCTCGATCTGGGCCGGATATCCGGACGCGCGAAGGGCCTGGCTGACCTCCAGAATCGCGGCGCAAGTTCGGGGGGCCTCCTCCAATTCGCGCCGAAAGACGCCGGCCGCCAGACGCTTCAGGTTGGGGTCCGCCGCATCCACCAGCACCAACCCGGTCTCTCCGAAGAGATGCGTCATCCAGTGCGCGAACGCGTGGGAGAGCGTCCGGTCCGGGGCATACGCGCGAACCAACGCATCGTAGACGGCGTCCGAGAACTCCGTCACCGGCAGAAGAGTCCGCAGGCGCTCCAGGGTTTCCTGGATCGCCGGCCCCAGACGCAAGTTCGCCGGCATGAACCCGTCCGACGACCGCCAGGCGGTGTGTCGAACCTGGATGAGGGCTCCGCTCCGATCGGCCACGTGCACGTGATCCGCCTCCGCGACGTCATGATCCTCGGACGCCAGCCAGAACAGCGGGACGACGGGACAGCGCAAGGTCTGCTGGAGGCGGTCAGCCAATGCGACGGTGGTCAAGGCCTTGTACACGGTGAACAACGGGCCGCCGAAGAGACCCGTTTGCTGCCCGGTGCAGACGGCCAATCCGCGGGGGGTGCAGAGTTCGTCGATCCGCTGCCGGACCACGGGAGGCGCATCCCATGCCGCCTGCTGGGCCAAAAGCATGGCACGCAGATCGGCCCGCCGGTAGTCGCGATCGCCGCACAGGCCTGCGAGCGTCGCGTACTCGCTGTCGACCCGCGGGTTCCGGGCGTAATACGAGGACAGGTGGCCGAAGTCGTGCACGTACTCCCGGACCAATGACGAGAATCCGGGGACTTCGCGGACATCCAGGGCTGCCATATGGTTTCCTTCGAGGTCAGCGCACGCACCCCAGCGTGCCACGATCGGTGGCGAAGGGACGGCCAGGTGGCCGGTACGCCAGCGGACCGGATTAGCCTAACAGAGCAACCTCCAAACGGCAAGGCGCGGCGGCGCACTCGGCAACGTCAGGGACGCTCCCCGGTGAAGCCGAGCGTTCGAAGACACTCCCGGGTGTGGGGCGCGGAGATCCGGTCGTCCGCGAGATCCCGCGCCAGCCGCCGCAGGTCCGGCTGGGTGTCCACGTCGAACCACCTGGGCAGCAGGTGGGACCGAAGGCCGGCCACCGCGATTCTGTCCAGGGTTTCCCGCAGGACGCCGGCCGTGCTCCATGCAATGCCCTGGAAGAGCGGCGAAGCCGGGCTTCGCAGTCCGACGAGGTAGTAGCCTCCGTCCTCCGCTGGCCCGAGCACCACGTCCGCGTCGCCCCGGCAGAGCACGTCGACCGCCTCGCGGAGATACGCGTCGGGGAGGGTCGGGGAGTCGGTGCCGAGAATCACCGCCGCGGCGAATTGTGCGGCGAGCAACCGCTCGAAGACTCCCGCCAACCGTTCGCCCAAGTCGGACCCGGTTTGTGGGAGAAGACCGAAGGTCTCGCCCGCCAGCGCGCCGAAGAACGCTGCCGACTCCAGCGGAGAGAAGGCCACGAAGCGCGCGACGCCCATCAGGCGCTGCACCTGTGCGAGCGTGTCGAGGAGAAAGCCATGCGAGAGGCGGGCGGCCCCGTCCAGCGTGAGCGGTGGGGAAAGCCGGGTCTTGACCTGCCCGGCCATTGGCCGCTTCGTCATGACAGCCACGGCCACGGGTGGCCGGTCGCACGCCGGCGGTGGGATCGGGCTGGAAAAGGAAACGGGCACGCTGGCATTCCTCGTGGGCACGAGCACCTCGCGCCGCCGCCCCACGGCGGGCATAGCCGTGTGAATCCCGGGGCGACGGAACTCTACCCGTGCGACATCTGTCATAACAGGATATGATCTTCGAGGACCCGGGTCAACACGATGACCCGCGCGCCCGGGGATGCGAGAGGATCGTGAGGGCACCCGACCGGTGTGCCGTCTGTCTTGCGGTATCGGCAAAGATGAGAAATGTCGCGGGTTTTGCTTGACGTCGGTTTCATGCGTTTGCTATAAAAACCCGATGGGAAAACGTACATGAATGCCCTGAGTCTTATCGCACAGGCAGGTGTCGTCGCCAAAGGCGTCTTGGCGCTCCTCCTCGTCTTTTCGCTTGTTTCCTGGACCCTCATTTTTCTCAAATTCCGCATTCTGGGCCGGGCGGATCGACAGGACGAGCGTTTCCTCAGGCTGTTCCGGGAGGGGAAGCAGCTTTCCGGTATGTACGAGGACTCCCGCAGGCTTCCCCAGAGCCCGCTGGCCGCGCTCTTCCGGGAAGGCTACAAAGAGTTGAGCTACATGCTGAAAGGCAATCCCGGCCCGGGCGGTCAGCCCGGCGGCGAGACCGCGGTGAAGCCGATGGAGCTTCCACCCGACGAGCTGTTGGCGCGGCTCTCTCGGACCCTTCGCCACGCCAGCCTGCGCGAGATTTCCGGTTTGGAGCGGTCCCTGATCTTCCTGGCCACGACGGGAAACATCACGCCGTTCATCGGACTGTTCGGAACGGTCTGGGGCATCATGGACGCCTTCCATAGCATCGGGATGACGGGGTCCGCCAACCTTGGGGCGGTGGCGCCGGGCATCGCCGAGGCCCTGATCACCACGGCGGCCGGATTGGCCGTGGCCATACCCGGGGTCATTGCGTACAACTACTTCCTCAATCGGATCAAGGGCGCCGCGACGCGGATGGACCTGTTCGGGCTGGAATTTCTCGGGACGGCTGAGCGGATCATCCACCGCGCCGGTCGAGGATAGCGGGCGCCGCACCCGCCGGCGCGGCAGGAGGGCCAGTGGCACCCAAGTCTGCGGACATCGCGGGGGAGACCCGTCTCGGACCCGCCTTGGCGGAGATCAACATCACACCCTTCGTGGACGTGGTGCTGGTCTTGCTGGTGATCTTCCTCATCACGGCCCCGATGATGCTGGGTGGGATCGACGTTCGGGTGCCCAAAACAGAGACGCGCACCTCGCGCCCCGAGGAACGGCTCATTCTGACGGTTACTCGCGAGCGGGGCGTCTATCTGGAGAATCAACCCATCAGCCTGGATCGGCTCTCCAAGGTTCTGGGCGGCATGGCGAAGCGAAACCCGAAGGCGGCGGTCTTCCTGAAGGCCGATGAGGCCGTCGCCTACGGGACGGTCATGAAGGTGATGGATGTGATCAAGAAGGCCGGAATCGATCGCGTCGGCATGGTGACCGAGCCGGTCGGCCCGGGCGGGAGTTGACGGGGCGATGACGGCGTCGGCCGACCGGCTGGTGGGCGCTGCTCCACGACCCCAAGAATTGTGGCTGACTCTCGGTCTGTCCATCGTCCTCCACGGCCTGCTGATGGCCGTGGTCATCCTCATGCCCCGGTTTCGGCTCGGCACGTACGTGAGCGTGCCTGTCAGCTACACGGTCGACCTGGTGTCGGCCGCGCCCGGTGGTCGGGCCGCGGCGTCGGCTCCAGCAGCGGCGCCGGCGCCTTCTGCTCCCCGCCCCGCCCCGCCGGCTGCGGCACCGAGGGCTGCGCCTGCTCCTCCGCCGGCGCCGGCCGCACCGTCCAGCGAAGAGCTGACACTGCCTGGAAAGCGACCCGCCCGGAAGGCACCTGCTGAGGCTGAGCCGTCCTTGCGCCCGCCGCCGGTCACCGGGCGGGAGACCCTGCGACCCGCACCAGCGGATGTCCGGCCGCGGCCGCCTGTGGCGACACCGACCGCCCCGGCTGCCGCCCCCGCTCCTCCGACGGCTTCGGTCGGGCCCGCCGCGGCGCCGGCGGCGCCGGCAGAAACGGGTTCCGCGAAAACCAGTGGAGTCGAACTGGCCAACGGGGAACGGGGCGATGGGAGCGGCGGGTCTGCCCTGGGCTATTACCTCGGCCTTGTCGACTACAAGATCAGCACAAATTGGAACCCGGTGGCGACCGGAGGGGTGCGGGACAGCGTCGTGGTCATCCGTTTCCGAGTCTCGCGCTCGGGGAGTGTCCGGGATGTGGAGCTGGAGACCAGCTCGGGGGATGCCGGTTTGGACACCGCGGCAATGCGCGCCATTCGACAGAGTCTGCCGTTACCGCCGTTTCCCAACCTGCTGACCGAGCCGTTCTTAAACCTGCGGTATCGCTTTGTCGTGGAGCGTGGATGATGCGAAGATCTTCGTGGATCGCCGTCGGGGCGTTCCTGGCTGCCGTGGTGGTGTTAGCCGCGCACGGTCGCGCCCAAGTGATCGATCGGGAATTGCGCGAGCGCGTGGCTCAGAAGTTCACCATCGCGATTGGCGGGTTCGCCACCTTCAACATGAACGGCGACGATTTCGGGAAACTTGGGGCCTCTGTGTTGTCCAATGACCTCAAGTTCACGACGGTTTTCGACGTGATGGAAGGGGGAATCCTGCCGTTCGACCCCACCACGATCCGGCCGGACCAGGAGCGTGTGGCCCTTCCTGGTCTGGCCGCGTTGAAGGTTCAGCACCTGGCGGTCGGTTACGTCTCCAGCCGCGGGCGAGAGGCGGTGCTGGAGGGGCGCCTCTTTGATGCCGCGACCGGCAACATGGTCTTCGGGAAGCGGTACGTCGGGGACCCCAAGTTCTACCGCTTGATCGTGCACCGTTTCGCCGACGATATCCTGTTCAACCTCACCGGCGAAAAGGGGGTCGCCCAGACCCGCATTGCTTATGTCTCCGCGGTCACTCGCACGGCGAAAGAGATCTTCGTCATGGACTATGACGGCGTCAATTCGTCGCCGCTCACCGGGAATCAGTCCATCAATCTGTCGCCGCGCTGGTCCCCCGACGGCCGGCTGATCGCGTACACCTCCTACCGCAACGGAAATCCGGATCTGTTCGTGCTGAATTTCGACAGCGGGCGGCGGGATGTGCTCTCGGCGCAGCCGGGGCTGAACGCGACGCCCGCGTGGTCGCCGGACGGTCAGTGGCTTGCCCTGGCCATGAGTGCGAGCGGCGGGACCAACCTGTTTCTGATGCCGAAGAACGGGGGCGCGCCGAAGCCGCTCACGACGGGCCCGGCCATCTCGGTGTCCCCGTCGTTTTCCCCCAACGGTCGCCAGATTGTCTTTAACTCCGACCGGGGGGGCACGCCGCAGATCTACGCCATCGACGTGGACGGCTCCGACCTTCGGCGCCTGACCTTCCAGGGGAGTTACAACGCCTCGCCGCGCTGGTCGCCGCGCGGGGAGAAGATCGTCTTCATGTGCCAGGTCGGCGGCTACCAGATTTGTCTCATCAATCCCGACGGATCTGGTCTTCAGCAGTTGACATCCACAGGGAGGAATGAAGAGCCGACGTGGTCTCCCGACGGCAGGCACATCGCGTTCACGTCCACGCGGACCGGCCAACGGGAGGTGTTCGTCATGCACGCGGACGGCTCGGATCAACGGCGGCTGACGAACAACGGACGCGAGAACTACCTGCCCGACTGGTCGCCGTAGGCCGGTCCGCCGCCGCGCCCGTGGCGCGGCGGCCTGTTTACGGAAGGATCGAGGTCGGATGAACTCTCCCGGGTGCCGCATGTCGTGCATCCGCGGGGACGTCGTGGGGGTGACAACGTGCGAGTAGACACCAGGGAGACGGGGCGGCAGATGTGGTGGTGGACGGTTCTGGCCTTGGGTACGGTGGCGCTCCTCGGAGGTTGCGCGACCAACGATGACGTGCTCGCGGTGCGACGCGACATGGCGGCGCTCCGAAACGAGGTGGCGACGCTCAATCGGACCAACCAGAGCGCTCGAGATTTCACCGAGGAACGCCTGAAAAAGGTGGAAGCGGACATGCGTGGCCGGGTGGAGTCCTCGATGAAGGAAAGCGAGGGGTCGCGAGTCGCGCTGAATCAACGGGTGGAGGAGATGACGACCGAGACCCGGTTCGTCCAGGGAAAACTGGAGGAGAACGCCTCCGTCCTGCGCGGTGCGCAAACCCGGCTGGACGAGGTGGATCAGCGGGCGCGGCAGGCAGGCCAACGTCTCGAGGCCATGGACCAGCAGGTCAGGGCCACGGACCAGCAGGTCAAGGCCGTGGACCAGCAACTCAAGGCCATGGGACAGCGCGTGCAGGCTTTGGAGCAAGCGCGGGCGCAAGTTGTGCCGCCCCCGGTGGCGCCGGCGGGTCCAACTCCCCAGGCGCCTGGCACGGCCGTTGGGCCCGGGCCAGCACAGGCTCCCGCGGCGCTTCCGTCGGTTGCGCAACCAGCCCCGACGGCGCCGGTGAGTCCGCAAGCCCCGGGCGTCCCTCCTTCGGTCCAACCGCCGACGCCCCCCCCGGCTGCTCCCGCGGCGCCGGCCCCGGCCACACCAGCGCCCGCAGCGGCCCCGGCCGCACCAGCACCAGCGCCCGCACCGGCCCGGCCCCAGGCGGTCTTACCGCCTGAGGACCTCTACAAGGCGGCCCTGAGCGACTACACGAAGGGCGAATACGACCTGGCGATCACGGGATTCCGGAGCTACGTGCAGACCTACCCGCGCACAAGCCTGGCCCCCAACGCGCAGTATTGGCTGGCGGAGTGTTACTTCAGCCAGAAAAGCTACAAGCAGGCGATCGAAGAGTTCGACGTGGTCATTCGGGAGCACGCGGATAGTCCGAAGGTCCCCAGCGCGCTGTTCAAGCAGGGAGAGGCCTACACGCAAATGGGCGACACCAAGCAGGCCGCGACGGTGTTCTGCGAACTGATGAGCAAGCACGGCAAGACCCGCGAGGCGCGCCTCGCGCGGGACAAGAATATCCGCTGCCGGTAGACTGGCGGATTGTGCAGGCAAACGCCAACGGCGGCCCCAGAACGGGCCGCCGTTGGCGTTTGCAGACAGGACGGATAGCCGGGCTAGGGCGAGAGGCGCACCGTCAGTTCGTCCACCTGCTTTCGGAATGTCTCCTCACCCGCGATCTTCCGCTTGACCTTCTCGCAGGCATGGATCACGGTGGAGTGATCCTTGCCGCCGAACCCATCCCCGATGTCGGGAAGGGAGGCCTTGACGATCTCCCGGCACAGGTACATGGCTACCTGGCGGGGCAGCACGATGGACTTGTTTCGCCCACGGGAGCGCAGGTCGTCCAAACGCACCCCGAAGAAGTCCGCCACCGCTTTTTGGATGGAGGAGATCGTCGGCAATCGCTGCTGCTCGGCGCTCAGCTCCTTCAACACGTCCTGGGCGAGCCCCAGGCTGATCTCGCGGTGGGTGAAGGAGGCTTGCGCGGCCAGGCGAACGAGGGAGCCCTCCAATTCTCGAATGCTGGACTTCACGTGTTTGGCGATGAACAGAGAGACCTCATCGGGGAGTCGCACGCCCTGCGCTTGCGCCTTTTTGCGCAGGATTGCGGCCTTGGTTTCCAGATCGGGCGGCTGGATGTCCGCGATGAGGCCCCATTCGAAGCGCGACCGGAGGCGCTCCTCCAGGGTGGGAATCTCCCGGGGCACCCGGTCCGAGCTGATGACGATCTGCTTGGAGGAATCGTACAGGTCATTGAACGTATGGAAAAACTCCTCCTGCGTCCGCTCCTTCCCGGCGATGAACTGGATGTCGTCGATCAAGAGCAGGTCGAGGCTGCGGTACCGATTGCGAAACTCCACGGTCGCGTCAAACCGAATGGCGTTGATGAGATCGTTGGTGAACTTTTCCGACGACACGTAGGAGACGCGAATGCGCGGATCACGTTGGCGGGCGTGATGACCGATGGCGTGGAGAAGGTGGGTCTTCCCGAGACCAACTCCCCCGTAGATGAAGAGCGGGTTGTAGGTCTTGGCGAGCTGTTCGCCGACCGCCATGCAGGCCGCGTGCGCGAACTGGTTGCTCGTCCCGACGACGAAGGAGTCAAAGGTGTATCGGGGGTTGAGCTGCGCGCCGGCATCCCGAGGCCGACGGGGCGCGCGTCGCTCGGTCGGCTCTTCCTGGCCCAGGCTGACGGCGCCGGCGTCTTTCTCCGGCAGCACCAGCCGGATTTCGACCTTGTTGAACAGCAGATCTTCCAGCGCCGAACGCAGCAACCCCAGATAGTGCTCTTCGAACCACTCTTTGAAGAACCGATTGGGGAGCAGGATCTGGACACGGTTCTCCTCGACCGCCCCCAGTGTCAGCGGACGAAACCAGGCCTCGAAACTCTGCCGACTGATCCGGCCACGAATGACAGCCAGAGCCTCTTCCCAGACTTCCCGCACATTCGCCGACGCCGTTCCCTTCATCTGCCGTCCTCCGAGCAACTTATCCACAGTCCATCCAACCGGTTAACTTCTTGGAATCTGGCCATCGGTTTCTGGCGGACGCTAAGAAACCCGCCTCCAGAGCGATCCAGAAGTTATCCACAGGTTTCTCCACACATGTGGATAACCGGAATGTCCATTCTTCCTTGAGCCTGGGGGAATTGTCCCCAGAATCGACGCGTGTGTGGATATGCGAGAATATGCGGAACATATTGAAAATAAACGGTTTTTTGTTTTGAAAAGAACCAGGGACACCTTTTAGCGCAGGCGTCATGTTGGTGTCAAGAGTCTTTTTCAAAAAAATATCGCGCGCGTCGGAGTGTGGAAAACTGCGGGCTTGCGGGTTACTCCGTTGAGGTGGCGCCGGTGCGGGGCCGGGGAATCTGGCCTACCGAGTCCTTGTGGGGGTGCCTGGAGGGCGCACCGTCAACGCGGTGATGGCCGGAACACCGGCCAGCGAAGCGGTAAGCGCGCCCAAGGCTCCACGGGGCCTCTTAGGGGGCGTCGAGAGCCATTTCCCTTGACCAATGTCTCAGGCTGTTTTATGAAAAGGGTACGTGTCAACGGCTGGGTTCGTCCGCGTGGGCCGCGGGTGCGCGACGGGAGGCCGCGTCATGGGATTCCCGCCAGGCATTGGCGGAGCGCCCACGCTACATGGAAAGGTCGGTACGACATGCGCGGGATTGTGCTGGCGGGTTGGATCCTGGCAGCGTTTGCCTTCACGCCGATAGGCTGGGCGCAGGGGCCACCGATCCGGATCGGCGAGATTAACTCCTATAGCGGTATCGCCGCCGGTTTCACGCAGCCCTATCGGCAAGCGGTGGAGATGGCGGTCGACGAGGTCAACTCCCTAGGGGGCCTGCTGGGCAGACGAGTTGAGGTTGTGTTTCGCGATGACAAGGGCAATCCGGCCGAAGCCATCAAGTACGCCCAGGAATTGGTGGTTGCAGAGAAGGTCAGCCTCCTGGCGGGGACCTATCTGAGCAACGTGGGCCTGGCGGTATCGGACTTCGCCAAGATGCACAGGGTGCTCTTCGTGGCGGCCGAGCCGCTGTCCGAGGCGATCACGTGGTCGCAGGGACATCGGTACACGTTCCGTGTCCGGCCCAACACCCACTCGCAGGGGCACATGCTGGCGGAGCGGGCCGCCCGGCTGCCGCATCGGAAGTGGGCGGTGATCGGGCCGAACTACGAATACGGTCGGCGAGCCTGGGAGACGTTCTGGGCGCGGCTCAAAGAGTTGAAGCCGGACGTGCAGGTAGTCGGCGAGCACTGGCCGACGCTGGCCAAGCTGGAGCCGGGCGGCTACGTCACGGCGCTCCTGAGCCAGCAACCCGACGCACTCTACGTGTCCCTCTTCGGCAGCGACTGGCTGGCCTTCGCGCGCGAGGGCGGCAACCGTGGGTTGTTCCAGAAGACATTCGGCGTGGGAATCCTCTTGGGCGAGCCCGAGTACCTGGATCCGTTGAAGCTGGAAGCCCCCGAAGGCATGCTGGTCACCGGGTATCCCTGGTATGGGATCACCTTGCGCGCCCACAAGGCCTTCGTGGAGAAATTCACGCAGCGAACCGGCCGGCATCCGGTGGCCGGCGCCTTGGTCGGATACATCACGTTCCAATCCATCTTCGAGGCCGTGCGAAGAGCCCAGAGCACGGACACCGAGAAGTTGGTGGCGGCCCTGGAGTCGCTGAAAGTGGAGACACCCATCGGTCCCATCACCTACCGCCCCTTCGATCACCAGTCCACCATGGGCGCCTGGGTCGGCACGACCAAGCTGGACCCGGCGCGCGGCGTCGGGGTCATGACCCGGTGGGAGTACGTACCGGGAGAGACGGTCCTGCCCTCGGAGGCCGAGGTGCGCCGCATGCGAGAGGCTGCCCGATGAGCGGGCGCCGGCCGGGCCTGTGATTCCTCCATCCGACCCGCGGGGGCGCGCGTTCGGCCCCGGTGCGAGGCGGGCGCGACAGCGTTCATGACCGCGCTTCCCCTGCAGATCCTGGCGGGCCTGACGCACGCGATGATCCTGTTCCTCATCGCGTCCGGCCTCTCGCTCATTTTCGGGGTGACCCGAACGATCAACTTCGCCCACGGCTCTCTCTACATGCTGGCGGCCTATCTCGCCGTCTCTCTCGGTTCGGCGCTGCCCTTCGGTCCGCTGAGCCTGTACGCCGCCATGCTGGTCGCCTCCCTCGGCGCGGCGCTGCTGGGCTCTCTCATCGAGATCTGCTTCCTGCGGCGTGTGTACCGCGCCCCAGAGCTGTACCAACTCCTGCTCACCTTCGCGCTGGTCCTGATTATCGGCGATGCGGTGAAATTCCTCTGGGGCGCCGAGAACCGCATCGGCTTCAAGCCGGCCGGCCTCGACGGCTCCGTTCCTATCCTGGGGCAGCTTTTTCCCACATACGATCTGGTAGTTCTGGCGATGGGGCCGGCCGTGGGCGTAGGCCTGTGGGGCCTCCTCCATCGCACGCGCTGGGGCGTTCTCGTCCGTGCCGCCGCCTCCGATCGGGAGATGGTGGGGGCGCTGGGCGTCAGTCAAGCGCGGCTCTTCACCGGCGCGTTCCTGGTGGGGTCGTGGCTCGCGGGTCTGGCGGGCGCGCTCCAGGTCCCACGGCAGGCGCTCACCACCACGATGGATGCCGCGATCATCGTGGAGGCGTTCGTGGTGGTGGTGATCGGCGGGATGGGGAACGTCTTCGGCGCCTTCCTGGGCGCGGTGCTCCTGGGCGTCCTGCAATCTCTTGGCATTCTGTGGTTGCCGCGGGAGTTCCATCTGGTATTGGTGTTTTTGCTCATGGCCGCGGTCCTGGTCTTGCGACCGTGGGGCCTTCTCGGCAAGCCGCTGGCGCCAAGCGGCGCTGCCCCCGGCGAGATGCTCCCGTCTGCGGGCCCAGGAGCGATGCCGCGGTGGGCGCTGGCAGTCGGAGGCGCGCTGCTCCTGATCGCGCCGATGGTGGCGCCACCCTTTGTGGTCTGGGTCATGGTCGAAATCCTGGCGTTCGGGCTCTTCGCGGGGAGCCTGCAGCTCTTGGTCGGGACCGGCGGCATGATCTCCTTCGGCCACGCGGCCTACTTCGGCCTCGGGGCCTACGGGGCTGCCCTCCTCATGAAGCACGGTGGGCTGTCCATGCCTGCGGCGTTTCTCCTGGGTCCGGCCCTCGCGGCGAGTACGGCTTGCGTGTTCGGCTATTTCTGCGTGCGCCTGCGGGGCATTCCTTTCGCCATGCTCACGCTCGCCTGCGCCCAGATCGCCTATGCGATCGCGCACCAGTGGTACGATGTGACCGGGGGCGACAACGGCCTGCTCGGCGTGTGGCCCACGCCCGTCGTGGCGACGGCGGCGCGTTATTACTACCTGGCGCTGGCGGTCGGTGGCGGGGGCCTGCTGCTCTTGCGGCGAATCACGGCATCGCCGTTTGGGCTCACCCTGCGCGCGGCGCGCGATCACGCGCTTCGCTGCGAGGCCATCGGGGTGAACGTCCGGTCCCACCACCTCCTGGCGTTCGTGGTGGCCGGGTTCTTCGCCGGGTTCGCGGGGAGCCTGTTCGCCTTTCTCAAAGGGAGCGTCTTTCCGGATTATCTGTCCGTGTCGATGTCGGTCGAGTCCCTGGTGATGGTCCTCCTGGGCGGGATCCACCGGCTGGCCGGCGCGCCCGTCGGCGCCGCCATGTTCAAGGCGTTGGACACCCTGGTGACACTGTACACGGAGTATTGGCAGGCGTGCCTCGGCGGGGTGCTCCTCGTGGTGGTGCTGGCGTTCCCCAACGGCGTCATGGGATTCGTGCGGCGACGACCGGCGACAGACGGGGAACACCATGGCTGAGGCGCCGCTCTTGGACGTGCAAGAGGTCTCGAAGGCCTTCGGGGGCGTGCAGGCCGTGGCGGGCGTGTGTTTCACCCTGCTCCCGGGCGACGTGCAGGCGGTGATCGGGCCGAACGGAGCGGGAAAGAGCACCCTTTTCAATCTCCTGACGGGGCAGTTGGCCTGTGACGGGGGACGCATCATGTTCCGCGGCGAGCGGATCGATGGAGCGCCGCCACACCAGATCTGGCGGAAAGGGATCAGCCGGACGTTCCAGGTCCCAGCCACGTTTCACAGTCTGACCGTCCGGGAGAACGTGCAGACGGTGCTGCTGTCGCGGCAGGGAAGGAGCCGAAGCCTGGTGGCCGAGGCGGCGCGGCTCTTCGAGGACGGGGCCGCGGCCCTCTTGGCACAAGTCGGGCTGCTCGCGTACGCGGACGATGGGTGCGGGACCCTCTCGTTAGGCGATCTGAAGCGCATGGAGCTGGCGCTGGCGCTGGCGAGCGAGCCGTTCCTGCTGCTGCTCGACGAGCCGACGGCGGGTATGTCGTCGGACGAGCGCGCGGACCTGATGGGGACGGTGGTCCGGATCGTGCGGGAGCGGAAACTGACGGTCCTGTTCACTGAACACGATATGGATGTGGTGTTCGGCACGGCAACTCGGGTCCTCGTTATGCACCAGGGACGCGTGCTGGCCGAGGGAACGCCGACCGCGGTGCGGGAGAATCCCGAGGTCCAGCGGGTGTATCTCGGAGGCGCGTTGTGACCTCCAAGCCGCGACCAGAAACGGCACGTGGGGCGAATGGCGCGCAGGGGAGTGCGCTGTTGGAGGTTGCGGATCTTGAGGCTGGGTACGGCATGAGCCGTGTCCTCTTCCGTGTGAACCTGCGTGTCCAGCGCGGGGAAGTCGTGGCCCTCCTGGGACGCAACGGGGCCGGAAAATCCACAACGCTCAAAGCCATCATGGGGATCCTGTCCGCGACGGCCGGCCACGTGTTCTTCGACGGCCGGGATGTGTCGCGCTTGCCATCGCATCTGATTGCCCGGGCGGGCATCGGGTACGTCCCGCAGGATCGGCGAATTTTTCCAGACCTCACCGTCCGAGAGAATTTGGAGGTGGGACGGCGGGTTGGGATCCGAGGGGAGCCTCGCTGGAGCGTGCAGCGTGTATGCGCGGTGTTCCCGGCCCTTGGGCCACTGGGCGATCGCCGCGGAGAAAGCCTCAGTGGCGGGGAGCAGCAGATGCTGGCGATTGCGCGGACCCTCATGGGAAACCCGAGAGTCCTCTTACTGGATGAGCCATCGGAGGGCCTTGCGCCAATGGTGGTTCAATCCTTGGCCGCACAGGTGCTGCAGTTGAAGGAAGAAGGCGTGACGATCGTCCTCTCGGAGCAGAACGTTCGGTTTACCACGTTGGTGAGCGATCGGGCCTACGTGTTGGAGAAAGGGCACGTCAAGCATGAAGGCGACATCCGGGAAATAGCAAGAGATGGCTCCATACTCGGTAAGTACTTACGCATATGAACCTCACACCAATTCTTACCTCTCCCGCCTGAGGAACGGCTTCTGAATCTCGGTGGCCAACCGAGTCCATTCCAGGCATGAGGATCTGAAATATCCCGACCGAGATCGTGATCTCAACCCATCGGAAAGGTGGTATTTTTTCATTGACTTGACATGTAAAGACTCAGGTTTTATATTTAATTTCGTATAAAGTAATAAAGGATTTTCGATGAGGTCAAGGAGGAAAACGTGAGATTCGATCAATTTACATTCAAGGCTCAAGAGGTCATCCAAAACGCGCAAAAGCAGGCTGAAGAGATGCAGCATCAGGCGGTGGATGTGGAGCATCTCCTCTTGGCTTTGGTGGAGCAGACCGATGGGATTCTCCTTCCGGTGCTGCAAAAGGTCGGGGCCAGCCCCCGACAGATTGCTGCCTCGCTGCGCCAGGAATTGGGAAAACTCCCGAAGGTTTACGGCCCGAGCCAGACCTACATGACACCTCGCCTCAATGAGGTGTTCAAGCGGGCGCAGGATGAGGCAGGCCGCCTGAAAGACGAGTACGTCGGCTCCGAGCATCTCCTGCTCGGCATCCTGGGCGATACTTCCGGCGCGGCGGTAGGTATTCTGGGCGCGAGCGGGGTGACCAAGGATGCCATCTACTCGGCTCTGCAAAGTATCCGTGGCGGTCAGCGGATCACGGATCCGAACCCGGAAGAGAAATACCAGGCGCTGCAACGGTACAGCCGGGACCTCACCGATCTCGCGCAGAAAGGGAAGCTGGACCCCGTCATTGGGCGGGACGACGAGATCCGCCGGGTCATCCAGGTACTCTCTCGTCGGACGAAGAATAACCCCGTCCTGATCGGGGAGCCCGGCGTCGGCAAGACCGCCATTGTGGAGGGACTCGCCGAGCGCATCGTCCGCGGCGACGTGCCCGAATCGCTGAAGGATAAGCAGGTGGTGGCCCTCGACCTCGGCGCCCTCGTGGCGGGCACGAAATACCGAGGCGAATTCGAGGATCGGCTGAAGGCGTTGCTCAAGGAGGTCACCGAGGCGGCGGGGCGGGTCATTCTGTTCATCGACGAGCTGCACACCCTCGTGGGCGCCGGCGCGGCTGAGGGGGCGGTGGACGCCAGCAACATGCTGAAGCCGGCGCTGGCCCGAGGCGAGCTCCGCTGCGTCGGGGCGACGACGCTGGACGAGTACCGGAAGCGCATCGAAAAAGACGCCGCGTTGGAGCGGCGCTTCCAGCCCATCGTGGTGCGGCAACCCAGCGTGGAGGATACGATCTCGATCCTGCGCGGATTGCGCGAGCGCTACGAAGTCCACCACGGGGTGCGCATCCGCGACGCGGCCCTGGTTGCGGCCGCGACGATGTCCAACCGGTACATCACGGATCGCTTCCTGCCGGACAAGGCCATCGACCTCGTGGACGAAGCCGCCAGCATGCTGCGGATGGAGATCGACAGTCTTCCGATCGAGCTCGATGAAGTCGAGCGCAAGATCCGCCAGTTCGCCATCGAGCGCGAAGCCATGAAGCGCGACACGGATTCGGAGACGTTGGAGCGCCTCGAGCGCCTGGAGACGGAGGTGGCGGAGCTGGAGCAGCGCCGCGCGGAGCTGCGCAGCCGCTGGGACCGCGAAAAGACCAGCATCCAGCGGATCCGCGCGCTGAAAGCGCAGATCGAAGCCGCACGGCTCAATGCAGAGAAGGCCGAACGCGAGGGGGACTTGGGAAGGGTCGCCGAGATCCGCTACGGGACGCTGGCGGGGCTGGAGAAGGAGCTGCGCGGAGAGCAAGCCGCCCTGGGCGCCATGAACGGGCAAGAGCGGATGCTGAAAGAGGAGGTGGACGAGGAGGACATTGCGAAGGTGGTTTCGCGCTGGACCGGCATTCCGGTGGCCAAGATGCTGCAGACCGAGGCGCAGAAGCTCCTGACCATGGAGGACCGGCTGCGCGAGCGTGTGGTGGGTCAGGCGGAGGCAATCCTGGCGGTCTCCAACGCCATCCGGCGGGCGCGGGCCGGCCTGCAGGACGAGAACCGGCCGCTGGGCTCGTTTCTGTTCCTGGGCCCGACGGGGGTTGGCAAGACGGAGCTGGCGCGGGCGCTGGCCGAGTTCCTCTTCGATGACGAGCGGGCCTTGGTCCGTCTGGACATGTCGGAATTCATGGAGAAACATTCGGTGGCCCGACTCATCGGGGCTCCGCCGGGATACGTCGGTTACGAGGAGGGGGGATATCTCACCGAAGCGGTGCGCCGCCGGCCGTATACGGTGATCCTCTTCGACGAGATCGAGAAGGCCCACGCGGACGTGTTCAACATCCTGCTGCAGGTCTTGGACGAGGGGCGGTTGACCGATGGGCAGGGCCGGACGGTGGACTTCAAGAATTCGCTGGTTATCATGACGTCAAACCTTGGGAGTCAGTTCATCCAGGAAGACCACGACGAGGAGGTGATCCGAGAGAAGGTCACCGAGCTCCTCAAGACGGCGTTCCGGCCCGAGTTCCTCAACCGGATCGACGAGACGGTGATCTTCCACCGGCTCTCGCTGCGCGAGATCAAGCAGATCGTCGGCATCCAGCTCCGCATCCTCCAGCGGCGCCTGGGCGGACGGAAGCTTGAGATCGACGTCAGCGAGCCCGCCAGAGAGTACCTGGCCCGCGAAGGCTTCGATCCGCTGTACGGCGCCCGGCCGCTCAAGCGGGCGATTCAACGGCTGGTGCAAGACCCCCTGGCCCGGCGCGTCCTGGAGGGGGAGTTCCATGAGGGCGATCGAATCCGCGTGGACGTTGCCGGAAGGGAGATCGTTCTGGAGCGCGTGGGCGAGGCCGCGCCCTCGACGACCGCCGGATCCTGACCGTCACCCACATCCAGGCCCTCTCGGCCCCTGAACCGCGCCCTCCAGACCTCGCGCCTGGAGGGCGCGGTTGTTCTCGGCGTGCCCGGGGTTTTGCGTTGACGAGGATTCGCGGCTTCAGTAATCTCGCTCGCATATGGGCGTGATTCGTCGCGAAGGAGAAGGAGCGTGCCCAGGGCGCTTGGCACGGTGGTCGCCGAGGCGCTGACCGATGCGGGTGTGAGGCGCGGAGACGGGGTCGTCGTGGCGGTCTCGGGCGGGGTGGATTCCATGGTCCTGCTGCATGCCCTGGTCCGCCTGGCGCCGCGTTTTGACCTGCGACTATGCGTGGCGCATATCCACCACGGTCTGCGCGGAAGATCGGCGGACCGGGACGCCGCCCTGGTGTCGGCCGAAGCCGCCCGTTACGCTCTGCCCATCAGCGTGGAGCGGCTGACCGCGGAGACGCGGCCGCGGGGCGCTTCGGTGCAGGCGTGGGCGCGCGCGGCGCGCTACGCCCGGTTGGAGGCGTATCGCAAGCGGGTCCGCGCGGCGTGGATCCTGACGGCGCACAACCGGAACGACCAGGCCGAGACGGTTCTGCTGAACCTCCTGCGCGGCGCGGGGCCTCGCGGCCTGGCCGGCATTCCGAAAGTTCGCGAGCGCATCCTGCGACCCCTCCTTGCCGTGTCGCGCGCAGAGATCGAGGCCTACGCGGTCGCGCGCGGCGTGCGCTTCCGCGAGGACCCCTCCAACAGGTCGGTCGCCTTCCGGCGCATTCGGATCCGACGTCAACTCTTGCCGCGGCTGGCCCGGGAGTACAACCCGCGGATCGTGGAGACACTGGCGGCGCTGGCGACGCAGGCACGGGAGGACGACGACGCGTTGACGTCCCGGGCCGTGGCGCTGGCCGCGCGGGCGGTGCGTGCGCGCGGCCAAGCGGTTGGGGTGAGCGTGTCGGCCCTGTGCGCGGCTTCGCCCGCGGTGGCGCGCCGGTTGTTCCAGGAAGTGTTCCGACGAGCGACCGTCGGCGAATGCGGTCTCACGCGTCGGCATCTCGTCGCCCTCACGCTGCTGGCGGACCGCGGTGGCGAGGTTCGCTTGCCCGGTGGCCTGCGAGCCTGGGCGTCGGCGAAATACGTCTGGATCGGGCCACGCGCTCCCGGGAAGAATCCCCCGCCATCGCACGCACCACCCGCAGGTCCCGGCGCCTGGCCGGCTGTGAGTCTCCAGCCCGGGGGGTGGGTGCGCTGGGGCCCCGGGCAGTGTTCCGTCCGTGTCCGTCGCGTGGCCGGAGGTGGTATCCGACTGCGTCACCGGGATCCCTGTCAGGAGATCTTGAGCTCGAAGGTCTTGGAAGAGCCTCTGCGCCTGCGGGCCTGGCGCGCGGGAGATCGCTTTCGGCCGCTCGGGCTTCGCGGTCAGAAAAAGCTCCAGGACTTTTTTGTGGACGCGAAGATTCCGCGGGAGGAGCGCGGGCGTGTGCCATTGCTCGTGGCGGGCAACCGGATCGCCTGGGTGGTGGGGCATCGGATCGCGGACGAGTTCCGCTGGAGAGGCGAACGGGTGGCGTGCGTGGCGGAGGTGAGGTTTTCGGAGGAACGGGATGGAATACCGGCTGGGTCCGACGCTGCTGTCGGCCGCTGACATCCGCGCGCGCGTACGCGACTTGGCGCAGGCAATCTCGCGGGATTACGCCGGTCGGAATCTCCTGCTCATATGCGTGCTGAAAGGCGCCGCCATTTTCTGGGCGGACCTTTGCCGTGCGCTTCAGATTCCCTGTCAGAGCGACTTCGTTGCCATGGAGAGCTACGGCGACTCCACCGCGCCGCTCGGGAGGCCGCGCTTCACCAAGGCGGCGGACGTGTCGCTGGTGGATCGGGACGTGCTGATCGTGGAGGACATCATCGATACGGGACACACCATCGTCCGTTTGCGGAGCCTCCTCCAAGCGCAGTCGGCGCGCAGCGTCGCGCTCTGCGCCCTTCTCGACAAGGCAGAGCGCCGGGAGGTCCGGACCCCCATCGAGTACTGCGGCTTCGTGATTCCCAACGCCTTCGTGGTCGGGTACGGTCTGGACTACGCGCAGCAGTACAGGCACCTGCCTCATATCGCGACCCTGCACCCCCTTCAACCGAGATAGGCCCGGCCGCGAACAGCGGGGGCAAGCCGGCTGGCTTCGGGAACGCGGTCGCGGAGCGGGGATCGACCCCTCGGGGACCGCCCGGAACCCGGAGCGCGCCAGCGCAAATGGTGGCGCCTCCCTCCACGCCATGGGGGCGGGAAGGGCCATGTTTCCTGTTGTTTTTCGCGCGGTGTCATGGTACAAGCTCTCATCATTGTTGGGTTCTGCGCGTAGGGCGATCGAGGAGAGTGCGGGTGAATCCGTTTTTCAAGAATCTTGCTCTGTGGTTGGTGATCGGCCTCATCATGGTGCTGGTTTTCAACATCTTCAACCAGACCCAGCCCATGCAGAAGGAGCTGATCTTCAGCGATTTTATGTCCAAGGTGGAGCGGGGCGAAGTCGCGGAAGTGACGCTTCGCGGCAACGATATCACCGGGCGGTTGACCGACAACTCGGTGTTCAGGAGCTACACGCCCGACGACAAGGACATGCTGCCGCTCCTGCGCAAACAAGGGGTGAAGATCACCGCCAAGCCGTCGGAAGGACAGCCCTGGTACATGACCTTCCTGCTCTCGTGGCTCCCCATGCTGCTGTTCCTCGGCATCTGGATCTTCTTCATGCGGCAGATGCAGGGAGGCGGCGCCAAGGCTCTCTCGTTCGGCAAGAGTCGAGCGCGCCTGTTGTCCGACAAACAGAACAAGGTGACCTTTGCGGATGTCGCCGGCGTGGACGAGGCGAAGGAGGAGCTCCAGGAGATCATCGAGTTCCTCAAAGACCCGCAGAAGTTCCAGAAATTGGGCGGGCGGATCCCGAAGGGCGTGCTGTTGATGGGGCCTCCCGGGACAGGCAAGACGCTCTTGGCCCGCGCTATTGCGGGCGAGGCCAACGTGCCGTTTTTCTCCATCTCTGGCTCGGATTTTGTGGAGATGTTCGTGGGGGTCGGCGCCTCGCGGGTGCGGGATCTTTTCGAACAGGGAAAGAAGAACGCGCCCTGCATCATCTTCATGGATGAGATCGACGCGGTTGGCCGCCACCGCGGGGCCGGGCTCGGCGGCGGCCACGACGAGCGCGAGCAGACCCTAAACCAGCTGCTCGTCGAGATGGATGGGTTCGAGTCCAACGACGGTGTGATCCTGATCGCCGCCACGAACCGCCCCGACGTCCTGGACCCGGCGCTGCTGCGGCCGGGACGGTTCGATCGACAGGTGGTGGTGGCTCGCCCGGACGTCAAGGGCCGCGAGGGGATCCTCAAGGTCCACACGCGCAAGATCCCGCTGGGTCCCGACGTGGATCTGCAGGTCCTGGCGCGCGGGACGCCGGGATTCTCCGGCGCAGACCTGGCCAACCTGGTCAACGAAGGGGCCCTGCTGGCGGCCCGGGCCAACAAGAAGCTCGTGGACATGGTGGACTTCGAGAGCGCCAAGGACAAGGTGCTGATGGGTGTGGAGCGCAAGAGCCTCGTGGTCAGCGCCAAGGAGCGGCGGGTCACGGCCTACCACGAGGCCGGCCACGCGCTGGTGGCGAAGCTGCTGCCGGGTACGGATCCCATCCACAAGGTGACCATCATTCCCCGCGGCCGGGCGCTGGGCGTGACCCAGCAGCTTCCGACCGAGGACAAGCACAACTACTCCAAAGAGTACCTGCTCAACGATATCGCCATCCTCTACGGCGGGCGGGTCGCGGAGGAGATCGTGTTCGGGGAGCCGGAGATCACTACCGGGGCCATGAACGACATCGAGCGGGCCACCGAGTTGGCCCGCAAGATGGTGTGCGAGTGGGGCATGAGCGAGACCATGGGCCCCCTCCAGTTTGGCAAGCGGGAGGAGATGGTCTTCCTCGGTCGCGAGATCGCCCAGCACCAGGACTACAGCGAGAACACCGCGATGGAGATCGACCGCGAGGTGCGCCGCATCGTCATGGACAACTACGAGCGCGCCAAGGGTCTGGTGCAGCGGCGGTTGGAGACCTTGCGCCACATCGCCGAGGCCCTCCTGGAGCGCGAGGTACTGGACGGGCCCGAGATTGACGTGATCGTGAGGGGAGCCGGCTCGCCGGCGCCCGCCGCGGCCTAGACGCTGCAGGCGCGCCGGACGGCGGGCTGCTTTGCGTATGGAACGTCGCGTGCCATTCACCCGGAAGCGCCATGCGCCGAGAGGTCGTGTCAATCCGCAGATCGCGAACCGTCGAAACCCGCCTCCCTCCTGCGGCGGGCGAGAGGATTGATCGACCGACGGCCCCGACTGCAGCCGCTTCCCCAGGCGTCCGGAGATTTCAACGTCATGCGGTTCCGACCGCGCACCGCCCCCCGGTTCCCCCGTTCCAGGTTACGCCCGCCTCTCTCCCGCTCGCCCTTCGGGAGGGATGAGGGATGTACGACCTCTGGTACCAGTTCCGCTGGATCGACGCCCTCGACATCCTGATCGTTGCTGTCGCCATCTACCAGATCATCCTGGCGCTGCGCGGGACCCGCGCCTTCCAGATGCTGCTGGGTCTGGCGCTTCTCTATGCCGCCTCGTGGGTCTCGCTGCGTATCGGCCTGGTGACGGTGGCCTGGGCGCTCTCCAATCTCCTGGCGGTGTGGTTGCTGCTGGTGATCATTCTGTTCCAGCCCGAGTTGCGCCGCGCCCTGGCCAGCATGGGGCGCCGGGGCAGCCTGCTCAGCGCGTTCTGGCGATACCAGGAGGCCCACATGATCGACGAGGTCGTGCGGGCGGTCACCGCACTGGCGGCCAAAAAAGTGGGCGCCATCATCGTCCTGGAGCGGGATTCCCGCCTCTCGGAGATCGTGGATTCCGGCACGTCGGTGGATGCGGTGGTCTCCCGCCGGCTGCTGGAGTCCATCTTCTACCCCTATTCTCCGCTGCACGACGGGGCGGTGATCCTGAGCCAGGACCGGATCGTGGCGGCCTCCTGTTTTCTGCCGCTCAGCATCAACGCGGACCTGCCGCGGGATCTCGGCACGCGGCACCGGGCCGCGGTCGGCGTCACCGAGGAAAGCGACGCGATCGCCGTGGTGGTCTCCGAGGAGACGGGGACAATCTCCCTGGTGGTGGGCGGCGCGATCAGCCGCCACCTGGACGGCGGCGTCCTCCGGCAGCAGCTGAGCCAACTGATGGGACCGCCGCAACGGGGTTTCGGCCGGACCAGGAGCAGGACGACGGCCGCCACGGGCAGCCTCGTGAAGTGAGGTCGCCGTCGATCTGAGGAGCGGCAAGGGCATAGTCGCGGGACGGGTTGGGCCAGACGCCGATGCGGAGATGGGTGTACGACAACCTGGGGCTCAAGCTGCTGTCGCTGCTGCTGGCGGCGCTGCTTTGGGCCGTGGTCCTGGGGGAGCAAAAGGTCGAGGTGACGGTCAACGTCCCCCTGCAACTCAACGTGCCGCCGACGCTGTTCCTGGTCAACGATCCCGCGGACACGCTGGAGGTTCGCCTGCGCGGCCCGAAGACCTTGGTCACGTCGGTGACGCCCCGCGAAATCTCGGTGGGGGAGTGGCCGGTCAAGCTGGCCGAGGGCGAGAACACGATCCCGATCCGGGAGGGATTGATCCGCGTCCCGAGAGGCATCCAGGTCGTGGACGTGAGCCCGCGTCGGGTGCGCGTCGTGCTGGAGCGGGCCGTCGAGCGGGAGGTAGAGATCAGCCCGCGCGTCGAAGGGAGTCCGCCGGACGGATACGTGGTGCGGCAGGTGACCGCAAACCCGCCGCGCGTGCGACTGGTCGGACCCGCCAGCGAGCTCGCACGGATCACCCGGGTGCGGACACTGCCCATCAGCGTGATGGGGCAGAAGGCCCCCTTCGCGACGCGCGCGCTGCTGGAGCCCCCGGGCCGTTTGGTCCGCGTCGAGGACAACGTCACGATCATCGTTCAGGTCGACATCGAGCAGAAGAAGTCCTAAGGCGCCCGCGCCGCGGGGCGCGCGATCACCGTGGAGGGACGGCATGCCGGGCTTGTTCGGAACGGACGGAGTACGAGGCGTTGCCAATCAGGAGCCCATGACGCCCGAGACCGTGGTCAAGCTGGGACGGGCTGTGGCGCACCTCTTCAAGGCGCCCGGCGCGCGCCGCAGCATCGTGATCGGCAAGGATACCCGCCTGACCGGGTACATGCTGGAAACCGCCCTCACCGCCGGGATCACCTCCATGGGCGTGGACGTCATCCTGGTCGGTCCCTTGCCGACGCCGGGCATCGCGTACATCACGCGGAGCCTCCGGGCGGACGCGGGT
>Ga0316622_100000421_pt1 | contig 24406 bp, 22 predicted proteins | sample OWC_Aug_OW2_C1_D_FD_207646 | JGI IMG/M metagenome (GOLD analysis project Ga0316622, IMG submission 207646) | Wetland soil microbial communities from Old Woman Creek delta, Ohio, United States - OWC_Aug_OW2_C1_D5_C | ecosystem: Environmental > Terrestrial > Soil > Wetlands | place: USA: Ohio... | reverse complement strand
CGGCGCCTCCGGCTGTTGCAGTGCGCCAGCTACTTCTCCGTCTGGCTCGCCCGGTTCCGCCTGTTCTTGTGAATCCGGTCGATATGCATCCGAGCCGCCAGAACCGCAGCTTCCTTGGATGGATGTTCGCCGGGGACGCGGCCTTGATTGGGGGCACGGATGCCGGCCGTCCCCTCTGAAGAGGGAATTTCGACCACGGAGAAAGCCCAGGTCCCAGCCCGTACCTGCTCCGTGAAGACATTGAACCCACGATAGAGCTCGGTCTTCTTCAGACCCATCGGCCGCCCCTCCTCATGCACGAAAAGGGGGGAACGCATTGCAGCCCGTTCTTGCGACATCTCGGCCAGGAGATCCATAGCGTACAACCGGAACGCTCTGCCTCAACTCGCTCGTGAGCCCGTTTTGGCATAGCCGCATTGTAACGGACTCTTGGTCCAAACGAAACGGCGATCCACGGGCCTCGATCACCGCAGACCAGTTCTTGGGACCCCGAGAACGCGACAGAGTCCGAGCCAAAGGGCCGGTTCGGCTGCGCCCGTACTCGTCAAGTTTGTCGATCGCCCTTGGGAGGATCCCTAGCCTCAGGAGGCTGCGGATATCTGATCGAGCCTGGACGGCCGGCGGCAATGCGCATCCCCCCGGCCTCGTAGTACCGATACCACGCCACTCGTCCATCTCGGTGTACTGACGCATGCGGCAACGTACGCCCGAAATGCGACCGCCAAAACGATCACGGCAACGCACCGTCGCCAGTGTCTTTCAATCGCGGAGCGCCGGCAGCGGCTCGCCCTCGGGCACGAAAAGCAAGGCCAGCCCATTGTTACACCAGCGCTGACCCGTGGGTTCCGGCCCGTCAGGAAAAACATGTCCCTGGTGACCGCCGCAGCGTGCGCAGTGGTACTCCGTCCGAGGCCAGATCAGCGTGAAGTCTCGCTTGGTGCCGACCTGCTCAGGCAGCGGCCGCGTGAAGCTGGGCCAGCCGGTCCCGCTCTCGAATTTCGCCTCGCCGGTGAAGAGCGGGAGATGACACGCGGCGCAGATGTATGTGCCCGCGCGTTTCTCCCGGTTCAAGGGGCTGGAGCTAGGTCGCTCCGTCGCCTCCTCGAACAGGACCTCGTAGCGTTCGGGAGACAGCGCATCGCGCCATGCGGCGCGCGGTTTGTTGAGTTTCTCGACAGGTTGCGACATGCTGTGGCTCCTTCTTGGCACGACTACCGCACAGCTACGCGGGCCGGGGTCCTCCCCTGGCCGGAAGGCTAGGTCGTGTAGTTTGCGTTGTCAAGGCGACCGGGGCCGCGGGGGCGGCCGGTGTGTTCTGCTGGGCCAACACGTGTCCAGATGCCAACGAGGATCGCGTAATGTAAGGTGGCGAGATACAGGAACTGCAAACCACCGCTGGGCGTGCCCGCGTCTTGTCTATGCCGCTGGAGGGCACTGCGCTTTGGTGCCGTGGTGTCTTCGTGGTTGGCGTATTTCTCGGCTTGGCGGTAGGTTCCGACTCACCCTTCCGGCGGGCCAAGCTTCGCGCTCAGCATCCACTCGATGATGCTGACGATGTGCTCAGGCCGGGAGGGTTTGCTCATGCTGAAGGTCGCCCCGGCCTCGCGTCCCCACAAGTCCACCATGCGCTCCTCCAAGGCGGTCAGGAGGAGGATCGGGGTGTCTTTCAGTCCGGGGTCAGCCCGCATTCGCCGGCAGATCTCGTATCCGTCCATGTTGGGCATCAAAACGTCGAGAATGATCAGATCCGGGCGCTCTTGTTGAGCCATTGTGATGCCCGAGGCACCGTCGGTGGCGGTGAGAACCTGGTAGCCGAGCCGGTCGAGGGCGTCCTTACCAAAGGTCAGAAGGAGCCGGTCGTCATCGATCCAGAGAATCTTCACTGCCGAGGGCGCCGCCATGGCGTCCGATCCCAGCTTGAGTGGATAGCGGCAGTTTCGGCACCACACCACGCGTTGTGACTCGTCGTGTGGCTCCTCCACCGGGTGGGCGGTTTGGCAGTTGGGACAGGTGACGGTCCGACTCATAGCTGCGTTCTCCTCTCGTGCATCCTGGGATTCACTCCCACTCGCAGTGCTGCCTCCAACGCATCGCATACCAGTCTGTCCCGATTCGGATCGCCTTCCACGCACTGCCATCGTCCCAGTCGGACCGAGCGTAACGCGGATCCAACCGTACGGCGCAGTCCAGGCGTCCCTCTTCGGTGGACGGGTCAGCCGGCATCCTTCCTATACAGCCTATCACATCCTCGCACAGCATCCAACGAGTGTCAGGGCGTGCCAATACTCGTGGCGTCTGTGGCGAACCGGAGCATACGCTCCGGTACCCCGCCGATTGACGGGCGGGGTCGATTCTCTGACCCCTCGCGGTTCTCGTCGTATCCAGTGGTCTGGGGGTGTCTCCGCGCGTTGCTGGCGATGTTCTGTATGTCACTCCTTTGGGCTCCCGTGACTCGTGATCGCCCACAGTTGACTTCCACCTTGACACCCTTCCCCTTCCTGCGACATGCTTCCCGCCGATAGATCCAGTCGGCGGGACAGGGAGGCCTTTGAGGCAATGCGACTCGACAAACACGAGCCGCGGTCACAGACCTCGGCGCTTCGGATCGGTCAGCTTGGGCGGTCCTGCGAACGAAGCGTGCACGGGCCACAGATTGTTCAGCGCCGGACCCCATGATGCCCGCGGACCAGCGGCAGGACCTAGCCATCACGGAAAGATCGGAGAGGAGCGAGATCGTGGCGTTCGAAAAGTTGGCAATACTCGGCGCAGGGGCCATTGGAAGCAGCATCGGCGCCTACCTCACGCGAGCGGGACGAGACATCACCCTCATAGATGTGTGGCCCGCCCACGTCGAAGCCATGAAGCACGCCGGTCTCCGGGTCACTGCTCAGGACGAGACCTTCACGGTCAAGGTGAAAGCCGCGCATCTGGCGGATGTGGCCACCCATCGGGAGCAATTTGACACCGTCTTCCTGTCTGTCAAGTCCTACGACAGTGTCTGGGCGGCGTCGTTCATCGAGCCGCACCTGAAGCCGACGGGTGTCCTCATCTCCGCCCAGAACGGCATCAACGAAGACCGGGTGGCTCCGGTCGTCGGTTACAGCCGAACGATTGGCTGTGTCGTGACCATTGGCGCTGGCCTGTACGCGCCGGGCCACGTCACCCGCACCAGCTCGCCCGCGCGTCCCTCCTTCACCCTGGGCGAACTGAATGGGATGTTGACTACTCGGGTACAGGAGTTGGTCACGCTGCTCAGCCCCGCTGGTCCAACCCACGCCACGACCAATCTCTGGGGCGAGCGATGGGCTAAACTCGCCGTGAACTGCATGGCAAACGCCCTCGCGGGCATCACCGGCATGAACAACGCGGAGATGCGCGAGAGCTCCGAGGTCTTCGGCGTCACAGTCAAGATCGCAGGCGAGGCGCTGACGGTTGCCCAGAGGCTGGGTGTGCAGGTGGAACCGGTGGGTGGGATTCCCGCCCAGGCATACCTGGACGGGGCCCGTGGTGTGGGCCTGGAAGATTTGCGCGCCACGTGGGTGGAGCGCGGGAAGAGCGTGGGGGGAGGGCGCCCCTCCCTCCTCCAGGATATCCTGAAGGGGCGCCGCACCGAGGTGGACTACCTGAACGGCTACGTGGTGCGCAGGGGCCGGGAGGTCGGGGTGTCCACGCCGATGAACGAGGCGATCGTCGCGGTCACCCAGCGGCTGGAGGCAGGCGACCTGACCCAGAGCCCCGCCAACCTCCAGCTCTTACTTAGGCACCTGTAGCCGGGTGCTGAAGTCAGGCCCGACGTTTCGTGAAACACTCGCCACGCGCGACCCCATCGCGCCCCGTAGGATTGGAGACACCTATGAAAGTCCCAGTGCTGATCGTTCTCGCGCTCGCTCTCTCGTTTGCTTTGACTGAGGCCCAATCACAGCTCGAGCCCAGGAAGCCTGCCATTGAAAAGGGCTCCAAGGTGCAGCTCGAATACACGTTGACCATCGATGACGGAAGGGTGTTGGATTCCAATAAGGGACAAGAGCCCTTGACGTTCACCCAGGGGCAGCAGCAGATTATCCCCGGCTTGGAGAAGGCTCTGGAGGGGATGCACGCGGGCGAAGAGAAGAAGGTCACGGTGAATGCCGCCGAGGCGTATGGGGAGGTGGATCCTGCGGCCGTCACCGAAGTGCCGAAGGAGCGAGTCCCGGCCCAGTCCCTGACCGTCGGAACGGAGCTCGTCGCTCGGAACGCGAATGGCGAGACACGAACCGTCCGCGTCAAAGAGATTAGAGAAAAGACAGTGATTATCGACCTGAACCACCCACTGGCGGGCAAGACGCTGGTGTTCGACCTCAAGGTGTTGAGCGTCGAGCCGCCTGCGCCATAGTGCTGCCCGTCGCGGCGGCGGCCGGCCCGAGCACCTGGTGCGGACTACGGCGCGTCCACGTGCGCAGGCCCTGGCACTCGGTGGGACTGCTGGCTGCCGCGATCCCTCGCAGAGGCTGACGCCAACCTGCGAAGAATCCGAACCGCCAAGCCACCCAGACGCACAGTCGTCCGGTTCAGCGTGCAGGACGCGAAATCGCGCTGCTCGTGGTCTGCATTTCCTTCATCCTCGCGAGCTCCAATCCCCGCCTCTTCCTCGGTGTCTCCGTGTCTTGATGGTTGGCCGCTCCGGATCCAAACACGGGCTGTAGCCTTGCCTCAAGATCGGGAGAAGGCTCCGAACCCCCCGGATGCCTCCAGGTCGCGGTGATTCACCAGAGGAGATGCGTACAAGAGGGCGGTCCCTCTCCAATCACAACCCCCAGGGGCATACGAAGACGCTTGCCCACCGCGGTGATATTCGTTACCATTCCGACTCGTTGTTCTGTTTTTCGCAACTAAGGCTGTCCCATGCCATTTGGCATCCGATTTCCCAGGCTTCGCCTGATCATCGTGGGTCTCGCGTTCGTCGCCCAGGTGTATCTCTTCATCCGCATTCGGCGGGCGATCCTGTCCTCCCACAAGTCCGACCGCTTCAAGTCCCGAGCGATCCGCCTGGCGGGCGCGGGCATCGTCCTGTTCTTTGTTCTGAACGCCTATCTCTTGTTCTTGCAGATCCCCTGGGTGGACCCGCCGATCGCGGCACAGGTCGGCCTTTTCTATCCCATGGCCATCTGGAACTTCGGCTCGCTCTTCTCAGCCCTGCTGCTGTTTCTGATGCGACTCGCCGGCGGTCTGACGCGTCTGATCGTCCGCTTGTCTCGTGGCCACTCCGCTCGGAAAGCCTCCCCCGTAAACGTCGGCCGCCGTCGCTTCCTGCAGGCCGGCGTGGGGAGCGTGGCGGCGGCCCCCTTGCTGCTTTCCGGGTACGGCGCCGCGTACGCGGGCAAGGCCTATGACGTCGAGAGCTTTTCCCTGCCCTTCGGCCGATCATTGCGGGTCGTCCAGTTGACCGACATCCACGCTGGCATCTACATGACGCGAGAAGAGATGCGGCGCTACGCTCGCCAGGTCATCGCCCTGGCGCCGGATCTGTTCGTGCTTACCGGGGACTTCATCTCGAACTCCATGGCGTTTCTTCCGGCCTGCGTGGAGGAGATGGCTCGGGTCCGCCCCCCGTACGGAACCTTTGCCACGCTGGGGAATCATGAACACTTGTGGGGGAGACCGAAAGACGTCGGGGCGTGCTTCGAGGAGCATGGAATCCCGCTCTTGAACAACGCCCACACGGTGATCCAAACCGCGCACGGGCCATTCGCGGTCGCCGGCATCGACGATATTCAGTGGGGTCATCCCGACCTAGAGGCCGCCCTACTTGGATTGGATCCGCGCATCCCGACGCTCCTCCTGTCCCACCGCCCAGAGATCTTTCCGGAGGCCGCCGCCCGCGGCATCCCGCTGACTCTCTCGGGTCACTACCATGGGGGGCAAATCAAGCTGAGCCTCCCCGGGGGCGATGTCAGCCTCGCCCACATGCGGACACCCTACCCGGAGGGTCTGTACCGGATCAATGCCAGCCATCTATACGTGAGTCGTGGCATCGGCACCACCTTCACCCCGGTCCGCCTCAACGCCCCGCCAGAGGTGACATTGTTCCAGTTGGCCTAGCGATGCCACTGGCGTACCACATCCTCGCCCCGGTTTCTCAATCGAGGAATCCCCGGATATCGCACACCGTCGCCTTCGGGTGACCTCGCGCTCCAGGGCGAGGAGTTGCCTTGAGCATCTGCCATCGAAGGAGGGTGCGGGCGCCGGCGAGGTCCAGCGCGGTGCAGTCCGGACGAGGGGTGGCCGCGAGGGCGGGGAGGAAGGTATGTGGAACGCCCTAAGGCTGACCCGAGACGGGTGAGTGCTCGTAGGCGATCTCTATCCAGTCAGGCGTGGCCGGAAACGGCGCAGGCGCAGCGAATTGCTCACCACCGAGACAGACGAGAGCGCCATGGCTGCCGACGCCAGCATGGGATCCAGTAGCGTCCCGAACATGGGGTAGAGGAGCCCAGCGGCCACGGGGATACCCAGGATGTTGTACACAAACGCCCAGAAAAGATTTTGCTTGATCGTCCGCAGCGTACGTTTGCTGAGTTCAATGGCGACGACGACACCGGTCAGGTCGCCGCGGATCAGGGTGATGTCCGACGCCTCCATGGCGACATCCGTCCCCGTGCCGATGGCGATACCCACATCTGCCTGCGCCAGGGCCGGTGCGTCATTGATCCCGTCACCTACCATCGCCACGGTCGCGCCCTCGGCTTGAAGCCTCCGGATCTCCTCCGCCTTCTGGTCCGGCAGGACCTCGGCTAGCACCCGATCAATTCCCGCCTGCTTGGCGATGGCCGCCGCGGTACGCCGGTTATCGCCCGTGATCATGACCACTGCAATTCCAAGCTGATGCAGCGCCTGAACGGCCCGCGCGGAGCTCTCCTTTAGGGTGTCGGCGACCGCGATCATCCCGACCGCCCCGCCGTCCACGACGACAAACATGGGCGTCTTTCCCTGCCCGGCCATCACCTCTGCCGCGGCCGCCAGTTCTCCCGCCTCGATGCGGGATTCCGCCAGGAACCGCGCGTTGCCGAGGAGAACGGCCTGACCATCCACTCGTCCGCGCACCCCGTGTCCCGGAACGGCTTCGAACGCCCGGACGTCGGAGAGCGGCAGGCCCTCTTCCTTAGCACGCCGGATGATCGCCTCCCCCAACGGATGCTCCGACCCCCGCTCGAGCGAGGCCGCCAGCCGCAGGACCTTCTCTTGGCTGGCGTCGAGGGACCGACGCTTGGCGTCTTGGCCCCTCCACGCCCCAGCACGCTCGCGCCCCCGCGCTAAGAGCGGCTCGCGGCTCACGACATCCGTGACCTCCGGTTCCCCTTTGGTCAGCGTCCCCGTCTTGTCCAAGACGACGGTGCGCACCTTGTGCGCCGTCTCCAGGCTCTCACCGCTCCGGATCAGGATGCCGAGCTCCGCTCCCTTCCCCGCCCCGACCATGATCGCCGTCGGCGTGGCGAGGCCGAGAGCGCAGGGGCAAGCGATGATCAGGACCGCCACAAAGTTCAGCATGGCGAAGAGTAACGCCGGCTTGGGCCCGAAGATCCACCAGGCGAGAAACGTCAGTGTGGCAATCCCCATGACGGTCGGCACGAAGATGCTGGCGACGTAATCGGCCAGCCGCTGGATGGGGGCCTTGGAACCCTGCGCCTCTTCCACCAGCCGGACGATCTGGGAGAGAACCGTGTCCTTCCCCACCTTGGTCGCCTCGAACCGGAACGTGCCCGTCTTGTTGAGCGTCGCCCCGATCACGGGGTCGCCCGGCCCTTTGTCCGCCGGGATGCTCTCTCCCGTCAGCATGGACTCGTCTACGGCCGAGGCGCCGTCGCGCACGATGCCGTCCACCGGAACCTTCTCGCCGGGCCGCACGATCACCAGGTCCCCGATCCGCACGTCATCCACCGGAACGTCCGTTTCCTCCCCGTCCCGGACCACTCGAGCGGTCTTGGCCTGAAGGCCCATGAGCCGCTTCATCGCCTCCGACGTCCGCCCCTTGGCGATGGCCTCCAGGAATCGCCCCAACAGGATCAAGGTGATGATCACAGCCGCCGTCTCATAATGCGCCGCGGGCGTGATGCCGCGAGCCCGGAAGAAGTCGGGGGTGATCGTCATCGCCAGGCTGTAAAAGTATGCGGCCGACGTTCCCACGGCGATGAGCGTGTTCATGTCTGAGGTCTTGTGTTTGAGTGCGGCCCAGGCTCCCCGGTAGAATTGCGCCCCCACCCAAAACTGAACCGGGGTGGTGAGCACAAGTTGGACCCAGAAATTGCGGAGGGCCGAGGGCGCCCACGGGAACCAATGGTGCATGCTGCCGAGGACGACGGGCGCCGCGAGGACGACGCCTGTGACCAGCTTGCGTTTCAGGATGACGATCTCCCGCTCGCGCGCCGCCTTCTCATAGTCAGCCGACGACGTACCGTCGGCGGCGTCCAGGGGCTCATACCCGGCCTCGCGGACCGCGCGCCGCAGGTCCGCCATAGTCGCGCTCGCGGGCGCGAACTCCACGGTGGCGGCGTTGGTGGCGAAGTTCACCGTCGCCGAGACGACCCCCGGCGTCTTCCGGAGAGCGCCCTCGATGGTGGCGACGCAAGAGGCGCAGGAAATCCCGCCGATGGGAAGCGTAATCCTCTCAACAGCCGGCGCGTAACCGGCGTCGGCCACCGCCCGGATCACGGCGGCCGGGTCGGCGAGGTCGGGGTCGTAGCGGACGCTTCCCCGCTCAGCGGCGAGGTTCACCGCCACCTGCTGCACCCCGGGAACCGCGGCGAGCGCGCGCTCGACCACCGCCACGCATGAGGCGCAACTCATCCCGTGGATAGCAAAGTCCAGGCGCCGCGTCTCCGGCGCCGCCGATGTTTGCACCATTCCTAGGACTCCCTACACCTCTTCGACCTTCGGCCCGCCTTCCGGCCGGACACCCAACCGACGCCGGGCCCACCGGCCCGCCTGGGCGTCCACGCGCTCGACGATCCGTCGCAGTAGACCGGCGTAGGTTTGGTCCCCAGCCAGGACCCCGACCACTTCCGACAGGGAACCGGGCATCAGGGACAAGAGATGGTGCCACCAGCGAGGCATCCGGTGGAACAGGTACGCAACGCGAGAAGCCGCGATCAGGTCCGGCCAGACCTGCGATTCGATGTGGCCGGCATACCGAGCGGCGGTCTCCGTTCCGCTGGTCCCCTGCAGCACCGCCAGAGCCGCCAGCGAGCCGCTGCGTACTGCGTAATAGATCCCCTCCCCCAGGAAGGGGTCGGCCAGGTGTGCCGCATCGCCGACCAAGAGGACCCTGGGCCGGGCACACGGCACCGGCGCCGCGAACGGCGCGGCCACCGGCGCGGCCCGTTGGCTCCCCGCTGCGACGGCCGGAAGCGCGGGCTGGTTGGCAACGAAGGTGGCGAAGGCTGTGCGCAGATCCCGTCCCCGGGGGTACTCCACCATCACACCGACGTTGACGCGATCCCCTTTGGGGAATGCCCAGGCGTATCCGCCGGGGTAGGCTCCCACATCAACGATGACCGTGTCGCCCAAGGTGTGTCCGTCCTGCGGAACCTCGGCCTCCAGCGCGAGGTAACGGGCCGGCGGGCGGGCGGGAAGGAGTTGTGCCGCCACCAGGCTGTTGGCGCCATCGGCCCCGATGACGGTCGCCGCCGACAACGCGTCGCCACTCGCCCGCACCGTGACCCCGGCGCCCGTCTCCTCGATGGTCCGGACAGGCCACCCTTCGCGAACCGACACCCCTGCCTCTTCGGCCCCGGCCTTGAGCCAAGCGTCGAACTCTTCCCGGCACACCATGTAACCCATGGGAGTGGGCGAAAGGACTTCAAATGGCTTCCCAGATTGGAACGTGAAGACCGCGCGCCGGACTTGCGTTCGCACCATCTTCTCGAAGCCATGTGGCAGATGACGAAGGGTCCGCGGGGACAGCGCACCGCCGCAGGGCTTTGGCCGCGGGAACCTGGCCTTGTCCACCAGGCACACTCGCGCTCCGCCCTGGGCGAGCGCACGGGCCGCCGTGGATCCCGCCGGGCCCGCGCCAACGACAACCACGTCATAGTGCGTCATCAGACGCTCCGCATGCCCACGGCTTTCGGCTTCACGGTCGGGCCGCCGCGATCCGAACTCACCGCCCGGAGAAGCCGCTGTGGCGCGCAAACACCCTAATCAGTTCGTCGATCTTTTGCGAGCGCTCCCGCTCGCTGCCCGCCCTCAAGCTGTCCAGAACGCAGCTTTCGATGTGGCGGGTCATGAGGATCTTCGAGACCTGCTCGAGGGCACCCTGGACCGCCGAGATCTGCAGGAGAACATCCACGCAGTACTTGCCTTCCTCAACCATCCGCTGGACGCCTTGAACCTGCCCTACGATGCGCCGGAGCCGGCCCAACGCCTGCCGTTTCGTGTCCGCGTCCATCATGGGCGTCACCTCGTTAGTACGATACCGTGGTATAGTATCTACATCCGAAAGCTTCTCCTGTCAACGTGGAGCGAGTCGTGGCAAAAGCACGACCCCGGTGGCAATGCCACCGGGGTCGTGACAGCAACGCAATGGAGCTGGCTGCAGGATGTCTAGAAGGCGCCGCGGCCCGGCAACCGGGTCGTGTCGGCGTCAGCGCCCACGAACCTGGCGAGCATTGCCCCGCGACTTGGCGCGGAGTCCGTTCGGTGGTAGTTGCCAGTAGGCCACCCACGTCTGCTCCGGCTCTGCGGCCGCGACCAGCGTGGGCAGTCCCAAATCCAGGTCAAACGCGTTGGCTTCCGTCTCGGCCAGTTCCTCCAGGAGTCGCAGTTCCTGCTCGGGAGACCACAACTCTACTTCAGGCACCATCGTCCCTCCTCCTTGCCTCGCCAAAACGAGGACGCGTTCAAGCGGGGCGCTCAAGCCCCGCGCCGTCTAGCGGTCGCGCCAAATCCTTACCGTTCGGCGCAGTTACAACCCGGATCGGACGAAACCTCGGAGGCGCCGGCCCCTAACGTCGCTCGCGAGCGCCCGCTGGCTCGTCAGTGCAGATGGCCCGCGGGAACCAACCGGCGGATGGATCGCAACCACTTGGCCACCACCGGACGATCCGCCTCCAGCCCGTACAACAAAGAGCGCAGGCGGGCCAGATGATCCTCCTCCTCCGCCCGCAGTATTTCCAGAACCGCCAGAATCTCTTCCCGCTCTACGCCTTCCGCCAGGTGCGCGAAAAGCTGCTGGGACTGCCGCTCCTCCGCCAGAGCGGAACGCAGGATGCCGTCTTCGCTCTGTGGGAGCGGATCGGGAAGTTGCCCGGCAGGAAAGGTCAGATCCAGTTGTGAGAGGCAGTCGTCGTCTAAACCATCAAGGAGGCTCACCAGACCCAGGAGGTGCTTGAGCTCGTCCAACGCCAGTTGGTTGTACAGACGTTTGGCCTTGGGACAGGTGCACGCCCGGGCAGCGGCGGCGAGATGCACGTAGGATTCCTTCTCCTTGGCGATCGCCATGAGGATGATATCGCCCTCGCTCTTGGGAGCCGCCTTGCCCATCTCGTTTCTCCGCGCAGCCGCCGTCAACTCTCGCCCCGATGGCTGATAAGAAAGAGAGCAATCATGGTGCCACCGTCGCACCGCGAAGGACTCACGGCTGCCCATGAACCCAACGCTTTATTTTTCAATACTTTGACAGATTGACCGTTTGTCATGTTAACCAGAGAAAGTAGGACAAATGCCTTTTGATAAACGAGAGTGTCCCAACGGACACCGGCTCTTGTGGCAAAACCGGCAAACGGTTCCCGGACACGAGGCGGTGCCAGAGCGCCCCGCGGAGATGCCAGAAAATCCTCGTACCCCCCGCCGAGTCGACTGTGTCAGCCTGCCGCTTTGCCCACGTGTTACTCTTCGGCGTTTGTCCTCTTCTATTCCACACCGTTAGCGTGCTAGATTACGTGGCAGTTGTCCTATCAACAGGAGAATTGCTTCCGCGATGAAACGATTCCTCGTGTTCTTGACTGTCTCGGCCGTCCTCCTTCTCGCAAAGTACGCCACGGCTTCAACGGTTCTGGCGGACAATTTCCGCCTTCCCGTGACCGAGTACACTCTCAAAAATGGGATGCGCTTCCTCATCGTGGAGCGGCGCGAATCGCCCACGTTCTCCGCGTATGTTCGTTTCAAAGTGGGAAGCGTGAACGAGGCGCCGGGCCAGACGGGCTTGGCGCATTTGCTTGAACACATGATGTTCAAGGGAACGACCCAGTTCGGTTCCACCGACCCGGTTCGAGAGCACCCTCTGTTGGCGCGGATCGATGCACTCCACCTGATGCTGCAAGCGGAAAAGCGGAAGACGAGGTTGGCTGGGGCAATCCCCGATCCCGATCGGGTGGCAACGCTTGAGAGGGAGCTGGCAGGCCTGGAGGAGCAGGCGAAGCGCTTCATTGTCCGCAACGAACTCTGGGAGATTTACCGGCGGAACGGCGGAACGAATCTGAACGCTTCCACTTCCCGGGATGGAACGCAGTACTTCATTAGCCTGCCGAAGAACCGGCTGGAGCTGTGGGCGCTCCTGGAATCGGACCGGATGCGCGATCCGGTGTTTCGCGAGTTCTACACGGAACGAGACGTCGTCCAAGAAGAGCGCCGGCAGCGGGTGGACACCAGCCCTCGCGGCCAGTTGATGGAAGCGGCCGTTGGCGCGGCTTTCACGGCGGTTCCATACCGACATCCGGTTTTGGGCTGGCCGGGAGACCTGGAGAATCTCAACCGCCCGCAAGCGCAGGCCTACTTCAGAACGTACTACGCCCCGAACAACGCCCTTGTGGTGTTAGTGGGCGACCTGGACCCGGCAGAGGTCATCCGTGTCGTGGAGCGATACTTCGGTGACCTGCCGCCCCAACGGATTCCTCCGGCGCCGATCCTGGAGGAGCCGCCGCAGCCCGGCGAACGCCGCATTCGTGTCGAGTTTCCCGCCGAGCCCCAGGTGCTCATGTTGTACCAGGCACCGCCGCTCGGTCACCCGGATACCTATCCTCTCGCGGTCCTGGGCACGCTCTTGGGCGACGGTCGGTCGTCTCGCCTCTACAAGCGTCTAGTAGAGGAGAAGCGGCTGGTGACCAGCATCGCGGCCGGCCCCTGGTTCTTGCAGTACGCCGGATTGTTCTTGATCCAGGCTACACCGCGGGCTCCCCACACCATGGAAGCCGTGGAGGCAGCCGTCGAGGACGAGATCACCATCCTGAAAACGGAACTTGCCAGTCCGCGGGAGCTGCTCAAGGTCCGGAACCAGACCGAGGTCGACACAGTGGAGCACCTGGCGTCCAATGCCGGCCTGGCGTCCCAACTGGGAAATGCCTGGGCCCTGACCGACAACTGGCGCTCCCTGTTCTCGGACCAGGAGAAACTCACCGCCGTGACGGCCGAGGAAGTCCGCGACGTGGCCCGGCGCTATCTCATCCCTGGACGCCGCACGGTGGCCTCGTTAATCCGAGGAAGCGGCACAATCGTGCGCGGCGCAGGATCTAGGCGCTCCCTCGGCGCGCACCAGCCGTGGGACCCCAATTGACGAAAACAACCGCCGAGATTTCTCGACTGGAGCACGAAGATGGTCGGCAGGATTCCGGCGGGGATAGCAGGTTGAAAGGCTGCGCCTGATGTTCACGCGACGACAGCGCCTTCGATCGCAGATCTCCTCCTGGCTCGCGCTCGCGATACTCTTGACCGGGTGCGCAACCACCGGGAGCAGCCAGCAGGCGGCGCCCCGCTCGCCTGGGTCAGCGCTCGTCCAACGCATGACATTCCCCCCGCTCCAGCTCGCCGTCCCTCGCGTGGGCCGCGAGGTCGAGCGCCGCGTCCTGTCGAACGGCCTCGTGCTCTACCTGGCCAGCGATCGGTCGCTTCCCGTGTTCAAGGTCTACGCGGTTTTCCGCGCAGGCAGCCTGTATGAGGACGCGGCCAAGCCGGGCGTCGCGCAGTTCACCGCATCCCAGCTTCGTTCCGGAGGTACCGACGTCATGGCGTTCGCGGCCCTGAATGAAGAGCTGGAGGTCCTGGGCATCTCCATTGAGTCCGGCGTTTCGTCGGAGACGATGTCCGTGACGCTGAACGCCTTGGCCAAGGATGCCGACCGCGCCCTTGAGCTCTTCGCGGACATCGTGCGTCGGCCGGCCTTCCACCCCGCTCCCCTTGAGACCTACAGGGGTCGCGTGGCGGAAGACCTGCGCCGTGTGCCCGAGAATCCCTCCCGCCTCATGATGCAGGAATTCAGCCGCGTGATGTACACCGACGCCCATCCATCGGGCCGGCCCCTCACGCTGGCGCAGGCCAGAGCCATCCAGCGCGAGGACCTCGTGGCCTATTTCCGACGCTTCGTGCGCCCCGACAACATGTTCCTGGCTGTGGTGGGCGACTTCAGCGTGGACGAGCTGGCCGCCAAAGTCCAAGGCCGGCTGGGCGACTGGGCCGCCAGCGGCCCCCTCGACGTTCCCGCCCTGCCCGCTGTCGAGCCGCGTTTCGAGCGGGGCGTCTACCTTGTGCCGCGGGACCTCACCCAGTCCAACGTCGTCTTGGGTCATTTCGGCATCCGGCGGTCCAACCCCGACCGGTACGCTATTCAGATCATGGATATCATCCTCGGGGGCGGTGGATTCAGCAGCCGTATCATGGAGCGAGTGCGGACCGAGGAGGGGTTGGCATACTCCGTGTCCTCCTCGTTCCCCACGTCCACACGGGATGTCGGTCTCTTTCGGGTCACGGTGCAGACCAAGAATGAGAACGTCCCGCGCGCCGTGCGAACCATCCTGGAAGAGATGGCGCGCATGCGCGATTCGTTGGTAACGCCGACGGAGCTGAACGGCGCCAAAGAAGCCATCATCAATTCCTTTGTCTTTCGATTCACATCCCGGTTCAGTGTCGTGACGCAACTCCTCATGCTGGAGTTCGACGACTATCCACCCGACTATCTCGACACGCTGCTCGATCGCTATCGCGCCGTCACCCGCGAAGACGTGCAGCGGGTCGCCCGGCAGTATCTGCGGCCGGACGCTATCACCATCCTCGTCGTCGGTGACACGGAAAGAATCGAATCGGCCCTGGCGGCGTTCGGTCCCGTGAGCCGGCTCCCCGTTTCCGCCGTCGAGTGACCGGGGCGGATCGGCAGACGACCCCGGCCCTGACTGACCTGCAGCCACATCACTCCCATCGCCGATTGGGAACCCTTGCCGTACCCCAGGAGTTGACAGAGATATGGGCACCCCGCGCATCCTGACCGTGGGCACGGCGAATCCTCCCGATCGCTTCACGCAGACCGAAGTCCTGGCCTTGGCAGGCTACTCCGACGAGCGGCGGCGCGGCTTTTTCCTTCACAGCGGCATCGAGGGGCGGTACCTGGCCATCGAGCGGGGGGTCTTCTCACCCACCGAGAGTTTGGACGAGATCCAGGCCCGATTCCGCAAGACAAGCGTGGACCTTGGCGTGCGCGCCCTCGCAGATGCCCTGGCCCAGGCAGGGCGTGAGCCGCGCCACTTGGACTTTCTCGCCACCACCACCTGCACGGGCCGTCTCTGCCCCAGCCTGGATGCGCTGCTCATTCGGGACATGGGGTTGCGGAGTGACATCCAGCGGGTCCACGTGGGGGACACCGGGTGCGCCTCCGCCATGGTGGCTCTCCAGCAGGTGCATAACCACCTGCGCGCGTTCCCCGATCACCTGGCAGCGCTCGTCGCCGTCGAGGTCTCCTCGACCGGCTACTATCTCGACGACGATCTGGAAACGGCCGTGGCCAACGCCATCTTCGCCGACGGCGCCGGCGCTGCTCTTCTGGCCTGCTCGGGCTCGGGACCACGTATCATCGCAACCCGCACGCTGCTCCGGCCGGAGCATTTGGACCTCATGGGCTTTACCTTCCCTGCCGGGCGCCAGCGCATCCTGCTGTCCAAGGATATCCGGCACATCGCCACCGAAATGATCGCCGAATGGGCCGACGTCGTGCTGAAAGAGCACGGCCTGAGGCGCGAGGACATTCGGCACTGGGTCCTGCATTCGGCCGGCCAGCGCGTCTTGGAGCGTGCTCAGCGCGACCTCGGCTTTTCGGATGCCGACCTCGCGGCGCCTCGGGCCGTATTGCGCCAGTACGGCAATATGTCCTCCGCCACCGTGCTCTTCGTCCTGCGAGACGTGTTGGAGCGTCGCCGGCCCGCGCCGGACGACTGGGGCGTGATGCTGGCGTTAGGCCCCGGGTTTGCAGCGGAGGGCGCGCTTCTTCGATGGTGACGACGCCACCACGCCTCACCGGCGCCGCGGAGCGGATGGACGAGCCCGACCTGGATCCGAGAGAACTGGTCCGAGCCCTGGGAACCCTGGCTCGCATTAACCGTTTTTTCGGCGGGACGCGGGTCATCTTTCACTACCTCCCAGGGCTCTGCGACGGACTCTCCACACCGGTTCGCATCCTCGACGTGGGCACGGGATACGCGGATATCCCGAGGGCCATCGTTCGCTGGGCAAGGCGGCGCGGCCAACTCATGGAGATCACGGCCGTGGACCGACATCCCGCCACGGTAGTCTTGGCGGCTCGGGCGTGCGCGACGTATCCGGAGATCCGCCTGCGGTCCGCCGATGCCCTGGCCTTGCCGTTCCCTCCGCACAGCTTCGACCTCGTCCTCGCATCCCAGATCCTCCATCACTTGGAGGGAACAGAGCCGGTCCACCTGTTACGGGAACTTGCTCGCGTCGCGCGATATGGAATCCTGGTCCACGATCTCCGTCGCGGAGCGTGGCCCCTTGCGGTGACATGGGCGGTGCTGCATCTTGTGTCTCGCAGCCCGGTCATTCGCCATGACGGGCCGTTGTCCATACGCCGTGGCTACGTGGCCACGGAGCTCGACGCGCTGGCCAGAGCGGCTGGGTGGAAGGCGTGGCGTGTCAGCCGCCATGCCTTCTTTCGCCTCGCCCTCCTCGAACGAACCCGGTGAGTATGCCTGGGTCGCGCTCGGGGTGGATCTGGTGTAGCGGAGCGATCCTCCTAATTCTCGTCTTCGTGGGCGCAGCCCGTGCCTGCGACCTCCCGCCGCCTCCTCGCGTCTCCGCACCTCGTCAAATCTTTCGCCTCGACCAGACCAAGAGCCTCGTGCGTTTCGACGCCAAAGCGTTCCTGCACGACGTCTCCGGCAAGACGTCCAAGATCCAGGGCACAATCCGGTTGGCCGATCAGGAGCACCTGAGCGACGCCGAAGGCTGCATCCGTATCGACGCCGCCAGCCTGGAGACAGGGGCGCGCGCCCGCGACGCCATCATGCGGGGCGACCACCTGGAAACGCACAAATACCCTACCATCGCTTTTGACTTGACGCAGGTCGAGCAAGCCCGGCCTGTGGCCGGCGGATGGGAGTTCGTCGCTCGGGGGCTCCTCACCCTCCACGGCGTCTCGCGAGAGATGCCGCTGGCTATCCGGGGCCGCCGCGACGGGGAGGCAGTCCGGCTTTCGGGTGAAGTCGCGGTCAAGATGAGCGATCACCAGATTCCCACTCCCACGCTGCTCTTTCTTGCCGTGGAGGACCAAGTCGTGGTGCACTTCGACGTGACGGCTCTCCGAACACCATGAGGAGTCCGGCGGGCGACATCGATCGCTGGGATGTCGTCGTCGTGGGCGCCGGCCCTGCCGGCAGCACAGCGGCCGCCTTGCTGGCAGCGGCGGGTCTGCGCGTGCTCTTGCTCGACAAAGCGGTTGACGGCCTGCCCGCCAAGGTCTGCGGCGAGTATCTGAGCCCCGGATGCCTCCCGATGCTCCAGGAGCTGAGTGTTCTCACCCAGCTCCGTGAAGCGGGGCGCCCGCTTGACGGGATGCTCATCCACACGGCGGCCGGCCGTGTCCTCCGCGCCGAGTACCCGAAGTCCGGGACCGGCACGGAGGAGCCGACCCGGGGCCTCAGCGTGCACCGGTCGGTCTTGGATCCTATGCTCCTCGACCTTGCCGTGAAGAGCGGTGCCGTATTCGAGCCGGGTTTTCAGGTCAACGAACTCCGTCGTGATGACTCCTTGATCGAGGTCGGCGGACGACTCCATGGCCGCGCGACCACGCGGCATGGCCGGGTGGTCATCGGGGCGGACGGCCGATACTCGGTGGTCGCGCGACGATTGGGCAATGTCCGACAGGATCCGCAACTCGTCAAGATGGCCGTCGTCGCCTACCTGTACGGCGTACGGTGCGAAGACCGATTCGGCGAGATCTTCTTGGGACGCGATCGCTACGCGATTCTGAATCCGATTGCGGACGATCTGACGAACCTGGGACTGGTTGCGAACCGACGTGAATTTCCCCGCGGCGAGGACCCGCGGCGAAGCCTCTGGTCCATGGCTGAAAGCGTCCCCGACCTTGGCAATCGCCTACGCCATGCCAGTCTTGTAGCGGCGCCCCGCTGCCTCGGGCCGCTCGCCTGCCGGGCCACGCCTCTCACCACAAGCAGGTCGCTTCTCATCGGCGATGCGGCCGGTTTCCTCGATCCGTTCACGGGCGAAGGTATCTACGCGGCTCTGCGCACCGCGGAACTCGCCGCGCGTCGCGTCCTGTCCGGATGGACCGACCGCGGCCCTCGGCCAGAGGAAATCGCGTTGTACGCCCGGGATTGGTCACAGGAGTTCGATCCCAAATGGCGCTTCGCCACCCATCTGCAGCGGGCGATTCGGTGGCCCACACTTGCCGAATGGGTGGTCGCTGCCGCGCTGCACCGCCCCGCTCTCGCCGCCAATCTCCTGGCCGCGGCGGGAGACCTCATCCCGCCGAAGGATCTTCCCCTCTGGCGCCTCGTGACCCGCCGCGTAAAGAGACAGTGTGGCGAGAGCTGAGTCGCGGGACGCCGCCATCCCTCGCTGAGCCGGTTCACCTTCGGCGCAGACCGACCGAGCATCCTTCCCGTATCGGAGGGCAGACGTCTCCCCGGCCGAACAAAGTGCACGACCCTGTGGGGTGGTCCGTTTCCGTCTTGACAACGCCTTCGGGCAAGCGTAGGCTGCGAATAGATTTTGACAATCATTTTCATTTGGGAGTTGCCGTGGCTGACGTGGAACCGGGTGTCCGAGGTTTCAGCGATTTTTTGACTCGCTCCGGCCTGAAGAGCACCCGACAGCGGGAGCGGATCGTGCGCGCCTTTTTCGCCGCCGGCCGCCATGTCAGCGCCGAGGAACTCTACCACCAGATCCGTTCCCAGGACTCCAACCTCGGCCTGGTCACCGTGTACCGCACGCTGAAGCTGCTTCGCCGCGCCGGCCTGGCCACGGAGCGCAAGTTCGGCGACGCTTACACGCGTTTCGACCCCAACCCGGCCGACTGGGCGCACCACCACTTAATCTGCACCCGCTGTGGGAAGATCCAGGAGTTCGAAGACCCCACGCTTCGCACCCTGGGGACACGAGCGGCGCGTGGTCAGGGCTTCACCGTAACCGAGCAGCGACTGGAGCTGTACGGGGTCTGCCGCGACTGCGCACGCCTGGAGCGGCGGCGATCCAAGAACGGGTCGCGACCGGCCCACGCCGGGTGACAGGCGGAGTCGCGACATGGATGACGCGCAGAGCGCAGGGCTCACCGACGAGATCTTGGAGGATTGCCTGCAGGCCTTGCACCGGGTCGAGGCCCAAGGCCGCGGCGCCACGCTGGAGGATGTCGTGGCGTTCGCCGGCATCTCCCCGGCCGTTGCCGACGCCGCCTTCGGGGAACTGAGGACCCGCGGCCTGATGGATTCTGGGTCGAATCGCCTCGCGCTTTCCGGGGAGGGACGGCGGCAGGCGGCCGCCGTCCTGCGCCGGCACCGGCTGTCGGAGCGACTGCTGACCGATGTCCTCGGCCTCCCCTGGGATCGCGTCCACGACGAGGCGATGCGATTGGAGCACTCCCTGACCCCCGAGGCGGAGACCCGACTGAAGTCCCTCTTGAACGATCCCGACACCTGCCCGCACGGCGGGCCAATTCCGGCGCACGACGATTTCCCCGCCGCACCGAAGGCTCAACGGCTGGATACTGTTCCGGCAGGGACCCAGGTTCACATCGAACAGGTCACGGAGGAGGAAGCCACGCTCCTCCGCTACCTCGCCAGCCTTGGTTTGCTCCCGCAGGCGGAGCTTGTCGTGGAGGAGGTCGCGCCGTTCGGAGGCCCTCTCCTGGTGCGGGTGGGCGGCGCACGGTATGCCATCGGGCGGGACGTGGCCGCCAAGATCTTGGTCTGCGGTGACCGAGAGCCGCCGGGACCCCGTCGGCGCCGGCGAAATCGGCGCGGCCGGTAAGGTCGGCGCCGCGGACGACCCCTGGTTGCGTCCCGCCCGTGCTGCCGGCGCCGTGATGAGAGGTGACGATCGTGCCCTTGACCTGCCACGGGGCGTTACAGGCATTGCGAGCCGAGGTCGACCTGTCGGTTGCGCTCGCCGGGAATCCGAACGTCGGGAAATCCAGCATCTTCAATCGGCTGACCGGGATGGGAGTGGCCACCGCCAACTATCCCGGGAAGACGGTCGAGATTCAGTTGGCCGTCACACGCTTGGGCGACCGGCGCATTGGCGTCGTCGATCTGCCTGGCACCTACGCCCTCGGCGGTGTCTCCGAGGACCAGTGGGTAGCCCGCCAGGCATTGCTGGACGGCGCCCCGGATGCCGTCGTCTTGGTCCTGGACGCCACCAATCTGGCCCGCAACCTGTATCTCGGCCTTCAGATCCTCGACCTCGAAGCCCCCATGGTCGTGGCGTTGAACGTCGTGGATCAGGCCGAGGCCCGCGGCATCCGGGTGGATACGGAGCGCCTTGGGGAAATCCTGGGGTGCCCGGTCATCCCCACCGTCGCCACTCGCGGAACCGGCCTGGACACCTTGATCGGGGAGGCGGTACGGCGGTCGTCTCGTCGGGCACCGCTGCAGGCACGGCTTCGGTACAGCGAAGACGTGGAGGCCGCCATCGGCAAGCTGGAGCGGGCGCTGGTCGGTCGCATCGACCGCCCCCACCGCCTCACGCCGCGAGCCGTCGCCATCCTCCTGTTGGAAGGCGACCCCGAGTTCGCGGCGTGGCTGGAAGCCGCGCCGCATGCGGAGGATCTACGGCGCCTTCGCGATGAGCTGGCGCTGACCTTGCGGGATCTGCGCGGCGAAGAGCCGGGCCTCCTCCTCTCGCGGGAGCGACACGGCCTGGCGGGCCTGATCGCCGCGGAGGTGGAACATCGGGAGCGCCAGCGGCCCCTCCTCGCCGATCGGTTGTGGCAGTTCACCACCGCCCCGCTCACCGGCTTGCCGATCCTGGCCCTGGTGCTGGCGGGGATTTTCACGTTTCTTTTCGTGGTGGGCGACTGGCTGTCCACCGGGTTCAGCGCGCTCTGGACGGCCTATGCGTCGCCCGCGATCCGCTGGCCGTTCATCACCGTCTTAGGGCACAACGCCCTGTCCCGGACACTCCTCTGGGGGTTCGATGCGGGGATCAACGCGGCCTTGGCGGTCGGGATTCCTTACGTCCTCACCTTCTACTTCTTGCTCGCACTCCTCGAAGACACCGGCTACATGAATGCGGTCGCCTTCCTGACGGATCGCCTCATGCACCGGATGGGGCTCCACGGCCGGGCCATGATCCCGCTCGTGGCCGGCGCCGGCTGCAACGTCCCCGCGATTCTCGGCACGCGGGTCCTCGGCACGATGCGCGAGCGGATCATCGCCAGCACCCTGGTGGTTCTCACCCCGTGCAGTGCCCGGACGGCGGTCATCCTTGGCGCGGTCGCGATCACGGCGGGTTGGCCGTGGGCCCTGGCGGTGTACGGCGTCACCGCGCTGGTGGCCTTGGGCGTGGGGATCGGCCTCCACCGGTTCCTCCCCGGACACGGGACGGGCCTCGTCATGGAGATGTTTCCCTTCCGCCGCCCGACGCTCCGGCCCATGCTGAAGCGCACCTGGGCCCACTTCCGCGAATTCGTCGTCGTCGCAACGCCCATCGTCGTCGGGGGGAGCATCGTCCTCGGGGGCCTGTACGAGACCGGTCTGCTGTGGAGCCTGGCCATCCCGCTTCGCCCCATCATGGAAGGCTGGCTGGGCATCCCCGCCGTGGCGGGGCTCACGCTGATCGTGGCCGTCCTCCGGAAAGAGCTGGCGCTCCAGCTCCTGGTCACGCTGGCCATCGCCCAGTACGGACCGCAGGCGAGCAACCTGCTTACCTTCATGCGGCCGGACCAGATCGTGGTCTACGCGCTCGTCAACACCCTTTACGTTCCCTGTGTCGCCACGATCTCGATCCTCGCCCGTGAGTTGGGCTGGCGGCGCGCTCTCCTGATTTCCGCGGTCACGGTCGTCCTGGCGCTCCTCGTCGGCGGGGCGGCGCGGGGCATTTTTTCCCTATACCGTTGAGGACCAGCACGCAGCATTTCCACCTCGAGATAGGGTTGACATAAAAGTGGAGGGAGTTCGTCATGTATCACGTATCGGCCATCGTGGAAAGCTTTGTCGTCGCCCTACGGGAAGGCATTGAGGTGGCCCTCGTGATCGGCATGCTGCTGGCGTATCTCAATCGCACCGGGCGGCGGACGTATGGCCGCTATGTTATATTCGGTCTGGGCGCAGCCGTTCTCGCCAGCCTTGGCGTTGCCGCCGTGGTCCAGCGGTACGGGCTCGACGCCGAGAATCCCGTTGTGGAGGGCAGTCTCATGTTCGTGGCGGCTGCCCTCGTCACCTCGCTGGTCGTCTGGATGTGGCGCACGGCGCGGAGCGTCCGCCAGCGACTGGAACAGCGGCTTGACACCTTGATGGGAACCGCCGAAACCGCCGCCGTGGATTCCCGCTCCGCTCTGGGCGTCTTCGCGTTCGCATTTGTCATGGTCCTTCGCGAAGGGGTGGAGACCGTACTGTTCCTCGCCGCCCTCTCCGGCACCCCTGGCGGAAGCGCTCTGACCACACTCGGCGGCAGCGGCTTCGGGCTGATGCTGGCGGTCCTCTTCGGGGTCTTTCTCGTCCGGGGAAGCGTCCGCATCAACCTGCGCCGTTTCTTTGGCGTGACGGGACTCGTCCTCCTGGTCTTGGTCGCCAAACTCGTGGCGGGGGGTTTGCACGAGTTCTTCGAGGCGGGCGCGCTGCCCAGCACGCCCTTCTGGGAGGAACTCGTCGAAATCATAGCCTCCAAGGCCGCCTCGTTCATCGTTCTGGCGCTGCTCATCGTTGTGCCCCTGGGTTCCCTTGCCTGGGAGTGGTGGAAAGCCCCGCACGCACCGCTCACCATACCCGAGTAGCCGAACGGCGCTCGCTCATAGCGCCGGCGCGGCCGCCCGCCGACGGCCTGGCCACCCGCCTGTGAGCGGGCGGGGCCGATCCTGCCGATTCCCTCGGCCCCGTCCTTCTTTCGCTCCGTAAAGTAATTAACTGACTGGTCAGATAAATATATTGACACCCTCGGGTGGCCGCCCTATTTTACTAACTGATGGGTCAGATATGCGGAGGTATAATGACCGCCGTGCAAACGACTCCCCGTCCCCGCCGCTGGCAACGCCAGCCCGATCAGCGGCCCCAACAGATCTTGGATGCTGCCTTTCAGGTCTTCGGTTCGCGCGGGCTCCACCAGGCCACCCTGGAGGAGGTGGCGCGTCAGGCGGGTATCAGCAAGGGCACCATCTACCTGTATTTCCCAAGTAAGGCCGCCCTGTTCAGCGCCATGCTCAAGGCCCGCGTGAACGATTTTATCCCCGCGGTGGAGACACCTCGGGGCGGCGGCGCCTCCACGATCCGAGATCGGCTTGCCACGCTCGGCCGCCACCTGTATCGCTTCTTCCGCAGCCCCGCGTACCTCGCCATGTATCGTACCATGGTGAGTGAGGCCATGGACTTTCCCGAGGCAGCGGCCCTGCTCTACCGTGAGGGAATCCTTCCCGCCAACCGGCGCCTCGCACAGGTCATCCGCGGTGGGATCCTCGCCGGCGAGTGTCGGCCTGTGGACCCCCTGGTAGCCGCCCGCGCGTTCGCAGGAATGTTCCAGGTGTTCGCGGTCTCCCAGGAATTGCTGGGCGGAAAGCGCATCTATCCTGTGGCCGAGGCCACGGTCATCCGCACCTTGACTGACATCTTCTGCAATGGACTGCGCGTCCGTCCGCGCCGCGTGCCGCGCCTGCCGCGAGGTGCCCGATGAAACGCCCGCCCCGTCCGCTGCTCGTCGGGGGTCTTGTACTCGTCCTGGCCGTCTTGGCCTTCGCCGGCTGGTCCTGGTGGGGGTCAAGGGACAATGCCCAGGGCGTCATCAAGGCCTCCGGACGGATCGAGGTGACCGAGGTTAATGTCAGCTCCAAGGTCACCGGGCGCATCGCCGCCCTTCATGTCGAGGAGGGTACCGATGTGAAGCAGGGCCAGGTGCTGGTCACACTTGCAGGTGAGGAGATCGAGGCCCAGCTCCGGCAAGTGCGCGCGACGCTGCAGAGTGCCGAGGCCAAGCTCGGCCAAGCCAGGATCGTCCTGCGGGT
>Ga0316622_100000420_pt1 | contig 24424 bp, 17 predicted proteins | sample OWC_Aug_OW2_C1_D_FD_207646 | JGI IMG/M metagenome (GOLD analysis project Ga0316622, IMG submission 207646) | Wetland soil microbial communities from Old Woman Creek delta, Ohio, United States - OWC_Aug_OW2_C1_D5_C | ecosystem: Environmental > Terrestrial > Soil > Wetlands | place: USA: Ohio... | reverse complement strand
GGTACTTGGGATCATCTGGAGTATCGATCCTTGTAAGACCGTCATAGAGAAGGGGATTCCACTGGTTCATCTCGGCTCCCAGATAGCCGTAGAACTTGTCGAAACCGCTGCGGGTCGGCCAGCGGTCGGTCGGCCCCGACGGGGAGATCTCCCAGACGGCGACCTCGTGGATCTTCCCGAATGCCGCCGTTGCATAACCGTTGTAGCGCAGTATGGACGCCAGCGGGGCAACGCTTTCCGGACGCTGGGCGGTGTTCCCCGGAAAGAGCGTTGCCAGTTCCGGGACCGCCCCCATGTTGCAGGTGTGGTGATTGCGTCCGGTGAGCAGAGCGATACGGGTCGGCGCGCTCATTGCAGCGGTGTGAAACTGGTTGTAACGCAAACCCTGGCTGGCCAAGCGTTCCGACGTGGGCATGTGGATCGGTCCGCCGAAGGAACTTGGCTGACCAAACCCCATGTCGTCGATCAGGATGACCAGCACGTTCGGCGCCCCTGATGGCGCCTTGACGTCAAACCTGGGTGGGGGTGTCGCCTTTCGGGCGTCCAGAATCGCGCTTTTCGGGTATTGCGGCTCCGGGATGGGAAGCGATGTGCGATCCAGTGCCGGCTGCGCCGCGGCTGTTGCGGCGCACGCCGTGCCCAGTGCAAGACCGAAGGTTGCATGTAAGACTTTTCTTTTCATGATTTTCCTCCTTTCACATCCCCGCTGCAGGCGGATTCCGGGCTTTTTAAAAATGTAGAAGCCATCAGTCTCTCTCGAATGGGAAAATGCGTTTCCAGTCGGTTCTCATGTCCACGACCACCCAGCCGCGCATCCGGGCTTCGTCGAGACCCTTGTCGAGGCGGCCGATGCCGGAAGCACGGTCGTAGGCCCATTCGCGCACGGGGTCGGTGTGGTGGACGTAGAGGCAGAAGTGCGGGCCGGTGCCGGCGGCCGTCCACTGGAGCATTTGAAGATCGCCGTCGGAGTTGCCGAAGGCCGCTATGGGACGCCGGCCGATGTGCGTCTGGATTCCCACGGGCTTGCCCGGGCCGTCATCCACGAAATTGATCTCGGGCAGGCGGACGAGGACGGGTCTGCCGTCGCGCAACTCGAACTTCGTTTTGATGCTGGAGCCGACGACCTGTTCGGGCGGGATGCCATAGACCCGTTCTGACCACGGACGCATGAACTCGATCCCCCCGCCCGAAACGACATAGGTTTTGAATCCGCTTGCGCGCAGATACGCAAGGAGTTCGATCATGGGCTGATAGACCATCTCGGTGTAAAGCCGGCCATTCTTACGATGTCTCGCCGTGGCAATCCAATTCTTGACTATCCGCTCGAATTCCTCTGTCGTTATGCCGGCGTGGGTGGACATCATGATTTCGGCGATGGCTTTCTCTCCCCCGGCCAGGGCGCTTTTCACGTCGCCCCGGAGCAGCGAAGCGAAAGGCTCCTGCGTTTTCCATTCCGGATGCTGCGATGCGAGTTCCTTCACGCGGTCGACCGCGAAGATCAACTGGAAGTACATCGGCTGCTCGGCCCACAGCGTACCGTCATTGTCGAAGACCGCGATGCGTTCGGCCGATGGCACGAAATCATGCGACCCTTCTCGGGTAACCTTGGCGACGAACCGGAGAATAGACTGCTTCGCCGCGCCGTCGTTCCACGACGGCAGGGGGTCGGCAGCGCCTGCGGGCGTTGATAAGGTGATTACGACGATCACCAGCAGGGCCGAGGCGATGATCTGAAGCAATGCCCTCATGTCTCGATTCCTTTCAGCACTCGCTCAGAAGATACTCTCTCGCTCCCCTCGCCCCCTTTTGACTAAAAGGGGGCGAGAAAGGATGTCCAAAGGAAGAGGGGGCTATAGCCCCTAATCCGCCGCGAGTTTTGCATTAGCATCCTGCAATTTCTGATGATCGGCGGTGCCCAGTTTCGTCTGGCCCAGGTTGATGACAACTTTCTCGATCTGGCCCGTAAATTTGAACGGCACATCATAGTTCAGGTTCACCGGCGTGCCCGTGTCTTCCCCCACGTCGAAGGTTTCATCAAGGGAGAAGCGAAGGGGCACGGTCCTATCGATCCGCCCCTGGGCGACCTGCTTTCCGTCCACGCTGATCTTTCCGGTGCCCCCTTTGCCTATACCTCCGCCGTCATACTGGAAGTCGAAAACGATGGTGTGCCTGCCCGGCTTTAGGGTGTCCTTGGATTGAATGCTGTAATGGGCAACGTTTGTCGCATTGTAATAGAAAACCGGCTTGCCCTTCTCGAACAGCAGCGCGTATCCGCCGGACAGTCCGCCCTGTGTAACCAGAACACCCTGCGCATTACCCTTCGGGAGGACAACGTCGGCAGTGATGCGGAAGGACTTGTTCTTAATGTCCGGCGCCGCCCCCTCGTGGATGCGCTTTACCGGCCCGGAATAGGTGAACTCGGTCCGTCCGCGAGTGAGGCTGGGGCGGATGGCGGGGTCCAGCCGCTCGGTCCCGCTGTCGTCCAGCGGCAGCACATTGTATTTGGCCGCCTCGGCATAGAAAAGCAGCTGGAGGTCGCGAAGCTTGTCGGGGTGCTTGTCCGCAAGGTTGACGGCTTCGCTGAAGTCTTCCGCAACGTGATAGAGCTCCCACTTGTAGCCGCTGATCACATCGACGCGAACGAACTTGGTCTGGTCCTCCCAGGTCCCCCCGTAGGGAGGCGTGGTACAGGCCAGCCAGCCGTCATGATAGACGGCGCGATGGCCGAAGATCTCGAAATACTGTGTGTGCCGCGTCGAGGGGGCCTTGGGATTGTCGAATGTGTAAGCCATGCTTACGCCCTCGATCGGCTTTTGCGCAACCCCGTTGACGGAGGAGGGCTGTTCGATCCCGCTCAGCTCCAGCAAGGTCGGGACGATGTCGATGACGTGGTGCCACTGCGGCCGGATACCCCCCTTGTCCTTGATGCGGCCCGGCCACGAGATGACCATCCCGTTGGCGGTACCGCCGTAGTGGGAGGCCACGGTCTTGACCCATTGGAAGGGGGCATTCATGGCGTGCGCCCAGCCGACGGGATAGTGGTTGTGCGTCTTCCACGTGCCCAGGTTGTCCTTCTGTCTCAGGACCTCCTTGTAATCTTCCATGATCATGTTCATCATGGCCAGTTCGTTGTAGGACCCCTGGATCATGCCCTCGCCGCTGGCGCCGTTGTCGCCGCAGATGTAGATGACGAGCGTGTTGTCCATCTGGCCCATCTTTTCGAGCGCCTCAAGGACCCGGCCGGCGTTGTAATCGGTCTGGGAGAGGTACCCGGCGTAAATCTCCATCATGTAGGCATAGAGCTGCTTCTGTTCGGTATTGAGCGAGTCCCATGCCGGGATTCCCCGGCTTCGCTCGGTGAGCTTCGTGTCGGCCGGCACGATGCCGAGTTTCTTTTGCCGCGCCAGGGTTTCCTCGCGAAGCCTGTCCCATCCCTGGTCGAACTTCCCCTTGTACTTCGCGATCCATTCCTTTTTCGGCTGATGCGGGGAGTGTGTCGCGCCGGGCGCGTAGTAGAGGAAAAACGGCTTGTCGGGCGCCACGGCTTTCTGGCTGCGCACCCACTCGATCGCCTGGTCCGCGATATCGTAGTCGAAGTTGTAATCGGGATTGCCCAGGTACGGCTCGATGGGCTTGGTCCCGTCGAAGACGGCGGGCCGCCACTGGCTGGTTTCGGCCCCGATGAAGCCGTAGAATTTTTCAAACCCCAGGCCGGTCGGCCAAAGATCGAACGGTCCGGCCTGGCTGTTCTGCCAATCGGGCACGTTGTGGTTCTTCCCGAACCAGGCGGTGTTCCAGCCCTTCTGCCGCAGGATCTCGGCAACGGTGGCGGTGTCCTTCCCCATGAGGCTGTCATAGCCGGGGTAGCCGGTCGCCAGCTCCATGATGTTTGCGGTATGCACCGTGTGGTGATTGCGTCCTGTGAGCAGCGAGGCGCGCGTGGGGGACGAGATCGACGTCGTGTGGAACTGCGTGTAGCGCAGCCCGTTTTGGGCGAGCCGGTCAAGCGTCGGCGTGCTGATCGCTCCGCCGAAGGTGCTCGACGCGCCGTATCCGACATCATCGAGAATGATCAGGACGACGTTGGGCGCCCCTTTGGGCGCCTTGATGGGCTGTGGAAAATCAGACTTCGAATCCTTCACGCTGAGCCCGATCTGTCCTTTGAAAGAGGCGGGCGGTATTGGCAGAACCTCCTGTGCGGCCGCCCCCCCGCCGAAGGGCGCTGCGGCTGTTGCTGCGCCCAGCGCAATACTCAAGGTTGTTCTTGCGACCTTTCTCTTCATGATCTCTCTCCTTTGCTGTCCATGAACGATGATGCCATTATCCTCACGAACTCTCCGCGGTGGCGTCCCTTTCCGCTGCACCTCCCGCGGGGAGCTATGCTTTCTTCCTCATCCTCTTCAGGCTATCGATCCCCTCCCATGGTGCGTCGCAGCCCCATGAGTACGGGTGAAAATCCCGGTCTGAGGAAATACAAAGAAACGTGTGCTAGTCTTCAACGCCCAAGATTCTTGCAATCGCTAAGGCGTAAACCCTCGTTGCTATCATTGCCTGGTCCAGGTCAATGAATTCGTTTACAGGCAACCATGCATCATCCCCCGGTCCGAATGTGAGGGCGGGAATTCCATGCAACGAGAATTGTACCGCGTCGGTGTAGGAATTCTTTCGAACAAGCATCGGCTTTTTACCGGTCACTTCTTCGTAAGACTTCATCAGCACATCAAGGTGCAGCGCGTTATCTTCCGGCTCGACAGTCGGAGGCATAAAACCGCCCATTATTTTCGAGGGCCTGACCTCGGCATCAAAGTCCTTGTCTTCTGCCTTTAATCTATCGATCACCCTTTGTATGTCGGAAAGAACTGATTCTTTGGTCATGCCCGGCACCAGGCCAGCAACGCACAGGCCCACTGTACAAATGTCTGGAACAAACTGTCTATCCTCTGCCTTAATTGATTCGATCCAATTGACCGATATCATTGGGGGCGTCAACCCGGGAGCCTTGGAAGGTTTATATGTGAATTTGGTTTTTTCCAATTCCGAAAGAAGATGCGCCATCTTGAGAATTGCATTGATGCCGGCATCCGGCCTTTGCAGATGCATTTTCTTCCCTTTCGTCTCAATTTCAATGATGCTGGTACCTCCGTGCGCTACGGCTATAGCGGTTCCTTTCTCACCATTTTTTCTCCAGGTCGTCGGTTCGGCAACGAGGGCGTAATCGGCTTTCAACCCTTTTTTCTCCAAAAGAAACTTTGCCCCGTTATTTACTCCTCTCTCTTCGTCGACCGTATATGCCAGGATAAGATCGCCTTTGAACTTGAGACCCAGTTTCATCAACGTTTTAACCGCAAAAAGCTGACAAGCCAGATTCCCTCGCGTATCGGACGCTCCCCGGCCGTAAAGAAATCTTCCATGCATTGTTGGATGATACGGATCATGGTTTGTCATCATTGTCCATTTCGAGCGGTCGCCTGCCGGCCACGTATCAAGATGATCATTCAAGATTAAAGAAGGTCTTCCCCCGCTTCCTTTTTTAACCCCGACGACATTGGGTCTCCCGGGAATCTCTGAGAGTAATTGCACGTCAAAACCTCTCATAGCCCGAATTTTGTCTGCAACCACCAGCGATACCCCCTCCTCTTTACCGCTGGGCAAACTTTGATCAATCGGGTTCTCGGCAGCCGGTTGTCCCGCCCGCATTATTTCCTTCATGAATTCGACGAGCTCTTCTTCTTTGATGGACCCGATGATCTTGTCCCTGAGTTGTCCCGGTATTTCCGTGTTCTGTTTTTCCTGGGCAAAGGCCAGGCTGCTGAAACACAAAATTCCAACCATGAGGACGGTCACATACCAGTAACGGTTCCCCTTATCCATTTGGCATCTCCTTTTTCTTGGATAGTGAAAGGTTGATGAGCAAGTCAGCCTCCCCGGAGGTATTCATTTCCCCCAGGAAGCTGGATACCGGGGATTCAAAATGTCTTTCATCATAGAGTTAACTTCCATCGTGTTACCCTTTCTTCCTCATCCTCTTCAGGCTATCGATCCCCTCCCAGGGTTCATCCTGGCCGAACCGGACGCGCGCTGCCTCGCTCAACAGTTCGACGGCACCCATCAGAGCACCGCCGTTGCCGGACGGCATAAACTGTTCCAGGTTTGCCTGAGCCCCCCAGTCGACGGTCAGAAAGAAGACGTCCCCGTCATCTACGTCCCGCCAGACCCGGCAGTCCCGGCACCCCTTCTCCCCGCGGATCACGGGAAGCAGCGCCTGCAGTGTCTGATAAAGTTCCTGGGTTTTGTCCGGCTTTGCTCTCAGTTCAATCGTGAGCTTCATGGACATCGTGAGAATCCAAAAAGCATTCCAGCATAAAAAAGCCGGCGTTGAAAGTTGCAACATACTTATATAATTGATTAAATGACGATAAGTGGATGAGCGGGATCACGAGAAAAGGTCTCAACATGTTGAGGATCCACAGCATGTTAAGAGTAGTCCGTTGAGGGTCTGTTGCTTCAGGGGCGTTTAATCCCCAGCTTCTTGAGACGGAACCGGAGGGTGCTGGGGTTCAGCTTGAGAAGGGCGGCGGCACCGCCTTCACCATCGATTTTCCAGCGGGTTTTCTCAAGGACCTTGAGGATGTGCTCCCGCTCCATCGCGGCAAGCTCTTTGAGCGGCTCTTCCTTCGTTTCCACGGCCTCGCCTTCGAGCCGGTCCGCAAGCTGCAGCACCGGCCCCGCGCTGGTGATGACGGCCCTCTCGATCACGTGCTCCAGTTCCCTCACATTGCCGGGCCAGGAATACCCCTGGAGGGATTTCATCACGGCCTTCGGGACGGTCCTGATCTGCCTTCCGATCTTCCGTGCGTACTTGTCGACGAAGTGACGGGCCAGCTGCGGAATGTCGTCGCGCCGCGTCCTCAGAGGCGGCATCGAAATGGGGAACACGTTCAGCCGGTAGAAAAGATCCTCCCTGAACCGGTTGTTGCGGATCTCCGCCTTCAGGTCGCGGGCTGTCGAGGCGATCACCCGGGTGTCCACCTTGATGGTGCGGGGGCTCCCCAGCCTCTCGAACTCCCCTTCCTGCAGCACCCTAAGAAGTTTCGACTGGAGTTCCAGCGGCATCTCGCCGATCTCGTCGAGAAAGATCGTCCCGCCGTTTGCAACCTCGAAGCGGCCGACCTGCTTCGCGTGAGCGCCCGTGAAGGCCCCCTTCTCGCGCCCGAAGAGTTCACTCTCGATGAGGTTGGCCGGCAGGGCGGCGCAGTTCACCGTGATCATCGGCCTGTCCTTGCGGGCGCTCAGTTCGTGTATGGCATGGGCCACAATTCCCTTGCCCGTGCCGGTCTCCCCGAGAATAAGAACGGTGGCGTCGGTAGGGGCAACCTGCTGCACACGGAAAGAGACATACTGGAGCGCATCGCTGTTTCCCACAATGTTCTTGAGGCCCTGCCCCGTCCGGATCTCCTCGCGGAGATAGATATTCTCCTCCTCCAGCTGGAGCTTCAGCCTTTCAATCTCATCCAGGTGCTCCCGCAGGGCCATCTCGGCCCTGCTTCGCTCCAGCGCGTTGACAAAGAGTTCCCCCAGCAGGCGCAGCCGCGGGATGGACTCCTCCGGGCAGTTTCGATCGTTGTCGGCTGAGAAGACGCTCAGGCTGTACTCGGAGGATCTCAACGCCACAATGGGAATCCACGAGCCGGATCGAATTCCATGTTTTCCGAAGTTCTGCCTGTCGGTGGCAGCCTCTTCCGGCATTTCCTCCAGTCTGGCAAAGGAAAAGACCTCGTTGTCTTCTGACAGTTTTTTGACCGTCCACGGGTAGAGGGAAACGGGTCGCAGGGACCCTGTCGGGAACGGGGGAACACCATCGGCATCGGCGTTGTGAGTAACCGTGAAATGCGTCTTGCCCGGCAGAAGTCGAAGCAGATTAAAGTGGTCGATGCGGAAAAATTCCAGAACCTCTTTCAAGGCCCTCCGGATTTCGTCATCGACTTGTTCGGAGGGAAGGGCGGCGAACCTCGCCGAGAGATCGGTCATGAATTTTTCAAACTTCAGGCGCTCCCGGAGTTCGGCCTCACTCTCGCGCAGGGCCTTCTCCCCCATGCTTCGCTCCAGGGCGTTCACGAAGAGCTCCCCCAGGAGGCGCAGCCGCGGGATGTATTCCTCGGGACAGGTGCGCCCCTCTTCAGCCGAGCTGATGCCGAGGCTGTACTCGGAGGACCTCAGGGCGGCAATGGGGATATACAGGCCGGAACGAACTCGAAAGTTTTCGAAGGTCTGCTTATCGACAGCAGCTTCCGCCGGAAGATCGTCGAGTGACGCAAAGGAAAAGGCCTCGCGACCGACCGCAAGTTTCCTGCCGCCCCAGGGGACGAGTGAAACGGGCATAGGAGTTTCGAGGGGATAGGGCGAATCGCCCGCGGTGTCGGCGTTGTGCGTGATGAGCCACTGTGTCTTGCCGGGCAGAAGCCGCAGAAGCGAGCAGCGATCGATATTGAAGAACCCCAGGACGGCATGCAGGGCGCTGCGGATTTCCTCATCGACTTGCTCGAGGGACAGGGCAACGAACTTCGCCGAGAGGTCGGCCAGGAATTTTTCAAATTCCAGCAGTTTTTCGGATGCAGTGAGCTGAGTTGAGTCTTCGGGGTTCTTTTGAATCACGGAAGCACCATTATCTGTGAAGACCTTGGCCGCTGATATCCCGACCCTTGACCTGGTGACGTGGGTACAGAACCCACACCTGACGGTATGACAATGATTCCGTTGTAAATATAGTATCTTAACGGGTCTCTACTTTAATACAGTGTGCCCCCACGAGCAAGTAAAAAAGGGGGTTCCCGTGTTCCTGCGAACCGTCCGTGGGTGCTTCAACATGTTGCCTATCTACGCGATGTTATTTAAGGCCGTATTCCTTCCGACTACTTCGGGCGTTCGTAGCTCTTGTCGATCCTGTCCTTGAAGTCCGTTGCAAGCTTGGTCGCGCCGACCTTGGCGGCATCCCATGGTAAAAACGAGGGAGACAGGGCAAAGGGGCTAATTTTGCCCATGAACGCTGAGAGCACCGTGCCCGTTTCGGTATCCTCAAATTCTCCCGCAAGGGTGATCGAACCCATGAAGTTTCCCTGTTTGCCAAGGGCACCCTTGCCGAGGTTCGTGGCCAGCCCAATCGGGTTCCCGTAGGTCAGACCTCTCAACACGGTTCTCGTCTTCTCGAGCCCGACGAGGATCAGACTGATCCTCATGGTGCCCGGTCCCGGTTTATCGACGATAGCGTATTTTTCGTCGAGGACCCGGATCATCTCCTTTCGGGTGAAATCGGCCATCATCTGAGGGTCTTCCATGGGGACGTCCCCGAAGCCGTGATCCTGCCCCTGGTAGATCTGAACCGGCTCGATGATGAATTTTGAGTAGGTCTTTTTCGGCGCGTCGGAATTGACATAAAGAAGCGCCCTGTCATCCTGGGGATGGATTTCCAGTTTGGAAGCTGAGGGAACACCTGCGCCCACGGGCCCTTTGCCGGCACATCCGCCCAGCGCGAACACCGAGGCCAGCATCGCTATCAAGATCACGTGTGAACGTTTCATGGGAATTTCCTTCTCTGTTGAATTTTATCGCATGCTGTTTCGAAGCTCCGCTAGCACCTGATCGACGGCATCGATGCGAATGAACCCAGCCCGGGGGAACTCCAGATCGAGAATCACATAGATCGTGATGCTCATGGCGATGGCAAAGATGGCAATGTGAATCCAGCTTCGGCTGCTTCTGCGGGTCGTCATTTTGTATCCGACCAGGAACGAGCAGACGAGCACAAGTACGCCAAGCATACCGTAAATGATAAGGGGCGGGTGCGTCTGCAGCGCCACGGATCGTGTCGTCGTAATATCGATCATCTGATTCAACGCGGAAAGTACTAACGTGGAGGTAGATGGGGATCCGGTGACCCGGCAGGCCTCGACCGACTTGCTCCATATGACCTTCTGAAGGGATTGCACCCGCTCCGCCGCACCCTTCGCGGCATCCACGTCCGGTAGGGCCCTGTAAAACGCCAGGCGTGCATCCAGGTATTGTCGAAAATCGTCCCGCAAACCGGGCTGTGATGCGGCAGGCAGGAGATCGATGCGGAGATAGGCCGTGCCGATCGCGTTGGCCTCCTCGACAATCAGCGCCCTCCGCACATCAAAACGGGAGGCAGCACCGGAAAAAGTGAAGGCAATCAGGAGTCCCAGGAGGGCAAACACGGCACCGTCCACCAGACCAGCCCCTGCCCCCTCGGAATATTTCGGGTCTTTTTCGATACGGTGAAGCCTGAGGCGGCGGCCTGTCTCGAGACAGATCAGCATCCCCAAGAAGAGGGCAATCATAGAAACTGCTATTCCGATTCCGTGGCTCATTCGAGATTCTCCTTGTCCAATCCTGATCCGATTCGCATATTATTTCTCTGCCTTATCGAGGGAAATCGCCAAAGCCTCTGTGTAGGTAATCACAACCTGGTCGCCAACTTTGACCTTTTCCAGTACCTTGGGGTCCTTCACATTCACGCCCACCAGGCGGCCGTCCGCCGCCTTGAGGACCACGTTGTTCGTGTTTCTGTGGATGTCCTGGATTGTGGCGGTCAGCGTAACCAGGCGGGCCTGGGCTCCTGTTCGTTTCACTTCGGATTTCGCCGCAATCTCCTCGACTTCACCCGGTTTCGATACCTGGTAGGCAATGGACTGGAAGTACTTGAGCTCCACCTTGTCGCCGACTTTCACCGACGAGAGACTCTTCACCGTCTCGTCAACCTTGATCTCGACCACCTCTCCCTTCGGATCCTCAACCGTCACGATCCGCTTCTCGAGATCAATGGCCTGAACCGTGGCGGTAATGGTACCGGCTTTTTCCGTGTAGCCAGACGGCTTCTTCGCGTCCGGAACTGCATTATCCTGAGCAATAGCGCCCATTGTGAGTGATACCGTGAACGCCGCCACCGCTGCCGTTACCCATAACTTTTTCATTCGATTTCCCTCCTTCATTTTATGGAACTACCACTGATAGTCCCCATCATCGCACCGGCGGTGCTTGTGGATGGGAAAATACACCAAACACCCCTGTCCGGCAACGGAAAAGCATGAGAAGAGCTCTTCCACTGAGAATGATCCATTTAAAATTTGTGTTTGAAACAGACCTGTTTCCCGGAGCATATTATATCTTTGACTTCCCCTTTGACCAGGGGCATATGTTCCAACAGTTCCCGTCCACAGTTCAGTCAAAACAAGCAAGGGGTTGTGGCCAAAAGCCGCAACCACTTGCTACGACTGGCTCCCCGGGACGTACAGCTGTAAGAACTTTTCCTCAACTATCTATTTGGAGAGAAAACACAATCGAATCAAGAAGATGCAATTGTAAGCTCCTGGATCTTGAACCCGATGAAATCCTTTAAATGATTACTTCCTGAAGTTGTTGAAATCCAATTTTGGCAACATGTGAAGATTACAACCATTAATAATTAGAAAAGCAAAAGGCAGAGCCACTCGACTCTGCCTTTGTAATTACTTCACCAAAAAGGAATCTGCCTTCTATTTATTGTTTATGCCCGCTGCTATAAGCGGCAGCCCTCTTCGAAGTAGCGGGCGTTGATCTTTCGTCCAATGTTCATGGCGATCGTGTGGATCTTGTCGCGTTTGGTCATCAGAGCCCGCCGGGCTATGGAGCGCACTGAATAGAACGCATGATAGGTCCGGATGTAGCCCTCCATGAGCTCTTTTTTCGTCATGTGAGCCGGCTTGAAGATCACGTGGTTTGCGTCATAGCGGGACCAGTTGAAGTGCTCAATGCGGTTCTGATCTTTCATTTCATCGAAGAGTTTCGTTCCGGGAAGTGGTGTCAGGATATAGAAGTTTGCGCACTCCAGGCGATTTGCAATGCAGAAATCCAGCGTTCGGGCGAAAACGTCCGGCACGTCGTTGTCGAGCCCAAACATGAAGGAGCCCAGGATTTTGATGCCGGAGTTGTGGATGGTGGATATGGCTATTTCATATTCCGGCGCCCGGTTGAGACGCTCCTTCCCCAGGGCCTTCAGGTTTTCCATGTTGGTCGTCTCGAATCCCATGAAGAGCCATTTGCAGCCGCTTCGTGCGGCAAGCTCCAAAAGCTCCGGGTCTCGGGATAACCTCAGGTCACCCTGTCCCACCCACCGACGGTTCAACGGGATCATGGCCCGGAAGAGCTCCTTCGAGCGAGCCGAGTGGCCGAACATGTTGTCATCGATGAATAGCAGGTCCCCAGCTGGCAGAGCTTTGATCTCGTCGATCACTTCCTCGACGGGGCGGAACCGGAATTTGGATCCCCAATACTCGGTGACAGCGCAGTAACTACACTTGTGGGGGCAGCCCCGGGAGGTCTCGATGATGCTTGGGAAGGAATAGGCGCCGAGCTTCAACAGATCGAGCCGGGGTCGGGGAAGGCCTTTGAGATCGTGCAACTTTACTGCCCGGTAGCTTTTTTTCAGTCGGCCGGCAAGAAAATCGTCGAGCAGATCGTTCCAGGCATACTCCGCCTCGCCGATCACGATGGCATCGGCATGGGCCAACGCTTCTTCCTGCATGAAAAAGACGTGCATGCCCCCCAGGACGACCTTCACGCCGCGGAGACGGAAAGCATCGCCGATTTCGTAGCCGCGCAGGGCCGTACAGGTCATGAGGGAGATCCCGACGAGGTCCGCTTCGATGGTGCTGAAATCAATCTCCTCTATGTTCTCGTCGAGGATGCGCACCTCGAACCGGTTATCGGCGTGAGCGGCAAGGAGGGGTAAATTCAGCTGGGCAACGGAGGACTTCGTCCGCCGCCTTGAGATGAGACGATCCTTGTCGGATGCAGGATGGATCAGGACAAGCTTCGGTTTCTTCATACCGGTCATCAGCCTGCGCAATTAAACGAGGTTTGTCTTCCCAACCTGGAAGAAGGTTATATGAATTATTTATAGCTGTGATACTCAATTTTCTTAAAATGACAAATTTATTTCAAGTGATAATCAACAGTGACCGGTTACCAAAATTATGATGACTTGTAGGTGTACTCATCAGTCGAGCAATTATACAGCATATCCTTCTGATAACTATTAAATCAAATAACAGACAAAGGGGGTTAACCAAGATGGCTAACCCCCTTGACTTTTTATGGCTCCCCGGAACGTACATATAAGGACACTCACCACAACCCTCTATGTGGAGAAAAAACGTCATAGAATCAAAGAGATGTGATTAGTATCATCAGAATTGTGTCGGGGTGATCTTTCTTCAAGGGAGATTTTTCCCTCAAATAAATAATGGACACACCAAAATGATTTATGTAGGTTTCATATCGAAATAAACATGCAAATAAATGCTGCACGCATCATCCATGGCCATCTTGCCATTGGCTTATGAAAAATATTAAAGCTGTACATCGCCATACGAACCTAGGCAAAGACTAACTGATTACGCGAAAGAGGTTATGATATGAAGGTGTTTGGAGCCGGTAAACTCGTCGACAGCGTCATCTCGGCGGGATTGTGCTGCGGATGCGGCGCCTGCATCAACCTGTGTCCCTATTTTCATTCTTACCGGGGTAAAACGGCGGCGATTTTCCCATGCAACCTGGAGACAGGGAGGTGTTTTGCATACTGCCCCAAGGTCGAGCTTGATCCGGACGCTCTTTCCCGGTTTCTTTTCAAGCAACCCTACGACGGCAGTCCCCTGGGTGCCTTCCGGAGCATCCACGTTTCCCGGGCCGGCGCCAAGGTGAAAAAACGGGCCTTTCAGTCCGGAGGGACGGTTTCCGCCATTATGTATTTTGCCCTGCGCAGCAAACGCATTGGCGGCGCAGTACTCACGGGCAAGCAGGGCCTCCTGCCCGTTCCCTCCTTGGTCACCAGGCCGGCGGATGTCTTTCGCCAGAGCCTTTCCAAGTATGCCGCCGCCCCCACCCTTGCAGCATTGAACAAAGCCGTCGCAGAGGGATACGGGAACCTGGGCGTGGTCGCCACACCCTGTCAGTCGACGGCGATTGCCCAGATGCGCAGCAATCCCATGAATGATCCTGCTTTCAAGGACCCCACGGCCCTGGTGGTCGGCCTCTTCTGCACCTGGGCGCTCGATTTCCGGCGATTCGAGGCCTTCTTGGCCGAAAGAATGTCTCTGCCCGACATCGTCAAAGTCGATATCCCGCCCCCCCCGGCATCGGTGCTGGAAGTTTACCTGAAAGAGGTCAAGCGGGAATTCCCTCTCGATGTGATCCGGGCCTTTGTCCCGGAGGCCTGCGGGTACTGCCCCGATATGACCGCGGAGTTTGCCGATGTTTCCGTGGGTGTCTTGGAAGGCCGGCCGGAAATGAACACGCTTATCGTCCGGACGGAGCGGGGGGAAGAGATGGTCCGCGAGGCCCGGAGGCTTGGATACCTTGAACTGGACGAACTGCCGGATGAAAACCGGGATCACCTGATGTGGGCCGCAGCCAACAAGAAAAAGCGCTGCATCCTCCGTTGCCGTGAGGCGGGAAGGCTTAACGGGGAAGAGGGGAAGGCATGCCTGCGGCTGAGTGCGGAGACGACCGAAAGGATTCTGAAGTAATCGAAAGGAGACGCCACCATGTCATTCCTGATTGACGAGGGTAAAAATATTCAGCACGTTCTGATGGGAAACGAGGCGATTGTCAGGGGCGCCCTGGAGGCGGGGGTTAATGTCGCCACCGGTTATCCCGGCACTCCCTCGTCGGAGGTCATTGAGGCGTTTTCGAAAGTGGCCAGGAAGCGTAATGTCTATGTCGAATGGTCCACTAATGAGAAGGTGGCCACGGAAGTGGCGGCGGCGGCCTCCTTCGCCGGGCTGCGTTCCCTTTGTGTGATGAAACAAAACGGCGTCAACGTGGCATCCGATTTTCTCCTGCATCTGGCCAGCTCCGGCACCCGGGGCGGCATGCTGCTGGTGACCTGCGACGATCCGGGCGCTCTCTCCAGCGTCAACGAGGGGGAGTCCCGTCTTTTCGCCAGGCTGCTGGAGATGCCGCTTCTCGAACCGGGGGATTTCCAGGAAACCAAAGATATCATTCGCTGGGCCTACGACCTATCCGAGAAAATCGGCATCATCGTCATGCTCCGCAGTGTCACGCGGCTTTCCCACGCAAGCGGCAACGTGCGTTTCGGCCCCCTTCCCGAAACGGCGGCCCGGGCGAAATTCACGTATGACGGCCCCCTGCTCGACCCGGTTACGGGACCTATGATCAGCATGATCCCTGCCAGGCCGGAACCAACTCATGGCCGCCAGCAGGAGAAATTGAAGCTCGCGAAGGAGATGTTCGAAACGTGCCGCTTCAACACCTATACCGGACCTCCCGAGCCGGAACTGCTGATCGTCACCAGCAGCATCTGCTCGCTCTACAGTCGGGAGGCCGTCGATGTTCTGGGATTGGGGCAGCGGGTGGGTGTTCTGAAGCTGGCCACGACCTGGCCGCTTCCCAACAAGTTGTTGACGAAGCATCTGGCTTCGACGAAAAAAGTCCTTTTCGTCGAGGAGGTGGCGCCCACGCTGGAGGATCACGTGAAGGTGATCGCGGCGGAATCCATGTCCGAGATCGGTGCAAAGACGTTTTACGGGAAGAAATCGGGCCATGTGCCCTCGGTGGGGGAGCTCAACCCCGATATCGTCATTGCGGCGCTGTCTCGCCTCTTCGACGTCCCGTACCAACCGGTCCCGCCGGCATTCTCCGAAAAGGTCAAAGGCCTTGCGGAGCGGTATGCGCCGGTTCGGGGGATCATGTTCTGCCCGGGCTGTCCACACCGGGCTTCATTCTGGTCCATCACCAGTGCTTTGCAACTGGACGCCCGCCAGGGATTCGTCTGCGGCGACATCGGCTGTTACGCCCTGGCCGCATTTCCAACCGGCTTCAGCACCAACAAGACCCTCCATTCCATGGGCTCCGGAAGCGGTCTTGCGAGCGGATTCGGCAAGCTCAAGCAGTTCGGCATGGACCAGCCCGTTGTGGCCGTCTGCGGGGATTCCACCTTCTTTCACGCCGCCATGCCCGCCCTGGCCAATGCCATACATCATCGATCCCCCTTCACACTCGTCCTGCTGGACAACCGGGGCACGGCCATGACGGGATTTCAGCCTCATCCGGGCTCGCCGACCGATGTGCTGGGTGATCCGGCGCCGGCGCTGGACATGGAAAAAATATGCGTGGCCATGGGGGCCAAGGTTGTAGTGAGCGATCCCTTCGACCTGGAAAAGACGCGGAAGAAGCTCAACCGCCTGCTTGAAAGCACGGAGGGCGCCAAGGTGCTGATTCTTCGGCAGGCCTGCGCGCTCAGTCCCGAGAGGCGTGCAAAGAAAAAATACGAGATCACCGTGGACGAAGACCGCTGCCGGGGTGAAAACTGCGGCTGTAACCGCATCTGCACGCGCATCTTCGGCTGTCCGGGGCTCATCTGGGACCGCGAGAAGAAAGTCAGCCGAATCGATGATATCATCTGTACCGCCTGCGGGGTTTGCCCGGATATCTGTCCCGCCGGGGCCATCATCAAAAAGGAGGTGAGCTGACCATGTCCGCCGCACCCCTTGCTAAGGATCCCTACAACATCATCATCACCGGCGTCGGGGGCCAGGGAAATGTGCTGGCATCGCGGCTGCTCGGGGGTATGCTGGCCTCCAAGGGATACCTGATTACCATCGGCGAAACCTTCGGTGTGACCCAGCGGGGCGGCTCCGTGATGAGCCACGTCCGTGTCTCCTGCAAAGCCGTCGCAAGTCCACAGATCCCGAGAGGCATGGCGGACGTCATTGTGTCCCTGGAACCGGCGGAAGCCGTCCGGGTCATGGCCGCCTACGGAAACCCCGACACCGTAATCCTGTCCAACACACAGCCGATCCATCCCCCCGGTGTCATCAAGGGAGAGCTCGACTACCCTCCCGTGGATGAAATCAAAGAGGCCGTGAAAGGAATCGTCCGTTCTTTCATTTTCCTCGACGCCACCGAGCGGGCCCGCTCCCTGGGGAACCCGATTCTCGCCAACATTGTCATGCTCGGCGCCCTGGGGGGGCTCGCCGTTGTGCCCTTTGACCGGGACGATTTCAAGCAGGCGCTCGCCCTGCGCATGGAACCGGGTCAGGTGCCGATCAATCTCCTGGCATTCGATCAGGGTTATGGGATGGTCAAGGCATAAGCGGGACCTGCGACGAATTGATGTCAGGTCAGCATGAAAGGTATGCAGTGAAGTCTTTAATTATTCTGGTGGCACTTTTCGTGTTCATGGGCAGCACCTACGCAGATTCATCGGCACTGAACGCGGCTGCGGAGATCGAGGGCCTGTTGTCAAGAATCGGCGCGTGTGAATGTCAGTTCTATCGCAACGGTACCTGGTACACGGGAGCCGAAGCGCAGGCTCACCTGAAGAAGAAGTACGATTACCTTCATGAAAGGGGTTTGGCTGAAACTGCCGAAGAATTCATAGCCAATGCCGCCACGAAGAGCAGCGTCAGTGGAGAGGCGTATCAAATCAGGTGCGGGAGCCAGAACCCTGTACCCAGCGCGCAGTGGCTAACGGAAGAATTGCAACGGCTGAGAACACAACCAGTCACCCGGACACCTCAATGAGCGAATAACGTTTGAATCAAGTCACGGGAAAAGGGGTTAACCGATTCGGTTAACCCCTTGCTTTTTTCTGACTCGCCGGGCGTTGGTTTCTTCTGTCTTGTTCCAGCCCGGGTACAATAACCAGCACAGACTTACAGGTCATCGTCCCCATGACCCGGTGCAATAGGAGGTCCCTGTGTTCGGCCCGCAGGAGATGGTACCACTGCCTGTAGGTCCGGATGCACCGGGCTTCATAGCCCCTCTCAGGGTACAGGATGTTACTTCTTTCCAGCAGATGCTTTCACGATATAAATAGCATTCCGCCGTCGCATTCAGCTGGCCCGAAGAGTCTACCCGCCCTTTGATGCGGTAGATGTAGGATTGCGTGTAATTGTACAATTCACCGTCGACTGTCCCGTCTGCTTTTACCGTCATCTTGATAGGACCTCCCATCAAAACGCCGTCACAATTTCGGGCCGCCTGCTTTCCGGATGGATCTCGGATCGTCCCTCTGGGGGCATCCCACTCACCGGAATAAGCGCCCGCGGGGTATTTGGAGGTTGTGCCGCCTGGTTTTGTTGTAGACGGGGGTTTGGATGAGGCCGTTGGCTTTTTGCCGGCCGGTTTCGCGGGTTCTGTCGGTTGTGTCCCGCCGGCCGCGGCTCCCGCCGCTCCCAGAACCAGCTTTCCCAGCGCTTCCCCAATTTTCCGCCCCGTTTCGTAGGATTTCGAATCCGAGCCCGAACCGGACCTTTGCTCCTGCGTGGGTTCGGGTGGTGGGCCCTCGGATGGAACCTCGAGGGGGCGCCCGTCCGGTTCCCGGCGAGCGACACCGGACAGGCACCGGCCCTCGGAGTCACAGCGCCAGCTCGGGCAATTCTGGTCGGTCCAGAGCCTCGCATCGGGCTCGCCGAGGAGCCCATCGCGCCAGACGAAATAATCGATGTAGTCGGGGCTCCGGGTGAGGCCAACCCCCCCGTGCTTCCTGCTGCAGACAACGGCCCAGTTACCGCCTATTCTGGGTGTTGTCGGGGCCACCTTTGGCGCACCATCGGCCGTGCACTGCCAGTTCGGGTAGACACTGCTTGCCCAGGCCCTTGCGTCGGGCTCGCCAAGGAAACCCTGCTGGACGAGGATGTGTTTGGAGTCGTCATGCGTCGTGCCGACATAGATCGTCCCGTCCTGTTTTCCGCAGAGGACCTTCCACAGCCCGCCCCTTCCCGGGGCAGGAGCCGTCGCGCAGGCGCCGCTCGAGTCGCAGCGCCACCGGGGGCAGTTGCTCGCGATCCAGTCCTGGACCGTCCTCGGACCGGCGAAGGGTCCCGCCATGATTGACTGGCCCGTCGGCAGTTGTTCGCCGTAGGTTACTTCTCCGTTTCTCGGATTGCAGAAGGCGTACCACTTGTAGTCACTCGGCGCGGCCTGCGGCACCCGCCCCCCATCACCCGAACTTGTGATGGGCGGGGTAAAAGCCGGGACGGACCAGTCCTCCTCGCAGGTCACGGTGGCAGCGCCATAGGCATCGCCTACTTGAGCCTCCACAATGAATTTTCCCGGTTCCTTGCAGGTGAAGACGTTTCGCGGACCGGGTGACCATGTGACAAGTCCCGTCCATTGCTTTACATCACCGTCTGAGAACACAACGTCGGCTGTGAAAGAGACCGATTTCCCCACCGTCGCCGTCACGAAGGGAGGCGTCAACATGATGCGCTCGGCCTTTCTTTGCTTGCCCCTGGATATTGTGACGCTCACCAAAGAGCCAAGGTCCACCAGCAAGCCGGGCGCGGGGCTCTGTTCGATGACCTCTCCTTCGGGTATGGAGTCATCAAAGCGATACTGGGGCGTCCCCATGCTAAGCCCCGCCTCGGCGATCTTATACTCTGCGGACTCGAGCGTCATCCGAAGCACGTGGGGCACGATCACCTTGCCGGGGGCACCGATGGTGACCTTGAATTTTGCTTCCTTGCTTGGAACTTCTATGCCGTCGGGGTCAAAACCTTTTGCCACAGCCGTGTTGGGCATATCCTCAAAGATCTGCATTGAGCATCGGAATTCCTGCTCCTGATCGGGCGCGAGATCGGCCCCCGCCGGGTCCATCAGGAGGCACTTGTCATCCTCCACTTTCACCCTGGTAAGCGGGACACCCCCCGTATTTTTCACACGGTAGATGTATGTCACTTCTTCTCCCGCAATGATACTTGCCCTGTTCGCCTTTTTCGTCAGGTCGAGGGATGCCGCGGTATAGGCGGCGTCGGCCTTCCCGACGAGGTCCTCGAGCCGATAAACCCTGAGCATCTGCCTGGAATCATGAGTAGCAGAATATTTATCATCATCAAAATCTGTTTTTAGTGAAACCGTGAGCAGGGCGTCCGGGTTCAAGATCGGGATGTCCACGCTGGGGGCATCCGCCTCGCTTCCCACGCCAAGGGAAGCGATGGCAGAACCGGGAACGAAGTCCTTGCTCTTTCCCCCCTCGATGAGCGTGTATTTGATCGTTACGTTCTTTGCGTCGTTATCAGCGAAATTCTTGACCCGTACTTTCACACGGTAGGTATGCGTCCCCGGCAGGCGGGTCAGTTCCATGTATCCAAACCGGAGACCACAGAAAGAGGCCCGCCAGAGCTTATAGGTGCATTGAGTACCGAAAGCGATTAAAAACTTTGTACTATTACTTGCAGGGCTGAGAAACTCTCTATTACCACGCGTGAAATCTCCTCTCAAAAATCCTGCCACACCTCCGGCGAAACCTTCAACATCTGTTGTAGGAATGCTCCAGAACAGTGCTTTTTTCGCGGGAACCGGAATCGATCCTGACAGGAGATACCCTTCGAACAGCATATGAGTGCTTGCATCTATCTGATTTTTGAGGGTGCTCCCTTTGCCGTCGTAGTAATAAGGGTCGAACCAGTCCACTATATCCGGTTGCTTGTGCTGATGCTCGATGAAACGCTTGATCAATACCGTAGTATCATCCTCGGCAGGGGATAAAGGATAGTCGCCTAAAACCTGAGAGCCGATGCGCCTTTTACTGAAGTCCGCTGCCGGCATGCCGAGGAGGTGATATATGTTTGTCAGGTCCTGGATGAAGTGGGCCATCCAGGCGGCATCCTTTGCAGCCCCTGCGCTGTCGACGGGATTCAATTTGTCCCCCCCGTATAATTTCACCATGGCCATGGCGAGCCTGTCGTAATGAAGTTTGACGTACTTTGGCCCGGAGCCCTTGTTCGTTCCATCGAGAAAGGAATTGTAAACGTGGGCGGAGAAAGGGGCACCGGCTTTTTCATCATCAGGGCCGTCCACATAGTTGAGAATGGCGTCGAGGGACGGGAAAACGGGGCCGGGGTAGGACGGATCGAAACGCAGCGCAGGGTCGTTTTGCAGGGCCTCGTATGCGGCCCGGCACATGGACTGGTGCGTGTTCATGATCTGATCGCCAAGGTCAACGGAAGACCATGGGCAGGCCTTTTGAGGTGCAAGGAAGCTCCATGACATCATGAAGAACAAGGTCATAAGCATCAGGAGAAAGCTTGTCTTGTTTGTGATCACCGTCATATCAGCTCCTTCCCGGGATTTTCTGTTTCTAGGTGAGCTCGGTGCACGGTTTTGATCGTATCATTTCGTCCTGTCCAGTTTCTCGAGGTTCTGCTTCGCCATCTTCCCGGTTTCGCCGCCGGGGTCCAGCGAAGATGCCTTCTCCCAGTCCTGATTCGCTTTTCCATAGTCCCCCAGTTTCTGGGCGAAGACGTAACCCCGCCTCAGGTAGGCTTCGGCGTAATCGGGCTTGAGCCGGATGGCCTCGGAGTAGTCGTTCACGGCCTTCAGACTCTCATCTTTTTTCTCGTAGGCCACCCCCCGGTGGTAATAGGCCGAAGGGGTATTCTTCGTGTTGAGCCTGATAGCCGTGCTGAACCGCTTGATCGCGTCGTCCAGCCGGCCTGCCTTCGCCATCTCGAGGCCTTTATCGATGTAAGCCCCTGCCGCCCGCTCGTAGTCGGCCAAGGCCTCTTTCTTCATCCCCTTTTTCTCGTAGGCGTTTGCCCGGGTGTGATAGGCGGTATCCATCTGGGGCAGGAGCGCGATTGCCCGCGTGCAGTCCGCGATGGCCTCGTCGTATAGCCCTTTCAACGCGTAGGTGCTTGCTCTCGATTCATAGATGGGCGCCATCTTCGGTTCCATCTCTATGGCCTTCGTGAAGTCCTGGATGGCCTGATCATAGAGCTTCATATTCCGGTAGGCGTAGCCGCGATTGATGTAGGCCGTGAGCGAACGCGGATCCAGTTGGATCACTTTTGTGTAATCCGCGATAGCCAGATCGGGCTTGCCCATTTTGTCATAGGCAATAGCGCGGTTAAAGTACGCCCCTGCATTGCCGGGGTTTCGTGCCAGCGCCTTCGTGAAGTCGGTGACGGCTTGATCGTTGAGGCCTTTCTTGAGGTTTTCGAGGCCCCGCTGGTAGTCGGCCATTTCCGCCGGCGGCTCCGAAGCGACGGGACTCACCGTCAGGGTGGCCCCTTTCCTCAAGACTCTCATTTCGATCGGTTTACCGGGGGGAGTCTCCCGGACGATTTTTACAAAATCCTGGGCTGATCGGGTTGGGATGCCGTTGGCCGAGAGAATCACGTCCCCGGTCTGAAGCCCCGCCCGGGCAGCAGGCGAGTCCTGGCCGACATCAGATACCTTGATTCCCCTTGGGACGCCTTCCTCCGAGACATCATCCTTGATGGTAACGCCGATCCAGCCGGCGTTCAACGGTGATACAAAGACCAGGGTCACGAGGACGACAAGGCATGCTGCAAGTCTGGGCATGATGGTATTCCTCCATCAGCGGATGACAGATAAGCTGAAAAAATTCGAAGGGTATTCAGATCAGGGTCTTTCCTGTGCTCTTGTCTTCCTTTCAGCTAGCCAGAGATCAAACCGACATGATCCATATGTCTGGGCCAGAAGTGCCGCAGTGATAGCAATGGTTTCACTGTTAAACCACATGTACGGGAGCGTGATGGCGGAAAGGAGAGCGAAAAACCATAAACCTGCAGGGGCTCCCAAAAAGCGGACCCGGGGGATGGTGATCGATTTCCCCAGGTACAGGACCACGCCGAGTCCGAGGAGCAGCAGGGGTATGATGCTGACAAGCGGATTTCCAGGCAGAAGACGCCTGAGGAATGGATAGGAAACGGCGCACGTCACACCGTATCCCATGAGAATCAAAGGGATTTCATAAAGGATGCCGCGATCATCTTGGAGGAGTTTGAACACGGACATTTCCTGCGCCGGCCTGTAGCGTTTACGAAAGAAGATTCCGGTATTCCCTTGCCACTACTTCCTTGAATATTTTTTCAGCCGTGGTCACTTACCCCCGTCAAAGAGGTGCCTGAATAAAGAACCCGACATCATGAACCACCCACCTTACCGCCGCACGCCACCAATAGGAGGACACCCGAATGTACTGCCTTGTGCAGGACAGTCTTCGTATTACTTCGTCGAGCGCTTCCAGGTTGACCAGCCGTGAGTGATGTCGGGCTTCTCTTTGCTGCTTTTCCCCGGCGTCCACCACACGGACCGCACTCGGAATGTGTTCCCGTCGATGACCTCGAGCCACACATAACCGTCACGGCCGCAGCAAAATCCCGGCACGTCTTTGAAACCGCCCTCGAATTTCGTTCCGTCGCCTTTGATCGTCCCCTGGTTCTTGTAGCTCCCATTCGTTCCGGTCATGCTGTAGCTGGACGTACCTCCCGTGATCGTGATCACGTCGGCGCCCGGTCTCTCCTGCCTCCAGGTCCCTGAGATGTTGTAGATGCGCGGGGCCGCTGGACCGTCCGTCTTCGTTCCCGTCACCCGGGTCCGGTTCTGGTTGTAACCCTCGATGCTCCGCCCGTCCTCCGAGAGGGTGAGGTCATCATACCAGGGCCCGCCCTTCTTCGGGTCTTTGGCCCATTCCATTTTGACCGTCCTCTTCTGCGCATCCACGATCCGCCACGTTCCCTTCTGGCCGGTGGCCGCTGAAAAGGTCCCGTTTTCGTTGATGGTCAGGGTGGTGCCGCTGAACCACTTCCAGTTGCCCTTGATCTGCTGTTTCAGTCGCTGTTCCCTCTCCCTTGCGGTCCCGATCGGGGAGGCAGGAGCACCTTCAAAGCGTCCCGAGCCAGCGACGACGCAGATCAGCATCCTGTCCTTGTCCTCCACGAAGGTGCAATTGGGCGGACATTTGACACAGACCTGTTCGGAGCCCTGCAGGCGGAAAAGCGATCCCTGCATGAGGGTGAAGCCGTCAAGGCACCTGGGGGTATTCCCGCTCCACAGGAGCTTTCCGAATATGGGCGATGGACAATAGAATTGCGACGGGATCGAAAGACCTTGGGTACCTTCAACAGAAACCGTGTTGATATTTTTGTACTTATCATCGTCGAAACTCTCGCTCATAACCATAAAACTCAAGACAACCGATGTTTTTGCCCCATGTTCGTCGCTCACGGTAATCTCTTCTCGAAATAAACCATAAGTGACCTCCCCCGGCCACATGCAGATCCAGTTTTGCTCCGAGGGCCCCAGAACCTGGCCTGTGTCGAGGCTTTTGAAGGTGTAAGTCAGTTCATCGTGATCCGGGTCCTTACCTTCTGCGTATATGACCATGACCGAAGGTCTTCCGTTTGGGTTCAATACGGTTTTGCCTAATTTGGGCTGCGGCGGGTCCCACCTGACGCTAAGTGTCGGGGGATGATTTTCATGCTCAGTTTCACCCCGCGCTTTTTTCGCTCCTCCTCCGAAATCATCATCACCACTAAGTTTTGGAACATCCTCAGAAGTCTTTGCGGGGGGAGGTCTCCGGCCCTCGTATTGAGCCTGAACA
>Ga0316622_100000419_pt1 | contig 24427 bp, 18 predicted proteins | sample OWC_Aug_OW2_C1_D_FD_207646 | JGI IMG/M metagenome (GOLD analysis project Ga0316622, IMG submission 207646) | Wetland soil microbial communities from Old Woman Creek delta, Ohio, United States - OWC_Aug_OW2_C1_D5_C | ecosystem: Environmental > Terrestrial > Soil > Wetlands | place: USA: Ohio... | reverse complement strand
GCAGCTACTTCCGCATGAGCATGGCGGTGAAGAACGACGCGGTGATGCTCGCCTCGAACGTGCGCATCGTCGAGATGATCATGCTGCGCCAGTCTAGCGGCGTGTACGCGCCGGTGACGACCAGCCCGCTGCGCGGCGCGAATCCCATCCTCAGCCCCGGCGTCGACTACAGCGTGCGCATCTCGCCGGATGTCGACACGGGCGGCAGCGAGATCGAGATCCTCTGGCTCAAGCCGCTCAACGCCAGCCAGCCGCTCAACGCCAGCGGCACCGTGTTCTGTCCGGCCCCGCTGCCGACCACGGCGATCTGCGGCATCGGTTACGTCGTGCTGGTCACGAACGGCATCCAGAACACCAGCAACACGGCCGCTACGCCGGACGCGGACTACCTGACCATCCGCACCGAGGCGATCGCCGAGCTGCAGCGGGCCAATACGCCGCCCAACAACCCGGCAACCTATTCGCCCACCTGCCCCGGCATCACGAATGCGACGCTGAACAGCATCTGCCGCCTGACCTATGCGCACCTGGGCACCGGCGCCCGCCTGCCGGCACCCGCCACGGTCAACCCGGCCAACGTGATCCTGTCCTACAGCTTCACCACGCAGTCCACGCGCGACGCGCTGGTGCGGATGTCGCAGACCCACACCAAGCAGCCGATCACGGCGGTGCCGACCGGCAAAAAGACCTCCGACCTCCTGGCTGGACTGCCGGGCATCGCCGACGTCTACGCGGGCTCGCTGCAGGTTCCCTACTACCTGACGCCGCCCGCGGCCACCGACTCCGCGCCGAACAGCAGCTGCAACCTGTTCGACACCAAGAAGACGCTCTCGAACCTGACCCGGCCCTGGAACGCGGCGGGCGCCTCGACCGTGCCGGGCATCGCGGCGACCAGCCGCGACATCACCCGCTTCAACCTCGTTCCCGAGAAGAAGACGGACCTGAAGATCCCGATGCTGGTGTTCAAGCCGGGCGCCACCTCGCCGAGCGGCGGCGTGAAGCCGGCGAACGGCTGGCCGGTGGTCGTGTTCATGCACGGCATCACCGGCGATCGCACACAAGCCGTACCGATCGCCGACGCCTACGCGTCGCAGGGCTTCGTGGTCGTGGCGATCGACGAGGTGCTGCACGGCCTCGCACCCTCCGCCACGAACCCGCTGTACGCCGGCGCCGTCAACCCGGCCTATGCGCTCTTCTATCCCGCCGGCACCCGCGAACGGACGTTCGACGTCGACTGCATCACCATGGACGCCAACAACCGTCCGGCCGGGGCGGCTCCCGACGGCAAGCCGGACCCCTCCGGCTACGACACGATCTTCATCGGCACCGCATACCCGATCGTGCAGCGCGACATCTTCCGCCAGACCGGCTCGGACCTGATCACGCTGGTCAAGTCGCTGGCAGACCTCAACCTCGACGGCGTGGCGGGCGGGGACATCGACCTGTCACGGGTCCACTATGTCGGCCAGTCGCTCGGCGGCATCGTCGGGCCGGCCTGCGTCTGCAGCGAGATGAAGAGCTACAACCTGGCCGTGACCGGCGCGCCGTACGCCGACGTCGGGCGCACCTCGCCCACGTTCAGCCCGCTGGTCAACACCATCCTCGCCGGCGCCAGCCCGCTGCTGCAGCCGGGCACTGCCTTCTACTCGCAGTACATGCGCGAGGCCCTGGCCCTGGTCGACGCGGGCGACCCGGCGAACTACCTCAAGAAGCTCGCCACCGACCGGCCGGTGCTGATCACCAAGGTCGTCGGCGACACGGTCGTCCCGAACGCCACGACCGACTTCATGACCAACATGATCGGCGCGACCAAGATCACCACCGCCGGCCTGCAGCCGGTCGCCGCGGGCGCACCGAAGTTCGTCACCTTCAACGCGGGCACCAACGTCAGCCACGGCTCGCTGCTCGACTGGAAGAACCTGGCCGTCACCCAGGAGATGCAGACGCACGCGGCCTCCTTCGTGGCGACCGGGGGCACCGCCATCCAGGTCGTGGACAGCTCGCTGCTGCAGAAGTAACGCACTGCCGCCATCGACTTCCCAGGGGCCGCGCAAGCGGCCCCTTTCTTTTCGGTACAATCCGCCGATGTTTGGTACCCGCGCCAGGACCCCCGCCGACACCGCGCCGGCAGCCGCCGAAGTCGGCTTCTTCGCGCGCCTGCGCGCGAAGGTCAACCGCGGCGCGTCCTGGCTCGGCGACCTGCTGCCCGGCCGGAAGATCGACGACGAGTTGCTCGAGGAGCTCGAGACGCGGCTCCTCGCGGCCGATGTCGGGGTGGAGGCCACCGGGGCGATCCTCGCCGACCTGCACCGCAGGGTCGCCCGCAAGGAACTCGCCGACGTCGACGCCCTGCTCGGCGCGCTGCGCAGCGCGCTGCTCGCCATCCTGCGGCCGGTCGAGCGGCCGCTCCTGGTGGACCGTGCGTGCCGGCCGTACGTGATCCTCGTCGTCGGCGTGAACGGTTCGGGCAAGACCACCACCATCGGCAAGCTGGCCCGGCGCCTGAAGCAGGACGGCCTCAAGGTCATGCTCGCCGCAGGCGATACCTTCCGCGCCGCGGCCGTCGAGCAGCTCACCGTCTGGGCCGAGCGCAACCAGGTGCCGGTGATCTCCCAGGCCGCGGGGGCGGACCCGGCGGCCGTGGTGTTCGACGCGCTCGAGGCCGCGAAGGCGCGCGGCACGGACGTGCTCATCGCCGACACGGCAGGGCGCCTGCACACGCAGTCGCACCTGATGGACGAGCTCCGGAAGGTCACCCGCGTCATCAAGCGGCTCGATGCGGAGGCGCCGCACGAGGTGCTGCTGGTGCTCGACGCGAGCCTGGGGCAGAACGCGCTCAGGCAGGCGGAGCAATTCGGCCAGGCCGTCGGGGTGACCGGGCTCGTGATCACCAAGCTCGACGGCACTGCGAAAGGCGGCGTGGTCATCGCGATCGCGCGCCGTTTCGGCCTGCCGATCCGCTTCGTCGGCATCGGCGAGCAGGCCGAGGACTTTGGCCCGTTCGACGCTGCCGCCTTCGTGGACGGCCTGCTGCGCCCCTCGGCAGGACCCGGGGCGTGATCTCCTTCCAGCGCGTCTACAAGCGCTATCCGAACGGCCGCGAGGCGCTCGCGGAGATCAGCTTCGACCTCGCCTCCGGCGAGATGGCCTTCCTCACGGGGCACTCCGGCGCCGGCAAGAGCACGGTGCTCAAGCTCATCGCACTGCTCGAGCGGCCGACGCGCGGCCAGGTGACCGTCAACGGCCAGAACACCGCCACGGTGAAGAGCGGCGGCATCCCCGCCTTCCGCCGCCAGGTCGGCGTCGTGTTCCAGGACCACAAGCTGCTCGCCGACCGGCCCGTCCACGACAACGTGGCACTGCCGCTCGTCATTGCCGGTGCGCCGCGCCGCGAGCTGGACAGGCGCGTGCGCGCCGCGCTCGACCAGGTGGGGCTCCTCGGCAAGGAGACCAGCTTCCCGATGGAGCTGTCCGCCGGCGAGCAGCAGCGCGTCGGCATCGCGCGGGCGGTGATCACCAAGCCGCCGGTGCTGATCGCCGACGAGCCGACCGGCAACCTCGACCCGGACCTGGCGCTCGAGGTGATGAACGTGTTCAAGCGGCTGAACGACGTCGGCGTGACGGTCATGGTCGCCACCCACGACGTGCACCTGATCGACCGCTTCCGCGTGCGCCGCATCCACATCGAGCACGGCCAGCTGGCCGGGTTGCCTCCCGATGTCGCTGCCTGAATCCGTCACCAGGGCACCGCCGGCCGGGAGCCGCCGCCCGGCCAGCGTCGTGCTGTCGAGTTGGCTCGAGCGCCACGCGCAGACCTTCGTGGCCTCCCTCGGCAAGCTCGCGCGCCAGCCGTTCGCGACCCTGCTCACGCTCGGCGTCATCGGCCTCGGTCTCGCGCTGCCCGCCTGCCTGCACCTCGTGGTGCTGAACGCCACCACGGTGACCGCAGGGGTCGGTGACACCGTGCAGCTGTCCGCCTACCTCAGGCTGCCGATGAGCGCCGAGCAGGCGCGCAAGGTCCGCCAGGTCATCGACGCGCGCGATGACGTGCAGAGCGCAAGGCTGGTGACGCCGGAGGAAGGGCTCAGGGAATTCGAGTCCATGTCGGGCTTCGGCGATGCGCTCAAGGCGCTCGAGGGCAACCCCCTGCCCTACGCCGTCATGATCCGGCCGGCGCCGCTGGTCGATACTCCAGAGGCCGTCGACGCGCTGGCCGAGGAGCTGCGCGGCCTGCCCGGGGTGGAGCTCGTGCAGGTGGACACCGAGTGGGTGCGGCGCCTCGAAGCCATCCTCGAGGCGCTCCGCCAGGTCGTGCTGCTGGCCGCGATACTGCTCGGCGCCGGCGTCGTCGTGATCGTCGGGAACACCATCCGTCTCGACATCAACAGCCGGCGCGAGGAAATCGAGGTCATCAAGCTGGTGGGCGGCAGCAACGCCTTCGTGCGCCGGCCGTTCCTCTACAGCGGAGTCTGGTACGGGCTGGGCGGCGGCCTGGTGGCCTGGCTGATCGTCACCTCCGCGGTCGGCCTCCTCGCGGGGCCCATTGAGCGGGTGGCGGCCTTGTACGCCTCCGCCTTCCGCCTGCAGGGTCTCGATTACGCCGCCAGCCTCGTGCTCGTCGTGGGCGGCGGGGTGCTCGGCTGGGTCGGCTCTTGGGTCACCGCCAGCTATCACCTCCGCCGTATCGAGCCTCGCGCCTAATCGATTGTTTTTACGTAGTTTTGTGACGGAACTCCCGGGTTGGTTAGCACTCTAATTTCGCGAGTGCTAAGGTAGCGCTAAGATATACGGCAGCCACGGAACGGGAGGCAACGACCCCAGATGACCAGCACCGCGCTCGCGCTGAAGCAGTCCTCGCACCTGATCGCAGCACCGATCGGCAGCCTCGATGCGTACATCGAGCGCGTGTCGAGCCTGCCCGTCCTGAGCCGCGAGGAGGAATTCGAGCTCGCCGAGCGATTCCGCCAGGACAACGACCTCGACGCCGCCCGCGCACTGGTGCTGTCGCACCTGCGCTTCGTGGTGCACGTGGCCCGCGGCTACATGGGTTACGGCCTGCCGGTCGGCGACCTCATCCAGGAAGGCAACGTCGGGCTGATGAAGGCGGTCAAGCGCTTCGACCCGGCCATGGGCGTGCGGCTGGTCAGCTTCGCGGTGCACTGGATCCGCGCCGAGATCCACGAGTACGTGCTGCGCAACTGGCGCCTGGTGCGCGTCGCCACGACCAAGGCCCAGCGCAAGCTGTTCTTCAACCTGCGCCGCATGAAGAAGAACCTGGCCTGGCTCTCCGAGGACGAGACCCGCGCCGTCGCACGCGACCTCGGGGTCGAGCCTCGCGAGGTCCGCGAGATGGAGCAGCGCCTGTCGGCACGCGACCTCTCGTTCGACCCCTCGCCGGCGGAAGACGACGGCGAGGGCGCGTACTCGCCGGCTGCCTACCTGCCCGCCGAAGGCGCCGACCCCGCCACGATGGTCGAGCAGGCGGAGTGGGACCAGGTGTCCGCCGGCTCGCTGGCCGCGGCGCTCGAGCAGCTGGATCCCCGCAGCCGGCGGATCATCCAGACCCGCTGGCTGGCCGAGGACAAGCTCACGCTGCACGACCTTGCGGCCGAGTTCGGCATCTCCGCCGAGCGCGTGCGCCAGATCGAGGCCCAGGCCCTCGGCAAGCTGCGTGGCTTGATGAGCTGAGCCGTGCGCGCCGCCTCCCGTGCGGCGCCTGCCGCTCTCGCCCTCGTCCTCCTGCTCGCAGCCCCGCCGCACTCGGCGGCGGACGAGGCCACGGCGCTGCCCGCGCCGGTGAGCGTGCTCTCACGCACAGCGATCGTGGTTGCCGACCTGGAAGAGTCGAAGCGCTTCTACACCTACGCGCTCGGCTACGAGGTCAGCTTCGACGGCGACATCTCGCGGCCCGAGGTGCTGATGCAGCTCGGCCTCGGGCCAGCGCAGCGCGCCTGGTTCACGGTGCTCAAGTCGTCGCAGGTCATCGAAGGCATCCGCCGCGACGGCGCGATGTTCGGCCTGCTCTCGATCACGAATCCCGCCCCGCCCGTCATGCGCCGCCCCGATGGCGCGCCGCTCGCCGTGGGCGAGGCCATGATGGCCGTGCGCACGACCGACATCGCCACGGTGCATGCGCGGCTCAGGGAGCTCGGGGCGGCGATCCTGCTCGAGCCGATGCGCTCGGCAGACGGCAAGCAGACCGAGCTCGTCGTCCACGACCCGGACGGCATCCGCATCCACGTCGTGCAGCGCGCCGACTGACAGCCACGGCCGCCGACATCCGCCTCCCGGGCACCCTCACGCGGGCATCCCGCCCGAGACCCGTGCCGCAGGGAGCCAGGGACTGCGGCGGCTCGCGACACCGGCGGCCTCGATGAAGGTATTGGCGTGCAGCTGCGCGTTGCGCGCGGGCGTGGCGGACAGCGCGCCCGCGGCCAGCTTGTCGAGGTACCCGCGCGCGTGCACGCGCTGCAGGTGGTGGTACTTGCCCATGGGAAAGGGGTGCGTCACCGGCAGCTCGACGTAGTAGCCGGGGTGGTAGCTAACGCGCATGGCGTGGTTTAAGGTGCCGGACGCGTAGGAGGAGGGGAAGGCATGCAGCCTGGCGCGCTCACCGGCGGTATGGTCGTCAGCCGCGCGCTCGCGCGCTACGGCTCGCGCACGGTGTTCGCCCTCGCTGGCGCCTCGCACACCCACCTGCTCGACGCGCTCGATCGCGACGGCTTCCGCATCGTCGGCGGCCGCCACGAGACCGGCACCATCGGCGCCGCGGACGGCTATGCGCGCGTCACGGGCCGCCTCGGCATCGCGCTCGTCATCGCCGACCAGGGCATGCCGAACACCGTCATGGGCATCGCGACGGCCTGGCACGCCGCCTCGCCCGTGCTGGTGCTCGTGGCGCGGCTGCCGAATTCCTGGACCGAGGCGGACGCCGAGTCGGACAACCTCAGGCTCGACCTCGTGCTGCCCGTGGTCAAGTGGGCGCGCACGGTACCCTCGGCGGAGAGACTCGCCGAGTACGTGGACGTGGCCTGCCGCCACGCGCTGTCCGGACGACCCGGCCCGGTCGTGCTGCAGCTGCCGCAGGAATTCCTGGCTGCCACGGTCCAGGACGCGGGCGCCGCGCTGCTCCCGCCGCCGGTGTTCTCGCGACCCGAGCCCGACCCCCTGCAGGTCGAGGAGGCGGCCACGCTCATCGCTGCGGCACAGCGACCTCTCATCATCTGCGGCGCCGGCGCGACGCGCGGGCAGGCCGGGCCCGGCCTCGCGCGCCTGCACGGCGAGTTCAAGCTGCCGGTCACGGGCAACGGCCTCGGCCGCGGCCTGGTCCCCGAGGACTGGGAGCGGAGCTTCAACTGGCCGATGGCGCAGGTCGCGGCACGCCATGCCGACGTGGTTCTCGTCGTCGGCGCCCGCCTGAAGCAGCGCCTCGGCTACGGCCTGCCACCGCGCTTTTCCGCCGCGGCCAGGTTCATCCAGGTGGACATCGAGCCTGAGGAGCTGGGGCGCAACCGCCGCATCGACGTGCCCGTCGCCGCCGATGCGGGACGCTTCTGCGACCGCCTGGCCGCGGCCCTGGCTGCGAGGCGCCATGCCGGGCCGCCGAAGCCCCTTTGGCTGCGCGAGGCGCTGCACGAGCGCATCAAGTACCTGCTGGCGATCGCCTCGGCCGACAGCGACCCGATCCATCCGTTGCGCCTCGGACGCGCCGTGATGGAGCGCCTGCTTCCCGACGACATCGTGGTGGGCGATGGTGCCGACGTGCAGAACTGGATGTACGGCGCGCTGCGCATCCGCCGTGCGCCGGGCTTCCTCGATCACTATCCCCTCGGCGGCATGGGCATCGGTACGCCGCTCGCCGTGGGCGCGGCCGCAGCAGCCCGGGAGCTCGCGACTGCCGGGGAGCGCCCGCGCCGCGTCGTGCTGGTGACCGGCGACGGCTCGATCGGCTTCTACCCCGCCGAGCTGCACGCGGCCGCCATGGCCGCGCTGCCGCTCGTGACCGTCGTCTGCAACGACGGCGCCTGGGGTACGGAAATGCACGGCCAGCGCAGGGCGATCGGCCGGGCAGTCAACACGGAGCTCGGCGCCCTGCCCTACGAGCATCTCGGCGCGGCCTTCGGCGGGCGCGGTCTGCGCGTCGAGCGCCTGGCCGAGCTGGGACCGGCGCTCGATGAGGCCTTCGCGGGCGAGGCGCCCTGCCTCGTCAACGTGCTGGTGGATCGCGAAGCCGGCGCGGCCATCAAGACCGACCCGCGCGCCGCGCTGATCATGTTCGACGACCTGGCCACGGGGCTCAGGACGCAGCAGGCCTTCGGGGGCGAACCCTCATGAGCGACCGCCCCGCGACGCCGGAATTCCGGCCGGTCTACGCCTGGTACGTCGTGAGCCTGCTGACGCTGGCCTACATCTGCTCCTTCATCGACCGGCAGATCATCAGCCTGATGGTCGGGCCCATCAAGCAGGACCTCGGCCTGACCGACACGGAGATGAGCTACCTGCTCGGCCTGTCCTTCGCCCTGTTCTACACCGTGTTCGGCTTCCTGATCGCCATCGCAGCCGACCGCCTCAACCGGCGCAACATCATCGTCGCCGGCATCGCCATCTGGACGCTCATGACCGCGGCCTGCGGCCTCGCCCGCGGCTACGGGCAGCTGTTCCTCGCACGCATGGGCGTCGGCTTCGGCGAGGGCGCACTGTCGCCGGCGGCGCTGTCCGTGATCAGCGACTACTTTCCGCGCGAGAAGCTGGCGCGGGCGATCAGCGTCTATTCCACCGGCGTGGCCGTCGGCAGCGGCATCGCGCTGCTGGTCGGCGGCACGGTGATCGAGCTGATCAGCACCGCAGAGACAGTCGTCCTGCCACTCGTCGGCGAGCTGCGCCCGTGGCAGGCGGCCTTCGTGATCGTCGCCCTGCCGGGCATGCCGATCGCGCTGCTGATGTTCACCATCCGCGAGCCGGCGCGCCGCGGCCTGCTGCAGCAGCCCGGCGCGCGCTGGTCGCTGCGGCCCACCTTCCGCCACCTGCGGGAGCACTGGCGTACCTACGCCGGCATCTACTTCGGCATGTCGGTGCTCACGATCATGGCCTACGGGATCATCGGCTGGATCCCCGAGCACTTCCGCCGCAGCTACGACTGGAGCATCGGCCAGGTGAGCCTCTGGTACGGCCTGATACTGATCGTCTTCGGGCCGGTCGGCGCGTTCTACGGCGGCTGGCTGGCCGACCGGTTCTTCCGGCGCTACGACGACGGCTACCTGCGCGCCGGCCTGGTGGGACTGGGCTTCCTCGTCCCGGGCTACGCCCTGTTCGCGCTGATGCCGAGCCCGTGGCTGTCCCTGCTGCTGCTCGTGCCCGCCACGATTGGCGGGGCCATGCCCACCACGGTGGCCACGGCCTCGCTGATGCAGGTGGCGCCGAACGACATGCGGGCGATGGTCTCGGCGCTCTTCTACTTCGTCATCAGCATGATCGGCCTCGGGCTGGGGCCGACCTCCGTCGCGATGCTCACCGACTATTACTTCCGCGATGAATCCATGCTGCGCTACTCGATCACCATCGTCGCCTTCGTCGCCGGGCTCGGGGCGGTCGCCCTGCTCGCCTGGGTCCGTCCGCATTTCGGCCGCAGCGTGGCTGCGGCGCGCGCCTGGAACGGCGCCCTGCCGCGGGACTGAGGCTGCGACCGGCCGGGGCCGGGGGAAGGTACCGGGATGCAGCTACGGCCCGTCCGGGTTACCCTTGGCGTCCTGTCCGCCGGATAGCGGCGCCTGCCCGCGACCGGCGAGCCCGACAACGACAATCCGATGCTCAAGGAGCCGCTCATGATCCGCTCGATGCAATTCACCCGGCTGGTGGCAGCCGCGCTCGTCACGTTCGCGCTGGCGGCCTGCGCCAACCAGAAGGATCCCGCCCAGCAGGCCCTGGCCGACCTCGACGCCGCGCTCGGCAAGGTCGCGGAGATGGGCGAGAAGTACATGCCCGAGGAATACGCCGACGTGCAGTCGCAACTCGCCGGGCTCAGGTCGAGCTTCGACGGCGGCGACTATGGGGCGGTGGTCGCCGGGGCACCGCAGGCCGCGGCCGCAATCCGCAAGCTGCAGGCTGACTCGATCATCGCCAAGGCCGATTACGCCAAGAAGATGAATGCCGAGTGGGTCGAGATGGCCCAGACGATGCCGGGAGCGATCGCCGCGGTCGACAACCAGATCTCGCGGATGTCCTCCGGGCGGCTGCCCAAGGGCCTGGACCGGGACACGTTCAAGCAGACCGTCGCGACATTCGACGAGTCGAAGAAGGCCTGGACCACCGCGGCCGAGGCAGGCAATGCCGGCAGGTACGAGGAAGCGGTGATGCAGGCCCGGCAGGTGAAGCAGGTTCTCGACGCGACCCTGCAGGCGCTCGGGATGAAGGCCGGCTGATCCGGCCGGCGCGGCACGTCAGGGAGACCACAAGAGCATGAGCAGGGCATGGGCATGGGCATGGGCGGCGCTGGCGCTCGCCGTGGTACTCGGCAGCGGCTGTTCGCAGCAGGAGCCGGCGCAGAAGGCAGTCGACGCCGCGGAGCAGGCGCTGGCCAGCGTCAGCGACGACGCGCTGAAGTACATCCCGCAGCAGTACGCCGAGCTGAAGACGGAGCTCGATGCGGCGCGCAAGGCGCTCGACGAGCAGAAGTACGCGGAGGCGATCAAGGCGGCCGAGGGACTGCCTGCCCGGGCGCAGGCACTCGGCGCGGCCGCGGTGGCGGCCCGCGAGACGCTGGCGGCACAGCTCAAGGTCGACTGGGAACGGCTCAAGGGATCGATGCCGGCCAGGCTCGCCGCGCTCGAGGATCGCGTCACCGAGCTCGCCAAGGCCAAGCGTCTGCCCGAGGGCGTCGACCGTGGCGCAGTCGACCGTGCCAGGTCCGGCTTCGAGGTGGCCAGGCAGGCCTGGGCTGACGCTACGAACGCCTTCGACCAGGGCAATCTCGAGGGCGCCGTCGCCCGCGGACAGGAGTCCGAACGCCTCATCACCGAGCTGATGGCGACGATCAGCCCGGCGCCGCCGGCGGCGGACAAACCGGTGACCTGAACCATGGCGACCGCGCCCGCTGCACCCGGCAGCCGCCAGGCTGCGACTCGTTCCCTCGACCCGCTCGACCTGTATGACGTCCGTTCGCTGCTCTCCGAGGAGGAGCGGATGGTGCAGGAGTCAGTGGCGCGGCTGGTGGACGAACGGGTGCTGCCGGTCGTCCGCGAGCACTTCGAGAACCACACGTTTCCGCGGGAGCTCGTCGGCGAGCTGGCGGCGCTCGGCCTGCTCGGCTCCTCGCTCCAGGGCTACGGCTGCGCGGGGCTCAATGCCGTCTCCTACGGGCTCATCTGCCAGGAGCTCGAGCGCGGCGACTCGGGCATCCGCAGCTTCGTCTCGGTGCAGTCCTCGCTGTGCATGTACCCGATCCACGCCTACGGCAGCGAGGCACAGAGGCAGCGCTACCTGCCGCGCATGGCCACCGGCGAGCTGATCGGCTGCTTCGGCCTGACCGAGCCGCACGGCGGCTCGGACCCGGCCAACATGAAGACCCACGCGAGTCAGCGCGGGACCGACTGGGTGCTCAATGGCGCCAAGATGTGGATCACCAACGCGCCGATCGCTGACCTGGCAGTCATCTGGGCGAAGGCCGAGGACGGCATCCGCGGCTTCCTCGTCGAGCGCGGCACGAAGGGCTTCGAGACCCCGGAGATCGAGCGCAAGTTCAGCCTGCGGGCCTCCTCCACCGGGGCGATCTTCCTCGAGGACGTGGTCGTGCCCGCTGAGAATGTGCTACCCGGCGTGGTAGGCCTGAAGGGGCCGCTGTCCTGCCTGACGCAGGCGCGCTATGGCATCACCTGGGGGGTGATCGGCGCCGCCCAGGCCTGCCTTCGGCAGGTGCTCGACTACACCGGGGACCGCGTGCTGTTCGGCCGGCCGCTCGCGGCCAACCAGGCCATCCAGATCCGCTTGGCCGAGATGGCCCGCAGGATCACCAGCGCCCAGCTGCTCTCGCTGCAGCTCGGCCGGCTCAAGGATGCGGGCCGCATGGTTCCCACGCAGGTGTCGCTGGCCAAGTGGAACAACTGCCGCATGGCGCTGGACGTCGCCCGTGACGCCCGCGACATCCTCGGCGGCTCGGGCATCTCCGCCGAGTACGTCCCCATCCGCCATGCCCTCAACCTCGAGAGCGTCATCACCTACGAGGGCACCGAGACCATCCACCAGCTCACCGTCGGGCGGGAACTCACCGGCATCAACGCCTTCTGAAGGCGCCCGGCGCATCCGGCCCGCCGCCTCGCGCGAGCGGCGGGGTGTGGCTCATAATCCGCGGCTCGCTCTTGTCGCCGGTAGCCCGTCCCATGTCCTCCCGAATGCCTGACCAGACGCCCGCCTGCGCGCCGGTCCTGCCCGCCCTGCTCGCTGCGGCAGCTGCCGCCCTCGGCCTGGCCGGCTGCGGGGGCAGCGGCGAGGCGGGCCCGGAAAGGCCGGCGCTCACCGTGGAAACGGTCGCCCCGGTCGTTCGGGACATTCCGCGCCGCGTGCCGGCCTCCGGCGCCATCGCCGCCTGGCAGGAAGTCCTGATCGGCGTCGAGCTGAGCGGCCTCCGCATCGTTTCGATCGAGGCCGATGTAGGCCAGAGCGTGCGACGCGGCCAGGTGCTGGCACGACTCGAGCGCGGCACGCTCGAGTCGGCGCTGGCACAGGCCGAAGCGGGTCTTGCCGAGGCGATCGCCGCGGCCGCGGAGGCCCGTGCCAACGCCGACCGGGCGCGCGCCCTTGCTGGCCGGAGCGCGCTGAGCGCGCGCGAGACCGACCAGCTGGTCACGGCGTCGGCGACCGCCGACGCGCGGGTCGAGAGTTCCAGGGCGCAGGTTGACAACGCCAGGCGGCAGCTCTCATACGCGACCGTCGTCGCGCCCGATGACGGCATCATCTCGGCCCGTTCGGCCACGCCGGGCCAGGTCGCCGGCGCGGGCACCGAGCTGTTCCGGATGATCCGGCAGGGACGCGTCGAGTGGCGCGCCGAGGTGCCGGAACGCGACTACCCCGCGGTGCGCGCCGGCATGGCCGCGCAGGTCAGGGCGATGGGCGCCGAGTCCGTGCCCGGCACGGTCCGGACCGTATCTCCGGGACTCGACCCGGCCACGCGCCGCGGCATCGCCTACGTCGACGTGCCGATGACTGCCGGGATCCGCCCCGGCATGTACGTCAGCGGGACGCTGGACCTCGGCAGCACACGGGGCCAGACGATACCGCTCTCCGCCATCACGACCCGCGACGGCTCGCACTACGTGTTCACCCTTGGCGACGACCTGCGCGTGCGCGAGGTGAAGGTCGAGCTCGGCGTCACCAGCGAAGACTGGGTCGAGGTCGTGGGTGGATTGCCGGCCGGCCAGAAGGTCGTGAAGAGCGGCGGCGCCTTCCTTCGCGACGGCGACCTGGTCGCGCTGGCGGGCGCCGGCGCATGAACGTTTCCGCGGCGTCGATCCGCCGCCCGCTGCCCGCCATCCTCGGCTTCCTGCTGGCCACCCTCGGCGGGCTCTGGGCCTTCGGGGAGCTCGGCGTGGCCGATTTCCCCGACATCGACGTGCCCATCGTGCGCGTGCAGGTCGGCTACGCCGGCGCGACGCCTGCGCAGCTCGAGACCGAGGTCACGCGCAAGGTCGAGGACACGGTAGCCAGCCTGCAGGGGATCGACAAGATAATCTCGACCGTCACCGAGGGCTCCTCGGTCACCGTCATCGAGTTCGAGCTCGAGCGCGACGTGGACGTCGCCCTCTCCGAGGTCCGCGACGCCGTCAACCGCATCCGTACGGACCTTCCGCAGGACATCACCGAGCCGAACGTCACGCGGGTGAACATCGCCGGCGGCAACCTGATCACCTACGCCGTGTTCTCGCCGACGCAGGACGCCGCGGACCTGAGCTGGTTCGTGGACGACACCGTCACGAAAGCGCTGCTCGCGGTCCCGGGCGTCGGGGCCGTGAGTCGAATCGGCGGCGTCAATCGCGAGGTGCGCGTCGACCTCGACCCGACCGCACTGGCCGGCTGGGAGCTGTCGGCCGGGGAGGTGTCCCGGCAGCTGCGGCGCGTGCAGGCCGAGCTGCCCGGCGGCCGGGCGAACTGGGCCGGCGGCGAGCAGTCCGTGCGCCTGCTGGGCACGGTCGAGGACGCCGCAGCCCTGCGCGAGTTTCCGATCGCGCTGGCCGACGGCCGGCAGGTCCGGCTCGACCAGCTGGCGCGCGTCGTCGACGGCACCGCCGAGCCGCGCCAGCTGGCGCTGCTCGACGCCGAGCCGGTGGTCGCGTTTGCGGTGCAGCGGGCGCGCGGCGCCACCGAGGTGGAGGTGGCCAGGCACGCCCGCGCGGCGCTGGAGCGGCTGAAGGCCGAGCACCCGACCATCGAGATCCGTCAGGTCGCCTCGATCGTGGACCGGGTGAAAGTCAACTTCGAGGCCTCCATGCAGATGCTGGTCGAGGGTGCGGCCCTCGCCATCGTCGTCGTCTGGTTCTTCCTGCGCGACTGGCGCGCGACCTGGATCACGGCCGCGGCACTGCCGCTCTCGGTGATCCCGACGTTCCTCGTGCTGCACTGGCTCGGCTTCACGCTCAACACCGTGACCCTGCTCGCCCTCTCGCTCGTGGTCGGCATCCTCGTGGACGACGCCATCGTCGAGATCGAGAACATCGTGCGTCACCAGCGCGAAGGCAAGAACCCGCGCCAGGCAGCGACGGAAGCCGCCGACGAGATCGGCATCGCCGTGATCGCCACGACGCTGACCATCGTCGCGGTCTTCCTGCCGGTCGCGATGATGCCGGGCATCCCGGGCCGCTTCTTCCGGCATTTCGGCTACACGGCCGTGGCCGCGGTCCTGCTCTCGCTCGCGGTGGCCCGCATGCTGACACCGATGATGGCCGCCTACCTCCTGAAGCCCAGCCAGCGTGCGGCCGTCCGGCCACGCTGGCTCGACCCCTACATCCGCGCGGCTGACTGGACGCTGTCGCACCGCCGCACGACGCTGCTCGGCGCGCTCGGCGTGTTCATCGCCTCGCTCGCCCTCGTTGCACTGCTGCCCACCGGCTTCATGCCCAAGGACGACCGCGACCAGAGCGTCATCCGTCTCGAGCTGGCTCCGGGCGCATCGATCCAGAGCACGCGCGCGGTGGCCGAGCGCGCCACCGGGCTGCTGCGCAAGGAGCCCGACGTGGTGAGCGTTTTCGCGGCCATCGGCGCGCCGTTCATCAGCAACGCGCCCGGTGGCACCAGCGCGGGCGGCGATGTGCGCAGCGCCACGCTCACCGTCACGCGCCTGCCGCACGACGAGAGGATCCGTAGCCAGCAGGAGTTCGAGGACGCGGCCAGGGCCTCACTCGCGGCCATTCCGGGCATCCGCACGTCCTTCGGCACCGGCGACGCGGGCGAGAAGCTGACGCTCGTGCTCGCCGGCAACGACGCACCGCTGCTGCAGGAGACCGCGGAGCAGGTCGAGCGCGACCTGCGCGCCGTGCCACGGCTCGGCGACGTCCGCTCGAGTGCGGCCCTCCTCCGGCCCGAGGTGCTGATCCGCCCGGACTTCGCCCGCGCCGCCGAGCTCGGCGTCACCACCGAGGCGCTCGCCGACGCGGTGCGCATCGCCACTACCGGCGACGTGGGATTCAGGTTGCCGAAGCTGAACCTGCCGACGCGGCAGGTGCCGATCCGCGTGCAGCTCGACGAGGTTGCCCGCCGCGATCCCTCGACGCTGTCGCTGCTGCAGGTGCCGGCGCGCAATGGCACGGTGCCGCTCTCCAGCGTCGCGGATTTCGCGCTCGACAGCGGCCCGGCCCAGATCGACCGCTTCGAGCGCATGCGCAACGTGAACATCGACGTCTCGCTCGAGGGCCAGCCGCTCGGCGAGGTGGAGAAGCTCGTCGACGCCGCGCCCTCGCTGCAGTCGCTGCCCGAAGGGATCGTGCGACGCGCAAGCGGCGACGCCGAGCGGCAGCAGGAGCTGTTCGGCAACTTCGGCCTCGCCATGCTGACCGGCGTATTCTGCATCTATGCGATCCTCGCGGTCCTGTTCAACCAGGCGGTGCAGCCGGTCTCGCTGCTCGTGGCGTTGCCGCTGTCCATCGGCGGCGCCTTCGGCGCCCTGCTGCTCACGGGCCACGCGCTCAGCATGCCGGCGCTCATCGGCATGCTCATGCTGATGGGCATTGCCGTGAAGAACTCGATCCTGCTGGTGGACTACGCGATCCTCGCCGAGGAGCGCGGCATGCCGCGCCGGGAAGCGATCCTCGACGCCTGCAACAAGCGCGCCCGGCCGATCATCATGACCTCGATCGCGATGGGCGCAGGCATGCTGCCAGTGGCCGCCGGTCTCACGGGCAATGCGAACTTCCGCGCGCCGATGGGTGTCGCGGTCATGGGCGGGCTGGTCACGTCCACGGTGCTGAGCCTGCTCGTCGTCCCGGCCACCTACGCCTCCGTGGCCGGGCTGCTCGATCGCTGGCACGGCAGGGGGGCGGACGAATCGGGGCGGGGCCAGAGCCAGGGACAGGGAGCGCAGGCATGATCGATCTCGCAGGCAGGACCGTACTCGTGACCGGAGCCAACGGCGCGCTGGGCCGTGCCGTGGCCGCGAAGGCCTCGTTGCTGGGCGCGTCGCTGATCCTGGTGGGCCGCCGCTTCGGGCCCGATGTCGCAGCCGCCCTACCCACCGCACGGCGCCTCGAGCTGGACCTGTCGGACCCTGCAGCGCTCGAGGGCGCCCTCGCTGGCGAGGGACGCATCGACGCGCTGTTCAACGTCGCCGGCGGCTTCGCCATGGGCGAGAGCAGCTACGACCCGCGCGGCAGCGAGTGGGACGCCATGTTCCGCCTCAACGTCGACACGCTGCGCAACAGCCTGCGCGCGGTCATCCCGGTCATGCTCGCGCAGGGCCGCGGCGCCGTGGTCAACGTCGGCGCACTGAGCGCGCTCAGGGGGCAGGCCGCCATGGGCGCCTACATCGCCGCGAAGAGCGCCGTGCTGCGCCTGACCGAGACGCTCTCTGCCGAAGTGAAGGAGCGCGGCATCAACGTCAATGCCGTGTTGCCGGGCACCCTCGACACTCCGGCCAACCGCCAGGCGATGCCGGGCGCCGACCCGTCGCGCTGGGTCGCCCCGGAGGAGCTGGCCAACGTGATCTGCTTCCTCGGCTCGGACGCGGCACGCGCGATCCACGGCGCGCTGATCCCGGTCGCAGGGCTGTCGGGCTAGCCGCCTGCCTGCGGCGACAGCCGATGCCGCGATCCCGGTCTTCCCGCCGGCATCCGCCGTGAACGCCGCGCCGCTCGCGAGTCGTGACGTGCTGGGCATCGCCCTGCCGATGATCCTCGCCAACGTCACCGTGCCGCTCGTCGGCATTGCCGATTCGGCCGCCGTCGGCCACCTCGACGACCCGACGAGCCTCGCGGGCGTCGCTGTCGGAGCCACCGTCTTCAGCGTGCTCTTCACGGCGCTCAACTTCCTGCGCATGGGCACCACCGGGCTTGCCGCGCAGGCCCACGGTGCCGGTGACGACGACGCGATCCGCGGCACGCTGCGGCAGGGACTGGTGGTGGCGCTCATGCTGTCAGCCGCGGTCGTGCTGGCCTCGCGGCCGCTGGAGTCGCTGGCACTGGCGCTGATCTCGCCGGAACCCACGGCAGCCCTGGAGGCCACGCGCTACATCCGGATCCGCATCTGGGGCGCGCCCGCGACCCTCGCGCTGATGGTGCTCACGGGCTGGTTCATCGGCCGCGGCGATGCCCGCTCGCCACTGGTCATCGTGCTCACCGTCAACCTGGTCAACATCGCACTCGACTTCGCGCTGGTCTGGGGCGCCGGCATGCGGGCTGCCGGTGTCGCGGCTGCCACGGTGGCCGCCGAGTACCTGGGCATCGCGCTCGGGTTCGCGCTCGCCGCACGGCAGCTCCGCGGTGGCCTGTGGCGCCGGGCGGAGCTCGTGCGCTCGTACCGGGACTATCTTGCACTCAACCTGCCGCTGCTCGTGCGCACGACTGCCCTGATGCTGTCCTTCGCCTTCCTCACGGCGATGGGCTCGAGGCAGGGCAGCGTGATCCTCGCTACCAACGCACTGCTGCTCAACTTCCTGTACCTCTCCTCCTACGCCCTCGACGGCTTCGCGAACGCGGCGGAGTCGCTCGTCGGTCGCGCCGTCGGCGCGGGCGACGCGCCGCGGCTGCGCCAGGCAATAGGCCTGTCGGCCCGCTGGTCGTTCGGCGTCGCCGCCGCGTTCGCCATGCTCTTCGCCGTCGCCGGCCCGCAGGTGATCGACCTGCTCACCTCGCTGGAGCCACTGCGCGGGTTGGCGAGGACCTACCTGCCGTGGCTCATCCTCGCGCCGCTCGTCGGCTGCTGGGCCTACCTGTTCGACGGCGTGTTCGTCGGCGCCACGCTGACACGCCAGATGCGCGACACCATGCTGTTCGCCGCCTGCGTCGTATACCTGCCTGCATGGTGGCTGCTGCAGCCCCTCGGCAACCACGGGCTGTGGCTGTCGTTCACGCTGTTCAACGGCGCGCGCGGCGCTGCCCAGTGGTGGGTCCTGCGCCGGCTCGTGCGACGCGGACGGCTGCTGCCCGAAGTCGCCTCATCGGCGCGCTTCCGCTAAGCTTCCGGGCGGCAACCACGGAGCCGCCATGAGCCAGAGCATCCTGCAGCGCGACCACCGCAACACCCGCGGCACCATCCGCTACACGAGCAACAAGCCCGAGCGCCTCGGCCAGGAGCGCGGCCGCGAGTACTTCGTCATCAGCGTGCATTCGGACGGCGCCAGGACCGTCAGCGCGCACTGCGAGATCGACGACCGTCCCTCGGTGATGCGCGACATCACCTACTCGCTCGACCGCGACTGGATGCCGACCGACTGCTTCGTGCGGATCGGCGTGGCCGACCGGTTCATGGGCTCGGGCTGGTTCCGGTTCCACCCGCAGTACGCCGAGTGCGAGACCTGGACGGCCCTCGAGGGCCGGGTGACCCAGCGCATGGACCTGGCCCGCCCGCTCAGGACCTTCCAGAACCACGCCATCGCCTGCGACGCCTGGCACCTGAGGCTCTTCGACCGCAGGCCGGGCGAAGCGCAGGCGCTCGACCAGATCCTGCTGTCCTCGCCCGACCACCGCGGCGCCACGGGGCCGATGCTGTTCTCGATCGGCCTGCACGTGAAGTACGTCGGCGAGGAGGCCGTGACGGTCGGCGCCGGCACCTTCGACGCGCTGCACTACCAGTTCGTCTCCGCACCGGGGCTGCCGACCGAACATCCGCCCTATGACATCTGGTGCACCGCCGACGGCGAGTACCTGTTCCTCAAGGGCGGCGTCGCGGGCTACATGCAGACTCACTACGAACTGGTGGACCTGGTCCGCGACTGAGGGCGGGGCATTCCTGCCCTCCCCCTGGCGCGCTGCGCGGGACCTGCGGGAAGGTCCGTCGCCCCGGGCGTACCGGAGGAGAACGGGAACGCCCCTCTGTGCGGGCCGTCACAGATCCGCAGTTCCGTGTGTGATTTCAGCCGGCGTTCAGTTGAATCGCCCGACACTGTCCCCGAGCGCAAGGCAATCTTGCCCCAGCGCAGCGAGGAGGATAACCATGTTCCGTTACGCCCGGCTCCTGGCGGCCACTGCCGCCACTGCAATGCTCGCCGCCCCGACGGCGCTGGCCGACCCGCCGGCGCATGCCCCCGCGCACGGCTGGCGCGCGAAGCATGATCCCCACTACGTCGGCTACACCGGCAACCAGTGGGAGCGCGACTACGGCGTCAGCGGCGGGGAATGCGACCGGCACGAGGTCGGCACCGTCGTCGGCGCGGTGATCGGCGGCGCGGTCGGTTCGACGGTCGGCACAGGCGACAGCAAGCTGATCGCCATCCTGGTCGGCTCGGCGATCGGCGCCGTCATCGGCCGCGAGATCGGCCGCGACATGGACTCGAGCGACCGCGCCTGCATCGGTCACGCGCTCGAGCTTGCGCGCGACGGCCAGCGAATCCGCTGGGACGGCTCCCGCTCGGGGCTGACGTTCGCGCTGACGCCGACTGGCGGCTTCGAGCGCGACGGCTACGAGTGCCGGCGCTTCGTGCTTGCGCGCGAACAGGACGGCCGCTCCCGCGACGAGGACGGCAGCGCCTGCCGGGTCGGCGAAGGCGAGTGGCGGTTGATGTAGGTCAAGGAGGGAGCAGTCCCCTTCTTCCCTACCTGACGCCGAGATAGTCGAGGATGCCGCGCGCGGCCTCGCGGCCCTCGAAAACCGCGGTGACGACCAGGTCCGAGCCACGGACCATGTCCCCGCCGGCGAAGACCTTTTCGTGCGTCGTCTGGAAGGGCCGGCGGCGGTCGGCCGAGACCCGCACCCGGCCGTTCGTGTGCAGCCTGATGCCCGCCTCGCCGAACCACGGCGGGGGGCTCGGCTGGAAGCCGAAGGCGATGATCACGGCGTCCGCCTCGATGAGCTGCTCGCTGCCGGGAATCGGCTCGGGCAGGGAGCGCCCTCGTGGCCCCGGCGCGCCGAGGCGCGTCGCGACGACCCGGACGCCCTCGACCCGCCCGTTGCCGACGATCTCGACCGGCTGGCGGTTGAAGAGGAATTCGCAGCCCTCCTCCCTGCTGTTCCTGTAGTCGCGCCGCGAGCCCGGCATGTTCTCCTCGTCGCGGCGGTAGGTGCAGGTGACGCTCTCCGCACCCTGCCTGAGCGCAGTGCGGATGCAGTCCATGCCCGTGTCGCCACCACCGAGCACGACCACGCGCTGGCCGCGCAGGTCCACCCACTTTGACGAGTCCGGGTCGAGCCCGAGCTCGCGATTGATGTTGGACACCAGGTAGGGCAGCGCGTCGTGGACGCCAGGCAGGTCCTCGCCCGGGAACCCGCCCTTCACGTACGTGTAGGTGCCCATGCCGAGGAACACGGCGTCGAACTCCTCGAGCAGCTGCGCGAACGGCAGGTCACGGCCGACCTCGACGCCGAGCCGGAACTCGACCCCCATGCCCTCCATCAGCGCGCGCCGCGTCTCGACGACTTCCTTCTCGAGCTTGAATGGCGGGATGCCGAAGGTCAGCAGGCCACCGATCCGCGGGTAGCGGTCGAACACCACGGGCGTCACGCCGTTGCGCACGAGGATGTCGGCGCAGCCGAGGCCGGCCGGCCCCGCGCCGACGATCGCCACGCGCCGGCCGGTCCTCCTCACCCCGGACAGGTCGGGCCGCCAGCCCTGCCTGAGCGCCTCGTCGGTGATGTACTTCTCGATGGCACCGATCGTCACGGCGCCAAGGCCGTCGTTCAGCGTGCAGGCACCTTCGCAAAGGCGGTCCTGGGGGCAGATGCGCCCGCAGACCTCCGGCAGCGAGTTGGTCTTGTGCGAGAGCTCCGCCGCCTCGAAGAGCTTGCCGTCGGCGATGAGTTGCAGCCAGTTCGGGATGTAGTTGTGCACCGGGCACTTCCACTCGCAGAACGGGTTGCCGCAGCCGAGGCAGCGGCCAGCCTGATCCGCGGCGCCCGTCTCGTCGAAGGATGCGTAGATCTCGCGGTAGCCCTCGAGCCGCTCCGGCACCGGCAGCTTCTCCGGGTCGCGACGGGGGATCTCGAGGAACTGCATCGTGCGGCTGCTCATGCTGCGCGCCTCAGGTTCTCGATCAGCGTGTCGACGTCGGCGGCCTTCGGCTTGACCAGCCAGAACTTCGGCGCGAAGCTCCGGAAGTCGTTCAGGATCTCGCGCGCCCAGGCGCTGTCGGTCGCGCGCTGGTGCGCCTGGATCAGGCTGCGCAGGTGCTGGTAGTGCATCTCCATGCCCTCCGACTGGATGCGGCGGATGTCCACCAGCTCGTGGTTGTAGCGGTCGACGAAGTCGCGGTCGACGTCGAGCACGTAGGCGAAGCCGCCGGTGAAGCCGGCACCGAAGTTGACGCCGGTGCGGCCGAGGACCACCACCACGCCACCGGTCATGTACTCGCAGCAGTGGTCGCCGGTTCCCTCGACCACGGCGGTCGCGCCCGAGTTGCGGACTGCAAAGCGCTCGCCGGCGACGCCGGCAGCGAACAGCTCGCCTCCGGTCGCGCCGTACAGGCAGGTATTGCCCATGATCGGCGTCTCGCGCGCCACGAAGGACACGCCCCGCGGCGGCGCCAGCACGATCCGCCCTGCCGCCATGCCCTTGCCGACGTAGTCGTTGGCGTCGCCCTCGAGCTCGAGCACCAGCCCGCCGGCATTCCACACGCCGAGGCTCTGCCCGGCGCTGCCCTTCAGCCGGACGGTGACCGGTGCGTCGGACATGCCGTAGTTGCCGTAGCGTCGCGCAATCTCGCCCGACAGGCGCGCGCCGATCGAGCGGTGCCAGTTCCGGACCTCGTACTCGAAGGAGCCGCCTGAGCGGGACTCGATTGCGGGCAGCATGTCGCGCACCATCCGCTCTGCCAGCTCGCCCTTGTCGAAGGGCGCATTGCGGTCGTCGAGGCAGTGCAGCGGCCGGTCGTCGGCCAGTCCCGCCGTCGAGAGGATCGGCGTCAGGTCGAGCCTGCGCTGCTTGTCGGTCTCGCCGGGCGCGATGGCCAGCAGCTCGGTGTGGCCGATCAGGTCGGCCATGCGGCGGACGCCGAGGGCCGCCATGATCTCCCGGGACTCCGTCGCCACGAAGCGGAAGTAGTTCACGACCATGTCCGGGAGCCCGACGAAGTACTTCGAGCGGAGCACCTTGTGCTGGGTCGCCACGCCGGTGGCGCAGTTGTTCAGGTGGCAGATGCGCAGGTACTTGCAGCCGAGCGCCACCATCGGCGCCGTGCCGAAGCCGAAGCTCTCGGCGCCGATGATCGCCGCCTTGATGACGTCGAGGCCGGTCTTGAGCCCGCCGTCGGCCTGCAGCCGGACGCGGTGGCGCATGTCGTTGATGCGCAGCGTCTGGTGGGTCTCGGCGAGGCCGAGCTCCCAGGGCGTACCCGCATACTTGATCGAGCTGATCGGCGATGCGCCGGTGCCGCCGTCGTGGCCCGAGATGGTGATCAGGTCGGCGTAGGCCTTGGCGACGCCTGCCGCGACGGTGCCCACGCCCGGCTCGGCGACCAGCTTGACCGAGACCAGCGCCTGGGGATTGACCTGCTTCAGGTCGAAGATGAGCTGCGCGAGGTCCTCGATCGAGTAGATGTCGTGGTGCGGTGGCGGCGAGATCAGGCCCACGCCCGCGCGGGCGTAGCGCAGCCGCGCGATCATGTCGTTGACCTTGTGGCCGGGCAGCTGGCCGCCCTCGCCGGGCTTCGCGCCCTGCGCGATCTTGATCTGCAGCACCTCGGCGCTGACCAGGTACTCCGCTGTCACGCCGAAGCGGCCCGAAGCCACCTGCTTGATCTTCGAGTTGCGCTCGGTGCCGTAACGGGACGGATCCTCGCCGCCCTCGCCGGAGTTCGAGCGCGCACCGAGGCGGTTCATGGCGATCGCCAGGGCCTCGTGCGCTTCGGGGGAGAGCGCGCCGAGCGACATGCCGGCGCTGTCGAAGCGCGGGAGGATGTCCTCGACCGGCTCGACCTCCTCGAGCGGCACCGGCTGGCGGCCCTCCGCGAGGCGGAACAGATCCCGCAGGCAGGACACCGGGCGGCGGTTCACCAGCGAGGCGAACAGCCGGTAGCGCTCGTAGTCGCCGGTGATCACCGCCGACTGCAGGGTCGCGACCACGTCCGGGTTGTACATGTGGTACTCGCCGCCGTGGACGTACTTGTGCAGGCCGCCCCGCTCGAGCTCCTCGCGCGGGTCGAAGGCGCGCCTGGCGAGCTGCAGCTGGTCCTGCTGCAGGTCGTCGAAGCCAGCGCCCTGGATGCGGCTCACCGTGCCGCGGAAGCACAGGTCCACCACGGGGTCCGCGAGGCCGACGATCTCGAAGAGCTGCGCGCCGCGGTAGCTCATGATGGTCGAGATGCCCATCTTCGACATGATCTTGAACAGGCCCTTCTGGATGCCGCGCCGGTAGCTGCGGCCGAGCTCGAGGCGCGCCTGGGCGTCCATCTTCACGGCGCCCTTCTTCATCAGGTCGAACAGCGTCTGGTAGGCCATGTACGGATAGACCGCGGTCGCGCCATAGCCGATCAGGCAGGCGAAGTGGTGCGCGTCGCGGGCCGTGCCGGTCTCGACGATCAGGTTGCAGCGGCAGCGCAGGCCGGACTGCACGAGGCGCTGGTGGATCGCGCCGGTGGCGAGCAGCGCGTGCAGCGGCAGCCGGCCGCACACGAGGTAGCGGTCCGAGAGCAGCAGCACGTTCTTGCCCGAGCGGACCGCCTGCTCGGCATGGTCGCACAGGCGCAGCAGCGCGCGCTCGAGGCCCTCCGCCGGGTCGTACTGCAGGTCGACGTGCTCGGTGTTCACGCCGAGCTCCTTCATGCCGACGATCTGCCGCAGCTTGCGCTGCGACAGCACCGGCGAG
>Ga0316622_100000418_pt1 | contig 24435 bp, 21 predicted proteins | sample OWC_Aug_OW2_C1_D_FD_207646 | JGI IMG/M metagenome (GOLD analysis project Ga0316622, IMG submission 207646) | Wetland soil microbial communities from Old Woman Creek delta, Ohio, United States - OWC_Aug_OW2_C1_D5_C | ecosystem: Environmental > Terrestrial > Soil > Wetlands | place: USA: Ohio... | reverse complement strand
CGCGCGGGCCGTTACCAGTCCAGACCGAACGCCCCGGGAATGTGCCTGAGCCCCAGCACGAGCCCCCCGGGCTCGAGCCACACCTCGATCACGTCGAACCTGCACGCGCAGTCGACGATCCCCCGCTCCGCCAGGAACCCCCGCGCTGCGAGCGCGATGCGCCTCCGTTTCCGCGCGTCGACGGCTTCTCTCGGAAGCCCATGGCCGCTGGTCCGACGGAACTTGACCTCGACGAAGACCAGACGCCCCGCGGACCGCGCCACGATGTCGATCTCGCTCCCTCGCGAGACGTAGCGTCGCGCGAGCACCTCGTGGCCGGTCAGTCTCAGGAAGGACACGGCGAGTTCCTCGGCGACGAGGCCGAGCTCGGACGTGCTCAAGGCAGATACCTCTCAGGGGGAGATCAGGGGAGCGCGACCGGGCGGAAACGAGGATCCTCAGCGGGGCAGGGCGAAGCCGGCCCGCACGCGTGCAGCGGCGCGCCTGTAGAGCGACCTGAGCTTCGCGAGCTCGTACGGCGGTATCGACTCCTTCTCCCGCGCGATGGCGGCTCCGATGCGCTCGAGCTCGGCGCCCGTGCGGGCGTCCAGGAGCTTCGAACGGTACCGCGCGAACGCCTCGGAGAGCCCGCCGGCGGACTCCATCACGATGCCGAACGAGCGCCTGTGGATCTCGCACGGACCGAGCCTGGCGAGCGCCGCGATGTGCTCCGGGGTCCCGTAGCCCTTGTGCCGGGCAAATCCGTAGCCGGGGTACGCCGCGTCCATCTCGACGAGAAGCCGGTCCCTCGTGACCTTGGCGACGATGGACGCCGCGGCGATGGCCGCGGAGCGCTCGTCGCCGCGTGGGATGGCCGTCTGAGGGACGTCCAGGCCGTCGATGGCGCTCCCGTCGACGATCACGTGGTCGGGACGGGTCGCGAGCGCCGCGACGGCTTCGCGCATGGCGAGGAACGTGGCGTTCAGGATGTTGATCTCGTCGATGACCTTCTCGGAGGCGCTCCCGACGCCGACGGCGACGGCCCGGGACAGGATCTGCGGATACAGCTCCTCGCGCCGCGCGGGCGTGAGCTTCTTCGAGTCGTCGATCCCCTCGATGTCCAGGCGCTCAGGGAGGACCACCGCGGCCGCGACGACGGGCCCGGCGAGGGGACCGCGGCCGGCCTCGTCCACGCCCGCCACGAAACGGGCGCCGCGCTCCCAGGCGGCCGCCTCGTCCGCGCGCAGCGCGGCCAGGCGGTCCTGCTCGCGCTTCTGTCTGGCGCGGCCGCGCAGGATCTGGTCTCGCAGGAGAGCGACGCCCTTCCTGCCGTCGGCACAGAGCGCCGCCCAAAGCAAGTCGCCGGGTTCGGGGCGAACACCGGCGACAAGTTCCTTCACTGCGCTGACCGCAAGCCCGGAGATGTCCGGGAGGTCGCGCGACGCGACGGACGCGTGCGGCTCGTTCTCGTCGTGCCGGGCCGCGGCTTCCTCTCGCCCGGTCCCGCCGGACGCCGTCATCGCATGGCTCTCCCGAGGGGCGAGAAGCTACTCGATGTCCTTCGACTTCGTCTTCGCCGCCTTGCCCGCCCGCTCCCTCAGGTAGAAGAGCTTGGCTCTCCTGGCCTTGCCGCGGCGGGTGACGGTGATGCTCTGCACGCTGGGGGAGCTCAGGGGGAAGATCCTCTCCACACCCACACCCGAGGCCACCCTGCGCACCGTGAAGGTCGCGTTCGGACCGTTGCCCTGGCGCGAAAGCACCGTGCCCTCGAAGGCCTGCGTCCGCTCCTTGTCGCCCTCTGTGATGCGCACGTGGACCCTGACGGTGTCGCCGATGCGGAACTCCGGCGCGTCCGCCCTCGTGTACTTCTGCTCGATCGTTCTCACCTTGTCGTTCATGCGGTCTCCCTCGGGCCCTCAGGACCCTGTGCTTGCGGACTACTCGGGGAATCGGTCGCTCTCTATCTCACGGAGGATCTCACGATCCTCGTCGGTGAGCTCCGCGTGGTCGAGGAGGTCGGGACGCCGCTCGAGCGTCACCCTGAGCGCCTGCTCTCTCCTCCACCGTCTGATCCTCGCGTGGTTCCCCGAAACCAGCACCTCGGGAACCCGCTTGCCGCGATACTCCTCAGGGCGCGTGTAGCTCGGCGGACCCAGAATGCCCTCGTAGAACGAGTCCGTCTCCGCCGACTCCATGTCGCCGAGGACGCCCGGGACGAGCCTGGCCACGGCGTCCACGACGACCATGGCGGCAAGCTCGCCGCCCGTGAGCACGTAGTCGCCGATCGACACCTCGTGCGTCACGAGGTCCGCCACGCGCTCGTCCACGCCCTTGTAGCGCCCGCAGATGAGCACGAGCCGCTCGAACTCCGCGAGCTCGTCCGCGAGCGTGTGGTCAAAGAGCTTCCCCCGCGCCGAGAGGAGGATGACGGCCGGCGGTGGCTCCCCCGCCCCGCCAGCGAGAACCGAATCGAGCGCCTCGAAGATCGGCTCGGGCTTCATCACCATCCCGCTTCCGCCGCCGTACTGGTAGTCGTCCGCGGTCCGGTGCTTGTCCTTCGCGAAGTCCCTGATGTTCGTCAGCCTGACCGTGAGCAGGCCGGCGTCCTGCGCCTGTCTGAGGATGCTCTCCCCGAGAGGGCCCTCGAACATCTCGGGAAACAACGTGAGAACGTCGATCCTCACGGCTCCGCCCTACCTCAGGCCCTCGATCAGGTGCACCACCATCCTGCCGCTGTTGACGTCCACCTCCTTCACGACGTCCTGAATCGCCGGAAGGAGGATCTCCCCGCCCCCGCCCCTCACCACGTAGACGTCGTTCGCCGGCATGTGCATGACCTCGGTCAGCTTGCCGAGATCCTCGCCCTCTTCCGTGAAAACCTCGACTCCGATGAGGTCCTGCACGAACCAGCGACCGTCCTCGAGAGGACCGATCCTTGCTCTGTCAAGCCACACGAGAGACGACCGCAGATGCTCGGCCTGGTCGCGCGTCGTGACGCCCTCGATCTGCAGGAGGTAGCGGTCCTGGTGCCTCCGCGCCTGCCGAACGACCGCGAAGCTCTCGGATCCGTCACGTCGCGTGAGCCTGATCCCGAGGCCGTCCACGAAGAGCCCGGCCAGGTCTCCCAGGAGTTCCGCGACCAACTCGCCGCGGACCCCATGCGAGCGCACGATCACGCCGGCCTCGATCCAGGTGTCCAGGTTCCTCATGCTCGTGTCCGAGGCCGGTCTGGCCGGCCCCCGTTCGGGGGTCAGTCGATGATCTCGACGGTCGCCTTCTTCTCAGCCTTCGTGGCGGCGGCGCCGACGATGGCACGGAGAGCCTTGGCCGTGCGACCGTTCTTGCCGATGACGCGTCCCTTGTCCTCGTCGGCGACGTGGACCTCGTACACGATCATGTCGCCCTTCATGGACTGCGTGATCTTGACATCGTCCGGCTTCGTCACGAGGCCGCGTGCCACGTAGAGAACCAGATCCTCAAGTGAGAACTCGCTGTGTCCGCCGCTCTTGATCTCGTCGCCGTTCATGGTCCCGAACCTTTCTGGGGGACTAGGTGGTTTGCGACCGGGGCTTCCACTCCGGCTCCCCGCCGCGTGCTGCCGTTCCCTGCCTTACTCGCCCTTCGCCTCGGCCTCGCCGGACGCGGGCGCGGTCTCCGCCGCCTGCGGCTCCTCCTTCTTGGCCGCAGCCTTCTTCTCCCGTGCCGTCTGTCTGTTCCTGGTCTGCGTGACAGCCTCGGCCTCCATCCTCTTCCTGGCGTCCTCCTCGATGTGCCTGAGCTCATCGAAGGACTTGCCCTTCCGCATCTCGTGCCACGTCTGCATGATGCCGATGCGGGAGAAGAGCGATCTCACGGTCTCGGACGGCTGAGCGCCCTTGCCGAGCCAGTCCACCGCCCTGGCCGAGTCGACCTTGATGTCCGCCGGGTGCTTTCTCGGATCGTAGTAGCCGAGCTGGTCGACGAAACGTCCGTCCCTCGGCGCCCGGGAGTCAGCCACGACGATTCTGAAGAACGCCAGATTGGTCGTGCCCTTCCGCTGCAATCGAATCTTGACCGCCACCTCGTGCCCTCCTCGCTTTCCTATCCGCCCAGAGGCGCCGCCCTCACGCGGCGCGGTGTCATGAACGCGCGAACGGAGAAGCCGTGGGGAAGCCACCTCGCTTCCCGGGCCTCCCGAACTGCTTCATCATCTGCTTCATGGCCTCGAACTCGCGGAGGAGCCGGTTCACGTCCTGGACGCTCGTGCCGCTCCCTCGCGCTATCCGCTTGCGCCTGCTTCCGTCGATCAGGCGCGGGTCCTGTCTCTCCTCCGGGGTCATCGAGTTGATGATCGCCTCGGTCCTCGTGAGGGCCTTCCCGTCGAGGTCCGCCTTCGGCATGCCGCGCATGCCCGGGATCATCCCGACGAGCTGGTCCAGCGGGCCCATCTTCTTCAGCGCACCGAGCTGCTCCATGAAGTCCTCGAGCGTGAACGTCTGCTTCCGGAGCTTCTGCTCGAGCTTGGCCGCCTTGTCGAGGTCCGTGACCTCCTGCGCCCGCTCCACCAGCGTGACGACGTCCCCCATGCCCAGGATGCGTGCCGCCATCCGGTCGGGATGGAACGTCTCGAGCGCGTCCAGCTTCTCGCCGACGCCCACGAACTTGATCGGCTTCCCCGTCACCGCGGCGAGCGACACGGCCGCTCCGCCGCGGGTGTCCCCGTCGAGCTTCGTCAGGACGGCGCCGGTGAAGTCAAGCCGCCGCGCGAACTCGGTCGCGACGTTCACGGCGTCCTGGCCCGTCATGCTGTCCAGGACGAGCAGGATCTCGTGCGGGCTCGTCCCGGCCCTGATCCGCTCGAGCTCCTCCATCATCGGCTCGTCGACGTGCAGCCGCCCCGCCGTGTCGAGGATGACGACGTCGTGGCCGCCATTGCGAGCTTCCTCGACGGCCCCCGTCGCGATCGCCAGCGGGTCGGAGCCCGGACGGCCGAGATACACCGGGATCCCCAGCCCGCGTCCCAGGGTCGCGAGCTGGTCCTGGGCTGCCGGCCTGTAGGTGTCCGCCGCGGCCATCAGGGGCTTCTTGCCGCGCTTGTGCAGGTACCTCGCGAGCTTCGCGCAGAAGGTCGTCTTGCCGGACCCCTGGAGCCCCACCACCATCGTCACGGCCGGAACGGCCGAGGGGAACCTGTAGGGCACGGGTTCACTGCCGAGAAGCCGCACGAGCTCACCGTGCACGATCCTGATGACCTGCTGCCCCGGCGTGATGCTCCTGAGGACCTCCTGGCCGACCGCCTGAGCACGCACGCTGTCCACGAAGTCCCGGACGACCCTGAAGTTGACGTCAGCCTCGAGGAGCGCGCGCCGAACCTCGCGCAGCGCTTCCTCGATGTTGGCCTCGCTGAGCTTCCCCCGCCCGGTCAGAAGCCCGAGAGCGTGCTGAAGCCGTTCAGAGAGCTGGTCGAACACGGTCGCCCTCGACAGGTGCCCGGCCGCATGCAGCATGCGGCTCTGCCTCCGCGCCTCGCGCGGGGCGCGGGCACGCGCAAACGCCGACGGTCCCGGCAGCGCATGACAACGCGACCGGGCCGCCAGGCGCACAGCCCGCAGTTGATACAGCCGGAATAATGTATCAGATGAGCTGCCGCCGGGCAAGCAAAAACGCGGTCGGCCGGGCCTGGCTACCCGGACTGGCTCGGGGCGCCCTCCGCGGCCCGCCGGATGGCCTTGAGGGCCTCGCCGGGGTCGTCCGCCTTGAAGATGGCCGAGGCCGCCACGAGGATGTCGGCGCCGTTCGCGGCGGCGACGGCCGCGGTCTCCGGGTTGATCCCTCCGTCCACCTGCGTGAGGAACCCAAGTGAGCGCCGCCTCTTCTGCTCCGCGATCCCCTTGAGCTTGGGCATCACGCCCCCCATGAAACCCTGCCCCGCGAACCCGGGGTTCACGGTCATGACGACGACGAGGTCGATGAGCTCGAGGTAGGGGTCGATCGTCTCGGCCGGATTCTGCGGATTGAGGGCGAGACCCGGCTTGCCGCGCGCCCGCCGGATGTGGTCAATGACCCGCCGCGGCTCGCCGGCCGCCTCGCGATGGAACGCGATGTACGTCGCTCCGGCGGAGATGAAGGCCCCGGCGTACTTCTCGGGATCCGCGATCATGAGGTGGGCGTCGATCGGGAGGTTCGTCACGCGTCGCACCGCCTGGACAACGAACGGCCCCATCGTGATGTTCGGGACGAAGTGGCCGTCCATCACGTCGATGTGGATCATGTCGGCCCCGGCCTCTTCGACCCGCCTGATCTCGTCGCCCAGCTTCGTGAAATCGGCCGACAGGATCGACGGCGAGATGAGCACTCTCCTCCCGCTCATGGTCTCGTCAGCTCCTCTCCGTGCGCTTCGGGGCCTCGGTGGCCTCCGGGGCAGCACCGCGCTCTAGCTTCTGCCAACCCTCAGCGTGATCCCCTCGCCCTGCCTCACTCTCGAGCCCGGGGGCGGGTCCTGCATGACCACGACCTCCCTGAATCCCCTGCTGCGCCCGCTCTTCCCGTAAATCACGGAGCGTACCGCAAGGCCGAGCCCTTCGGCTATCATCTTCGCCTCATCGGGCTCGCACCCGATGAGTGAGGGCATCATGAACTCGGCCGCGCGCGGGCCCAGGCTCACGAGCAGCCTGATGGCTGCGCCGGTCGCGGCCGGGGCGCCCGGCCCCGGGTCGCTCCCGATCACCCTGCCCCGCGTGATCCGGTCGCTCGTCACCGGGACGACGTCGCCCACGACGAAGCCGGCGCTCTCGAGATCGAGCTCCGCCTGCCGCTGCGTGAGCCCGGAGACGGGGGGCACGACACGCGTGTCGATCCCGGAGCTCACTGAGACCGTCATCGCCCTGCCCTTCTTCACGTCCACGCCGGCCGTGGGAGACTGCCTCACGATCCTCCCGGCCGCGATGGCGGGATCCGGACGCTCGTCCGCCACGCGGAGCCCGAGGCCGACCTCGGCGACCACGCGCTGGGCCTCATAGAGCGGACGCCCCACGAGGTCCGGCGCGGCCACGAGATCACCGCGCTTCACGACGATCGGCATCACGATGAAGTTCACCACCACGGCCGCGCACAGGAGCGCCGCGAGGACCGCGCTGAGCACGAACAGCCACTTGCGGCCGCCTTCCAGCGGGACCGCGGGCCTGCCTCGGAACGCGCTGCGGGCCGCCGCCTCAACCATGCGTCGAATCCCCACCGGATGCTGTCGCCTCCCTCCGCACGAACCGCACCGCGAACGCCCCGTCGATCCCGTGGCGGTGTGGCAGGATCCGAACGAACGGCCCGTCCACGAACATGCTGGGGACGCCCGGAGGCGGGGCGTCGAGCGCGAACTCGGGACGCTTGGCCAGGAAGTGCTCCACGACCTGCTCGTTCTCCTCGGGCTCGAGGCTGCACGTGCTGTACACGACACGGCCTCCGGGGCGGACGAGGTCCGCCGCTGCCAGGAGCAGCCTCAGCTGCCGGCTGGCCTGGACCGCGAACACCTGCCTCGGATGCAGCCGCGCGAGGTCCTCGACGTCCTCCCTGATCCTCTCCCGCGCCCTGAGGTCGAACTTCCAGCGCGAGTCGATCCGGCGTCCGAGCGTGCCCGTTCCGGTACAGGGCGCGTCGACGAGGACGCCGTCCGCGGGAGCGGACGACTGGGCCGTCGCCTCACCGCAGACGATCTCGCAGTTCGGCACCGAGAGCCTGCGCACGTTGGAGACTAGCATTTCGGCGCGCTTCTTCGATACCTCGAACGCCCTGAGCTTCCCCTTCCCGCCCATGAGCTGGGCGGCGTAGGTCGTCTTGCCTCCGGGCGCCGCACACATGTCGATGATGTCCTCACCCGGCTTGGGGTCCAGGAGCTTCACCGCGGCAAGCGTGCTCTCGTCCTGGACCTGGAAGAGCCCGGCGTCGAAGCTCTGCAGTCTCGTGACGTCTCCCCCACCCGTGAGCTCCAGGCACTCCCCGAAGTACCTGCCCGGCCGCGTCTCGCGGCCCTCCGACTTGAGCGCTGAGACGAGTGCGGACGGCGAGCACTGGAACGCGTTCGCCCTGACCACGAGCCGCGGGACCTCGTTGTCGTACTCGCAGAGGACCGTGGCCATGTCCGGGCCGTACCGCGCGACCCACCTCTCGACGAGCACGCGGGGATGCGAATACACGATGGAGAGGTGGGAGACGGCGTCGCTTGCCGCGTCGGGGAAGTCGGGTCGCAGACTCGTCAGAATGTTGCGCAGCACGGCGTTCACGAGGCCGGCCGTCCCCTTGTGGCCGTAACGCTTCGCGAGGTTCACGCACTCGTTCACGGCGGCGCGCGGCGGGATGCGGTCCAGGTAGTCGATCTGGTAGAGGCCGAGGCGAAGCGCGTTCCGGATGGGGATCGGGAGCGACTTGAGCCCGCCCTTCACATACTGGTCCAGCACCCAGTCGAGGCGGCCCTTCCAGCGGAGCACGCCGTACGTCAGGTTCTGAGCGAGCGCGGTGTCGCGCGAGTCGAGTCCTGCGGCGGAGAGCTCGCGCTCGAGGACCGTGTCGATCTTCTGGTCGCCGGACTCCCACGCGCTCAGACAGAGGAGGGCCACGCGCCGTGCGTCCATCAGCGTCCCCTCCCGACCGGAGACAGAAGGCGGATGGCGGCGCGCACCTTCTCGAGATCGACCGTCGTGTCCACGCACGGGCCCATGGGCCGCTCGTTCAGGATCCCGAAGACCGGGAGCGGGTAGCTGTCCTGGATGCCGGACGTGAGGTCCGCCTCGCACGCGACGGCGATGATCACGGCTGGGCGGATCTCGGTGATGACCTTGCGGGCGAGGGTCCCGCCAGTCGCCACGGCCAGCGCGAGCCCGTGCTCTCTCGAGAGGTCCAGGAGTCCCGCGATCACACACTTGCCGCAGCGTCCGCAGTTCTCGATGAGCCCGCCCGTGATCCGATGCGGGCACGATACGTCCTGCAGGCAGTGCGGAAGGAGCAGGAGAACCCTCCCCCCGCCGACGTCGCGCCTTCCGGCCATCACGAGCGCGTTGTTCACCGCCACGAAGGAGCGCTTCACCGCGTCCCTGTCGAGACCGAGGACCCCGGCCAGCATCCTGACCGGAGGGAAGACCATGCGGACGACGCTGGCGGTGATTCGGTGACTGAAGAGGACGCGGCGCCCGGTCATCGCGGAGACCGCGATGAGGCCCAGACCGATGGCCAGCACGGCGAACGCAAACGCCGCCACGAGCCAGATGATGCCGGGAAGGTCGCGGTGGAACTCGGCCAGGCGCGGCGTCACGAGGTAGAGGGCGACCGACACGAGCCCGGCGACGAGGACGAGGCCGCCGACGGACACGAGAACGAAAAGCCGCTGCTCGCGCGCGTTCACGTCAGGCCTCCGGGGGCGCCGGCCTCGCGCCGAGCCGCATGCCCACGGTGGGCCGGTAACCCAGCGCGAAGGCCCCGGCGTCCATCGCGCACTTGCCTTCGGGCTTGACCTCGAGGAGCCACACTGTCCCCTCGCCCGCCGCGACCTCGATGCCCTTCGCGCGGTCCAGGCGGACGATCTCCCCGGCGACCCCGCGGGACCCGTCGGCATCGCCCGGATCCGCGCGCAGCACGCCGAGGCTCCTGCCGTTGAACCACGTGTACGCGCCCGGCCACGGCGTCATCCCGCGCACGCGGTCGAACACGCGGGAGGCCGGCGCCGTCCAGTCGATCTCGCCGTCCTCGCGCTTGAGCTTCCTGGCGTAGGAGACCTGCGACGGGTCCTGGGCGGCGCGGGGCGCTGCGCCCTTCTGGACGAGGTCGAGCGTCTCGACGAGGAGGTCGCCTCCCAGCTCGGCGAGCCTCTTGTAGAGTTCGCCGGCGGTCTCGCGGTCGCCGATGGCGACCTTCCTCGAGAGGATGACCTCGCCCGCGTCGACCTTCTTTGCCATGAACTGCGTCGTGACGCCGGTCTCCGTCTCGCCGTTCACGATCGCCCAGTTGATCGGCGCCACGCCGCGGTACCGCGGCAGGAGTGAAGCGTGGACGTTCACGGCGCCCTTGGCCGGCGCGGCGAGGATCTCGTCACAGAGGATCTGGCCGAAAGCGACGACGACCACGACCTCGGGGACGATCTCGCCCAGCCGCGCGACGAACTCGGCGCAGTTCACTCTCTCCAGCTGGCATACGGGAAGTCCGAGGGCGAGCGCGGCCTGCTTCACGGGCGGGCAGCAGAGCCTGAGCCCGCGGCCCGCGGGCCGGTCGGGCTGGGTGACGACGAGGGCGATCTCGTGCCCTCGCGCGTGGAGCTTCGTGAGGCTGGGGACCGCGAACTCCGGGGTCCCCATGAAGACGACTCGCATGGATGGCGACTCGCTGGGACCGGCGGCGGGGCGCCGCCGTCCTAGGTTCTTCTGATCCGCGACTTCAGGAGCTGCCGCCTGAGGGGATTCAGGTGGTCGAAGAAGAACTTGCCGTGCAGGTGGTCGATCTCGTGCTGGAAGATCCTCGCAAGAGCGCCGGAAACCTCGAGCTTTACCTCTCTGCCGTCGCGGTCCATCCCCTTGACCACGACGCGCCGCGGCCGCTCGACCTCGGCGGTGATGCCGGGGCAGCTCAGGCAGCCCTCTTCGATGACGTCGCTTCCCGAGGAATACACGACCTCGGGGTTCATGAGAACGATGGCGCCCTCGTACAGCGCCTCCGTGCCCTCGTGGTCGGGCGGCGGCTCCGCGACGATAATGGCAAGCGGGTGGCCGACCTGCGGAGCCGCGAGTCCGACGCCCGGGGTCTCGCTTCGACGCATGGTCTCCACCATGTCGTCGATGAGCTTCCTCACGTCGTCGGTGATCTCGGTCACCGGCTTCGCGCCCTGCGAGAAGACCCTGTGCCCCTGTCTCAGGATGTGGAGTACGGCCACGCGGCTAGGTCCTCTTCGAGCTGACCGCGGACTTGGCGACCTCGACCTTGACGTTCTCGGCGATCTTCACGACGACCCTGTCCTCGTGCACGTCCTGGATCTCGCCGTACAGGCCGCCGATGGTCACGATCTTGTCGTGCCGCGCCAGCGAGTCGATCATCTGCTGCCGTTCCTTGCGCCGCTTGGACTCCGGGCGGATCATGAGGAAGTAGAAGATCGCGAAGATGGCAACGAGCATGAACAACATGCCGGCACCACCACCGCCACCCTGCTGGGTCTGGGTCCCGCTCGTGCCCATCGCGTGGGCTGTCTCGGGGAAGAGAAGCAGAAACGCCATCATCGGGTACCTCCTAGTGAGTGATCTCCTCGTCGCCGGGGGGCATCCCCTCACGGAAACGCTCGGTCTTGACCTTGTCCATCTCCTCCAGCAGCTCCTTGGCGTCGACGGCGCCGTGCCTCGTGAGCAGGCGAACCAGCGCCTCGAGCGAGAGCGTGTTCGAGAGGGCGAGCTCCTCGAAACTCACCTCCCGCTTGACCCCGTTCTTGACCAGGAAGAGCCCTGTCTTGGGCGCAGGGCCGCTGGGTCTCGTCTTCTTGCGTCGGAACAAGCGCTTGGCCCCCGGGTCGGCTGTGGTTTCACGGAATCCTAGCAGGCCTCGGGCGACGGAGTCAAGGGCGCGCGGGCCGGCGGGCGCAGAAGTGCGCCGCATCCGAGAGAGCCCCCGGCTGAGTGAGCAACGCACGGCAGGTGCGTGGGCATGTCGCGTAGGGGGTCCAAATAAGCGGGAGCGCCCCGGCCGCAAGGCGCTCCCTACTGAAGGGGGGACGCGGGACGGAGATCGCTCCGCCCGCGCTTCGGGACAGCGGTCGGCGAGCGTTGCCCGCCGTGTGGTTCGGCGCGCCGAGCGAGCGCGCGTGGCCTGGCTGCCCCCGGAACCCAGCCATACGGAGCCGGGTCAGCCGACACGCTACGCCCGCGTCTCCCCCGCTGCAACAGAAATCGGAGGAATCTGGCAAGAACCAGTTTCCCGAGGCGGTCGATCGAGATCGCCTCGCCGGCACCATCGGGACGGGCTACAGAAGCCCCTCTGCAAGAACGTCCCAGGCGACGGAGTAGAGCCTCGCGAGCTCCGTGGCGCCGTGCGTCAGGCCCCTCCCACGCTCGAGCCTGAGGTCGACGTGCCTGAACGAGTCCAGGATCTCGAGGTGGACATCCGGGCCGATGCCGGCCTCGGCGGCGACAGCGAGGCTCTCCGTGTAGGGGATCATGTTGTCGTCCCGCCCGTGCGCGAGGATGAGGCGCGCGCGGACGAGTCCCATCCGGCCTCTGGGCGAGAGCGCGTCGAGGTAACGGCTGAGGCGAGGAGGCAGAGTCTCGAGCGAGCGGACCGCGAGGTCGGGGTCTCGGGCGGTCAGGAGGTCGAAGACGCGCCTCCCCTCGGCGTGCAGCTGCCCGACCTCCCGGGTGACGTCGCGAACGGGGTCGTCGAGCTTCGCGAGCGCGATGGCCCTGAGGACGTCGCGGTCGTGCGGGTCATCGACCAGGTCGTCACCGTTCAGCAGGAACACCCAGCGCCCGAAGTTCTCCGGCTCGAGATAGACCCACTCCCCAGCGTCGCGGTAGTACCCCGTCGTGATGTACACGACGACGTTCCGGAGGTCATGATACGCGCCGAGCAGGAAGCAGAACTGCACGCGGTCGGCGATGCGTGGGTCGCCAGCCGCGAGGAGCGCAAGGCCACCCGAGTAGCTGATCCCGAAGAGCCCGACGCGGTCCGGGCGCACCCAGTGCGTTCCGGCGAGGTACTCGTACGAGCCGACGATGAGCTCCACGTCGTCCAGGCTCGCCCGGAACGCGCGCAGCCCCTCGAAGTCCGGGACGAGCGCGGCGTAGCCGGCCCGCGCGAGCGCGTCCGCGAACGCCATGAGGCGCTCGTCGTTTCGCCCGACGTCAACCATGCCGTGAACGAGCACGATGCCGGGGTGCGGCCCGCCGCCCGAGGGATGGTAGAGGTCGGCGACCACCGTGCGGTCACCGACCTCGTACGACACCACCTCGACGATGGGATCGGGAATGGCCCGGGCGATGAACCCGTCGGTCTCGGGCGCCGCCGCCTCGGAGAGAAGCATGGCGGCCAGGACCGCGACCTTCGCGCGGGGCAGCGCCAGCACCGTGGCGGCCACGACGAGCGCGAGAACGAGCAACTTGCGTGTGGTCCCGGCCCGCACGATCACCCTCAAGGCTCGACGAACACGGCTGTGGTTCTCGCCGGCACACGGAACGCGCCGCGCGAGGCGTCGAACGACGCCGTCCGCACGACGGGGTCGCCCGATCCGACCTGCACAGGGTGAAGGACGAACGCTCCCTGCTTCCACCCGGGCGTGGCGTACACCGCCTCACTCGTCGTCGCGTTGAAGAGCACGACGACGCGGGACCAGGCCGCATCGATCTCCGGGAGACCGTCCACGCGGTCCAGGAGCTCCATCACCAGAAGGCCCGGCGTCTGCCCGGGGCCGGTGTTATGGAACCGGAGTCGCGCCTGCACGTCGGCGGCGGTCCTCAGGCGGAAGAGCGGTGAGCTCCTCCTGATCGAGAGAACCTCGCGGAAGTGCGACACCGCGCGCAGGGTCTGTTCCCGCGACGGCTTGAGGTCCGGCCGCGCGAGCAGCGGGCGGATGAGGCTCCAGCGGTCCCTATTCTTCTCAGCGCTCGGGAGCCCGGCACCGAAGTTGTTCGTCTCGTAGGTGAAGTCGAGGCGGTTGAACCAGTCGCCCGCGTTGTAGCTGTCGGATTCGCACGACTTCGAGCGCAGCATGTCGACGCCCGCGTGGAAGAACGGCACGCCCTGCCCGAGCGCGATCAGGCTCATGCCGAGGTTCTGCATGCGGATGCGGTCGTCGAGACCCGCGGTCGCGGCCGCCGCGTACTGGATCTTGTCGAAGAGCGTCTCGTTGTCGTGCGCGGAGATGTAGTTGATGGCCTCCTGAGGATCGGACGTGAACCCGCCGTTCTCGCCGTCGCCTCCCCTCGCCTGGCGACCGGTCCGATCCGCGAACAGGTAGCTCTTGAGCGCCCCGGCGAGGCCCACGCGCAGCCGGTCGGTCTCCTTCAGGAGCTTGGCCTTGTCGGCGTCGCCTCCGCGGTTGAACCCGTTCGGATCGGTGAAGAGCCCCGTCACGAAGCCCTGGTCACGCCGGTCACCGAAGGGGCTTCCGCCGCGCGCGGCGTCGCGGACGCGGTCGTTGAACGCGCCGATGCCGGTCCCCGCCATGTTGGCCTGCGTCGCGTTCACACCGCGCTTCCCGCCCTGCACCTCGCCGAAGTCCCAGCCCTCGCCGTAGAGGTAGATCGCGCGCCCGTCCACTCCGTCCTTCTCCACGGTGAGTGCGTGCAGGGCGTCGCGGGCTTTCTCCAGGTTGCGCTTCATGTGGTGGCCCATGAGGTCGAAGCGGAACCCATCGACCTTGTAGTCGCGGGCCCAGTGGATGAGGTCGTCCACCATGAGGCGCTCCATCATCCGGTGCTCGGTCGCCGTGTTCTGGCAGCACGTGCTCGTCTCGACGAACCCGTCCGCGTTCAGCCGGTGGTAGTAGCCCGGCACGATGCGGTCGAGCACGGACTTCTCGTCGAGCCCGCTCGCGTTCGTGTGGTTGTAGACCACGTCCATCACGACGCGGAGCCCCATGTCGGACAGGGCCTTGACCATCCGTCGGAACTCGACGATGCGCGCGGGGCCGTCCGGGTCGGTCGAGTAGCTCCCCTCCGGGACGCCGTAGTGATAGGGGTCGTACCCCCAGTTGAACCCGTCGAAGTCGCGCACGCGCGCGACCGCGGCCTGCTGCTCCTCCGAGTCGGGCGCGAATGCGGAGAGGTCACCCGGGGTCTGCCACTCGGTCTTGTCCTCGTTGATCGTCGCGATGTCGAACGCGGGCAGAAGGTGAACGTGCGTGAGCCCGGCCTCCGCGAGCGCGCGCAGATGCGTCGTGCCGTTCGAGTCGAGTGCGAACGCGGCGAAGGTCCCCTTCAGCTGCTCGGGCACGGCCGGGTCGCTCGCGCTGAAGTCTCTCACGTGAAGCTCGTAGAGGACGATGTCCTCCGGCGCGTCGAGCGCGGGCTTCGCGAGCGTTTTCCATCCCTCCGGCATGAGGGCCGGATCGTCGAGGTCCACGATCTGGCTCCTCCTGCTGTTCGTGGAGAGGCTGCGCGAGTACGGGTCCGTGACGAGAGTGGTCTCGACCCGTCCGGTGGACGGGAAGTACACCGTGACCTCGAAGAGGTAGAAGCGCCCTTTCCACGCCGCGTCGCCCGTCGCGGTCCAGACGCCGCGCTCTTCCGTCATCGGGAGCACGGCGACGGGCCCGGACGCCGCGGACGAGTCGAAGAGGTGGAGCCTGATCGACTGCGCGGTCGGCGCCCACACGGCCACCGTGGGCACGCCGGCGCTCCACGTCACGCCGAGCGGCCCCTCGTACGCGAACAGGTCGTCGAGGACGCCCGGCACCTGGACGCCTGTGGCGTCGGCGAGCTTCCCGTCGGGCCCGGTCACAGAGACGGCGAGCTGGCCCTTGAGGAGCGAGGGTATGCCCGCGAGCGCGTCGTCAGGCAGGCGGAGCGCGGCCGAGCCCGCAAGGTGCGGGAACGCGGCCAGGACGTCCTGCGGGAGCCCGGCGGGGTCACGCGTGAGGGGGATCGAGGGGGCGCCCCTGACGCCCTCGGGCGAGAGAGCGAGGCCTGCGCCCGGGGCCGCGTGGAGGTGATAGGTGTCTCCGTCGGTGTGCTTCACGCGCCATGCGAGCAGCCCCGCCTTCACCCAGTGCGCCCTCGACCTCGAGAGGTCGCCGAGCGCGAGCAGCGACACGTCGGGAGCGCTCTCGTGCATCTCGTTCCGCCCTGAGATGATCCAGACCTCGCGCCCCTGTTTCACGAGATCCAGAAGCATGTCGGGGCCGGGGTCCTTCGTGTCGCCCTTGTGCACGATGAACCCGACACGCGCCGCGTCGGCGGCGAGACGGACGTCCCAGTACACGCCGTAGGCGTCGCGCCCGGTCGGCCCGAGCGGGCTCGTCCACGTGACGGTCTCCTTCACGTCCTCCCACGCATGCAGTCCCCAGCCGTCATAGTCGCCCTTCACGCGGTGGTAGTGGATCCTGGCGAATCCCTCTCCAAGAGCCGGAGCGGGCGCGAACTCCTTGGCGCTCTCGGCCTTCCCTCCTCCGACGATGCGCACGGCGTTCTTCCCTCCGTAGGGATCGGCAGCGTAAGCGTCCGCGTCGGGATCGGCGGGCCCGCCGTCGAGCCAGGTCTCCATGTCGGTCGGCCACTGGCCGTTCACGAAGTACTTGTATTCGTACTCCCCTGGCGCGAGGTCGACCGCGACGGACCAGGAGCCGTCGGCCTGCTTCGCCATCGGCGTCTCTCCCCAGTTGTTGAAGCTCCCCCGCACTGAGACGCTCGTCACGGCTTCAGGATCGCTCGGCACGAGCCGGAACGTCACGCTCGCCCCGGCTGCGCTCTGAGCGAGAGCGGCGACCGCGAGGGACACCAGAACGGCGGCGCGGAACGCTGCCCGCATGGCAACCTCCTCATTGGGTCAGGCTGTTGGGGATCTGTCCCGGGGAGTATATCACACGGGGTGCGCCTAGACCTCGGTCGTTGAGAGCTCCGGCGCCGGTCAGCGCGCGGTTCAGCAGCCGCTGCCACAGGGCGCGACCTACGGTCGCACTCTGCCCCTGGCGAGCGACGCGAACACGCCGGCGAAGCACACCCCGGCCGACACGGAGAAGACGACGCGCGACGCACGCAGGAACTCGGGGATGCGCTCCGGGGTGATCTGCACCCTCCCGACGATGCTCGAGATGACGAGCATCGCGACGCCCATGCTCAGCATCTGCCCGACGAGCCGCATGGTGCCCAGGGTCGCCGAAGCGACGCCGTAGTGGCGCTTCCCGACCGAGCTCATCACCGCGTTCATGTTCGGCGAGGAGAAGAGGGCAAGGCCGAGCCCCAGGATCGCAAGCCCAAGCACGACGAACGGAATGCCGGTTCCCTCGTCGAGAGACGCGAACAGGAGAAGCGAGACCACCGTGACCGCCATGCCGGCGGACGCGACCGTGCGTGACTCGAGAACGTCGGAGAGGCGCCCTGCGAACGGGGAGAGCGCGCACATGACGACCGGCTGGGCGACCAGCACGAGCCCGGCGGTCTGCGGCGTGAGCCCATGCACGCACTGCAGGTAGAAGCTCAGGAGGAACGCCACGGCGGCGGTGGCGCTGTAGCTCGCGAGCGCGGCGAGGTTCGAGAACAGGTACACCCTGCTCGTGCGGAAGAGCGAGGTGTCGAGCACCGCGTAGTCGACCCGCCTCTCCCACCACAGGAGCGCTCCGAGGCCGGCCACGCCCGCGAAGAGGAGCCACCCTCCGGAGGGCGATGGGATGCGCGTGAGACCGAGCATCACCGCGAGGACGGTTGCGCCGTAGAAGAGCGCCCCCCACACGTCGAAGCGCTCGCCGCGCGCCTCGGCCCACTCTCCCCTGAGCCACGCGATCACGACGACCGTCGTGGCGAGACCGAGAAGGGCGTTCACTGCGAAGATGCTCCGCCATCCCAGGTGCTCGGTGAGGAGGCCTCCGAGGAACGGTCCGAGCGAGAGCCCGAGGTAGACGGCGGCGACGTTGACGCCGAGGACCCGGCCCCTGTCGCCGACCGGGTAGACCGAGGTTACGATGGCGACCGCTGTTCCGAAGACCATCGCGCCCCCGACGCCCTGCAGCACCCTGAGCGCGATGAGCGGGCCGATCGATGGCACGGCCGCGAGCAGACCCGACGACGCGGTGTAGACGATCACGCCCAGCAGGAAGACGCGCTTCCTCCCCCGAATGTCAGCGAGCCGGCCAAGCGGCACGAGGGACATTGCCGCGGCGACGAGGTACGACGCCGACACCCAGCTCACGAGCACGGCGTCGGCCTCGAACTCGCGACCGATGACGGGGAGCGCGATGTTGACGGCGGAACCCATGAAGGGCGTGAGGAACGAGCCGAGCGTCGCGGCGAGGAGGACGGCCCGCCTCGTCGAGGCATCAGGGAGGGCGGGCGGTCGGGGCTCCGAGGTCATCGCACCACCACGCCGGCCTCGCCCTCGACCACCTCACCGACGAGACGGGCGGGGCATCCGAGTCGCGTGATGAGCGCGGCGATCTCCGCGGCGCCTTGGGGATCGACCGCGAGGACCATCCCGATGCCCATGTTGAAGACGCGGTAGGCCTCGGTGTCGGGGAGACGGCCGAGAGACGTGAGCAGTTTGAACACGGCCGGCGGCTCCCACGCGCCCTTGTCGATGCGCGCTTCGAGGCCTTCGGGGAGGATCCTCTCGATGTTGTCGTAGAACCCGCCGCCCGTGAGATGCGCGAGCCCGTGCAGGCGTGGATCCCCGAACAGGGTGTGCAGCAGCGGGAAGTACGCGCGGTGGATCTTGAGAAGCTCCTCGCCCACCGTGCAGCCGAGCTCGGGTACGCGCGTGTCCACGGTGTAGCCCGCCTTCTCGAACAACAGGTGGCGCGCCAGCGAGTAGCCGTTCGTGTGGAGCCCCGAGGACTCGAGTCCGAGCAGCGCGTCGCCCGCCTCGATCGAACCCGCTTCCCGCAGTTCCTCCGCTCGCGCGAGCCCGATCATGCAGCCGGCGATGTCGATCTCCCCGGGCACGTAGACGCCGGGCATCTCGGCCGTTTCGCCGCCGATCAGGTTGCATGCCGCGGCGCGGCACGCGTCCGCCATGCCACCGACGAGAGCGGCCACAACTGCCGGCTCGATCTTCGCGCTCGCGATGTAGTCCGCGAACGCAAGCGGACGGGCGCGCTGCACTAAGAGGTCGTTCACGCAGTGGTTCACGAGGTCCTGGCCGATCGTGTCGTAGCGGCCGCAGGCGACGGCGACCTTCACCTTGGTCCCGACGCCGTCGATCGTAACGGCGAGGACGTCCCCCATCTCGTTGCGACACGAGAGCGCATAGAGACCCGCGAACGCGCCGTACTGCCCGAGGACGCCGGCGTCCCACGTCGACCTGACGGCCGACTGCATGAGCTTGACGGCCTCCTGGCCCGCGTCGATGTCCACGCCGGCGTCGCGATACGCGCTTGCGTCCTTCCCCGTGTTGCGAGCCAAAGGCACCCCCTCCCGACTTGGGTCGCTACTCCTCAGCCTGCGCGAGCCCGAACCTGGCGATCTTCTTGAGAAGCCCCTGTCTGCTCAGACCGAGCGACTCGGCCGCGCGCGACTTGTTCCAGTCGCATTCGTTGAGGACCTGGAGGATCACGCGCCGCTCGACGTCCTCGACCATGTCCTTGAGGGAGAGCTCGCTTCCCGGTCTGAGCGGCCTGATGGCGACCTGCACCGATCTGATGCGCTCAGACAGGGCGCTCGCTCCGATCGGCGTGCCAGGCTTCGCGAGCGCGACGGCCCGCTCGATCTCGTTCTCGAGCTCGCGCACGTTGCCCGGCCAGTCGTAGTTGACCAGAAGCGCCATCGCGTGGTCGGTGAACCCGCGCGGGCTCTCGTCAGGTCCTCCCGCGAACCTGTTCAGGAAGTGCTGCGCGAGCAGCGGGATGTCGTCCCGTCTGTCCCTGAGCGGCGGCATCACGACGCGGACCACGTTCAGCCTGTAGTAGAGGTCCTCGCGGAACCGCCCCGCCTTGACCTCTTGTTCCAGTGACTTGTTCGTCGCGGCAACGATGCGCACGTCGACGTTGATCGGATCGGTCGCGCCCACCCTGCGGATCTCGCCGTCCTGGAGAACGCGCAGGAGCTTGACCTGGAGCGAGGCGGGCATGTCGGCGATCTCGTCGAGGAAGAACGTGCCGCCGCTGGCGGCCTCGAAGAGACCGGGCTTGTCCCTCAGGGCACCCGTGAACGCGCCGCGCACGTGGCCGAAGAGCTCGCTCTCCAGGAGCTGCTCCGGCAGCGCGGCACAGTTCTGCGCGACGAAGCGTTCCTTCTTGCGGGGCCCGTTGAAGTGAAGCGCGCGGGCCACAAGCTCCTTGCCGGTTCCGCTCTCCCCCTCGACGAGGACCGTGACTGAGGAGCGCGTCACCTTCTGCAGAAGCGAGAACAGGCGCTGCATCTCGAGGCTGCGGCCGATGATGTTGGCGAAGGAGTAGCGCCCGTCCACATCCCATCGCAGCGACTCGATCTCGTCCACTAGCTCGGTGCGGAGCTGCAGGTTCTCGGCTGCGGTGGCCGCCTGGGAGGCCAGCGCCTCGACGAACCGCACGTCCTGCTCCGAGAAGCGCCCGTCGCGCTGCCTGTAGTCGAGGTAGAGCGCCCCGATGCGTCTCTTCGCGGACACCATGGGCGCGACGAGGATGCGCCGCAGACCTCGCGCGGTCAGAAGGGGCGCAAGCGTCGGGGGCGCGTCGCCGGGACCGAACACCTGTGCTTGGGGCAGCGCTCCGTGCGGCGACGCCAGGAGGACCGAGACCAGCGAGCCGATGGCTGGCGCGTCGCCCCCGTGCTCGCAGATCGATGATACCGTCGTGCCCACGTCGCCGTCGGGGTGCAGAAGCACCACGGCCGCGACGTCCGCCGGGACGTTCGCCGCCATGATGTCGGCGACCTCTCCCGACAGCGCGCTGATGGACCCCGCGGCCGCGAGGCTCGTGCTGGATCGATAGAGGGCGGAAAGGCGCACCCTCTCGTCGGGCAGGTGCTGCACTGCCGGGCTCGCGTCACCTGAGGCCGCAGCCATCGCTTCCTGAGCGGCCCTGGCGTCACGCCGCGCGCCGAGCTCCGTGAAGATGGTCCGAGCCTCATCGAAGGAGGCCGAGGCGCGGTCGTGCTGCCCGTCGAGGGCCAGGATCTCCCCCACGGTCGCAAGCGAGCGGGCGAGTTCGTACCTGGCACCCAGCGAACGCAGCGAGTCGACGGCCTCGGTGGCCAGAGCCAGCGCCGCGGGGTACGAGCCTCGCCTGCTCGCGAGCTGCGCCAGCACCCGGGCGCAGTTCGCCGCTTCGAGAGCGTTGCCCATGTCCGAGGCCATGCTCCGACCGCGCTCCAGGACGTTCGATGCCTCGCCTGCCTCTCCGAGAGCGATGAGGCTCTCCCCTCTCCGTCTGTAGAGCTCCGGGAGATCGTCCACGCTTCCAGCCTTGGACATGAGCTCCTCGGACCTGACGAAGAAGTCCTGTGCCGCATGGTCGTTCCCGCGCAGGTGCTCAAGCTCACCGATGTTGCTGTAGGCGAGCGCGAGCCCCCAGTTGTCTCCGCACTCCTCGAACCACTTGGTGGCTTCCCACAGACGGCTCGACGCTTCGTCGAACGCGCCCCGCCGCGTGGACAGAATGCCCCAGTTGTTCAGGGCGAGCGCCATCGAGTAGGCGCACCCCTGCGTGCGAGCAGGGGCAAGCGCCTCCTCAAAGCACTGCTCGGCCGCTTCCCACTCACCCAGGTTCAGGTGAGCGAGGCCGAGGTTGCAGGTGGCACCTCGCGCTGCAGGTGCGTCCGCAACGCATCCGGCGGACTCAATCGCGCGCTCATACCACTGCTTCGCAGTGCGCCAATCACACAGCGACACTAGGGCGTTCCCCTTGGCCATACAGCCGGCGACCATCAAGTCGTCGCGGCTTGACCCTCTCAGGAGATTGAGGCACTCATCTGCCTTATCGTTGGTCTGAATGAACTCGCCGCGCATCTGGTGGACAGCAGCAAGGGCGGCATTCGCGCGCGCCAGCCATATGTCATCCCGCCTCACCTGGGCGAACTCGGCTGTGCGGAGCAGCGCTCGATAGGCTCCGTCCGCGTCACCACTCCTTAGGCACGCCCGGCCGAGCATCCAATGCAGTTCTATGCTGTCCGCTCCTTCGGATTTGTGGGCCAGCTCAGTAGCCTCAATAGCAGTCCTGAACGCTTGGGCGCTCAAAGTGCCGCGTCCCAGATCCCAGTAGAGCTCTCCGGCTACCCTGGCTAGCTCGGCCGTAACCGAGGGGTTGCGGGTCCGGTCGGCAAGCACTGCGTCGCCCATGCGAAGATATGCGAGCGCCTCGGTGACGCGCCCCTCTGATGCTAGGTGGCGCGCGGCGGTGAGCGCGTGGGGCATGGACAGCGCGGGCTGGTCGCTGTGCCAGAGGTGCCACGCAAGTACCTGGTCGCGCTTGGACTCAGTGCCGAAGGCAGTTGACGAATCTGACCAGGCACGGGCCACCGAGCTGTGCAGCTCTCGTCTTTCGCCTGGCGCTATGGCACCGAGGATGGCCTCTCTCATCAATCCATGGGCGATAGCGACATCGTCTCCATGCGAGGCTCCTCTCACGATGCCCTTGGCTGCGAGGGTGTCGACAATCTCCGACACTTCGCTCAGCTGCTTGCCTGACACACGCGCCATGACAGCCTGCGTCACGCCGGGGCCGAGCGCAGCGAGCTCAGCAAGTGCGCGCTCCTCACTCGGCAGGCCCGCGACGCGCTGGGCGAAGGCAGACGAGAGAGACGGAGGCAGGCTGAGGTCGGCGGAGTCGTTGCATAGCGTTGCAGTACCAGTCGCTGATCTCCTCAAGTGACCATGCGACGCCATGAACCTCACGAGCTCGCCGACGAATGCCGGGCAACCTGCTGTCTGAGAGGTAAGCCAGGTCGAGAGGTCCGGGTCCACTCGGGAGCAGGTGATATCCGATACCAGCAGCCCCACGTCTGCCGGCGAGAACCCGCCGATACTCCGGACATTGACGCTAGACGGGCGGGCCCCCCGGAAACCGGCCTGTAGTAGAAACGACGGCGCGTTCGAACAGGTCGCCACTATGGTGAGCGGGCAGTCCTCGTCGTCGTGAAGCCAGAGCGGCTCCAAGAGTTGGCATACCTCACCCACACTCAGTCGATCGATATCATCAACGAACAAGACGATGCCAGGTCCATGGCACGTGTCGGCACCTGGGACATCCCTCAGGAGAGACCCACCGTTCTCCCGGCGAGCCAGATCCTCCTGATGTCTGCCGCCCACCCTCGCCCCACAGAGCGCCGCCGCCTCACGTGTGAGCCGGCTCACACGCGTCTCAGGGTCGGCCTCTGTGCAGTCCACGTAGCGGTACCCCTGTGTGACGCACTCGACTCTGAGTACTGGACCCACAGAGGACTTCCCTGCTCCAGCCTCTCCAGCCAGCAGGAAGAGGGATGCTCCGCGTCGCCCATGGAGATCGAGGGCAGCGGTCAAGAACGGTGCGATGCCTGAGTGCAGCACCAAGCCACACTTGTCAGAAGGGCGCGCGGCAATCTCGGCAACGTCGGCAGTTGTTAGCCCGGCATCTGCGAGCTGAGTCCGGACAGCCCATGCAGACGCTGGACGCAGCGCACTCTCTGGCGACACCAGCTGGTCGAGAATGGAGGCCAGCCGCGCGTCAAGGCGCTCGCGAAGGGTCCCCAGAGTCTCCGAAGGCGACAGTGGCAGCTGGCCAAGGCAACCTACCTGCGCTGCCAGGAGGTATATCGCAAGGGCGCCGACCGCGAAGAGGTCAACTTCCGGTCCTATCTGGCCTCGGGAACGTGCATCTGGGGGGGTGAAGAAGCCGGTCGCACTCCTGGCAACAAGGGGCGGTGGGCTGAAGTACGTGGCGTTGTGGAAGTCCACGACCTGAATCCGCGTCCCGCCTGCCAGACGCTGGCTCGACACACGAACCGCAGTCGCGTCGATGCCTGCATGCACTACACCCCGCGCATGAACGTACTCAAGGACGCAAAGCAGCTCGTCGATGAGCTCAACCACGCCCAGTGCGTCACCGCTCAGTGCAGCACTTTCCTCTAGGGAGCCAAAGCCCGCCTCTTGGGTAAGAACCAGACACACGCTCCCCGCCGCGTCGACGACCAGGTCCAAGGGGCGTGGGATCGCGGGATGGGCCAATAGGCTAAGCAGCCGGTACTCGTTGAGAAGGGCCGCTCGCCCCGCACCATGCATCGGATGGTCTGAGCGCACGACCTTGAGGCTAACGAGGCTCCCATCAGCACGATCGTAGGCTTGGTGATGCTCTATGCCGTCCCGAACTTGCAGCAGCAAGCCATTGGTGAACCTGTGGTTCCAGGAATCATCGAGTAGGCGGATCGGATGAGGCCGCCCTGCGTGCGCCATCGTCGTCATAGTAGAGAAGCGAACCTCCGCCATCGGGGAGTCATTGTGCGGGATCTTCGGGGCACGTGCCGACCTGACGCGTGGATGGGACTATGAGGCCGTGCTCGACCATCCCCACGAATGCGTCGACGATCTTGGGATCGAACTCCGTACCCTTACCGGCGCGCAGTTGCTCCAACGCCTGCTCGAGCGTCAGCGCCTGGCGGTACGGTCTATCCGATAGCATCGCATCGAAGGCGTCTGCCACCTTCACTATCCGAGCTTCCAGGGGGATCGCGTCGCCGCGCAGCCCGGTAGGGTATCCCTTGCCGTCGAACCGCTCGTGGTGATAGAGGACGACGTCGCGGGCACCTCTGAGGAAGTGAAGGTCCGAAACAATCCTGGCGCCGGTCTGTGGATGTGAGCGCATTCGCTCCCACTCAGCTGGGGTCAGTGCGGCCGGCTTGAGCAGGATGTCATGCTGTAGGCCGATCT
>Ga0316622_100000417_pt1 | contig 24491 bp, 20 predicted proteins | sample OWC_Aug_OW2_C1_D_FD_207646 | JGI IMG/M metagenome (GOLD analysis project Ga0316622, IMG submission 207646) | Wetland soil microbial communities from Old Woman Creek delta, Ohio, United States - OWC_Aug_OW2_C1_D5_C | ecosystem: Environmental > Terrestrial > Soil > Wetlands | place: USA: Ohio... | reverse complement strand
TATCTACCGGAATAATGCGCTGTTTAACAATACTGTGGTTTTTAAGGCTTAAATCGACATTGTCCTCCCCCCAGCGCCTTTCATAATCCCTGAGCCCAGCTTTTAATTGCAAATTCAAAGCTTTGGTGATTTGATTGTTGTAGGTAAAGTTAGCGGTATCGTAACCATGATTAAAATCGCGATGGGTGCGGCCGTTATCGCCGTTGTGATTGGTATGATTGATGAACAGCGATACACGGTGATCGTCGCGTCCCAAAGCGTAACTAACCTTGGCGTATATCTTAGGCTTAATGTAGTTCGGGTCGTTTACGGCTTGCAACCATGAACTGGCTCTACCGTATTGATCGTAATCGGACTGTTCGTAGCTGCCGCCGAATAGATAACTCAGATCATCCTTGCGGCCTTGATGATAGATTCGCGCATTGTAGGTATTATAAGTGCCATACCCGGCCCACAGCCGGGTCATCGGTGCCTCGACTTTGTCCTTGATAACCAGATTGGTGGTGCCTGCCAGCGGCGCTTGACTGGGGAAGTCCATGGATAAATAGTTGGAATACATCACCGATGCCGGCCCTTTGTAAGCTTCGATTCGTTCGAATGCCCAAGGATCCAGGCTCATGGTGTCTACGAATGAGTCGATAGGCAGTCCATCCAACAAGTAACTGTTATATTTAGGACCTAAACCGGCGTACGCACCCCAATTGGCGTCATTGCGAGATAGGACGTTGACGAATTGCCCGGCGGTGTAGCGCATCAATTCAGCTACATTGCGGTTATGCATCGGAATTTGCTCCATGGCGTCGGCACGCTGGATAATAATTTTTTGCGTAACGGTATCCTGCGGCTGAGCCACTTTGGACTCGGTGACTACCATATTGGATAGCTCGTCAAGGCTCAGTTCATCAACGAGCGTGCTGACAGGCAACAAATTGCTAAAACTGTCGTATACCGCGTTGTTTTGGGTTTCCGCTATCGCTGAAGCGACCCCGGCCATTAATGCGATAAAACAAGCAATCCGCGAACCATTCCGGCTATGATTGGCAGCCTCTAGATTATAAACATACGCTATCGTACCCACCAATGACCTCCGTATTTTCAGGCGTTTTGTCGATCAGAATCGCTGTCTGTTTGCTCCCTTGGTTTGCCGGCCTTTATGCCAATTGAATTGAGTTGATAAGGGCCATTCGATTTTCGGAGTAAATGGGCTTAGCCATATTAGAGTTTCCCCATTAGCAGATCTACATTCTCGGAACATCATAAATGACTAGATTTGACTTGGCTCAAAATAATGCCACATAGTCACTGTCACATAGTCTGCATTGTAGTTTTTACGGCTATGTGCATTTCATGGGTGGGAATGATCTCAAAAAGCGATGAAGCGGAAGTGGCCGTAGTTGGTTAAAGCATGCTTGGTTGAAATCGATGCAAATTTGGTATCGAAAATTTTTCTAGGATTGGTTGGAATTCCAAAGCATCCGGCTCCTGCCGGCCATTATGTGACGTTTCCTTTTATGCACAGCAACTTGGTGTCGCATGATTTATAGCTGTAATCAGCGGTTTTAGCAAGGCACCTTGCCTGAAAGACTGGTCATAAATTCTGCAGTTGTTTGGAGTAGACATTCCTTAGTCCATTTCTGGAGACTGCCGTAAGCTCATTAAATTACCTTTTTTGCTACCAAGTGCGAGTCGAGCGAACATCGTTACTCCTTAAATTAGCCGAGTTGGCGCTATTAATAATGGTGACTAGATCGTTTTCGATATGAATACATGCCGGTTAATGAGCTTCCGAAACTTTGCCACCTATCTTGAAATCGTGGAAATTATACAAAGCTCCCGGCAGAAAAATATGCTTCAAACCCAGGACGAATCTCACTCGTGGCGACGTACTGTACATAAAAGGAAATTTCACATAATGGCCGTTGCAAAGCTTTGCATAACGGCCAACTGCTGCCACTGACGCCAACAACGTGGCTGTCTTTTTTTCGCCATTGGGTGAGGTCGCCAATGGCTGCTTTGTAGCTCTCCAGTTCGCAGAATCTGGATTTGGCTGACTGGCCGGTTTGGAGAAACGCGACTGACCGCAAGGGGTCGATAACCGCTATTAGCCATGTAGAGTAGGCACGCTTTTCTGTGCCCACGCGGAATTATAGCTATCGCTCCTGATCGGTGGGCAGAAAAAGCGTTGTCCACCCTACATTTGAATGTCGTATTTGTGGCTATAATTCAGCATGCCTTTGCCAATACCATTCATTCAACAATGCCAAAATTTGCTCGGCGCCGATAACGTTATCGCCGAATCGGAGTGCTTGCGGGTTTACGAATGCGATGCGCTGTCCGCTTATCGGACTTTGCCGGAACTGGTGGTCTTGCCGGAAACCGTCGAGCAGGTCAGGGCGCTGATGCGCTTTTGCCGTGATCACAGCGTTCCGGTGGTGCCGCGCGGCGCGGGTACCGGGCTGGCTGGTGGCGCAATGCCGGTAGCCGGTGGCATCGTGCTAGGCTTGAGCAAGATGAACCGCATCCTTAGTCTCGATCCCGTCAATCGTACCGCCAGGGTACAGCCGGGTGCACGCAATCTGGCCATTTCCGAAGCCGCCAAGTCTCACGGTTTGTTCTACGCTCCCGATCCTTCCTCGCAGGTCGCCTGCAGCATAGGCGGCAATATCGCCGAGAATGCCGGTGGCGTGCATTGTCTGAAATATGGCCTGACCGTGCATAACGTGTTGCAAGTTCAATTGGTTACAAGCGACGGTGAGTTACTGACCTTGGGTGGGAATGGTCTGGATGCGCCGGGTTATGACTTGTTGGCGCTGGCGATAGGCTCGGAGGGTTTGCTGGGAATCGTGGTGGAAGCCACCGTTCGCTTGTTGCCCTTGCCTCCCTCGACCAGGGTTCTGCTGGCGGCTTTTGCCAGCGTCGAGGAGGCAGCGGCGGCGGTGGCGGCGATTATTAGCGATGGCCTGCTGCCCGCCGGGCTGGAGTTGATGGATAACGCCGCGATTCGCGCCACCGAAGCCTTCGTGCATGCCGGATATCCGGTAGACGCGGCGGCCATCCTGTTGTGCGAACTGGACGGTTTGGCCGAGCAGGTCGAGGCCGACAGCCTGCGCGCCGAAGCCGTTCTGAAAGCTCACGGTGCGATTGAAATCCGCATCGCCGATGATGAAAGTCAGCGTAGGCGTTTCTGGGCCGGGCGCAAGGCGGCGTTTCCGGCGGTCGGCCGTATAGCTAGCGATTACTATTGCATGGATGGCACCATACCTCGCAAGCATCTGGCGGCAGTGCTCAAACGAATTTCGGAAATGGGTGGCGAACATGGTCTGGTGGTCGTCAACGTGTTTCATGCCGGCGACGGCAACCTGCATCCCTTGATTTTGTATGACGGCAACAGGCCCGGCGATTTCGAAAAAGCCGAGGCCTTGGGTGGCAAAATTCTGGAGCTGTGCGTCGCGGTCGGTGGCACGATCACCGGAGAACACGGCGTCGGCAGCGAAAAAATTCCCTATATGTGTGTGCAGTTTCAGGCCGCCGAACTGGAGCAGTTTCACCGCTTGAAGCGGGCTTTCGATCCTGACGGATTGCTCAATCCCGGCAAGGCCGTTCCGACCCTGCACCGCTGTGCGGAATTGGGCCGCATGCATGTTCACCACGGCGAGCTTCCGCATCCGCAATTGGAGCGCTTTTAATGAACGATGGCGATTTGACGGCCGATATACAGGGCCGAATACAACAAGCGGCAGCTTCGGCCACGCCGTTACGTATCGTCGGCGGCAACAGCAAGGCCTTTTACGGCGAGGATTGCAGTGCTACGGCGGTGTTGGATATGGCGGGGCATAGCGGCTTCATCGACTACGAACCCAGCGAATTGGTGATTACGGCCCGAGCGGGAACCCGGCTGCGCGACATCGAGACCCTCCTGGACAGTCACGGGCAGATGCTGGCTTTCGAGCCACCTTATTTCGGCGAACAGGCAACTCTGGGCGGCACGATGGCCTGCGGTTTTTCCGGGCCGAGGCGACCGTTCGCCGGCGCGGGCCGCGATTTCATGCTCGGTTGTAAAATCGTCAACGGCTATGGCGAAGTATTGAGCTTCGGCGGCCAGGTGATGAAAAACGTGGCCGGTTTCGATGTCTCGCGGCTGATGATCGGCGCCTTGGGTACCTTGGGCGTGTTGCTGGAGATTTCGCTAAGAGTGTTGCCCAAGCCGGAATCCGAAGCGACGCTGATTTATGCCATGGCCGACGAACAACAGGCTATCAAGCGAATGAATCGATTTTCCGGGCAGCCTTGGCCCTTATCGGCCTTGGCCTATGACGGCCAGTTACTGAGCTTGCGCCTATCCGGTGCCGAATCCGCGGTACAAGCCGCCGCCCGGCAACTGGGAGGGGATTTCGACGAGCTGGGTGAAGATTTCTGGTTGGCCTTACGGGAGCAGAACTTGGCTTTTTTTGAAGACGATGACACGCTGTGGCGCATCAGCATGGCGCCATCCGCCGCATCACCGGCTGTTTTCGGGACCAGGTTGCTTGACTGGGGAGGCGCCTTGCGTTGGCTGAAAACCGATCAGCCCGCCAAGGTGGTACATGAGGCCTGCGAAGCGGTCGGCGGTTATGCGGAAGCTTTTCGCGGCGGCGAAAAGCACGATCGTATCCGCTTGAAACCGGAAATCGCAGCCTTGCAGAGCCGAATTCGCGCCGCGTTCGATCCCCATGGTTTGTTCAATCCCGGATTTTGCCGAGACCGATAGCATGCAAACCCGACTCGCCGATTTTCTCAAGGATAGCCCGCAAGCAGATGAAGCCCAAGCGATCTTGCGCAGTTGCGTGCATTGCGGATTCTGTAATGCGGCTTGTCCGACCTACCGCTTGTTGGGCGACGAGCTGGACGGTCCGCGCGGGCGGATTTACCTGATCAAGCAGTTGCTGGAAGGCGAGGCGGCCACGCAAGACAGCCGCCGCCATCTCGATCGCTGCCTGACTTGCCGGGCATGCGAATCGGCCTGTCCTTCCGGCGTGGAATATCATCGTCTGCTGGATATTGGCCGCGACATCGCCGAGAAAGCGTTAGTCCGGCCGTGGCGGCAGCGCTGGCTAAGGCGATGCCTATTGGCTGTATTGCCTTATTCTCGCCGGGTTGCGGGTTTGGCAACCGTCGGCCGCTATTTGGGGCCGTTTCTGCCTGAAACGATCAAGACCAAGTTGCCTGGCAAGCAATTGCCGAGCGCCTGGCCCGAGCCGCGCCACGAGCGGCGGATGCTGATTCTGGAGGGCTGCGTCCAGCCGGCTTTGGCCCCGGCGATCAACGCCGCTACGGCGCGAGTGTTGGACAGACTGGGCATCAGCTTGATTCGGGTGCCGGCCGCGGGTTGTTGCGGAGCGCTGCCGCATCATCTCGAAGCTCGGGATGCGGGGCTGGAGATGATGCGCGATCTGATCGATGCCTGGTGGCCGGCGCTTGAAGCCGGCGCGGAAGCCATCGTGGTGACAGCCAGCGGCTGCGGAGTGACTATCAAGGAATACGGCGAATTGCTGCGCGACGATGTCTTATATGCCGAAAAAGCGGCGCGTGTTTCCGCATCGGCAAAAGACATAGTCGAAATTTTGCAGGGCGAAGACCTTTCGGCATTGCGACCTCCGCCGCGTAAAATTGCCTTCCAGTCGCCGTGCACTCTACAACACGGTCAATCGCTGGATGGCGCGGTCGAGAGCTTATTGTCTGGGCTGGGTTTCGAACTGACTGTCGTCGCCGATGCCCAGCTATGCTGTGGTTCGGCCGGAACTTATTCCATTCTGCAGGCCGAGATTGCCGGGCGTTTGCGGGACGCCAAACTTTTGGCGTTGCAGGCGGGCGGTCCGGAGCTGATTGCTACCGCCAACATCGGTTGCCTGCTGCATTTGCGGGAAAAATCGGCTCTGCCTATCGTTCATTGGATCGAATTACTGGATGGCAGCTAGTTATGTAGGCAAAAACAGGCGGCGGAAAATTGCCGCCTGGCGGCAATTTGATGGTCAATAATTATGCAAATATTTGAAAACTATAAATAAATAGTAAGTGGCATATTCCTGGCTTAAGGGTCTTTAACCTTTGAATCAAAGCTTGGGAAGTGTCATGAAAAATAAATCAGCCGAGTTAGCCATTGTCAGCAATAAAACCTTTTCCGCTTCCACGGCGGTCAATCTGCATCATTACGACATCAGCAGCGCGTTGCAGACCACGCTGGAATTCGATGAATTGATTGGCATTTTTTGTAACAAGATTCAATCCTCGATTCCGCATAATAGCCTGGAATACATCAACGACGAATTCAATATGGCGTTCAAGCGCGGCATCGTCGCCCGCCATTCCTGCTGTTACACGTTAAAAGTGGAAGATCAGCAATTGGGCGAACTGAAGCTGACGCGCAGCCAACGTTTCAGCAAGGATGAACTGAAAACGCTGGAAAGTTTGTTGTGCTGCCTGATTTATCCGCTCAGAAACGCCACCTTGTTTCAGCAGGCCATCAAATTGGCTTATACCGATCCGTTGACCAAGGCCAATAATCGCGCGGCATTTCACGATTGCCTGCAACGTGAAATCAAGCGCGCCCATCGCGCTTCTCAGCATTTGTCGTTGATTTTCGTCGATATTGATCACTTCAAATCCATAAACGACGACTACGGTCATGACTGTGGTGATCTGGCGCTGGCTTCGGTAGCCGGTTGGCTGATGGACTGTGTACGTGGCAGCGATGCGGTGTATCGTTATGGCGGCGAGGAATTTGTGATCGTACTCGGCGATACCGATCTGGATGGAGCGGCGGTGATTGCCGAGCGCATTCGTGCCGATATTGAGTCCCATGCCCTGGCTTACGATATGGAAGTGCTGAATATTACGGCCAGCTTGGGCGTCAGCACGCTAACGGGCGATGACAGCCCCGATTCGCTGGTCAAGCGGGCCGATGCGGCAATGTATCAGGCCAAACACCAGGGGCGTAACCGGGTGTGCATTAGCCTGGACATGTAGAGAAGGCAAGTCCTTCAATTTTCAAAAACATCGATGCCTTTCGGGGCTTTGAAGTTAAACAACGAGTCGTCTAGCGCCGGATTGATCTGGATGTTGGAAAAATAAATCCGTGTCAGTTGGCCGAAGTTATCGCTGAGCTCCATGCCGCCCAGTTGGCCGGCATTCAGTCCGATCAGGATGTATTTAAATCCACTTTCCTCATTTTTCGGCGATAGCTTGACCCAGTTCATTTGGTCTTCGCTGCCTTGTTCTTCCAGTTTGAATTTTTCCTCGATATCGACCTGGCCCGTCAGCAGCAGGGCCGGGGTCGAGCCCAGGGAATCGTCCAGTTTCTTGACGGTTACCTGTTCCAGATCGGTATCGTAAAACCAGACCTTGCCGCCGTTGGAGACAATTTCCTGTTCGAAGGGTTTTTGATAATTCCAGCGGAATTTTCCGGGCCTGCTCAAATAAAACTTGCCGACGCTGCTTTGCGCCGGATTGCCGGATTTGTCGAAGCTGACTTGCTTGAAGTCGGCCGACAAAGAAGCGCTTGAGTGCAGAAAGGCTTTTAATTGGGCTATCGGGCTTTCCTCGGCATAAGCAGAGTTGACCAGAAAGGCCGAGAATAGAAGGGCTTTAAGAATTTTCAATGACATGGTTAAAAGGGATTGATGTTGTTGAGCCAAGTTTTTAGAGGGTCCATGACGGCGCCGCAATCGGCATATTGATCGGGGCCGGAACCTTCCACAAACGGAAAAAGTTGCGCGCCGGGGCAGTGCTCTTCGCTTAAGAGACCGGTTGCCGGGTCTATCCACTTCATTTGAATATTATCGGGCGGAATTAGGGTAACGGGTTTTTTCGATACCTGCCGCATTAATTCCGCCCAGATTTGCAGGGCACCGCTACCACCGGTTAATCCCGTGGGTTTGTTGTCGTCGCGTCCAACCCAGACCACCGATAGATAATCGCCGCTGAAGCCTGCAAACCAGCTGTCGCGCAGTTGGTTGGTGGTGCCGGTTTTGCCGATCAAGGCCATTTCTCTGGGCATATAATTGTACGCCGAGTGGCCGGTACCCTCGCGCATGACTTCCTGCAAGATGGTGTTGGTAATGAAGGCGGCTGCCGGGTCTACCGTTTGGCGCACGGTAAACGGATAGCTCTGCAGCGCCTTGCCGTCGGCTGCGTTGACGGCGCGGATCGAGCGCAGCGGCGTGGCGAAACCGTCGCCGGCCAGGGTCTGATACATCTGGGTGACTTCCAGCGGCGTCAAGGGCGAGGCTCCCAGCAGGAAAGATGGGAAAAGTTCCACCGGCCGGCTGACGCCCATGTTTTTCAGGGTATTGGCGATGCGGGTCAGGCCGATGTCCATGCCTATGCGTACCGTGGCCATGTTGTAGGAATGGGCCAGCGCCGTATGCAGCGCGACCATGCCGTGTTCCTGGTTGTCGTAGTTATCCGGTGACCAGGTTTTGCCTTTTTCGGCCTCGATTTCCAGCCGGGTGTCGCTGATCGGCGTGGTGATCGTATAGCGATCCGGATATTCCAGTGCGGTCAGATAAACCACCGGTTTGATCAAAGAGCCGATTGGTCTAACCGCATCCAGCGCGCGATTGAATCCCGTGTCTTCCGCATTACGGCCGCCGACCATTGCGACGATCTCGCCGCTGTCGCGCCGGGTAACGATGGCGGCACTTTCCAGGTCGTTGCTTTTCGGGCTTTTCTCCAGTTGTTTCAGCTTGTTGGCGATGGATTGCTCCAGCGTATCCTGGATCCGGGTGTCGAGGGTGGTAACGATGCGCAAGCCCTCGGAAGTTAAATCCTCTTCCTTATATTCCTGCCTGAGCTGGCGTTTGACCAGATCGATAAAGCCGGGATAGCGATTGGCGGAGCGGTGGGTGACCTCCGCTACTCCGAGCGGCTGCTTTTTAGCCTCGCTAACTTGTTGCGCATCGACATAACCTTCATTTTGCATCGCATCCAGCACCAGGTTGCGTCGCTCGAGGGTATGTTCCGGTTTTCTGCGCGGGTCATACTCGGATGGTCCTCGCACCAAGGCCACCAAGGTGGCGACTTGCGGCAGATTCAGCGTTTTTAGAGATTGGCCGAAATAGAATTCACTAGCCAAGCCAAAGCCATGCACGGCGCTGACCCCATCCTGACCCAGAAAAATCTCGTTGAGGTAGGCTTCGAGAATCTCGTTCTTGCTGTAGCGGTATTCGAGAATCAGCGACATCAAGGCTTCCTTGGCTTTGCGTCGCAGGTTGCGCTTGGGCGTCAGGAAAAAATTTTTCACCAACTGCTGGGTAATGGTGCTACCGCCTTGAACCATGCCGCCGGCTTTCAGATTGTTCCACATCGCCCTGACGATGCCCTTGGGCGAGATGCCGAAATGGTTGTAAAAATCGCGATCCTCGGTTGAAAGCAGGCCTTGAATCAGGGTTTGAGGGGCTTCCTCCAACTTGATCAGGATACGGTCTTCCTTGCGGGTGGGATAAAAACTGCCGATTTGGATCGGGTCCATCCGGACGATGGCCAGTTCGCTGCCGGTGGTATTGTCGACGATGTTGGAAATACTGCCTCCCGCAAAGTTGACCCTGATCTTGCGGCTCTCTTGTGCGGTGTCGCCGAAATTGAATGGCCGAGTTTGGAGATGAACCTGGCTGCCTTTGATATAGTAGGAGCCCTCTCCGTTCAATTGGAAATCCTGGCGGTAATGCAGCTGGATCAGCAAATCTTCAAAGTTTTTACTGGTGAACGGGGCTCCGGCGTATAACTCGACGGGGCTGGCGTAAACCCGAGCCGGAATCGACCAGCGTTTGCCCTCGAATTGCTGGCGAACGGTATAATCGAGATAACCGACATAGGAGATAAAAACAAAGCCCGCCACCAAAATGGTAGAGATGATGGCCATTTTTAGCCAGGATGATTTGGCTTTGGATTTTCTGGGTCGGGTTCTTGCGGTACTGTATCTGGGTCTTCTAGCCATTAAAAAAGGATGTCAGTCTTGCACTGCTGTTTAAAGGCGGTGATGTTGGGGAGGGTAATCGTTAACTTGATAGAGATACGATTCGTAAAAGTGTCATTATCCAATAAATTGTCACGAACCGCGACTCAACTTGACTTGGTAGGGGCAAAGTGGGTAGGTTTGACATCGCTTGGCTTTTTCATACCATAGGCTGGCTAACTTAAATTTTACTGAAGGTGAATAATGTGAATGGATCGAACCGGCGCCGACATATGCGACTCATGCACCGCGCTAAAATTCGGTTGATGGTAAATGATTTATCGAAGGAATATATTCTGGATATGAAGGATTTTTCCGAAAGTGGCTTGTTTCTGTTGGCTCCGGGCGAAGCAATGCCACGGATAGACGACATAGTCGAAGTTCAGACCACCGAGTTTGACGAAGCGCCGCTACAGACCGCCAAGGTGGTTAGGATAGAAGAGAGTGTCGGTTTTGCCGTCGAATTTATCTAGGCAGGCTCAAGCTCAAATGCGGATGTCTAATTGCGAGCCGCTGGATTGAGTCTCTTGTTGCATGCGAAATAGCTCTATCCTAGCCGCGTTCGCCATCTGCGCGGCCTTGGCGGCAACACTATAATCCTGAGAGGAAGGGCTGGCGGGCGCCATAGCGGCGCGGCGGATGGTTTCCGCTTTTCTAAGCGTCGCTTCCGGATCGCCGGGTACTGTTGAAATATCGATACTGACATCGCCGCCAGTGGCATAGCGATTACCGTCCGGGCCGGTCGTGTAAGTGAAATGAGCGCCACCCAAAGCGATGCCGCCGGCGGCGCTAATATGGGCTTGCTCGTGGTTGCGAACTTCCTGGTCCCGAGTCTTGAGCGCTTGAACTTCGGCTTGCTGCTGGTCGGAAGTTTTGTTGCTCGCCGATATTTGTCCGGTGGACGTTAAAGCGTTCTTGGCATTTTGCGCAGCATTAGCCTGAGCCGGATAGCCCCTGCCGATGTCTGTGTAAAATGAAGACGCGTTCGTTATCATGGCTGAGTCTTTGTTTTTTATAGCCTACGTGCGGACTATACCGCTAATTTCGCAAATTTCAAGGACTGTTTAATCGTTTTAAAGCCCATTGAACGTGTTCGCGCACCAATTCCGAATCGTGATGCAACTTGGCGTTCAGAGCCTTGGTAACGCTAACACCTGCCTTGCCGTTACCCAAGGCGACGGCGATATTCCTTAACCAGCGCTGATGGCCGATGCGGCGTATCGCCGACCCTTCGGTTTTTTGCAGAAATTCGGCTTCATTCCAGTCAAATAGTTCCAGTAGGGTGCTGCTGTTCAAATGATGCCTGGGTTTGAAATCGGCTTCGACGCCGATTTTGGCGAAGCGATTCCAGGGGCAAATCAGCTGGCAATCGTCGCAGCCGTAAATGCGGTTGCCGAGCAAGGGCCGCAGTTCTTCGGGAATGCTGCTGTGCAATTCTATCGTCAGATAGGATATGCAGCGGCGAGCATCGACTCGATATGGGGCGATGATGGCTTGGGTGGGGCAAATATCCAGGCAGGCCCGGCATTGGCCGCAATGGCCGGACGCGGGTCGGTCGGCGGGCAAGGGCAGGTCGGTATAGATTTCACCGAGGAAAAACCAGGAGCCGGCGCGGCGGTTGATCAAATTGCTGTGCTTGCCTATCCAGCCCAGGCCGGCTTTTTCGGCAACGGCCTTTTCCAATACCGGAGCGCTGTCGACGAAGGCCCGATAACCGAAGGGGCCAATTTCTAAGGCGATTTTGTCGGCCAGTTTTTGCAGGCGGTTACGCAATAGTTTATGGTAATCGCGACCCAGCGCATAACGGGATACGAAGGCGGCGGCGGGATCATCCAGTATGGCTTGACTGTTGGCCGAGTGCTCCGGCAAATAGTCCATCCTGACGCTGATGATGCTGAGGGTGCCGGGCTGCAGCAGCGCCGGACGGCTGCGCTTCAAGCCGTGGGCCGACATATACTGCATCTCGCCTTGCATGCCTTGCTCCAGCCAGTCTTGGAGATGCCCCTCGGCAGTGTTCAAATCGGTGTCGCAGATGCCGACTTGCTGAAACCCCAGCGCCATTCCCCACTGTTTAATCAGTGCTGCGAGTTGGCTGAAATCGGCTTGGTCGCTTGGGTGCATGACGGCGCTGACCTATCTATAATGGTTTGGTTGGGGCCATTTTACACGGTGAATACCATGCGACATTTATCAAAGCCGCTGTATCGGGCGGCGCAGATTCGTCAGGCCGAGTCCACTGCTATTGAAAAACTGCAGATTCCCGGCTTGAAGTTAATGCGCAATGCTGGAAAGGCGGCGTTTACCGAGCTGCAGAGACACTGGCCGGATCGCCGCAAACTGATGGTATTTTGCGGCGCCGGCAATAATGGCGGTGATGGCTATGTGATCGCCAGGCTGGCCTTATTATCCGGTTATGCGGTTAGCGTCTACGCCATGGGCGACGAAGCAGTTCTGAAAGGCGATGCACTCACTTCTCATCGGGATTTTATCAACGCCGGCGGCACCGCCCGTACTTTTTCGGCGGATTTGCCCTTGGCGGACGGTATTATCGTCGACGCTCTATTGGGTACCGGCCTCAATCGTCAGGTCGGTGACGATTATTCGAAAGCGATCGCTACCATCAATGCCGCCAATTGTCCTGTACTGGCGGTCGACGTGCCGTCCGGCTTGCATGCCGATACCGGTTGCGTGCTGGGTTGCGCGGTCAAGGCCGACCTGACCATCACCTTCATCGGCTTGAAGTCCGGTTTGTTCACAGGCCAAGCCGCCGATTATTGCGGCGAAATCGTACTTGCGGATCTGGCCGTGCCGGAAACGGTGTTTACCGGGATGGTGCCGGCCGCGCATCTTCTGACAAAAACACCGCTACCACAGCGGCCGCGATCCGCGCACAAGGGGCATTTCGGGCATGTGTTGCTGGTCGGCGGCAACTTTGGTTATAGCGGCGCAATCCGGCTGGCCGGCGAGGCAGCGTTGCGTAGCGGGGCAGGGCTGGTCAGCATCGCCAGTCGCGCCGGCCATAGCGCGATGCTGAATATCGGCAGGCCGGAGCTGATGTGCCATGGCGTGGAATATCGGGATCAACTGCAAGCCTTGCTCGACAAAGCCAGCGTGGTGGTGATAGGTCCCGGTCTGGGGCAGGATGAATGGGCGCAAAGCCTATTTTCGGCGGTGCTGGCCACTGACAAGCCTTGCGTGATCGATGCCGATGCGCTGAATTTGCTGGCGAAACAGCCGGGAAAACGCGGCGACTGGATATTAACGCCGCATCCCGGCGAGGCGGCTCGGCTTTTGGCTTGCAGCACAAGAGACATCGCCGCCGACCGTTTCGCCGCCGTGTCCGGTTTACAAAATCGCTACGGTGGCGTTTGCGTGCTGAAAGGCGCGGGTAGCTTGATCGCCGACGCTCAAACCATTCATGTCGCCACCACCGGCAATCCGGGCATGGCCAGTGGTGGCATGGGCGATGTGCTGGCGGGTCTGGTGGGCGGTCTGCTGGCGCAAGGTCTCTCCCCCACCGATGCCGCGAAATTGGCGGTCTATGTGCATGGCGAGGCGGCGGATCGAACCGCCGAGCAGGGACAACGCGGCATGCTGGCAAGCGATTTGTTGCCGCAGCTTAGGTGCTGCTTGAACGATGATATGACGAGGATCGGTTCAGAATAGCGGCTAGCCTCGATGCGATGTAACGGAATCGAGGGGCGATGGCTTCAATGCTTCTCGATTTCACTACGTTACATCGAGGCTACTTGCTAAAATCAGCGAATCGATACGTTTAAGCTCCAGGTAAAGGACAATCATGCACGAACATCAATTGAGCAACTGGCAACATTCGCATAACTTTGCGAGGATTAATCGCAAGGGCGAGTCGAGGACTAAATGGGTGCTGTTCCTGACATTTACCACGATGTTGGTGGAAATCATTGCCGGCATGCAGTTCCATTCCATGGCCTTGCTGGCCGACGGCTGGCACATGGCGACCCATGTGGTGGCTTTCATGATTGCGATATTCGCCTATCGCTACAGCCGGATCCATGAAACGGATCATACCTTTGCCTTCAGCCCCGCCAAAGTCAGCATCCTGGGCGGCTTTGCCAGCTCCATCGCGTTGGCGATGGTTGCATTGGTTATGGCGGTGGAGTCGTTTGAAAGACTGATACGGCCTGAAGCCATCCGCTTCGACGAGGCGATCCTGATTGCGGTAGTCGGGCTGGTGGTCAATCTACTGAGTGCCTTATTGCTCAGAGATCATCATCACCATGAGCATCCGCACGATCACGATCATGACGACCACAACCACGATCACCACCATCATCACGACCACAATTTGCGTGCGGCTTATTTGCACGTCATGGCCGATGCGCTGACCTCGGTGCTGGCGATTGTCGCGCTGTTGGCGGCGAAATATTACGGTTGGAACTGGTTGGATTCGACGATGGGTTTTGTCGGCGCGGCAATCATTTTAGCCTGGGCGTGGGGGCTAATCACAGAAACCAGCCCGATATTGCTCGACCAGAGCGTCGACGAACATTATAAACAGGCGATTCAGGATGCGCTGGAAGAGGACGGAGAATGCAGGGTTAGCGATTTGCACATCTGGCGTTTGGGGCCTTCGCATCATGCCGCCATCGTGGTGATCGTCAGCCAATTTCCCAAGCCGCCGAATCACTATAAAGCCTTGCTGGCCAGCTTTGTTAATCTTGATCACATCACGGTTGAAGTCAATCGTTGCGTGGGAGATGACTGTGTTGCTGAATGAATTAGCTGGAGCAGGATTGGTGTTCGGACCTATTTACAAGTCTCCGGGAATGAGACGATGCTATTACGTGGCGGGAAAGTCACTTGAATCGGTTTAATATTCAATAATGAATATTTAAAGTCGTGAACATGTCGACTTAGCGCTCGAATCAAACGGAATCATTGATCTAAGCGCCAGTTAGTTAACCCTTGGGAGGTCCGGAAATGCCGATTTTAGAATCGACCCTAGTGGCCGAGCCGGCTTCTTGGCGTGAAAGACTGTTGCTTCGGGGGGGCGTCTGTCTGGTGTTTGTGCTTGGGCTGCTGCTGACTATCGGATTGTGGTATGCGGCGGAGCTTAGCTTTCAGCGCGATACCCAGGCTTATTTTGATTATCGGGTGCGGCAATTGCTGGAAAGCATCGATAAGCGTCTGGAAAACTATCGGCAGGTGCTATATGGTACGCGCGGTTTGTTTGCCGCCTCCGAGGTAGTGGAGCGAACGGAATTTCACCAGTATATAGCCGCCTTGAATCTCGTCCAGCTTTATCCCGGGATACAAGGGGTGGGCTTTTCCTTGATTGTGCCCAAGGAAAAAAAGGACGGGCACATCGAGGAAATTCGGCAACAAGGCTTTCCGGATTATCAAATTTATCCCGCCGATGAGCGGGATAGTTGCACCTCGATTATTTACCTTGAACCATTTACGGGACGTAATCTCAGGGCTTTTGGTTATGACATGTTTTCCGAGCCGGTGCGCCATCAGGCCATGGTTTATGCGCGGGACTATGATGAGATCGGTATATCGGGAAAAGTCACTCTGGTGCAGGAGACCGATGACGATATTCAGGCGGGATTCCTGATGTATCTTCCGGTTTACCGGAACGGCCAGCCGCATGGCGACGAGCAACAACGCAGGGCTAATATCATTGGCTGGGTCTACGCGCCTTTTCGTATCAATGATTTTATGGCCGGCGTTGGTGGCGAGTGGGCGGGCGATTTGAATCTGAGTATTTACGACGGTGATCAGGTGTCCGAGGCTAACCTGATGTACTACGACAAGACCGAATTGATAGCGGAAGAGGCGATCAGCACGACGCAAAAATTAGTCATGGGTGGGCACGCCTGGACGCTGGTGATTCATAGCGAGCCGGGACTCAAAAATCGGCTGAATCATAAACCGTCGCTGATTATCTTGATCAGCGGCGTGGCGCTGAGCTTATTACTGGCGCTGTCGGTCCGGCAATTCATTACGCGCGGCCAAGCTTTGGCATTGGCCGCGGTGACTAATCAGGAGCTAAAGGAAAGCGAGACACGATTTCGGCTAATGGCCGATTCCGCCCCAGTACTGATCTGGGTGTTGGACGCCAATCAATGGGCAATCTGGTTCAACAAGCATTGGCTGGATTTTACCGGCCGATCTCTGTTCGAGGAGATCGGCCGTGGTTGGCTGGAGTCGGTCTATCCAGCGCATGTAGAGCTGGTAGCCAAACTGCTCGACTGGCATTTTCAATTACGTAAACCGTTTAGCGTGGAATACCGGCTAAGGCGTCATGATGGAGAATACCGCTGGATTATGGATACCGGTGTGCCTCGTTTTGACGAAGACGGCGATTTTATGGGATTTATCGGATCCTGTATCGATATTACCGAGCACAAAAAAATGGAGGAAGAATTATGGGAGCTTGCGACCACCGACGGTCTGACCGGTTTGCTGAATCGGCGGCATTTTTTGGTGTGTTTACAGGAGGAGTTTGACAGGTCGCAACGCAACGCCGAATTGCATTCGTCGGTCTTGATGCTGGATCTTGATCATTTCAAACGTATCAACGACGGCTACGGTCATGCCGCAGGCGATGCGGTGCTTAAACATTTTGCCGAAATCATCCACGCCGAGCAACGCAAGATCGATGTGGTTGGACGCTTGGGGGGCGAGGAATTTGCCATTATTCTCCCCGATACCGGCTTATCCGAAGCGCGCGTGTTTGCCGAACGCCTGCGCAAGGCGGTGGCGGATAAGCCACTTCAGCAACAAGACACAAATATTGAAATCACGGTTTCCATCGGTATCGCCTTGTTAAGCGCCGCGACTGAAAATCCCGATAGTGTGTTACGCGACGCGGATCGTGCGCTCTATGTCGCCAAGGAAAGTGGCCGCAATCAGGTAGTGTTATCACGGGATTGTTTTTGCGACCGGAATTAGCCGGCTGATCCGGCAGAATTTTGTAGCGTGCCGTTTCATTAAAATGTATCAGGTCAAAAATTCTTCCAGACAATGGCTTACGAAAGCGTATTCGGCGGAAAGCGCTTTGTCTTCCTCGGTGTTGTATCCCCAGGGCGCAAAAAACAATTTCACGGCGCTTAGTTCCGAGTGTTTTTGCACATTCAACAGGGTCGGCAGACGGTCTTCGACAAAATGAATCGTATGTTCGGGATGGGCTTGTACCAAGCCTTTTAATACTTCGGGTTTACTGAGATTGCGATCCAGGCCGAAAATCCGTTCGTCCGCCAGATCGATGTCATTAGCTTTCAATATCTGCTTTACGAAACGTTCCTGCTTGGTGGTGATGATGACATACCAGGCATGCTGCCGGCTCAGCCGTTGTAGCTTTTCGGCGATGCCGGAAAATAAGGGGTTCATGGCTATCCATTCGCCCAAGTCGTCGGCAATCCAGGCATCTCGGGTTTCGCCGAATAGTCGTTTTAGCTCGTCGCTGGTTGTTTGTGCCTGTTCCATCAACAGTCTGGTTTTTTCGCCATAATCGCAGTAAATGGCTTCGGTGGTTTCGCCCAGATAAAGTAGGCGCATGGCCAGAATGGCTTCATAGCCGGTCTCGATTATCGGCCGTACCTGACGAAAGCAATCTATCAATTCCGATGGAGTTGCCTCGGGCATATCGTTCCAGATTCGGCCGGCGGCTTTCCAGCCAGTGATGGCGGTTTCCACCGCGCTGTCGCAGATAACGCCGTCAAAATCCAGCGCGTAGAGTATCGAGTTGCCCATGGTGTGATTGAAAATGTTGCCGTGGTTATAAAACGAATATTGTAAAGGATTGCACCCTAATTCATCCGGCAAAGATGCTTGTTCATCGGCTCGCGAAGTATGATTGGGTGAGAATACGATTGTAAAATAGCTTTCCGAAATGAGTTGCCTCTTGACACCCTATAGGGTCACGGGAAGTAGGAAGTCATAAACAACTTCCCATTTCCTACTGACCACCACCCACTACTTGTTGAGAACTGATTATGAATAACTTGATTTCCGTGGTTCAGGCGGATTATTACCGGCTTGACGGTCGATGCCGTCGTCAACGCCGCCAATACCTCGTTGTTGGGAGGCGGCGGTGTCGACGGCGCGATACATCGGTGCGCGGGCCCGCAATTGCTGGACGAATGCCGGCTGTTGGGTGGCTGCCCGACCGGCGAGGCCAAGATCACCGCGGCTTATCGCCTGCCGGCCAAATACGTCATTCATACCGTCGGCCCCGTCTGGCGGGGCGGTGAACACAACGAGCCCAAGTTGCTCGCCGCCTGTTACCGGAGTTCAATGCGATTGGCGGCGGAACATCATATCCAGTCCATCGCCTTTCCCTGTATCAGTACCGGCATTTTTGGCTTTCCGAACCGGTTGGCGGCTCAAATTGCGGTCGCCACGGTCGCCGACTGTTTGCGCCGGGATGGCTTGAATATCCGGGTGATTTTTTGCTGTTTCTCGAAAGAGGATGCGGACATTTACCGGGATCGGCTGTCCGGCCTGTCTTCCGATCAGGCTTGAGGGGTGAAAATGATGACATCCTGGCCGATGAATTCGACCTCGCATCGATACCGTTCCGCCAGCCATTGCAGGGTAGGGCGGGAGAAGAAGCTGATATGGGTCTGGTCGTTCTTGTAATGCCAGCGGGCGAAGGCGTCTGCATCGAGTACCAGTTTGGTCATCAATCCCAGCCGTCCGCGTGGTTTCAGCAGGCCGAATAGTCGTTCGAATTCAATGCCGGGCCGGCGGAAATGTTCCGCCACTTCCGTACAGGTGATGAAATCGTAGCGGTTTTGCAGGTGCTGGGGATGGTTGGCATAGATTGGATCGTAGAGTTCGATGCCGTGGCCGGCCTGTTTCAATATTTCCGCCAGCAGCGGACCTGGACCGCAACCGTAATCCAGACCGGACGAAAGCGGCGCCAATCTGTCCAGCAGGGGGAGGGCCAGTCGCGACAAAAACTCGCGGTAGCCGCCGTCATCGGCCTGGTTTTGGTGCAGATCGTAAATCGCCTTTTCCTGTTGAAAATCCAGATGTTGGTCGCTGGGGACAAACACCAGCAGACAATCCTGGCAGCGCAGATAGTCGCGCCGTTTATCGCTGTGAAAGCTCGAAATATGCCCGCCGAAGCAGAGCGGGCAGGGCGATTGTTTCATGATCGTTTGCAATTGGGCTTGACGGTGGCTTAATTGGCTGTATAATGCGCGGCTTCCAACTGCGGAGCGGTAGTTCAGTTGGTTAGAATACCGGCCTGTCACGCCGGGGGTCGCGGGTTCGAGCCCCGTCCGCTCCGCCAATTTTGGTTCCTCCATTATAAGTCAGCTTTCGGCTTTTCGCCGAACTCTCTACATTCTTCAATTAGTTGTTTATACGACTTGAATTTGCGGTCGGCATCGCCATAATGGCTTTGTATCATCAAAAATTTACACACAACACTGAGGAGAATTGACATGAATAACTTAAGTCCATTTGTTAGTCGCAGTCTGTTTGACGAGTTGTTTCGCGATGTTAATCCGGGCTATTTCATCAAGCCCTTGCACGGAGACGCATTGCCGGCGCAGATTAAGGTTGATGTGAAAGAAAGTCCCAGCGAGTTTATCGTTCAGGCTGAAATTCCCGGTGCCGGCAAGGAAAATATCAATGTCGATATCGACGGCAATGTGGTCAGTATCCGCGCCCAGATCAGCCAGGTCGATAGCGAAACCAAGGACGATAAATTGCTGCGTAGCGAACGTTATTTCGGCGAAGTCTCGCGCAGTTTCCAATTGCCGGGCGATATCGATCAAACGGCCAGCAAGGCGCGCTACGACAACGGCGTGTTGACGCTGAATCTGGTGAAAAGCCAGAAAAAAGGCGGCCAACGCATGAATATCGACTGATCCAAACGCAAAGCGCGACTCCAATAGCGTCGCGCTTTTTTGTATTAAACAGCGGCCATTTGTCGATATTGCCGCCAGATAGTCTTGAAAGTCTCCGTCAGCGTCGGGTCGTTGCGATGAACTCGTTCCGAGACCTCATCCGGCGTTAGCCACGCACCTTCATCGATTTCATCGCTAGCCAGTAAAAAGGGTCCGTTGTGCAGGCAGCGATACACCTGAATGAATTCCATCCCCAATGCCGGCGTCGCCTCGAGCTTGAAGAGCGGGCATAATTCCGCGTTTACGCCCAGTTCTTCCGATAATTCCCTAGTCGCGCAACTTTCGTAGCTTTCGCCGTCATCGACGTGTCCGGCCGCCGAAGTGTCCCACAGACCTTTATTCAAGTCCTTAGTCATCGAGCGTTTTTGCATGAACAACTGGCCTTGATCGTTAAACACCAGGATATGCACCGCGCGATGCCGCAAACCCGAGGCATGTATTTCCCCGCGAGGGAGGTGGTCTATGACTAAGTCGCGGTCGTCAACCACGGCGAGGAGTTCATTCTGCATGTTAGGTATCGATTCTGGTTGCAAGGTCGTGTATGGTAGCGGCTTTTTTCCACATCACATAGAGGGAATATGGCTAGAAGAAGTGAGCATAGTCAGGAGCAAATCAGGGAAATGGTACTGAGCGCCGCCGAGGCTATCGTAATCGATGAGGGTGTCGAAGCTCTGACAGTGCGCAAGATTGCGCTGGAAATCGGCTACACCGTGGGCAGCATCTACATGGTGTTCGCCAACATGCAGGATCTGATGATGCATATCAAGGGGCGGACCCTGGACCAGTTGGCACTGCGGTTGCAAGAGGTTCCGGACGCTCTGGACATTGACCAGCGGATTCTGGCGTTGGCGGATGCTTATCTTGGCTTCGCGGCCGAAAATTATAACCGCTGGCGAATCATTTTCGAGCCTGATTTACAGTACAGCAATGAACTTCCCGATTGGTACCAACAAAAAGTCGAGCTGATTTTTGCGCCGATAGAAGCCCTGTTCAGGCAACTGGCGCCGGAAAGCGGCGCGGATCAGGCCCGCTTGGCGGCCCGAGCCCTATGGTGCGGGGTGCATGGCGTTTGTGTATTGTCCCTGAACGGCAATCTCGGCCGGACCGGCGTGGAAAACGCCGAATCCACGGTGCGCTTGCTGGTCGAGAGTTTTATTCGCGGTTGGAGGAGGTAACCGAATCGGGCAGACGCAAGACCACTAGAAACGTCGCCAGCATCATTAACGCACCCAAGGCAAGCAAGGCAGCGATCGGTCCGACTTGTTGCGATGCCGCCAGGGTGTATATGCCTACCGAGAGTAGCATGGCGGCGTTCTGGAAAAAATTCTGCATCGCCACGGCGCCGCCGCTGCCTATGCTTTGCTGTCCCAATTCCTGCAAGGCGGCGTTGATAGGTACGATGAACATGCCGCCGGCGGTGCCCATTAAAAACAACACGAAACGAGCCGGCCAGAGGCTGTCGGTAAAACTCAGCGCGATGATCAGCAGACCCATCAGATAAGCGGGAATCCGAGCGCGGCGCAGGTGTTCCAACGGAATCAGGCGCGGCACCAGTGCCGAGCCGGCTATGATGCCCAGCGCCAGAAACAGCGTGAGCTCGGCGATGTCGCTGGCGTTGTGGGTCATCAATACCAATGGCGCCCAGGCGATGATGATTACCCGCACACAAGCCGCCGCCGCCCAGAACAGCGACGCGCCCAATACCGCAAACCGCGAGCGCGGCAGTGATAAAAAGCTGCTGACTTCCTGGTAAAACACCACGATTTTTGAGCCTTCCGGCGGGGTTTTGCTGAGCGTTACCGGCAAGAACAGCGTGGTTGCCGCCGATATCAGGAACAATGCGATGGTGCCGATCAATGCCCAGGTGATGGAAGCATCGGCCACCTTGGCACCGACCACCATGCCGGTCAGAATCGCCAGGATCGTCGATCCCTCTATCCAGCTGTTGGCTTTGACCAAACCGCTATGACCAGCAAGTTCCGGCAGGATGCCGTATTTGGCGGGACTGTAAATCGCCGCGCCGATGCCGACGATGCTATAGGCGATCAACGGCTCCACCTTAAGCAACAGTAGACCGGCACCGCCGGCCTTGATCAAGTTGGCGATGATCAGCACCCGCGATTTGGCGTGTTTGTCGGCAAACGATCCCACCCAGGGGGCCAGTAGCACGAAGGCCACCAGAAATACGCTTTGCAGCGCCGGCACATACCAGCTTGCCGGCTGCGCCGATTGCATCACCAGCGCGATCACGGTGAATAGAATCGCGTTGTCGGCGAACGCCGAAAGGAATTGGGCGACGAGGAGGGGGTAGATGTGTTTGCTCATTCGGTAATATTCCAAGACGGTGCCATTATTTACCCGGTTTATAAATAAAAACGCTCTCATTCCAGCGGTTGACCACCATAAATACGTTATGAAATGGGTCATACTGGAAGCGGCCATAGGTGCCTCTACCGTTGGGAGCCGTGGGAACCGCCCCACCCGTCGCCGGAAGTTCGCTCCATGCCCAGGTAACGGGGTCTAATAGGTAAAGGCTGCTTCCCCCATTCCAACCTACAAACTTGTTCCATGGGGCATACCAAACAAAACCTGGCGATTGTCCGCTTTGAACAACTTGTGGGCCGGATGTCACGGGAGTAGTCAAATTGCCCGTGGTCGTGGAAAAAACGAAAATCTTTCCTTGGCCCACTGCAACAAAATTCTTGCGCACGGGATCAATTGCCGCATTGGGATAAGCCACGCCGAGACCGCCATCGCCCCTCTTTGTCCAGGTGTCTTTGGTAGGGTCATATTCATAGAAAGCGTAATCAACGCCGCCGATCTGGAAACAGACCTGGAAAATATGACCGGTTACTGGATCCACCGCTGATGCCCCGTAACTGTTGGAAGGGCTTGGCTTGAGGGAGCGTTTCCATTTTCCAAATGCGTCAGGATTCTGTTTTGACAGGTCAAGAAGCCAGCCATTGGCAATCCCCGATGCCGCGTCGCTACAGAAGAGGGCGCCGAAAATGGCGAATCCCTTTCCAGGAAGATACTGGAGACTGTTATAGGTGTGGCATGCAGCCGGCGTACCATCTGGTAGCACGTCTGGTGAGGAAGTTTGATTCCAGTTGGCGGTGGAAGAAGGAATCGTAAGACGGCTCCAGGTCAGGGATTTTAGGCTAAAGCCGTAAACTTCATTGCCATAATATCCCTGGTGGCCTCCACCCCAGACTAAGAGACGGCTTGAGTCCGTGTCCAGCGCACCACCACTCCAGCCATTCATGATTGCACTGGGACCCGTGTGACCAGAGATCGAAGACGCCAGGGGACCATTGCCAGGGCATGGCGCGGAACTGCAGTTCCAGGCCACATCGCTCATTTTGGAGTTTCCTTTTACCAGTTTCCCGGCATCTAGCCAATAGCCGGCTGGAGTGGAGGCGAGTGCGGTGGAAAGCACGTCTTGCGCGAAAATACGACCTGAGGTTGCTGTTAGTGCCAGGAACCCGACCATAGCAAAGCGAAAACCGACCATGATATGCCCCCTAAAATTTGATTTTCTTGAATCAGGTAAATGGGTATTTATCCGAGTTGAAACGCCTATCCCGTAATTTGTTAGCTCCGAAATGATTGCTCCGGGCGAGACTAATCGAGTATCTGCGGCATCATTCAAAACCGCTAGTTTCTTTTCAAGGTAAAGCATTGTCATATTTCCGGAGGCAACAATTCCGCCGCCAACTTGGTAGACGCCGGATAATCGACTTTGCCGGTCGCCAGGGCCGGCAATTTATCCAGCACGAAAACCTTCTTCGGCAGGTTGATCGGCGCCACGCCCTCCGAGGCCTCCATCAGCAGCTTGGCGGTTGCGCCTTTATGGGTGGTCAACAGCACCAGTTGCTCGCCTTTTTTTGGATCGGGCAGGCTGACCACGGCATGCAGCGCCTCCGGCCAGGCCAAGATCGCTAATTGTTCGACGGCTGCCAAGGACACCATTTCGCCGCTGATCTTGGCAAAGCGTTTGCTGCGGCCTTGAATGCGGATGAAGCCTTCTTCGTCGACCTCGACGATGTCGCCGGTGTCGTACCAGCCTTCGCCATACAACGAGCTGGTTGGCACCAACACGCCGGGGTTGGCCGGCAACAGATAACCCAGCATGATGTTGGGGCCAGCGACATGCAGTTTGCCGCCCTGGTCTATGCCGGGTACGGGTTCCAGCTTGTGGAGCATGTCCGGCATGAAGCGTCCGACGGTGCCGGCCTTGTAATCCATCGGCGTGTTGACCGAGGTGACCGGCGCGGTTTCTGTGGCGCCGTAGCCTTCCAGGATGCGGATGCCGAATTTGTCCAGCCAGGTAGCGCGGGTGGTTTCCTGGAGCTTTTCGGCGCCGGCTACTACATAGCGCATCTTGTAAAAATCGTAAGGGTGGGCTTTCTTGGCGTAGGCCGCCAGGAAGGTATTGGTGCCGAACATGATGGTGGCGCCGATTTCGTAAGCCATTTCCGGAACGATGGCGTAATGCAACGGCGACGGATACAGGAAAGTGGTCATGCCGTTGATCACCGGCAGCAGGGTGCCGACCGTAAAGCCGAAGGAATGAAACATCGGCAGATAATTCA
>Ga0316622_100000416_pt1 | contig 24503 bp, 26 predicted proteins | sample OWC_Aug_OW2_C1_D_FD_207646 | JGI IMG/M metagenome (GOLD analysis project Ga0316622, IMG submission 207646) | Wetland soil microbial communities from Old Woman Creek delta, Ohio, United States - OWC_Aug_OW2_C1_D5_C | ecosystem: Environmental > Terrestrial > Soil > Wetlands | place: USA: Ohio... | reverse complement strand
GTTTTCCGCAACCACATTCAAGAAGTAACGTGCGCCCTGTTCTGCCGCGGTCCAGGCACCCAACGATTGTTTGATCGGGAATACGTCGTTATCGACGGTTTTCGGCAAGCCGATCACGGTCAGGCCGTAGTTGTTGGTTGCCAGGAAGGCCGCCAGATCGGCCGCCGCGGTATTGGTATCATCGCCGCCGATGGTGTGCAGAATGTCGACACCGTCCTTGATCAATTGGTCGGCGGCCACTTTTTGTGGATCTTCGCCTTCCTTGACCAGGCCGCGTTTCACGCAGTCTTTGATGTTGGTCAGTTTGACGCGGCTGTTGCCGATCACCGAACCACCGAAACGTTGCAACAAGCCGGCTTTTTTCCGGACTTCTTCGGTCACGACATAGGAATCGCCGAGCAGCAGGCCTTTGTAGCCGCCGCGATAGCAGATGATTTCGATGCTGGGATCGATTTCGGTATAGCGTTCGATCAGACTACCGATGGCCGAATTCAGGCAGGGCGCCAAACCGCCCGCAGTGAGGATTGCGACTTTTTTGGGTTTATTCATGAGCGTGTCGAATGTAGGTTAATGAAAAAATCAAAGCAATGGCCGCCGGCCATCTGTTATCGCGCCGCCCATCAGTGACTTTCTAAAAGCTAAAGAACATTAGGACTGCGCGAGGGTGGGCGATTTTAACACATGCCTTTCGGTTGTCGAATCGAGTAACGGGCATAGACTACAAACGGAAAACGCTGGCATCATAGAAGCTGTTAAATCGAAATCGAGGTGAATAGGGTGTTGGGCTGCTTACAAAAAATGACGACGGAATTGGCCGATTCCGTGATTTACCGCTTACCTATAGGCGATGCGGAGCTGGACTTGAATCCACTGTTGGGACAACGACTGGAATTGCGTTACAGCGGCCAGATTTTCTGCGTGCACTGCCACAAGAAAACCAGCAAAAGCTTCAATCAGGGTTATTGCTACCCCTGCTTTACCCGTCTGGCTCAATGCGACCTGTGCATCATGAAACCGGAAACCTGCCATTACGCCGCCGGCACCTGCCGCGAACCAGCCTGGGGGGAGGAGTTCTGCTTTCAGCCGCATGTAGTCTATCTGGCCAATTCCTCGGGGCTAAAGGTCGGCATTACCCGCCAATCGCAAATTCCAACCCGCTGGATCGATCAGGGCGCGGTTCAGGCATTGCCGGTATTAAAGGTCGCCTCTCGCCATATCTCCGGCTTGGTTGAAGTAACGCTAGCCGAACACGTCAGCGACAAGACCAGCTGGCAGCAGATGCTTAAAAACAATGTCGAAACCCTGGATTTGCGGCTATTGCGCGACGAACTGCTAGCAAAATGCGCCGCCAAACTGGAAGCCATCCACCAACGATTCGGTAACGATGCACTGACTTATCTGGCCGACGCCGAACCACTGGAGATTCACTATCCGGTGTTGCAATATCCCGGCAAGGTCAAATCCTTCAATCTGGACAAGGAGCCAATCGTCAGCGGACTATTGCAAGGCATTAAGGGCCAATATCTGCTGCTGGACAGCGGCGTGATCAACATCCGTAAGTTTACGGGTTACGAAGTGGAAGTATTGAGCTAAGAAGCAATTTTAAACACTGCGCTTGTCGTGCTGAGCAACGAACACCAGCGACTGCACGTCGATGTCCGCCGTCGAGGAAATAACGGTTGAATAGGTGACGGGGTCGCCGCCGGTGGTAGTCAGGCTGATCACGGTATTCTCGCCTAGACAAGTTACAGACAGCGACAAATAGTCGTTCAACTGGCTGCCGTTAAGATCGTCCAGCAAATCCATCAAGGATAGACTGGGCGATAATAACGAACTCTTTGGTGATTTAGAGTGTGGAAACATGGGCGGCGAGCTCGACGGCTTAATCAATCTGGGCGGCAAGCATAGTCGTTTCCGCCAGCTTAAGGCTATTGTACCTAAGCACAGACTAGCCGCTTAACCAGTCGCCGACATCGCGGCAAAATCGTTCCGGCGCATCGACATGCAGCCAGTGACCTGTCCCTGGGATTTCGCTGATTAAGGCCCTGGGGAACAGCCGGTAGACGGCGTCGCTTTGGATATATTTGGAATGTTCGCCGGAAAGAAACAACGCAGGCTTGCAATAGGGCTCCAAGATAGCCGGCTCGGGAAAGGCCACGATATGGTGGGCGTTACGGTGAAAAAAATCCAGATTCACCCGCCAACGGTAAACGCCGTTTTCCAGCAACAAATTCTGCAGCAAAAATTGCCGGTAATTCAGATCGGGAATAGCAGCCTCCAGCCACTCTTCCGCCTGCTTGCGATTGCCGAGCGCCTGTAAGGGCAAATCTTTCAAGGCGTTGACGGTATTGTCGAAACTATGGACATAGCTGACCGGGGCGATGTCCGCGACCATCAGTTTTTCGACCCGCTGGGGATGGTGCAGCGCAAACCACATCGCGATCTTGCCGCCCATGCTGTGGCCCAGGAAATGAGCTTTCGCCATCCCCAATCTATCCATGAACAAGGCTATGTCCGCCGCCATCGCCGGGTAATCCATATGCTCGGCGTGGGGCGATAAGCCATGGTTGCGCATGTCCAGCACATAAACCGGACGCTCGGCGGCCAGTTGCCGGGCAATCGAGCGCCAGTTGCGGGAAGAGGCGAAAAATCCGTGCAGTATCAGCAGCGGTGAGCCGCCATGCTGTTCGCCAAAAACTTCGAAGGCCAGTTCGACCGCTTGCATGTCGACTCCAGGCCTACAGGGCGAAACCGAACAGCGCGCCCAGCAAACCGCCGAACACCCCGCCCCACACCACCAGCCAGCCCAGATGTTGCTTGATGATGGCTTGCACCATTTTTTTGACCATCTCCGGCGTCAGTTCGCTCAAGCGTTTATCGATCACGGTTTCGATCTTGCCGGTTAAATCCTCGCCTATCTTGTGAGCGTTCAAGCCTTGCTGCAGGGCCTGTTTGAAGCGCTCGGAATCGACCATGTCCTGCAAGGTATGGCGCATCTTTTCGGTGAAGGGTTCCTTCAAGGGTTGCAAGGCTTCCTCGCCGCCCATCATCATCAGCATGCCGCCGAACGACGAGGTCATGATGGAGGATACCAGGCCTTCGTAAATCTTGTCGTAATCCACCGCATTCAACAAAGGTTCCAGATTCAATACCTTGCCGCCTTGGTTCTCTTCGGTTTCGATGAATTGCTCGATGTTTTCCACGGTGAAAAATTGCTGCATCATCAAGGATTTGATGGAAGCCTTGAATTCCTGGAAACGGGCCGGAATGATGCCGGAACCGTAAAGGTAGGGCACTTTCTCGAACAGCATGTGGATCGCCAGCCAGTTGGTGATGGCGCCGGAAAGGGCGAAGAAGCCGATGGCTTTGATCGTTTCGGATGAGGCCATGAAGCCGACCAAAACGATGAACAGGGAAACGGTATTGGTCTGGAAGCTTTTGTCATGGCGCAATTGCCGCCAATGGCATGCTTCGGAATTCAATCTTTTACAAACGTCCTCAAGTATTTTTTTCATGGATGCGAAAAACTCCGGTTGCTGAAACAGCCGGTTATTTTAAACCGATACGCGTCAGTTATCGGTCATTTCAACAAGGGTTGCAGATGCGACCAGATCTTTTCGGCTATAGCTGGTTGTCCGAGAGCATTGGGATGCAAGCCGTCCGCCTGCATCAGCTCCGGCTTCAGCGCCACTTCCTCCAGGATGAACGGTACATAGGGAATCTTCAATTCGGCCGCCAGTTGCGGATAGATGTCGTAAAACATCTCGATGTAGCGTTTGCCGTAATTGGGCGGAATCCGCATCGCCAATAGCATCACCTGGGCGCCGGCCTTTTGCGAGCGGCGGACGATTTCGGTCAGGTTGGCCTTCATTTCCTGGGGCGACAGCCCGCGCAAGCCGTCGTTGCCGCCCAGTTCCAGCAGCACGATGTTCGGTTTATGCCGGGCCAGGGCCTGGTCGATGCGGGCCAAACCACCTGCCGAGGTATCGCCGCTGATGCTCTCATTGCTGATAACATAAGGGCTATGCCGGTCGGCCAGCTTTTTTTGCAGCAAAGCCACCCAGCCCTGCTGAACTTCGATGCCGTAACCGGCACTAATGCTGTCCCCCAGCACCACTATAGCTTTAGCCATCGCGGCAAGCGGCAACAAACTCAGAACCAAGGCAAGGACTACGCTATACATGTTAAATACTCAAATTGAACCAACCACTCACTCCATTATCGTCACCGAACAGCTCGGCAAAGCGGTTCCGACATCCGAAGGCACACTGCATATCTTGTCAGCTGTGGATTTAATCATCAAGCCGGGCGAGAGCATCGCCATCGTCGGCGAGTCCGGTTCCGGCAAATCCACCTTGCTCAGCCTGTTGGCCGGCCTGGATACGCCCAGCTCCGGCACGGTGCTGATCAACGGCCGCGACATCACCAAACTCAACGAAGACGGTCGGGCGGCGATGCGCAACGAACTGGTCGGCTTCGTGTTTCAATCTTTCCAGCTGTTACCCGGCCTGACCGCGTTGGAAAATGTCATGCTGCCCCTGGAACTGAGCGGCGACGATAATGCCGAAACCGCCGCTCGCGCCTTGCTGGACAGGGTAGGCTTGTCGCATCGCTTGAGCCACACCCCCAAGCAGTTGTCCGGCGGCGAACAGCAACGGGTGGCCTTGGCCCGAGCCTTCGTTACCCGCCCGGCGATATTGTTTGCCGATGAACCGACTGGCAATCTGGACAGCAAGACCGGCGCCCATATCATCGATTTGTTGTTCGAGCTGAATCAGGAGCAACACACTACGCTGATCCTGGTCACCCACGATGCCTCGTTGGCGGCGCGTTGCCAGCGCACCATCCGCCTGGATGCCGGGAGTCTGGTATGAGACGCATGCAACTGGCGTTGAAGCTGCTTTGGCGCGACAGCCGCTCCGGCGAGCTGACTTTATTGGTGTTGGCGTTGCTGATCGCGGTCGGCAGCTCGACGGCGATTTCCTTATTCGCCGACCGATTGCAACGCACCATGACTATCCAGGCCGCCGAATTTCTGGCCGGCGATCTGGCGATTGCCAGCCCGGCGCCGGTCGATCCGGCCTGGCTGGACAAAGCCGCCGAGCTGGGTTTGAAACAGGCGCAAACCGTGGAATTCGCCAGCATGCTTCTGGAAAACAATGAGATGCTGTTGGCTTCGGCCAAGGCGGTCAGCGATGCTTATCCGCTGCGCGGTCAATTGAAAACCACGGATGCCGATTATCAGAACGAAACCCTGTCCAGCCACGGCCCGGAACCCGGCACGGCCTGGGTTGATAAACGCATCCTGCCGACGCTGAAACTCAAGCCTGGCGACCCGCTGACCCTGGGCGAAAAAGCCCTGGCCGTCACCCGGGTACTGAGCTACGAACCCGACAAGCGCGGCGATTTTTACAGTTTTTCGCCACGGGTGATGATCAACCGGGCCGATCTCGAAGCCACCGGCGTGATCCAGCCCGGCAGCCGGGTGCGTTACGCCTACCAGTTCGGCGGCAGCGAGGAGGCCTTGGCCGCCTACAAGGATTGGCTGAAACCGCAGCTGAATCCTTCGCAGAAGATACTGGACATCCACAACGACCGGCCCGAGCTGGGTTCGGCGTTGGAGCGCGCCGAGCGCTACCTGGGCCTGTCCAGCATCGTGGTGATCTTGATTTCCGGGGTGGCGATCGCCATGGCGACCCGCCGCTATACCGAACGGCATTTCAACGCCACCGCCCTGTTGCGCTGCCTGGGCTGCAAACAGGCCGAGATTATCTGGCTGTACGGCTGCCAGTTTCTGCTGCTAGGGCTGTTGACCTGCGGCGCCGGCTGCTTGCTGGGTTGGGCGGCGCAGCAAGGCCTGTTTCAGTTGTTGAAGGAGCTGCTGCCTGAACACGTCGCCAGTCCCGGTTGGCTGGCGGTGTTTTTCGGTTTCATCACTGGCATGGCGATCTTGCTGGGTTTCGCGTTGCCGCCCTTGCTTCGCTTGCAAAAGGTGTCGCCGCTACGGGTATTGCGCCGCGAACTGGAACCCTTGCCGAGCAGCGGCTGGCTAATCTACGGCCTGGCGATGTCTATCATCGGCACCCTGATCTGGCGTTATACCAATGATGCCAAGATGACCGTAACCATCCTCGGCGCCGGTTTTCTGGCCTTGCTGGGATTGGGCTTGCTGGTCTACGGACTGTTAAGGCTGCTGCGCAAGTTGTTGCCGCACCTTAGCCTGAGCTGGCGCTTCGGCTTGCAAGGTTTGATCAGAAACAGCCAGACCAGCGTCAGCCAGATTCTGGCTTTCAGCATCACGCTGACCGCGATGGCGTTGAGCTTCACGGTGCGTAGCGACCTGATCGCCAACTGGCAAAAACAGTTGCCGGAGCAGGCGCCCAATCATTTTGCCTTGAATATTTTTCCCGAGCAGCAACAGGCGTTTCAGGACGAATTACAACAGGCGCAAATCGCCGGCAGCCGTTTTTACCCGGTGGTGCGAGGCCGCTTGGTGGAAATCAACCAGGAAGCGGTACAGCAACGGGTCAGCAAGGACAGCCAGGGCGAAAACGCCACCACCCGCGAACTGAGCCTGACCTGGACCGCCGAGTTGCCAGAGGATAACAAGATCGTCGATGGCGACGGCTGGCAAGCCGACAAACCCGGCCTGGTGTCGGTAGAGCAAAAGCTGGCGGAAAACCTGAAAATCCGCGTTGGCGATCGGCTGACTTTCACGGTCGGCAGCGAACAACTGGCCGCCACGGTCGCCAACCTCCGTACCGTGCAATGGGACAGCATGCGCCCCAACTTCTACATGATCTTCTCGCCCGGCACGCTGGAAAATTTTCCGACCACTTACATGACCAGTTTTTACCTGGCCGAGAACCAGAAGAACCTGCTGGCGGGCTTACTAAAAAAATATCCGGCGATCACCGTCCTGGAAGTGGATCAGATATTGAAGCAGTTCAAGACCATCCTGGAGCAACTGACCAAGGCCATCAACCTGCTGCTGTACTTCGCCTTGGCCGCCGGCTTCACGGTGCTGTTCGCCGCCGTCTACGCCACCCTGGATCAGCGCATCTACGAAGGGGCGTTGATGCGTACCCTAGGCGCCCGGCGCGGTTTCTTGCGCGTTACCCATGTCATCGAGTTTTGCCTGCTGGGCGGATTGGCCGGGGTGTTGGCGGCGATTGCCGTCGAGGCGATTCTGTATGCGCTTTATACTCGGGTGATGCACATCGTTTACCAGCCCAGTTTTTATCTGTGGGCGGTGTTGCCGGGGATTGGCGTGGTTAGCGTTGGGTTGGCGGGGTATTGGGGGGTGAGGGAAGTGGTTAGGGTGCCGCCGCTTAGGGTGTTGAGGCGGTGATTGACATGGTTCGATATTGCCGGCTAATCTGATGGGCGAATTATTTGTCTCAGGATTATCAATATGAAAGAGTACGCCAAAGAATATAGGGGGAATTTGCTTAAAAAACTCTCCAGAAAGAAGAGTGGAAGTAAACCCTCTGAAGTTCTTGAAGCAGAGAAAATAATAGCGAAGTACAACGAAGAACAAGAGAAAATTGGGCCGCAACTTTTTCGTCTTGAATCATCTGAGTGTCCTGATTCGATATGTCCTCAATGTTTCTATCTGCGTGGTTTGAATGTTCATTTAAAGACAATTCCCGGTGATGATGAAATAGACAAGTACCAATGCCCTGAATGTAATTCTATTTATGAAGAATAAGCATAACCTCGCATTAACCCTACTTCGCTTTGCAACGCATGTTATGTTTTAAAGTTTTGCAGAAGAAAGCATGTGGAACTTGATCCGAAGTAAATTCATGGCCAGACAAGTCACGGAAGATTTTCGTGATTATCTTTTCTCAATCGTGTTCGTTATTGGTGAAATTTACGATCATGTTAAAGACTCCAAAAGCCTCATAGATCACTTCCTTCGAGACAATACTGAGGAATCATCCGTGCGCCAGAAGGTTTTTCTGGATGAACTGCAAAAACGAATGCAAGGCCCGATGACTGATAAAGAGCGGGTGGCAGAATTTACTTTCGAATATTTCTTTATTCTCAACGACAAATACGACAGTAAACTACAAGCCATTTTGAAGGAAGATTTCATGAAGAGAATTGAAAATGCCTTTTACACTAACGGTATATATCGATAAAGCTCTGTAGGGTGGGTACGCTCTTTGTGCTCACGCGGAATTGATGGGTTGGCAAACAATGATTCGCTATCGCGAAGCTTGATTCAATGCCGGTTGCCGCACCGGCGGGCGGGTTCCTTTCTTTTGCTCGGCCAAAAGAAAGGAACCAAAGAAAAGGCCGCCCGGATGCCGCTTTGATCCTCCGTTCCTCGCTTTTGAACGGGGTTGCCGAAAGGGGCTTCCTGCCCCTTCGTCAACGCGATGCATCCCTGCATCGCCCCTAGCGGGCTAATCCGTTCACAAGCTCCGGTACTCGGCGCGGCATACGGGACAAAACCGAGCCCCCCGTAGGCCGGAATAAGCCCGCGTAGCTCCGATTAGCGATAGCGAAATCGGAGGAATGTTTGCCGAGTAGGGTCGGTACGCTTTTTCTGCCCTCGCGGAATTGATGGCTGGCAAACAATGATTCGCTATCGCTAAACTTGATTGAATGCCGGTTGCCGCACCGGCGGGCGGGTTCCTTTCTTTTGCTCGGCCTCGGCAACTGCTCCATGCGTTGCCCTACCTCCTGCATCCATGCAGTCGAAAAGAAAGGAACCAAAGACAAATACGCCGGGAGCGGATTTGGACGCCAAAGGCGCGCGAAGCGTGAGCGCCTGGATGGCGCGAGTCAGCAGGCCGCCCGGATGCCGCTTGTTTCCTGCGTTGCTACGAAAACCATCCCTGGTTTTCGCCCTGCGGGCCAGCCGCTGGCTGTTCAAATTTGCTCCCAGCAAATTTGTCGCTTTTGAACGGGGTTGCCGAAAGGCGGGAAGGGGCTTCCTGCCCCTTCGTCAACGCGATGCATCCCTGCATCGCCCCTAGCGGGCTAATCCGTTCAAAAGCTCCGGTACTCGGCGCGGCATACGGGACCAAAACCAAGCCCCCGTAGGCCGGAATAAGCCGGTTTGAGCGGAAGCGAAAACGGGCGTTTCCGGCGGAAATTTGCCGGAAACAACCACCCTGCGCTTCGCTTGTGCGGCTTTATTCCGGCCTACACGATTCATACAGCCCGCGTAGCTCCGTTCGGCGAACGGCGTAATCGGAGGAATGTTAGCCGAGTGGGCACACTCTTTGTACCCACTCGGAATTTATGGATTGGCAAACAATGATTCGCTATCGCGATAGCTTGATTGGGGCTCAACCCAGATACGGAGAAGGTGATGGGTACATCCCCATCACCCCGACCCGACACCATCTGTCGGAAAAATTTACAATGTGGCTTTTTTCCGCAGGCCTAAAACGCCTAATAGGCCGGAACCGAACAGCCAGACAGCCGCGGGCAACGGGACTGCGCTGATCGTCAGTCTGGGAGCGGTGGATAAGCCTTGCTCCGAAGAATAGAAGTAGGCTGAACCCTCTCCCTGTATCGGCGTTTCCTCAATCCACAATCCGTAATTGGCGTAACTGGCATTCATCCAGCCCGCAACCAGTGAGGTAATGTCCCAATCCCGGTAGACGCCGGTATTGTTGTCATTGATGGTGAGCGAGGCTACCTCGGTTGGGTCTATGCTCGGAGCGGTATTGAAGGTAACCATGTCTTCGTCCCACGGCGAGGTTACCCGGAAAATTGAGTAGGTAATGCCGGCGTTTTCATTGCCCCAATGGAACAGCGAAAGAGTCGCGCTGTTTACTGTCAAACCAGACGGTATGCCAGTTAGGTCGAACTCTAACAGCCCAATAGACCTCAAGTTGTCACTCCAATTCATAATTAGGTCCAAGGTATTCCAATTATCGTCACCCAGAATATCATTGGCAAGTTGGGTATCCTTACCATCGGCCGGCTGTAAAACGATTGGTGTTGCATGAGCACTGGAAGCCGCGAAGCCAGACAGTACCAATAGGATCAAGACAAATATCTTCTTGCGGAAGCGGTGTTCCATGTTTTTTTTCTCCTTTAGCAATTAACAAATAACGCGGATAAAAGATTCGTCAGAGACGAACCCAAGGTGGCCTAGGCTTGGCTGTAACAAAAGCGAAGCCAAATCGATACCCAAATAAAGCGTAGACAGGCGGCTGTAATGCAAGCGAATATCGCACCAACTATAAGTTATTAGTATTTATCAATGCGTTAGAGATAAATTTCAATTGAAAGAAAAGGCTGAATGTAAAATAATCCGACACTAAATTATGAGTCTAATAGTGCGTATTCAATAATTAAGACATTTTATTTTCATTTACGAATCAATGGCTTGGTTATATGCTTCGGCATGTACAATCCCTGAATCAGCGTGTACGGCTACTCGCGCTCTTGTAAAGAATTCAGTGAGCCGAGAATGGATAGCCTACGTTAATAACGATTCGCTACCGCGTGACTGTATTGAATACCGGGACCACAAAACAGCCCCATGGGCGGAACTTAAGCCTTGTAATCTTCTGGACGGAATGGGACGATTTGATTTTGAATAGCCAAGGGAGCCAGAAATGGGACTAGATACCGTCGAATTGGTGATTGCCATCGAGGATGCGTTTGAAGTTCGTATCGCTAATGACGATGCCGCGAAACTGACCACGCCGGGCGAAGTCACGGACTATTTGATGTCTCGGCTTCGTACCGACGGCGGCGATCCATGCCCGCCTCAAGCCGGTTTTTATCGGATACGCTCGGTACTGATGACGCAATTCGGCATACCGCGCCAACAGATACATCCTGATTCGTCGTGGTCCGAGCTGTTCAAAAGCGACATTCCCAACGCTTGGCGCAAATTGGGCGATACCTTGGCTGTCGACAATTTTCCGAGACTGGAACGAACCAAAGCCTTTTTTATCGTGGCGGTTTTCGGGATTCCGGCGCTGGTCGCAATTCCGATGTTGAAATCCGGAGTCGGCTTTTCCTTGATCCTCATCGTCTATGCTGTACTGGCAATGTTTGCCAATACCCTGACAAGCGGAATGGGAAGGCTGGTGCCGGCCCGCTATCGAACCGTCGCCAGCCTGATTCCGTATGTCAACTGTGCCGACAGCCGGCTGTGGACTCGCGAGGCCGTGCTGGCAAAAGTGATTGAAATCACCTCGGAACAGTTGGGGCTCCGGATTGACGAGATTCAGCCGGACTCACGTTTCGTGGGCGATCTTGGCGCGGATTAATATATTGATGTCACGCAAAGCCGGTTTTCAGTCCCGTTATTCCGCCCCGAGCATCACAGCTTTTGGCAAGACAGATCGGCAGGACAGCCGATTTGCATGCGTGGCACCCGTAGGGCGAGGTACAAGGATGTACCGAGTGAGCAGCCCGCTAGGGGAGCGGCAAGGATGCCGCTCGTTTTCGGAGGGCTAAGGATAGCCCTTCCGAAAAACCTCGCCAAATACCCAAAGGGCACAAGAGCGAGAAGCGCAGGATTAAGGCGGAATCCGGGTGTCGTTTCTTTTGGATACTTTTCTTTCGACTGCATGGATGCAGGAGGTAGGGTAATGCAGGAGCAATTGCCGAGGACAAGCAAAGAAAAGTATCTCGCCTGTCGGTGCGACCAATCGGCAGGATAGCCGATTGGCATTTACCCGCCAGGGCGAAAAACAAGGATGTTTTTCGTGAAACCGACTTCAATATAATTTGTTGCGATAGCGATACTGATGCAGGGCGAATGAATTCGCCCCCTACAACTATTTTTTTAACCACGGGAGTATCACCATGCTTAAAAGTTACGGCTACGCAGCCTACGATCCCAAAACACCGTTGCGCTCCTTTCATTTCGAGCGCCGCCAACCGGGTCCGCGGGATGTGCGCATCGAGATTCAATATTGCGGCGTCTGCCACAGCGACTTGCACCAGGCTCGCGACGAATGGCACGGCAGCACTTTCCCCATGGTGCCGGGGCATGAGATCGTCGGCAAGGTGGTGGAAGTAGGCGCCGAGGTTAGGGCTTTCAAGGTCGGCGATTTGGCCGGGGTGGGCTGTATGGTGGATTCCTGCGGCGTTTGTCCTGATTGCCAGGACCACCAGGAACAGTTTTGCAATCAATCCGTATATACGTATAACAGCCCCGACAAGCACACCGGCAAGATGACCTACGGCGGCTATTCCAACCAGATCGTGGTCGATCAGGACTTCGTGCTGCATGTCTCCGACAAATTGAATCTGGCGGCGGTGGCGCCCCTGATGTGCGCAGGCATCACCACCTACTCGCCGCTGCGCCACTGGAAAGTCGGCAAGGGTGACAAGATCGGTATCGTGGGCCTGGGCGGCTTGGGACACATGGGCGTGAAATTTGCCCATGCCTTTGGCGCCGAGGTAGTGCTGTTTACGACTTCGCCGGACAAGGCCGCCGATGCCAAACGCCTGGGCGCGCATCAGGTGGTGATTTCCAAGAATGCCGAGGACATGGCAAAACATCAGCAAAGTTTCGACTTCATCCTCAATACCGTCGCCGCGCCTCACGATCTTGATCAGTATCTGGCCCTGCTGAAACGCGACGGCACGATGTGCCTGGTCGGCGTGCCGTCCGAGCCGCATCCGTCGCCGAATGTCGGCAACCTGATTTTCAAGCGAAGGGCTCTGGCCGGGTCGCTGATAGGCGGCATCAAAGAGACCCAGGAAATGCTGGATTTTTGCGCCGAGCACAACATCGTTTCCGACATCGAGCTGATTCCCATGGAGGGCATCAACGACGCCTATGAGCGCATGCTGAAAAGCGACGTCAAATACCGCTTCGTAATCGATATGGCGACGCTGAAGGCTTGAGCGAAAAACGCGACGGCCATTTGGCGAGCAGAAAATCCCCCACTTCCCACTCACTACTCCCCACTAACTACTAACCACTTCCTATGAAAATCATCTCCTGGAACGTCAACGGCATCCGCTCCGTGCAGGGCAAAGGCTTTGGCGAGACGCTGGCTCAACTCGACGCCGATTGCATCCTGCTGCAGGAAACCAAGGCGCAGGACGATCAGGTCGAAAAAGCGCTTGAAAACATCGACCACTATCATATCTACAGCAACTCCGCCGAGCGCAAGGGCTATTCCGGGGTGGCGATCTTGACCCGGCGGGAACCGCTACGGATTATTCGCGACATCGGCATCGCCGAACACGATATGGAAGGCCGAGTGATCGTCGCTGAGTATGAAAAATTTTATTTGCTCAACGTTTATGTGCCGAATTCCGGCGATCAATTGGTAAGGCTGGACTACCGGCAAACCTGGGATCTGGAACTTTTGGCCTATATGCAGCAATTGCAAAGCCAAAAACCGCTGATTGCCTGCGGCGATTTCAACGTCGCCCATCAGGCCATCGACATCGCCCGCCCCAAGGCCAATTACAACAAGTCCGCGGGCTACACCCAGGCTGAGATCGACGGTTTCAGCCGTTTCGTCGACGCCGGACTGGTCGATAGTTTCCGTCACTTCCACCCCGAGACCGTTGCCTACAGCTGGTGGAGCTACCGCGCCAACGCGCGTGAAAAAAATATCGGTTGGCGGATCGATTATGTACTGACCAGCAACTCGCTGATCGGGCAGGTCAACGACGCCTTCATCCTGCCCGACATCACGGGCTCCGATCACTGTCCGGTTGGGATAAGCATAGCTCTTTGAAGCAACGGCGCTTGTTTTCCTCGCTCGGCGGGGTATCGTAATAGCAAAATATCGGCCGGAATGAGCCGGCGCATAACGGAATTCAGGTGTTTCCGGTACAACGGCTTCGTGGCGCTTGACGTTTGTACGAAATACCGCCACGCTTATGCTTAGGATTTTACCGGAGCGCCAGGTTTAGCGCTTTTATCAATTCAGTGATTTAGCGACACTTTGATTCATGACGTCACGAATTCAATATAGGGGTGAAGCCATACTGCTACTCAAAAAAACCTTAACTCTTACCGTTTCTTCCTTTGTTGTCTTGAGCTCAACATGCAACGCGCAAACGCTGGACCAGCAAATCAGTAGCCTTTTGGCGCAGGGTTCAGCCGGTTTTTGCTCGCAAATGGTGGATGACTCGCTCTACATCCTCAATCCGGCGATAAATGCGCGGCAGCCGATAAACTTTGGCCCACAGCTCGCAAGCCTTTGTCAGCGACCTCCACTGCCACCCGTCTGCGAAAACCCACCCTGCGCCTTTCCCCCTCCTCCGTCTGGCGGAGGTGTGGGAGGAATTGGTCAAACACCATTTTCCGGCTCGGCTTCATCCACTCTCGGCCAAGCCGACCAGTTCGTCAAAAAACGCAGACTGAAGACCGGTAAGGATGAGGACAAAAATGCCCCCATTGGCGGCGGTTCCGGCGACGACGCGGAACTGTCGATTGCCTCGAAAATCAATTTATTCTTTAACACCGACTATCGGGAATTGGATCGCCGGCAAACAGTATTCGAACCGGGCTACAATTCAAATCAAAAGGGGTTCAACCTAGGAGCCGATGTCATGCCGGTCGACTGGCTGGTAACAGGACTGGCCTTCAATTATTCGCACTGGCGCGGTGATCAGCTGAACGGCGGCGGATTCGAGACAGATTCCTACGGCCCGACTATTTTTGCATCGCTGTTCCCCTGGCAAGGCTTCTTTGCCGACTTGTCTTTTCAGTACACCCGTAAGGAGGGCTCCAATAGCAATCAACGTAACTACGTCAGGGAAGACAATGCCCGTTTCGGCGGCGCGGTTGCCGGAAGTCCAAGCGCCGATCAATACGAGGGAAATTTGACCACCGGTTACGACTATAGCATCGGCGGCTTTACGATAGGCCCCCGCGCCACCGCCCGCTACCGTCATGTCGGCATGGGCAGCTATACCGAGTTGGGAAACTCGGGGTTGGAACTGAGGTTTCTACAAGACCAATTCACCTCGGTGCAGACCAGCATAGGCGCCCAGGCCTCATTCGCCATCGCCACGAGTTGGGGCGTATTGGTACCGCAACTGAACGCCGATTGGACCCACGAATACGACAACGGCCAACGTTTGATTTTCGTGCAGTTCGCCCAGGATAATCGAGCCATCCCCACCACCTTCGGCTTTCAGACCGACAGGCCGGACCGGGATTTTTTCCATTTGGGTACAGGCCTTGTCGCGGTTTTGCCTAACGGTTTGCAAGCCTTTGCCAATTTCGAGACCTTGCTCGGCAATGCTTATTTCGACAACTATGTCGGTACGGTTGGCATACGGCTAGGACTCTGAATCGGGGCGGCGCCACTTCGCCGCCCCGATTCGATCAACAATTACTTGCCGCCCAACAAGGCCAGCATTTCCTCGCGCTGAATGACTTCTTTTTCCTGCAATAGATCGGCCAGCTTATCGAGTTGTTTCCGTTTCGAAGTCAGGATCTTGTGCGCACGTTGCTGGGCATCTTCGACCAGTTCCTTGATTTCGGCATCGACGATGCGGGCGGTTTCCTCGCTGTAATTGCGCTGCTCGGAAAAATCACCGCTCAAGAATTGCAATTGCTGGCGTTGCCCATAAATCAGCGGACCGAGTTTCGTGCTCATACCCAGGTAACACACCATGTTGCGGGCGATCTCGCTGGCTTTCTCCAGGTCGTTCTGCGCGCCGGTAGAAACGCTGTGCAAGGCCAGTTGTTCGGCCACCCGGCCGCCCAGCAGAATCGCCAATTGATCCTTGAGTTCGGGTTCCGTGGAAAGGTATTTTTCCTCGACCGGCAATTGCAGCGTAAAACCCAACGCCGAAACGCCGCGCGGAATGATGGAGATTTTATGCACAGGCTCGCCGGTGGGTACGTTTTCCGCCACCAGCGCATGGCCGGCTTCATGGAAAGCCACCCGGCGTTTTTCTTCCGGTCCCAGCACCCGGTTTTTCTTCTCGGGACCGGCCATGACCCGGTCGATGGCGGCTTCGAAATCGGCCATGTTGACGGTATCGCGGCCGCCGCGCGCCGCCATGATCGCCGCCTCGTTGGCAATGTTCGACAAATCGGCGCCGACGAAGCCCGGCGTGCGCTTGGCGACGGTGGAAAGATCGATGTCCCTGTCCAGTTGCATGGCCTTGCTGTGCAGCTTGAGTATGGCGATGCGGTCAACCAGATCCGGCTTGTCGACCACGATTTGCCTATCGAAGCGGCCGGCGCGCAGCAAGGCTTTATCGAGAATTTCCGGGCGATTGGTGGCGGCCATCACCACCACGCCGGAGGTTGGGTCGAAACCGTCCATTTCGGTAAGAAGCTGGTTGAGAGTCTGCTCGCGCTCGTCGTTGCCGCCCATGATCGCCGGGCCGCCGCGCGAACGGCCGATGGCATCCAGTTCGTCGATAAAGATGATGCAAGGCGCTTTTTGCCGGGCCTGTTCGAACAAATCCCGCACCCGTGCCGCGCCGATACCGACGAACATCTCGATGAATTCCGAGGCGCTGATGTTGAAAAACGGCACCCCGGCCTCGCCGGATACCGCGCGGGCCAGCAAGGTTTTACCAGTTCCCGGCGAGCCGACCAGAAGCACGCCCTTGGGCATGCGGCCGCCCAGCTTTTGGAGTTTTTCCGGGGATTTTAGAAACTCGATGGTTTCCTTCAGCTCCTGTTTGGCGCTTTCGGCACCGGCCACATCGTCAAAAGTGATCTTTGAGGTTTCCTGCTGAATGCGAATTTTATTACCAATGTTCAGGAAGGAGCGCCCCGCCCCGCCGGTCATGCGCGGCAACAGCCACATCCAGATGCCGGCGAAAATGGCGATAGGGATGATCCAGTTGAAAAGAATATTACTGAGCCAGTTGTCGCCGCTCCTGACCACATATTCGACCTTGTGGTCCTGCAGGTTCTTGGTCAACGCCTCGTCCCACAAGGGTATGGTGAAGAAATGCTTGCCGATTTTCTTGTCCTCTTCCTTGAGGCTGCCGTTGATAAAGTGCTGCGTGACGACGGCTTCCCCGACCTTGTCGGCGTTGACCAGATTCAGAAACTGGCTGTAGGGAATTTCCCGGCCTTGCGGTTTTTCGCCGCCGGCCAGTAGCGACAGCAACAAAATACCCAAGATCGCATATAGCCAAAACTTCGATTTGTTGCCTTCGGGGGTATCGGTTTTTTCGCCGCCTTCCGGCTGAGGCTTGGAGAACGATTGCCAAGCCGATTTAAGCCAGGCCCAGGCCATGCACAGCAAATCAATCACAGTCTTGTAGATTTCGGTCAGTTTTTGCTTGTCTATCATGACGCCATGCCCCCGATGGAAAAAATAAACCTACTGCAAACTCTTCCTCCTATTTACCAGATTTTGCCGGCTAAGCAAGCGACAATTGCCGATAAGCACCGTTGTAGTACAGCAGGGGGTCGCCGGAGCGGCAAACCACCCTTTGCACTTCACCGATCACGACCCAGTGAGTACCGGCCTCGACCATCTTCACGACCTTGCACTCCAGACTGGCCAGGGCGTCGGTCAACAGTGGCGCGCCGTTTTCGCCCGCTTCCCAGGGAACGCTGGCAAAACGCTCTTCCTGCGTACCGCCTCCGGCAAATATATTCGAAGCGTCCTGATGATCGCTGCCGAGGATGTTGACCGCGAATTGCTGCCGTTCCATGACCACGGCACCGGTGTCGGTAGCCTGATTCAGACACACCAGAATCTGCGGCGGATCGGCCGAGACGCTGCTGAACGACGTGGCCGTCATGCCCTTCAGTCCTTGTGTTTCGGATTGCGCGGTAACCACGGTTACGCCACTGGCCCATAATTTCAGGGCGTTTTTAAACTGACTCGCATCTACACTCATATAATTCTCTTGGCTAAATCCACTACATCATGACCATCACGGCAAGGTTTTCTCGTCACAAAAAACACTCAGTTTTTGGGACGCATGTGCGGAAACAGCAACACGTCGCGGATGCTCGGCGAATTGGTGAACAGCATCACCAAACGGTCTATGCCGATGCCCTCGCCGGCGGTCGGCGGCATGCCGTGTTCCAGCGCGGTGATGTAATCGGCATCGAAATGCATGGCTTCGTTGTCGCCGGCTTCTTTTTCCTCGACCTGTTTCCGGAAGCGCTCGGCCTGATCTTCGGCGTCGTTCAACTCGGTGAAACCGTTGGCAATTTCGCGGCCGCCGACGAAAAATTCGAAGCGGTCGGTGACATGCGGATCGTTGTCGTTGCGGCGCGCCAATGGCGACACTTCCACCGGATAGGCAGTGATGAAGGTCGGATTCATCAAGCGATGCTCGACAGTTTTTTCGAAAATCTCGATCTGTACCTTGCCCAAACCATAGCCATCCTTGACCGGAATTTTCAGATTTTCGGCAACTTTGACCGCCGCTTCGCGGGTCGAGAGGTCGGCCAAGGTCAGTTCCGGATTGAAATGCAGGATGGACTCCAGCACCGTCATTCGCGCGAAAGGTTTACCGAAATCGTATTGATCGCCTTGGTATTCGATGATGCTATTACCGACCACGTCTTCGGCGATGCCTTTCAGCAAAGCTTCGGTCAAGTCCATCAAGTCGCCATATTCGGCATAGGCTTGATAAAACTCCATCATCGTGAATTCGGGATTATGACGAGTCGACAGGCCTTCGTTACGGAAGTTGCGGTTGATCTCGAACACCCGTTCGAAACCGCCGACCACCAGGCGTTTCAGATATAGTTCCGGCGCGATCCGCAGATATAGTTCCATGTCCAGCGCGTTGTGGAAGGTGGTAAACGGCCTTGCCGTCGCGCCGCCGGGGATGACCTGCATCATCGGCGTCTCCACTTCCAGGAAGTCGCGGGCGATCAAAAATTCGCGGATGTAATTAACGATCTTCGAACGCATCAGGAAAGTCTTGCGCGTCTCGTCGCTCATGATCAAATCCAGGTAACGCTGGCGGTATTTGATCTCCTGGTCGGCGATGCCGTGGAATTTTTCCGGCAAGGGCCGCAAAGCCTTGGTCAGCAGACGAATGTCGTCAACCTTGACACTCAGCTCACCGGTCTTGGTCTTGAACAACGAGCCCTCGGCGCCAAGGATGTCGCCGATGTCCCACTTCTTGAACTGGTCGTTGTAGACGCCTTCCGGCAGATTGTCGCGAGCCACGTAGACCTGAATCTGCCCGGACATGTCCTGCAAATGGCAGAAACTGGCCTTGCCCATGATGCGGCGGGTCATCATCCGCCCGGCGATCTTGACCCGAATCGGTTCGGCTAAAAGCTCTTCCTCGGCCTTGTCGCCGTAATCCGCCAACAATTGGCCGGCCACCACATTGCGGCGAAAGTCGGTCGGGAAAGCGATACCTTCCTCGCGCAGGCCGTTCAGTTTTTCGCGGCGTTGTTTGATCTGTTCTTGTTCGTCGTGTTCGAGTTCTGACATGTTAGTTATTGGTTAAATCAAATTTACAATAGGTTTGAGAAATTTGCTCGAACCGAGCAATTTCTATAATGGAAAATTCATTATCTCGACAAAGGCAACAGCCGTACCCGCTCGCGCAATTCGTCGGCAACGATAAGCGCACCTTCGCCTAACTCTCGTTCAAACCGGCGCAACATGCTGATTGCTCGGGGCCCAAGAACCGCAGGAGTTACGTCCTGCGTACGTATTTGAAAAACACTGGGCGATTCCGCGCCAGTCAATGCCAGTAAAGTTCCGAAATCAAGATCGTGGGTAAAGACAATTGCGTCATTACTACGCGCCCATTCAAATAACTCGTTGTCAGGGGCGTTGACTGGACCCAGTTGAATCCAATGAACCGCATCGAATCCGGCATCTATAAGCAACGGCGCCCAGCTTGGCGACAGATTCATATCCAGCAAAATCTTCATGCCGCCACAAGCGGCAGCTCAATTTCCTCGGCACGCCAGGCAGCAAAACGTAAGGCCTCGATAATATCTTCTGCTTCTAAGTACGGATATAACGCAAGAATATCTTGGGTTGCATATCCACTGGCAATCAGGCCGACAATAGTGCCAACGGTCACCCGGAGACCTCGTAAACAAGGCTTGCCACCCATTACAGCCGGATTAAATGTAATTCGCTCAAAGTTTTTCATGCTGGCCTCGCTGAAATTCACACTATCTGCTTAATTTACAACCCACTCTTCAAACTCGCCTCGATAAACTGATCCAGCGCGCCATCCAATACCGCCTGCGTGTTGCCGGTCTCGACGTTGGTGCGCAGGTCCTTGATGCGGGATTGGTCCAGTACGTAAGACCGAATCTGGCTCCCCCAGCCGATGTCGGATTTGGAATCTTCGATCGCCTGCAGCCCTTCGTTGCGTTTCAGCATTTCCATCTCGTAGAGCTTGGCTTTCAGTTGCTTCATCGCGGTGTCTTTGTTCTTGTGTTGCGACCTGTCGCTTTGGCACTGAGTGACGATGCCGCTGGGATTATGAGTAATCCGCACCGCCGATTCGGTTCTATTGACGTGCTGACCGCCGGCGCCACTGGCACGGTAAACGTCGATCCGTAAGTCGGCCGGATTGATGTCGATTTCGATGTCGTCGTCGATTTCCGGGGATACGAAAACCGAGGCAAACGAAGTGTGGCGGCGGTTGCCGGAATCGAATGGCGATTTTCTGACCAGCCGATGCACGCCGGTTTCGGTGCGCAGCCAGCCGAAGGCATATGGGCCTTCGAATTTGATAGTGGCGCTCTTGATGCCGGCCACGTCACCCGGCGACTCCTCGATCAACTCGGTCTTGAAACCCTTGGCTTCGCCCCATCGCAGATACATGCGTTCTATCATCGATGCCCAATCCTGCGCCTCGGTACCGCCCGAGCCTGATTGAACATCCAGGAAGGCGTTGTTGGCGTCCATCTCGCCGGAGAACATACGTTGAAACTCCAGAGCGGCTACTTTTTTCTCATACTCTTCGAGATCGGCGGCCACGGTATCGACGGTTTCCTCGTCGTTTTCCTCCACCGCCATCAGCAACAGTTCTTCGGCGTCGTTCAGGCCTTGTTCAAGATCGATAATGGTGTTGACGATGCCTTCCAGCATCGCGCGTTCCTTGCCCATGGCCTGGGCCTGTTCGGGCTTGTTCCAGATCGCCGGATCTTCCAGTTCGCGCAACACTTCCACCAGGCGTTCGCTTTTGACGTCGAAATCCAGATAGTTTTTCAGCCCTGCGCTACGCTCGCGCAAATCGGCGATCTTGTATTTGATCGGATTGATTTCTTGCATGTATCGTTATCCAACTGCAAAAGCCGGATACAGCCCGGCAGAAAAAAGGCAATAATTATAAACGATTAAGCGGCAATCTTGGCCCGATAGTTTTTCAGCGACCAGTAAACGCAAACGATACCGCCCACGATGAACGGCACGCTCAACAGCTGACCGGTAGTAAATGGCAAGCTGTTGGAATACATGGCCTGCTCGGTTTTGAAGAATTCCAGAAAGAAACGCACCAGGAATATCAAGGCGATATCCAGGCCGAATATCAGGCCTTGAATCGGTTTGTCATAAGTCTTTTTGTAGACGGCCAACAACGCGAAGAAAATCATGGCGTAACCAATAGCCTCGTAAAGTTGCACCGGATGCCGGGGCAGATCGTCGACGCGCGCAAACACGATGCCCCAGGGCTGGTCGGTAACGGTGCCCAGAATTTCCGAATTGAAGAAATTGCCGATACGGATTAACGCTCCGCTCATCGCGCAGGGAAAAGCCAAGCGGTCCAACAGCCACAGGTAGGAATCCTGAGTGCCGCGTTGATACAAATACATGGCGATGAAGATACCGAGCGTGCCGCCGTGACTGGCTAGACCGCCTTCCCAAATCGCCAGGATTTTAAGCGGATGCGACAGGTAATAAGCGGGATCGTAGAGCAGCGTATGTCCCAGTCTGGCGCCCACCACGATGCCTATCGCCAAGTACCACAGCATCCGGTCCAGGTCTTCTACGTTCTTGCCTTCCTTGTTGTACATCCACTGCATCATGCTGTAGCTGAAAATAAAGGCCGAGGCGAACATCAGGCCGTACCAGCGGATTTTCAGAAAACCGAAGTCGATGAAGATGGGGTCGATGTTCCAGATTAGGTGTTCCATGAGAAAAATTATATTTTTTAGATGCAAGGTTCAGGGTACAAGGTTCAAGGGGAAGCGGCAACTCGGACTTTACCCCTTGGCCCTAATAACGCTCATCCCTGACTTGAATCCTGCCATCGACTACCCGCACCGGAAAGGTGGCGAGATTTTCATAGGCTGGCGCGCATTTGACTTCGCCGGTCTTGACGCAGAACCTGGCGCCGTGGCGCGGACAGACGATTTCGTCGCCATCGAGCTCGCCGCTGGCGATTTCGGCGCCGTCGTGGGTGCAAACGTCTTCGATCGCATATAGTTGACCTTCGAGCTTGAAAATCGCTACGTCGGTGCCGTGGACATCAACCACCACATGCTCGCCGTTTGCCAGCGCTTGTTCGGCTATTACATCAATCCAATCCGTCATGTTTGTCTCGCTTATTATCATGCCAAGGCCGACAGGGCGATTGAGCGCCCCTACAATCTATTTTATATAAACATCATACCTGAGGAGCTTGCCCTGATAGCTTTCACTGGGCTTGCCGCCCATGGGCTCTGCATAATCCGGGCTCTTTACCACCAAGCGTTTGCCGGTCGTCTGCCAGGCCGCCGCGAACAAATCCGCCCTATCCTCGTCGTCACCGAGAATATCCCGCAACACCGCCATGGACTTACGCGTCGCCGCCGATTGTTTGCGTTTCTGGGGGAACATCGGATCGAGATAAATACAATCCGGCGCTTCCCGCAAGCTGCCCAACAACTCGATGGCATTGCCGACCAACAATTTCGGCGGCGTCAATTCGCGCTTGATTACCCAGTCCTTTTGCGCCAAACGGTTGAAACCGTCCCGAATCAGCTCGGCCATCACCGGCGAACGCTCTATGCACGTTAGCTCGTACCCCATCCGAAACAAGGCCAGACTGTCCTGCGCCCAGCCGGTGGTGGCATCGACGATGGTGTGCGTTTTTTTGCCGACGGCCTGAGCCAGCAAGTCTTTTTTGGGCGCCGGATAGGAGTGCTGTTCGCCGGGACGGGGCTCGATGTCCACCGCCAAGCCGCCTTTTTTCAGAGTTTGCTTGTCCAGCAACTTCAAGCAACCATCGCGGTAACACAGGAAGAAATCTTGTGGCAGTTCGGCTGGCAGGGACTGACTTTCCAGAAAGGGCACGGCCAGCCTCGCCGCCAGTTCTTGGCTGGCGAGCATTGCCGACTCGTCGGCAACGATAACCGCCAATTTTTCGGAAAAACCGGCCACTCGGAATCTTATTCGGTGGAAATCGATTGGGCTTCGTTTTTCAGGGCCGCATCCAAGGTATGCCAAGCCAAAGTCGCGCATTTCACCCGCGCCGGATATTCCCGCACGCCGGCCAGCACAGCCAGCTTCCCTATGGCTTCCAGATTAATTTCCTCGGACTTGCCGGTAGTCATTTCGTGGAATTGCTTGAACAAGGCATCCGCCTCTGCTTCGGTCTTGCCCTTGACGATTTCGGTCATCAACGACACCGAAGCCGTCGAAATCGCGCAACCCGAGCCTTGAAAGCTGGCATCGCTGATCACATGATCGTCGATTTTCAAATACAGCGTCAGCCTGTCGCCGCACAAAGGATTGAAACCTTCCACCTGGCGATTGGCATTATCCATCACCCGGAAATTGCGCGGGTTACGGTTGTGGTCGAATATGACCTCTTGGTACAGGTCGCGTAAATCTTCAAACATTAGCCAAACACCTCTATTAAGGATTTGATGCCTTGCATCAACACATCGATTTCTTCTCGGGTATTGTACATCGCAAACGAGGCCCGCGCCGTGGCCGGTACGCCGTAAAAGTCCATCACCGGCATAGCGCAGTGGTGGCCGGCGCGGATGGCGATGCCCAGACTGTCGAGCATGGTGCCGATGTCGTGCGGATGGATGTGGTCCAGCGTAAACGACAATATGCCGCCCTTCTCCGCCGCCTGGCCGATGATATTCAGCCCCTTGATTTGCAGAGCCTGCTCGGTGGCATAAGCCAGCAATTCGGCTTCATGAGCGGCAATGTTATCCATGCCTATCGAGGTAACATAATCTATGGCCGCGCCCAAGCCTATCACTTCGGCGATGGCCGGCGTACCGGCTTCGAATTTGTGCGGCAAGCCGGCGTATTCAGTTTTCTGGAAAGTGACGGTGCGTATCATGTCGCCGCCGCCCTGATAGGGTGGCATCGCTTCCAGCAAGGCCTGCTTGCCGTACACCACGCCGACGCCGGACGGCCCGTAGAGTTTGTGGCTCGAAAACACGTAAAAATCGCAGTCCAAGGCCTGCACATCGACACTCATGTGTGGAATCGCCTGGGCGCCGTCCAGCAACACCGGAATGTTTTTGGCATGGGCCGCGGCAATGATTTTCTCGACCGGATTGATGGTTCCCAAGGCGTTGGACATGTGGGTGATCGCCACCAGCTTGGTTTTGTCGGTCAACAACTGCTCGAACTCGTCGAAAAGCAGCTCGCCCTGTCGATTCATCGGCGCGA
>Ga0316622_100000414_pt1 | contig 24524 bp, 17 predicted proteins | sample OWC_Aug_OW2_C1_D_FD_207646 | JGI IMG/M metagenome (GOLD analysis project Ga0316622, IMG submission 207646) | Wetland soil microbial communities from Old Woman Creek delta, Ohio, United States - OWC_Aug_OW2_C1_D5_C | ecosystem: Environmental > Terrestrial > Soil > Wetlands | place: USA: Ohio... | reverse complement strand
AGCCTCGGCCGGTTCCCGTCCCTGGGGATGGCGCCGCAAAGCAGCCCTTCGCGACGCGGCTCGAGCTTGCAGCCAGCGTACGGGGGACCGCACGGACTCTGCGCCGGACCGGAAATGCAGCTTTCCCGCACGGACTCTATTCAGCCCATGCGAACTTCATGCCATCCGTTCACCCGTCGTCAGGCGAGGCAACGCTGCAACAGCGCTTCCGCCTCTGGCAGACGCATGTTCTTCGGCACCGGATAGTCGCGGTGCGCTTCGATCATGGCGGCGCGCGCCACTTCGTGCACGTCGCCGCGCTTCAGCGCGTCGATCTTCTCCGGGATGCCGACGGTGCGGTTGAGCTCGCGGACCCGCTCCACGAAGCGCTGCGCGAGCACGGATTTCGCTTCGGAGGCCTCACCCGCGCCGATGGCCACCGCGAGCTCGGCGAGACGCTGCTCGGCCAGCGGCGCGTCCTTGAGGAAATCGAGCACATAGGGCAGAAGGATCGCGTTGCCGAGTCCGTGCGGCACGCCGTACATGCCGCCGACCTTGTGCGAGAAGGCGTGCACGTAGCCGACGTAGGCCTTGGTGAATGCGAGGCCGGCGTAAAAGGAGGCGAGCAGCATGGCCTCGCGCGCCTCGAGGTCGTCGCCGTTCGCGCAGGCGCGCGGCAGGTTCGCGAAGATCATGCGCACGGCCGAGATCGCGTGGAACGGCGTCTCGGGGTGCGGCCAGCGGTTGGTGTAGGCCTCGACCGCGTGCGTCAGCGCGTCCATGCCCGTCGCGGCGGTGATGGACTTCGGCATGCCCTTCGTCAGCAGCGGATCGAGCGCGGCCGCCGCCGGAACGAGCTTCGGATCGATCACCGGCGCCTTGGCGTGCTTCACCGGGTCGGTGACGACCGCCGCCACGGTCACCTCGGAGCCGGTGCCGGCCGTGGTCGGGATGGCGAACAGCGGCAGCATCGGCTTGCCGACCTTGAGCATGCCGACGAGCTTCGCGGGGCTCTTGCCGCTCACCAGCATCGCGTCGATCACCTTGGCCGCGTCGATGACCGAGCCGCCGCCGATCGCGAGGATCGCGTCGCTGCCGTGCTTGCGGGCGGCCTCGTAGCCCCGCTGCAGCACGTCGTGGGTCGGATCGGGCATGATGCCGTCGTGCACCGCGACGTCCACCCCGCGCTCGACGAGCGCCGCGCGCAGCGGCTCGACGATCCCGAGCTTGACGAGCACCGCGTCGGTGACGATCAGCACGCGCTTCAATCCGAACTGCGCGATGGAGTCGCAGAGCTTGAGCGCCGAACCGGGACCCACGAAGGTCGTCGGCCGCGGGATCGGCACCACGCGCGAGGTGGGCCACTGGAAGGGCTTGACGAGCCGGTAGGCGAACAGGCGCAAGGCGAACAGCATGGCGATTCCCCGTGAGTTGCGATGAAACGTAGCACGGTGCGGAGGGCCGGGCATCGTGGGGAACCGGCGTCGGGAAAGGACTCGCGCCGGCCCGCTCGGCATGGTGCCGGCGTCGGGAAAGCATTTGCGCCGGCCCGCTGCATGCGGGCCTCTGCGAATCCTTTCCCGACGCTGGACCTGCGGCGCCTGGGCGAGTGGCCGCCGAGCCGCCCACTCGCACGGCGCAAGTGACGTTTACCGGATCGAGGGTGCAGGGCGCGGCCATGAGCAGGCACTGCGCGGTCGATACGTGCGTAGAGCCCGACGCTGGATCCGGTGGACGCTTCGTGCGCCGTAGGAGCCGGTCCTCCGGCTCGCCCAGGCGCTGGGTATCGAGCGTCGGTTCAGGGTTCGCAGAGGCCCGCATTTCGAGCGGGCCGGCGCGAGCCCTGAACCGACGCCCGCCGTCGCAACCGTCGCAGCCGACCCGACCGGCGCCGGGTTCCCGTACGCGTCCCGGCACTTGCCGCGGTCCAACCGCCCCGCGACACTGACGGTCCGGCCCCGCGACAGAGTCACAGTGGCAGCCCACGATCCGGTTCAAGGAGGCGCCCCATGTCCGAGCGAACCCCCATACCCCGCGACCCGCAGAACGACTACACCCCCGAGATGGCCGAACGCCGGGCCAAGTTCCTGCGCGAGCGCACGGGCGTGGCGCTGGACCACGTCCGCAAGGCGTCGTTCGACCCCGGGGTGCTGCCCGGCAACATCGAGAACTTCGTGGGCGTGGCGCAGGTGCCCATCGGGCTCGCGGGCCCGCTGCGCATCAACGGCGAGCACGCCACCGGAGACTTCTACGTGCCGCTCGCGACCACCGAGGGCACGCTGGTCGCGAGCTACAGCCGCGGCATGCGCGTGCTGACCGAGTGCGGCGGCGTCACGGCGACGGTGGTGAAGCGCTCCATGCAGCGCGCCCCCGTGTTCATGTTCAAGACCGCGCGCGAGGCGCGCGACTTCGGCGAGTGGCTGGTGGCGAACTTCGACGGCGCGCGCGCGGCCGCGGAGTCCACCACGCGCGTCGGCAAGCTCGTCGAGATCGAGCAGTACGCGCTCGGCAACCTCCTCCACCTGCGCTTCAACTACACGACGGGCGACGCCGCCGGGCAGAACATGACCGGCAAGGCCACGTTCGCGGCCTGCGAGTGGATCCGCGGCACGCACCCGGCGCACCCGAAGTACATGCTCTCGGGCAGCATCGACACGGACAAGAAGCACTCGGCCATCAACACGCTGCGCACGCGCGGCCGGCGCGTGGTCGCCGAGGCCGTGATCAAGAGCGAGGTGCTCGAGCGCCTCATGCGCGTCGATACGAAGACCCTGTTCCGCGCGCGGCAGATCTCGAACGCCGGGTCGCTGATGGCGGGCTCGGCCTACAACGGTCCGCACGCCGCGAACGGCATCGCGGCCATGTTCATCGCCACCGGCCAGGACGTGGCCAACGTCGCCGAGTCGCACGCCGGCATCACCTACGCCCAGTTGCTCGACAACGGCGACTACTACTGGTCGGTGACGCTCACCTCGCTGATCGTGGCGAGCTACGGCGGCGGCACGGGCCTGCCCACGCAGCGTGAGTGCCTCGAACTCATGGGTTGCTACGGGATGGGCAAGGCGGACCGGCTCGCCGAGATCGTCGCAGCCGTGGTGCTCGCGGGCGACGTCTCGCTCGGCAGCGCGGTGCTCGCCGGCGACTGGGTCACGAGCCACGAGCGGCTGGGCCGCAATCGGCCCTGAGGCACGCCACAGCCGCGGGTTGAAGCGCGGTTCAGCGCCTCAGGAAGGCGTCGACCAGGCGGTTGACCTCCTCGGCCGCTTCCTCCTGCACCATGTGACCGCTGCCCGGCAGCACGTGCAGCTCGATGCCCTCGCCCCGGAATTCTCCGGGCGCCGGCGGGGGAATGACTACGTCGTCGAGGCCCCAGATCACGAGCGTCGGCACTGCGCCCGCGACCGCGCGAAGTGCGCGCCCCGACGGCGTGCCCACATAGCGGCTCGAGGCGATCTTCGTCAACGCCTCCACGACGCCCTCGCGCCCCTTGTACTCGACGACCCGCTGCAACAGATCCTCCGTGACGAAGGCCGGATCTGCGTAGAGCAGCCGCATCAGCGGCTCGAGCTCGTCCCGGCTGCGCGCGCCGATGTAGCCGCGGATGAAGTCCGCATTGATCTTCTGTCCGGTGCCTGCCGGACCGACCAGCGTCAGCGAGCGCACGCGGCCGGGCACGCGGTCTGCCAGGACCAGGCACAGTGCCGCGCCCATGGAATGCCCCACGAGGTGCGAGCGATCGAGCGACAAGGCATCCATGACATCGAGGACGACCGTCGCCAGCTCGTCGAGCGAGCCCGAGCCCACGTCCATCGACGACTCGCCGTGCCCGGGCAGGTCTAGCGCCACGACGGTGCGACCATCCGCCAGCGCAGCCTGGTTCGCCGACCAGTTCTCGAGGCGGCCGCCGAAGCCGTGCACCATGACGACCGCGTCGCCGCCGTCGCCCTGCACCACGCAGCGGATGCTTCGCCCGGACGCGTCCACCCACCGCGGCCCGGATGCCGTCGCCACGGGGCTCATGGAACCGCGTGCGGCGCGATTCGATCGCGCCAGGGCATTGCCTGCTCGAGCTGGGCCGCGAGCCGGAACAGCGTCGCCTCGTCGCCGATGCGTGACGTGAACAGCATGCCCATCGGCAGCCCGTCCTCCGTCCAGTGCAGCGGCAGCGACATCGACGGCTGGCCCGTCACGTTGGCGACCATCGTGTAGGGCGCGGCTTCGAACACCGGCCCGAATGCCTCGACCACCTTGGAGCGCTGGCTCAGCAGCGCGCCGCCGGGCAGCGCCCCGAGCAGCTTGAGGCCCTGGCGCTGCAGCGTCGAGAGCTTGTAGGCACCGATCGGCATGGGCGGCACGCCTACCGTGGGCGTGAGGAGCAAGTCCCAGGAGGACGACCACGCGAGCCACTGGCGCGAGAAGGCCTGCAGCGTCCACATTGCGGAGGCCACGTCGGCTGCCGACTGCGCCTCGCCCATCTTCGCCAGGATCCACGTGGCGAGCTCGACGTCGTCGCTGGTCGCCTCGCGGCCGACGAGCTGCCCGGCCATGCGCAGCGTCGCCGCCACGTCGGCGGAGACGAGCGCGGCGTAACCCTCGATGAAGGTGTCGGGCGGCAGGGGCAGCCGCACCTCGATCACCTCGTGCCCGAGCCGGTCGAGCATTGCAGTCGTCGCCTCGAGGGCCTTGCGGTTCTCGGGGTGCAGCGTCTTGCCGAGGCCAGGGTCGTAGCTGAACGCGATGCGCATCCGTCCCGCCTCGCGCTCGGTTTCCTCGAGTAAGGGACGCGCGGGCGGCGGCAGCTTCATGAGCTGCTGCGGGTAGTCGCCGGCGGTCGCATCGAGCAGCGCGGCGCAGTCGCGTACGCTGCGCGTCAGCACGTGCTCGCCGATGAATCCCCACCAGATGTCGGGCGCCTGCGGGCCGGTCGGATTGCGTCCGCGGCTCGGCTTCAGGCCCACGAGGGCGCAGTTCGAGGCCGGCGTGCGGATCGAACCGCCGCCGTCGTTCGCATTCGCCGCCGGCACGATGCGCGCCGCGACCGCCGCCGCGGACCCGCCGCTCGAGCCGCTCGAGGTGCGTTCGAGGTTCCACGGGTTGCGCGTCGGGCCGAAGAGCTCGGGCTCGGTCACGTTGGTGAGGCCGAATTCCGGCGTGTTGGTCTTGCCGAAGATGACGAGCCCCGCCTCGCGGTAACGGCGGGTGAGTTCCTCGTCCGCGGGCGGCACGAAGTCCTTGAAGAGGCGCGAGCCGCAGCGCATCGGCTCGCCGGCGTAGGCGGTCATGAGGTCCTTGATCAGGAACGGCACGCCGCGGAAGGGCCCGTCGGGCAGGCCGGCGGCGATCGCCTCGCGCGCACGCGCCTCCATCAGGTGGATGACCGCGTTGATCTTCGGGTTCACAGCAGCCGTACGAGAGAGCGCCTCGTCGAGCAGCTCGGCCGGGCTAACCTGGCCTTCACGCACGAGCCCGGCGAGCCCGAGCGCGTCGTAGCGACCGTATTCCGCGAAAGGCATCGGGACTCCGTCATCCGGGGGTTGAAAAGCAATGATGTGCCCGCCGGAAAAGGAAAGCGACCCTCGCCGCGCCCGCAGGGTCTTGCCACGGTTTCCCGTCACGCCGAAACTCACCGACCTTCCCGCCCTTCAACAGTGATCGCTCATGAAATCCAACCGCCGCCGTGCGACTGTCTCCCGGGTCATCGCCCTGTTCGTATGCAGTACGTTGGTCGCCGCTGCCGGTGCGGCCACGGAGAAACGAGCGGACGGAGCCGCGACGGTGGACGGCGCGCGCATCATCGCCGCCGATCGCGAGCCTCAGAACTGGCTCGCCCACGGCCGGACGTACGGCGAGCAGCGTTTCAGCCCGCTCGCCCAGATCAATGACCGCAACGTCGGCGAGCTCGGTCTCGCGTGGTCATTCGCCACCGCGACCACGCGCGGCCTGCAGGCGAGCCCGATCGTGATCGACGGCACGATTTACACGAGCGGCACCTGGAGCGTGGTCTGGGCGCTCGATGCGAAGACCGGCCGCGAGCTGTGGAAGTACGACCCCGAGGTGCCGCGCGCCTGGGGCCGCCACCTGTGCTGCGATGCCGTCAACCGCGGCGTGGCCGTGTGGAAGGGTGCGGTGTACGTCGGCACGATCGACGGCCGCCTCGTCTCCCTCGACGCGAGCACCGGCGCCAAGCGCTGGGAGGTCAACACCATCGACCGCAGCAAGCCCTACAGCATCACCGGCGCGCCGCGCGTGGTGAAGGGCAAGGTGCTGATCGGCAACGGCGGCGGCGAAATGGGCGTGCGCGGCTACCTCTCGGCCTACGACGCCGACACGGGCAAGCTCGTGTGGCGCTTCTACACCGTGCCCGGCAATCCCAAGGACGGCTTCGAGCACCCCGAGCTCGCCGAGGCGGCCAAGACCTGGAACGGCGAATGGTGGGTCGGCGGCGGCGGCGGCACGGTGTGGGACTCCATGGCCTACGACCCCGAGCTCGACACGCTCTACGTCGGCACGGGCAACGGCTCGCCCTGGGCGCGCGACATCCGCTCGCCCGGCGGCGGCGACAACCTCTACCTCTCGTCGATCCTCGCGCTCGATCCCGACACCGGGCGGCTCAAGTGGCACTACCAGACCACGCCCGCGGAGAACTGGGACTACACAGCCACGCAGCACATCATCCTCGCCGAGCTGCCCGTGGGCGGGAAGCCGCGCAAGGTGCTGATGCAGGCGCCGAAGAACGGCTTCTTCTACGTGCTCGACCGCGTGACGGGCGAGCTGCTGTCCGCCGACAAGTTCGCGCCGGTCAACTGGGCCAGCCACGTCGACGTGAAGACCGGCCGCCCGGTCGAGACCGAGACCGCGAACTACAGCCGCGAGATGCGCCTGATCGTGCCGGCGCCGCTCGGCGCGCACAACTGGCACCCGATGGCCTTCAACCCCGGGACCGGGCTCGTCTACATCCCGGCCATGCAACAGATGTTCCCGTACTCGCTGTCGCAGGACTTCAAGAAGACCGGCCACTTCGCGCGCCGCGACATGTTCTGGAATCCCGGCATCGACTGGAACACGGCGCTCGATGCGACCGAGGACCTGATGCGGCAGCTCGGCGGCACGCTGCCGCCGGACCGGGGTTACCTCAAGGCCTGGGATCCGGTCGCTCGAAAGGTGGTGTGGGAGATCGAGCACCCGGCATTCTGGAACGGCGGCTTGCTCACCACGGCGGGCAACCTGCTCTTCCAGGGCACGGGCGACGGCCGCTTCGTCGTGTACGCGGCGGACAGCGGCCGGATCCTCTGGGCATTGCCGACCTCGGTCGGCATCGTCGCCCCGCCCGTGACCTACGCGGTGGACGGCGAGCAGTACGTGGCGGTGATGGCGGGATACGGCGGCGCGGGGCCGCTCACGTCCGGCGATCCGCGCACCATGGCCACCGGCAGGTTCCAGAACGACGGCTACGTGCTGGCCTTCAAGCTCGGCGGCAAGGCCGCGATGCCCCGCATCGCCGAGAAGAACTCCGTGATCCCTGAGCCGCCGGTGGTCGAAGCCACCGCTGCCCAGCTCGAGAACGGCAAGTACGCCTACATGCGCACCTGCATGGTGTGCCACGGCGCGCTCGTGGTGTCGGGCGGCGTGGTGCCCGACCTGCGCATGCTCACGGCCGAGAAGCACTCGATCTTCAAGGAGATCGTGTATGACGGAGTCATCCATGGCGCCGGCATGCCGCGGCTGGGTGACCTCGTGACCGAGCAGGACGTGCGCGACATCCAGGCCTACGTCGTCGAGCGGGCGAAGCAGGATCGCGCGGCCGTCGCCGCGGCCGCAACGCGCTGACCGGGCCCGTGGCCCGGACGGCGCGGCCTCAGTTGTTCTTGGCGCCCTGCTCGACCCAGCGGCGGATCGTGAGGATCTCCGCCTCGGACGGCACCGACGCGTCGCCGTGCGGCATCTTGAGCGACGGGTCCACGCGGCCCTCGATCAGCATCACGAGCACGCTGGTGAGCGGGTCGCCGGGCAGCACCACCGGCCCGTAGACCGTGCCCTTCATCAGCGACTCGTAGCTACCGAGCTCGAAGCCGCTCACGACATAGCCGGGCTGCCCGGGCACGTGGCAGGACTTGCAGTGCTTGTCGAGCACCGGCACGACGTCCTTCGCGAAGCTCACCTCGGGCGCGCGTCCGCATCCCGCGAGCGCGGCGATGCAGGCGGCGGCGACCGGAAGCCACATCGATCGACTCGGGTTCATCACGATCCCCTCGGACGACTCTAAGTACGCTGCACGCTCTGCGCGTCCCGCCCGACCAGCAATCCGCGGATCTACCTAAGCTCGATCCGGCCGAGCTCGATCCGGCGAAAGGTGAGGTTGATGCGCTCACCGACCGGCGTCGCGGTCTTCGGCAGTGCGTGCACCCAGTTGTGCTGCGTCGCGCCGGACATGATGAGCAGGCTGCCGTGGGTCAGCGGCACATCCAGCCGCAGATCCTTGCGCCGACGATGTCGCAGGCAGAAGCGCCGCGTCGCACCCAGGGACACCGATGCGATCACCGGATCGCGGCCGAGTTCGGGCTCGTCGTCCGCGTGCCAGCCCATGCCGTCGCGGCCGTCGCGATAGAGGTTGAGCAGCACGGCGTTGAAATCCGTGCCCGCCAGCCGGGTCGCGCGTGCACGCACCCGGTCGAGGGCCGGCGTCCAGGGCAGCGGGTGGTGCTCGGTTCCCGAGTAGGTGTAGCTCGCGCCGGGATCGCCGTGCCAGGCCACCCGCCGCGGCACGGGCACCCGTTGGCCGAACATCAGGATTTCCTCCTGCCGCCAATCGACCTGCCCGCGCAGATCGTGGAACAGCTGCGTCGCCTCGGCCGCGGCGAATGCCAGAGGCCACAGCCGGGCTTCGCCCTCGAAGAGGTCGAGGGTGAGGCCATCCGGCTCGTCGGCGAGGGGCAAGGTCGTCACCGTTGCGAGCTTAACGGCGGCCGGAGGGTGCCGCACCCGGTGAGGGTTCGACGCGGATCCTGCGACTGGCGCCCGGCCGCCAGGCGGTCCACAATGTTGCGTTGCAGCAATCACCGGGAGTCGCGATGCCGAGTCTCCGTGCCCGAGCCATCAACCGGTTCCTGCGCCTGACGACCAAGTCCATCTGGCGCCCCGGCCTGGACATCGACCGGGTCCGCCGGCACACGGCGAAAATGGACCTGCGGCTCGGTCGCGGGGCACCGCCGATCCCGATGGAGCAGGTGGACATCGCCGGGGTGCCGGCCACGTGGTTCGGCGCCGCAGAACTCGCACACAAGGGCACGCTCCTGTACCTGCACGGCGGGGCGTGGTGCCTGCACCTGCCCTGGATCTACCGCCGGCTGATGACCGCCCTCTCGGAACAGACCGGCCTGCGCGTGCTGCTGGTGGACTACCGCCTCGCCCCCGAGCACCCGTTCCCGGCAGGCATCGACGATTGCTTTGCGGTCTACCGATGGCTCGCCGAGCAGGGCTACGCCGAACGGCCCTTCGCGCTGGCCGGCGACTCCGCGGGCGGCAATCTCTCGTTGATCACCCTGATGCGCGCCCGCGACGCCCTGCTGCCCTTGCCCGACTGCGCCGTGCTGCTGTCACCCGCGACCGACCTGACCGTGTCCGGGCCGTCCCAGCGCTACAACGCCAAGGCGGACCCGATGTTCTCGCCGGCCGCGATCGACTTGCTGCCCGACGTCTACTGCCCGGGCCAGGACCGCCGCAACCCGCTGCTCTCGCCGCTGTTCGGTAACTGGAACGGCCTGCCGCCCCTGCTGTTCCACGCGGGCTCGACCGAAATGCTGCTCGACGACTCCGTGCGCGCCCACGACCGTGCGGTGCAGGCCGGCGTCGAGGCCGAGATCGAGGTCTGGGTCGGGCTGCCGCACGTGTTCCACGTCTTCAGCCTGATCCCCGAGTCGCGGGCCGGCGCGCGTGCGGTCGCGGAATTCATCGAGAAGCACGCCGCGCGGCGCCGCGCGACGGTGGCCAAGGCTTCCGCGCCTGCCATCGTCCTCGACGAAACCGTCACCTATCCGGCCATCTGAGTCGGGCCGCCGCTGCGGGGCAGCCGCAGGCTACGCGCTACCCGGCAGCTCGCGCAGGAACCGACCGACCGCCTCGAGCGCTCGGTCGGCATCGCCCAGCACGCCGGCGTTGGCCTGGAACACATGCCAGCGTCGTGGGAACTCCTGCAGCCGCGCGGTCACGCCCGCGGCCTGCAGGCGTGCATGCAGCCGGCGCGAGTCGGGCAGCAGCAGTTCGTCGGTTCCGACCTGGATCAGCGTTGGCGGCAGACCGCGCAGGTCCGCTTCGACGGGCGACATCAGCGGATGCCGGGGATCCGCCCCCGCCGCATACGCTAGCGCGCACTCCTTCACCCACGGGAGCGTGAGCATCACCTCGCCGGGCGGCGCAGGCGGCAATTGATCGAGGGTGAGGTCCGCCCAGGGCGAGAACAGGACCAGGGCGTGCGGCATCGGCTCGCCGAGTTCCCGCAGCCGCAGGGCAATGGCGACGGCGAGCCCGCCCCCCGCGGAGTCGCCCGCAATCGCGACACGTCCGGCCGGCACGCCCACGCCGAGCAAGCCGCGGAACGCGGACACCGCATCCTCCAGCGCCGCTGGGAAAGGATGCTCGGGGGCGAGGCGGTAGTCGGCCGCGAAGACCCTTGCGTCGCAGCGCAGGGCAAGGTGCCCGGTGAGCGCGCGATGGGTCGCCGGCGATCCGGTCGTGTAGCCACCGCCGTGCAGGTACAGCACCGTCAGCGCCGCGCGCTCATCGTCGCGCGCTTGAATCCACTCACCCGGCACGCCGCCGCAGGTTGCCGCCGTGAATGACGCGCCGCGCGGCGGCAACGTCAGGCGGGTCACCCAGCGCAGGCGGCGACGTTGCTGCCCGACCGGCAGGCCGGCGCGAAACGTACGCCGCAGCGTGGACCGCAGCGCTAGGCGCAGCAGCGCGGCAATGAACGGCGGATCCGCAGAACCGCCCGCCCCGCCGGCTGCACGCGCCGGACCCTTCATCCTGCCTTGAACACCGCGCAGCACGGCACGGGCGTTGCGTCTCGCGACGCATCGCGCCCGTCGAGCTTGCGCCACGCGCGCTCGTGAAAATAGAACGCGATGGTGTTGGCGAGGGGCTCGATGAGCCCGATGCCGGTGGCGATCGCCACCGAGCCGGTGAGCGCGTACGCGACGGTGAACGCCACGCCGAAGTGCAGCACGGCGAACGACACGGTCTTCATCAGGTCACGTTTCCGGGTGTGCATTTCGTTGCAGGAACCTTGAGTCTGGGTGAGACCGATCCTGCCGCCCGGCGAGCTTCGGATCCAATCGAACGATCGGATCATCCCGATAGGGCAATCAGTCGCTGCCGAGCACCTCGATCCGCGCGCGCGCCAGACCCCGGTGGAGCATGCCCAGCGTCGCCGCGGCGGCCTGCGACAGGTCGGCAATGCGGGTGCCGACGAACGGTCCGCGATCGTTGACCCGCACCACGACGCTGCGGCCGTTGCGCAGGTTGGTGACCCGCACCTTGGTGCCGAAGGGCAGGCTCGGGTGCGCCATCGTCAGGTCGGAAACGTCGAAGAGCTCGCCGCTGGCGGTGGGCCGGTTGTGGAAGCGCTCCCCGTACCAGGAGACGAGGCCCTCCTGCGAACTAGCGCGAGCCGCCCCGAACGGCAGGGTCAGGGCCAGGATGGCCAGGGCCAGCAGGCCCCGAGGCCGCTTGCGCGGTGACGGGCGACAGCCGCCGTGATCGGTCCGGGTTGGCATGGGATTGGGATTCCTGCTCAAGACGGTAGGGTGAGACAGCCGGATCGCGCGGATCAAACCGTATTCGCGATCTGGTGACGGCGGTCACGATGTCCGCCCGGCACCCTCGACTGCTGGCGGTTGAGACTGCTGCACCGCCGCAAGGTTCCGGAGAGGATACCAGACAGCCCGCCCCGGAGCACCCCCGTGAGCTGAAAATCGTCGTTTGATCAATAAGTTAAATCAGTTCGGCCCGGGCAGCGCCCATCGCGCCAGCGCCCCGACGATCAGGCCGCTCACGGCCACATAGAGAATGAACAACCCGAGACCCACACCCAGCACCGCACCTGTCGAACCTGCGTCCATTTTTTTCCTTCAGATTCTTGTACGCCGACTCCGCCGGCGTCGAAAGTATAGGCGACTCAGGCCCTTACGCCACAACGGATTGGCTCTGCCCGGCGGTGCCCTGGCCGGCCCCCTGGCGTCTTTGCTGCACTGCATTGACGACGGCAGGGCCGCGTGTCATATGAGAGGGGCTTCCACGATCACACATGCACGCGGGGAGACCCAAGGCTGCGCCAGCCGGGGGCTCACCGTGCCTTGAGCGACGCCCTTCGACCGGCAGGCAGGCCCGAACCGATGAGCAGCATCCAGCGACCCGTCCACATGCGCCCAGGCCCGCAAGGCCTGTACGACCCGCGGTTCGAGCACGACGCCTGCGGGCTCGGCTTCGTGGCCCACATCAAGGGCCACAAGTCGCACCGCATCCTCGAGCAGGCCATCCAGGTCCTGAAGAACCTCGACCACCGCGGCGCCTGCGGCTGCGAGGTGAACACCGGCGACGGGGCGGGCGTGCTGATCCAGATGCCGCACGCCTTCAACGAGGAAGTCTGCAAGAAGGCGCGCATTCCGCTGCCCCCGGCCGGCGAGTACGGCAGCGGCATCATCTTCCTGCCGCGCAACCCGACGGTGCGCCGCCTGATCGAGCAGAAGTTCGAGCAGGTGGTGCAGTCCGAGGGCCAGCACGTCCTCGGCTGGCGCACGGTGCCGACCGTGAACGGCATGCTCGGCGAGACGGCGCGCTCCTGCGAGCCGTTCATGCGCCAGGTGTTCATCCGGCGCGACCCGTCGATCACCGACGAGCTGGCCTTCGAGCGCAAGCTCTACGTGATCCGCAAGCGCGCCTACAACGAGATCCGCACATCGACCCTGGCGGGTGCCGAGTACTGGTACGTGGTGAGCCTGTCGTGCCGCACGTTCGTCTACAAGGGCATGCTGCTCACGACGCAGCTCGACCAGTACTTCACGGACCTGCACAACCCGCTGATCGAGACGGCGCTCGCCCTGGTGCACTCGCGCTTCAGCACCAACACCTTCCCGAGCTGGGACCGCGCCCATCCGTGCCGCTACATCGCCCACAACGGCGAGATCAACACCGTGCGCGGCAACGCCAACTGGATGCACGCCCGCGAGGCGCGCTTCGAGTCGGAGGCCTTCGGCGAGGACATCGAGAACATCCGCCCGATCATCAACCCGAACGGCAGCGACTCGGGCATGTTCGACAACTCGCTCGAGCTGCTCTACCTGGCGGGGCGCTCGCTGCCGCACGCCGTGATGATGATGATCCCCGAGCCGTGGTCCAACCACGAGGCCATGGACGACGACAAGCGGGCCTTCTACCAGTACCACTCCAGCCTGATGGAGCCCTGGGACGGCCCGGCCTCCATCGCCTTCACCGACGGCCGGCAGATCGGCGCCGTGCTCGACCGCAACGGCCTGCGGCCCTCGCGCTACTACGTGACGAGCGACGACCTCGTGATCCTCGCCTCCGAGGCCGGCGTGCTCGACGTGCCGGCCGAGACCGTGGTGCAGAAGGGGCGCCTGCAGCCCGGGCGCATGTTCCTCGTGGACACCGAGCAGGGCCGCATCATCGACGACGAGGAGATCAAGCGCACGATCGCCACGCAGCGCCCCTACCGCGAGTGGCTCGACCAGTACCTCGTGCACCTCGACGACCTTCCCGCCGCGCCCGAGGTCCCCGCGCCGGACCCGGACACTCTGCTGCAGCGCCAGGTGGCCTTCGGCTACACCTTCGAGGACGAGCGCGTGGTGCTGACCCCGATGGCCCGCGACGGCGTCGAGGCGGTGGGCTCGATGGGCAACGACACGCCGCTCGCCGTGCTGTCGAACAAGCCGCGGCTGCTCTACGACTACTTCAAGCAGCTCTTCGCGCAGGTCACGAACCCGCCGATCGACTGCATCCGCGAGGAGCTGATCACTTCCGCCGAGACCCGCCTCGGCTCCGAGGGCAACCTGCTCAACCCGCAGCCCTCCGACTGCCGCCGCCTCGAGCTCAAGTGGCCGATCCTCACCAACGAGGAGTTCGCCAAGGTCCGGCGCATGGACCTGCCCGGGCTGCGCGTCGGCGTGCTGCCCATCCTGTTCCGCGTCACCCGCGGCGAGAAGGGCCTGGTGAAGTCGATGGAGGAGCTGCGGCTCATGGCCCGGCGGCTCATCGAGGAAGAGGAGGTCAACGTCATCGTCCTGAGCGACCGTGGCGTCAACAAGGAGTTCGCCCCGATCCCCTCGCTGATGGCGGTGGCCGGGCTGCACCACTTCCTGATCCGCGAGGGCCTGCGCACGCGCGTTAGCCTCGTGCTCGAGACGGGCGAGGCACGCGAGGTGCACCACTTCGCGCTGCTGATCGGCTACGGCGTGAGCGCCATCAATCCGTACGTGGCCTTCGAGACCATCGACCGCATGATCGACGAGGGCATGCTGACGGGCATCGACCACAGGAAGGCCTGCGCCAATTTCGTCAAGGCGGCGTCGAAGGGCGTGATCAAGGTCGCCTCGAAGATGGGCATCTCCTCGCTGCAGAGTTACCGCGGCGCGCAGGTGTTCGAGGCGGTGGGCCTCAGGCAGGACGTCATCGACGAGTACTTCAGCTGGACCTCGTCGCGCGTCGGCGGCATCGGCACGGACGTGATCGCCCAGGAAGTGCTGATCCGCCACCAGGCGGCCTTCCCGGAGCGTCCGCTCGAGCGGCACGCGCTGCCGGTGGGCGGCCAGTACCAGTGGCGCGCCGAGGGCGAATACCACCTCTTCAATCCCGAGACCATCCACCGCCTGCAGAAGGCGGTGCGCACGGGCAGCTACCCGACCTTCAAGTCGTACTCGGCGCTCGTCAACGAGCAGTCGACGAACCTCTGCACCCTGCGCGGCCTGCTCGAGTTCAAGGCCGGCGACCCGGTGCCGCTCGACGAGGTCGAGCCTGCGGAGCAGATCATGCGCCGGTTCAAGACCGGCGCGATGTCCTACGGCTCGATCAGCAAGGAGGCGCACGAGACTCTAGCCATCGCGATGAACCGCATCGGCGGCAAGTCGAACACCGGCGAGGGCGGCGAGGACCCCGAGCGTTTCGCGCCGCTGCCGAACGGCGACTCCAGGAACTCCGCGATCAAGCAGGTGGCCTCCGGCCGCTTCGGCGTGACGAGCGAATACCTCGTGAATGCGAAGGAGCTCCAGATCAAGATGGCGCAGGGCGCCAAGCCCGGCGAAGGCGGCCAGCTGCCCGGCACCAAAGTGTACCCGTGGGTCGCGAAGACCCGCCACACCACCGCGGGCGTGGGGCTCATCTCTCCGCCGCCGCACCACGACATCTATTCCATCGAGGATCTCGCGGAGCTGATCCACGACCTGAAGAACGCCAACCGCCAGGCCCGCATCAGCGTCAAGCTGGTCGCCGAGGTCGGCGTGGGCACGATCGCGGCCGGCGTCGCCAAGGCGCACGCGGACGTGGTGCTCGTGAGCGGCTACGACGGCGGCACGGGCGCCTCGCCGCAGACCTCGATCACGCACGCCGGCCTGCCCTGGGAGCTCGGCCTCGCCGAGACGCACCAGACGCTGGTGCTCAACAACCTGCGCAGCCGCATCGCGGTCGAGACCGACGGGCAGCTCAAGACAGGCCGCGACGTTGCGATCGCCGCGCTGCTCGGCGCCGAGGAGTTCGGCTTCGCCACCGCGCCGCTCGTGGCCACCGGCTGCATCATGATGCGCGTCTGCCACCTCAACACCTGCCCCGCCGGCATCGCCACGCAGGACCCGCGGCTGCGCGAGAAATTCAAGGGCAAGCCCGAGCACGTGGTGAACTTCATGTGCTTCGTGGCCGAGGAGCTGCGCGAGCTCATGGCGGAGCTCGGTTTCCGCACGGTCGAGGAGATGGTCGGCCGCGTTGACCGGCTCGAACCGCGCCAGGCGATCGACCACTGGAAGGCGAAGGGCCTCGACTTCTCGAACCTGCTCTACTCGCCCGAAGTGGACCCCGACTGGGGACGCTACTGCCAGGACGAGCAGGACCACGGCATCGACCGCTCGCTCGACGTGACCGTACTGCTCGACCTCTGCCGGCCCGCCATCGAGCGGGGCGAGGACGTGGTCGCGGAACTCCCGATCCGCAATGTCAACCGCGTGGTCGGCACCATCACGGGCAGCGAGATCACCCGCAAATACGGGGCGAAGGGGCTGCCTGAGGATACGATCCGACTGCACTTCCGAGGCTCGGCGGGACAGAGTTTCGGCGCGTTCATCCCGCCCGGCATGTCGCTGTCGCTCGAGGGCGACGCCAACGACTACGTCGGCAAGGGGCTCTCGGGCGGCAAGATCGCGGTGTTCCCGCCGCGCGAGGCGACCTTCACGGCCGAGGACAACATCATCGTCGGCAACGTCGCGCTCTACGGCGCCACGGGCGGCGAAGCCTTCATCCGCGGCCTCGCGGGCGAGCGCTTCGCCGTGCGCAACAGCGGCACGAACGCGGTCGTCGAGGGCGTCGGCGACCACGCCTGCGAGTACATGACGGGCGGCCGGGTCGTGGTGCTCGGACGCACCGGGCGCAACTTCGCCGCGGGCATGTCGGGAGGCATCGCCTACGTGCTCGACGAGGTCGGCGACTTCGCGAGCCGCGTCAACGGGCAGATGGTTAGCCTCGAGCGTCTCGAGGACGCCGGCGAGATCGCCGAGGTGCGACGGCTGGTCGAGCGTCACCTCGAGCACACCTCCTCGAGCCGCGCTCGGCAGGTGCTCGACGCGTGGGACGATCGGGTGCCGAAGTTCGTCAAGGTCATCCCGCGCGACTACCAGCGCATGCTTGCCGCCATCGCGCGGGCCGAGGAGCAGGGGCTGGTGGGCGAAGAGGCGGTCATGGTGGCGTTCGAGGAGAACGCGCGCGACCTGTCGCGGGTCGGGGGCAACTGAGCGGGCCCGCGGGCCCGAAGAAGCGGACGATGGGAAAGCCAACCGGATTCATCGAGTACCTGCGCGAGCTGCCGGTCGATCGCGCTCCCTCCCAGCGCATCGGCGACTGGAAGGAGTTCCACCCGCACCTCGAGGAGAAGCGCCTGCGCCAGCAGGGCGCGCGCTGCATGGACTGCGGCGTGCCGTTCTGCCACACGGGCACGCTGATCAGCGGCATGGCCTCGGGCTGTCCGGTCAACAACCTCATCCCGGAGTGGAACGACCTCGTCTACCGCGGGCTGTGGCGAGAGGCGCTCGAGCGCCTGCACATGACCAACAACTTCCCGGAGTTCACCGGGCGGGTGTGCCCGGCGCCGTGCGAGGGCTCGTGCGTGCTCGGGATCAACGACCCGCCGGTCACGATCAAGAATATCGAGGCCGAGATCATCGACCGGGGCTGGGAGGAAGGCTGGGTGCTGCCCGAGGCGCCGAAGGCACGCACCGGCAAGCGCGTGGCCGTGATCGGCTCGGGCCCCGCCGGACTCGCCGCGGCGGAGCAGTTGAACCGCGCCGGCCACCTCGTCACGGTGCTCGAGCGCGACGACCGGCCGGGTGGCCTCCTGATGTACGGCATCCCGAACATGAAGCTCGACAAGCGCTCGGTCCTGATCCGCCGCCTCGAGCTCATGGAGCAGTCGGGCATCAAGTTCATCTGCAATGCGAATGTGGGCGACAACGTCGAGGCGCAATTGCTGCTGCGCGACTTCGACGCCACGGTACTCTGCACCGGCGCCACCCGGCCGCGCGACCTCCCCGTCGAGGGCCGCGGCCTCGCCGGAGTACACTTCGCCATGGACTACCTGAGCGCGAGCACCAAGGCGCTGCTCGACGGCGGTCCCGGCCAGAGCCCGCTCCACGCGGGAGGCAAGGACGTCGTGGTGATCGGCGGCGGTGACACCGGCACCGACTGCGTGGGCACGGCACTGCGCCACGGCTGCCGCAGCCTGCTGCAGCTCGAGATCATGGCGCGTCCGCCGCTCGAGCGTGCCGCGGACAACCCCTGGCCGGAGTGGCCCAAGGTGTACAAGCTCGACTACGGCCAGGAAGAGGCGGCCGCGAAGTTCGGCGCCGACCCGCGCACGTACCTGACGACCGTCAAGAAATTCGTGGGCGATGCCGACGGGAAGCTCGCGGCGCTCGAGACCGTGCAGGTCAGATGGGAGCGCAGCGACAAGGGGCAATTCGTCCCCGTCGAGGTGCCGGGGACGGAGCAGCAGCGCCCCGCGCAGCTCGCGCTGCTGGCGATGGGCTTCCTCGGGCCCGAGCAGCCGCTGCTCGCAGAACTCGGCATCGAGTGCGATCCGCGCAGCAACGTGCGTGCCGAGCACGGTCGGTTCGCCACCAACCTGACCGGCGTGTTCGCCGCCGGCGACTGCCGCCGCGGCCAGAGCCTCGTCGTCTGGGCGATCAACGAGGGACGCGGCGCGGCGCGCGAGTGCGACCGGTTCCTGATGGGTCGGACAGCGTTGCCGTGACACCGGGCGGCGCCGCAGGGGGAGACGATACCGCGCCCGGGCGCAGTGCTCCGGACGCGGTCGAGACACGCGGCTGGGGCCTGTCGATCGCCGTCTGGCTGGTGCTGGGCTTCGTCGTCGTGATCGCGGCATTCGTCACGGGCGCGGTGCTCGCGAAGCGCGGTACGCGACTGGCCACTGACGAGTTGCTGCGCGTGCAGTCCGAAATGGAGCCGCTCACGCGCACGGCCCGCGAGCTCGGCGAGAGTGCCGCCGCCTTTGAGCGCGCCGTGCTGTCCTTCCTCGGCACCGACTCCGACGGGAATCACGCCAAGCTGGTGTCCGCAGGCGAACGCCTGGCGCGAGCCGTCAACGAGGCCCCGTCGCAGGCCATCCCGGCCGCCGACGACGGCTCGGCGCCGCTGGCCGAGGACATCGCCGGTTTCCAGGCGCTCGGCTTCGAACTGGCCGCCATGCGCGCGGCCCGCCAGTCGTCGCTCAATCGCATGGAGGCCGCCTACCGGGACCTGGAGCGCCGACTCAGCGCCGGCGGCGCGGCGGGCATTCGCGTCGGCGAGACCGTTCTGACGCGGCCCGACATGCAGGAACTCGCGGACGCCCTCGGCGCGGCGCGCGACGACGCGCTGCACGACGTCGATGCCGGCGAAGCGCGGCCGCTCCGGGAGACTCCTGGGGAGACCGGCTTCCGGGCCACCCTCGTCCGCCACGAGGACGCGCTGCGACGATCGCCCGGGGCGGCCTGGCTCTCGCTCGTCGAGGAGGACTTCGCCGCCGCCATCCGCACGCGCCACTCGGCGAACACGCTGCGCGGCGCCATCGAGTCCCGCCGGTTGCAGTTCACCGCAACTGGCGAGGCGCTGGCCGCGAGGATCCGCGAGGAATACGAGGCCCCGGCGTGGAACCGCATCGCCGGCGCGACCTCGGCCGCGGCTCAGTCGGTGCAGCGCGCCGAGGAGGACATCACCGACGCCATGGCCAAGGCCGCCCTCGCTGCCCTGCTGGTGCTGGTCATCACCACCGTGCTCGTGACCCGGCCCATCCGCCGCCTCACCGAAGGTGCGCAACGGCTGGCCGCCGGCGACCTCTCGGCGCGCGTGCGTCGGGGCGGCGCACGGGAGGTGGACGAGCTCTCCCGCGCCTTCAACCGGATGGCATCGGAGCTGGACGACGCGGAACGCGCCGTGCGCCGTTACCAGTCGCAGCTCGAGCAGCGCGTGACCGAGCGCACGCAGCAGCTGCAGCACCTCGCCGAGCACGACCCGCTCACCAACCTGCCGAACCGCCGGCAGCTCTTCCAGTACCTGAGCGACCGGATCGCCAACGCGGAGCTGCGGGGCGAGCGCATCGCCGTGCTGTTCCTCGATCTCGACAATTTCAAGACGGTCAACGACAGCCTCGGGCACGAGTTCGGCGACCGCGTGCTGACCGAGATCGGCGACCGCCTGCGGTTGCTCGCCGGCGACGGCGGCTTCATCGCGCGGCTCGGCGGCGACGAGTTCACTCTGGTCTTCCCGTTCTCGGGCCCGATCGGCGAAATCGAAGCGCGCGCCGGGATGCTGGTGAGCCGCTTCCAGCGCCCGCTGCACGTGGATCGTCGCGAGATCGCGGTCGGCGTGAGCTGCGGCGCTGCGGTGTACCCCGACCACGGCAGCGACGCGGCCTCGCTGCTGCGCGCCGCGGACGCGGCCCTGTTCCGCGCCAAGGAACTCGGCCGCAACCGCATCTGCATCTACGATCCGGCGCTGCTGGTGGCGGCGGCGAACCGCTTCCGCATCGAGCAGGCGCTGCGCCGGGCGATCGAGGCCGGCGAGTTCGTGCTCCATTACCAGCCGCAGGTCTGCCTCGGCCGGCTCGAGACGACCACCGTCGAGGCGCTGCTGCGCTGGAAGCAGAGCGACTCTGTGATCGTGTCCGCCAGCGAGTTCATCGACATCGCGGAGCAGTCCGGCCTGATGCTCGACCTCAACGACTGGATTCTCGATCAGGCGGCCCGCGACGTCCGCGCCTGGCGTGACGCTGGCTGGACGCAGGCGCGGGTCGCGATCAACGTCTCGGCGCAGCAGGTCCTCTCGGGCGACTTCCCGGGCGACATCGAGCGGCTGCTCGCCCGCCACGGCCTGCCTCCCGAGGCGCTCGAGCTCGAGCTCACCGAGAACATGCTGCAGACGGGCGTGATCACGGTGGAGACCCTGCGGACGCTGAAGCTGCTCGGCGTCGCCACGGCGCTCGACGATTTCGGCACCGGCTATTCTTCGCTGACTTCCCTCGAGCAACTGCCGCTCGGCCGCGTCAAGCTCGACCGCGGCGTCCTGGCAGAGGTGGACTCGAACCCGCGCGCGGCCTCGATCGCGCACGCCATGATCGCCCTTTGCCGCGGCCTCGGACTGAATGTGACGGTCGAGGGTGTCGAGCGTGCGAGCCAGCTCGATTTCCTCGCCGGCAGCGGCGATGTGAGCGTGCAGGGTTTCCTGATTGCCCGGCCCATGGACGCGGCCAGCGTCCTCGAGGCCGTCGGCCGCATGGGCGCGCGAATCCGGGCACTGCTCGACGCCGGCGAGCGCGGGCGCCCGGATCCGCAGCTCGACGACCCCGACGGCACCATCCGACGCCTGCGCCGCCGGCCGCGCTGAGGCGCGCACCGAGCCGGAGTCGCAGGACTCCTCGGCCCGCAGCCGCTCAGTGCGTGCGGAATCCGCAGGCCTTCCAGGACCGGCGCTCGCGCGTCCGGGCGAGGTAGCGGCCGATGGCCGGGTACGCCGCCAGGTACTCGCCCGCGAGCGACAGCGCATCGAACACCGGCGCGTAGCAGCAGTCCACGAGCGAGAACTCGTCGCCGAGCATCCACGCCTGCTTGTCCAGTCGCTCGTTGACGAGCGCGAGGTAGCGGGCGCCTGCCTTCTCCGCCTGCTCGATTGCCAGCGTGTCCGGCGGGCGGTCCATCAGCCGCGCCACGTAGCCGTTGAACCACAGCTCGCCGATCGGCTCGGACAGGTGGCGTGATTCGAAGTACAGCCACTGCGCCGCCCGGCCCTTGCCCTCGGCCTCGCCCGGCCACAGCCGGTGCGTGCGCTCGCCGAGGTAGGTGAGGATCGCGTTCGACTCCCACAGCCGGAACGGCCCATCGACCAGGATCGGCACCTTGCGATTCGGGTTCAGCTCGCCGATCAGGTCGGTGTGCTGTCCGCCGCGCGTGAGGTCCACGGTGACCAGCGAGTACTCAAGGCCCAGCTCCTCGAGCGCGAGCCGCACTTTCTGCGGGTTGTACGACCAGAACCAGTACAGCGTCAGCATCTCGGCCTCACAGGATCGGCCCGCGGTGCTCGCCGCGCTCGTACACGACGTGCGCCCGCCCCACCAGCAGCGGGTCGAGCGGCCCGATGCGGTCGAGGTCCTTGTTGGTGTAGGGCAGCTTGTGCAGCACGTAGCGCATGGCGTTGAGACGCGCGCGCTTCTTGCAGTCGGACTTGATCACTGTCCACGGGGCGTCGGCGGTGTCGGTGTAGAAGAACATCGCCTCCTTGGCCCGGGTGTATTCCTCCCACTTGTCGAGCGAGGCGAGGTCCACCGGGCTCAGCTTCCACTGCTTGAGCGGGTGCGACTTGCGCTCCTTGAACCGCCGTCGCTGCTCCTTGCGGCTGACCGAGAACCAGAACTTGATCAGGTGCAGGCCGCTGCGCGCGAGGTTGCGCTCGAACTCCGGGGCCTGGCGCATGAACTCGAGGTACTCGTCGTCGGTGCAGAAGCCCATCACCCGCTCGACGCCGGCGCGGTTGTACCAGGAGCGGTCGAACAGCACGATCTCGCCCCGCGTCGGCAGGTGCTCGATGTAGCGCTGGAAGTACCACTGGCCGCGTTCGACCTCGCTCGGCTTCTCGAGCGCCACCACGTGCGCGCCGCGGGGGTTGAGGTGCTCCATGAAGCGCTTGATGGTGCCGCCCTTGCCCGCGGCGTCCCGCCCCTCGAACAGGATGACCACGCGCTGGCCGGTATCCTTCACCCAGGCCTGGAGCTTGAGGAGTTCGACCTGCAGCTCGTACTTCCGGCGCTCGTAGCTGCGCCTCGACATCAGGTGCTTGTAGGGATAGCCGCCCTCGCGCCAGTCGTGGGCGAGCTCGCCGTCGGCCTGGTCCCGCCGCACGTTGCGGGCCTCGTCCTCGCGCTGCTCGAGCAGGTTGCGCAGCGCCAGCACGTCGTCGGGGGAGGCGCCCGCGAGGATCGCCTCGAAGGACTCGACGAGTCCGCTCGGGTCGCCGTGCGCAGCCCGCGCGAGGATGTCGCGCACGGCGTGCGCCTTCGACTCGACGGCGGCGTCAACGGCCTCGTGCACCGTGAAGTCCTCGATGTCGCGCGCGGTGAGGCTGGGGGCGACGTCGCCTTTCGCCGCCACGCGGGTCGCCGCCGCACTGCGATTCTTGCCCGTCTTCCTGCGCTTGCGTGACGGCGCAGCCGCTTGCGGCGGCTCGCTGGCGGGCCGTTTCAACTGGGTCTCGTCCATGGCTCGCTCCTGCGGCTCAGGGGCCGCTCGATCCTGCCAGACTACCTGCGGCGGGCGCGGACGGTCCTCCGCAGATTCCGCAGGGGCTCAGGGCGTCACGATCGGGAAGCGCCCGTCGGGATTGTCGAGCAGCGACAGGAAGGACAGCAGCTTGAGGCGGCTGCCCTCGACCTCGAGCGCGTCCGACATGACGAGGTCCTTGAGCCCGGCCTCGCCGATGCCGAGCTGCACCAGCAGGTCCCGGGTGAGGCGCACGGTGGCGTCGGCGTCGGCCGCCGGTTCGCCGCGGTGGTGGTGCAGCACCGCGTTGTCGAGGTCGAGCACGTGGGTCTCGCCGACATCCGTGAAGACGAAGTTGAACCTGAGGCGCTTGCCGTCGGCCTTCGGGCCGTCGAGCTTGACCGTCAGGGAATCGAGAAAGCGCTCCACTGGCGTGCTCGACAGCAGGCCGACGGCCACGCGAGGGTCGAACGCGGTCCCCTGGATCCCATTGCGCAGCTCGTAGGCGCCCGTCAGGTACACGTCGCGCCACGGCCCCGACTCGGCGCGGAAGCCGAGCTGTTCGTACACGGTCGCGAGCAGCGCCTTCGCCTCGGTGTCGTCCGGGTCCGCGAACACCGCGTGGTTGAGCAGCGTCGCCGCCCAGCGGTCGTCGCCCGCCTCGTGCGCGGCCGCGGCGAGCTCGCGCACCTTCGCGGCCCCGCCCATCGCCGCGACGTACTTCGTCGCGGCCTCGGCCGGCGGCAGCGGGTCGAGGTTCGCCGGGTTGCCGTCGTACCAGCCGAAGTAGGCCTGGTATACGGCCTTCGCGTTGTGCCGCACCGTGCCGTAGTAGCCGCGGTTCGAGAAGCGGTTGCGCAGCGTCGAGGGGAGGTCGAGCTGCTCGGCGATCTCCCGCGGCCCGTAGCCCTGGTTGGCGAGGCGCAGCGTCTGGTCGTGGATGTAGCGGTAGGTGTCGCGCTGCGTGCGCAGGAACTCGAGCGCGCGGTCGTTGCCCCATACGGGCCAGTGGTGGCTCGCGAACACCACCTCCATGTCGCCGAACAGGCGCGCCGCCTCGTCGATGTAGCCGCTCCACTTGCGCGCGTCGCGCACCTTCGCGCCGCGCAGCGTGTAGAGATTGTGCATCGTGTTCGAGACGATCTCGGCGCCGCACCAGGCCTTGAGGTCGGGAAGGTAGAAGGTGAGCTCCGCGGGCGCCTCCGAGGCGGGCGCGTTCTGGAACACGAAGCGCACGCCGTCGAGCTCGAGTTCCTGCGGCGTGCGATCGACGATGATCGTGGGCTCGCGGATGCTGATCGTGCCGCCGCCGGGCACGCCCTTGCCGAGGCCGGTGTCCACGTGTCCTACCGCGCTCTTCGGCAGCGCCAACCCGTACATGAAGAGCATGCGCCGGCCCATGGCGACGCCGGCGAGGATGTTCTCGCTGGTCGCCTCCTCCATGAAACCGTCGGGAGCCACGATCGGCACGGCCACCGGGCCCGGGGGCAGCACGCCCTCGATCCCGCCGAAGTGGTCCCCGTGACTGTGGGT
>Ga0316622_100000413_pt1 | contig 24543 bp, 17 predicted proteins | sample OWC_Aug_OW2_C1_D_FD_207646 | JGI IMG/M metagenome (GOLD analysis project Ga0316622, IMG submission 207646) | Wetland soil microbial communities from Old Woman Creek delta, Ohio, United States - OWC_Aug_OW2_C1_D5_C | ecosystem: Environmental > Terrestrial > Soil > Wetlands | place: USA: Ohio... | reverse complement strand
GAAACGGAAGAGCACTTCCTGCGGCGGCAGGAGATACTTCTTGGGCGGCAGAATAGTTGTCGGGTAATCCAGCCGCAGCTCTGCCGGGTTGCTGATCTCCTCGAAGGCGTACCCCCCGTTCGAGACCACCGGTCCGACGACGCGGTAGTGAGGCATCAGCTGCTCGACAAAGCCAGAAAACGCTTGTTTTTGTATGGTGTTGAGACTCACATTGCACTCCTAGTTCGCGTGATAGATTGTAGCTGATCGTAATATAACGGAACCTCGCTGCGGAAATCGCCAGATACGGCGGCGCTGGCGACGAGTGATTTCCGGCTTAATATTCTACAGATAGATTAAAAGCAGCAACCAGGTCACCTGGTCTGCTCCACCTTAAATTTAACCGATGGAGATGACAAACCCTGTGACAAGCACGTGATAAATCTGTGACAATATCCATCATTTAACAGGCGCAGGGTAACCCTCCGCAATAGACGGTCCCGCCAGGGTATACCCAATCCTGGAGACGGTCTTGATACAGGTGGGATGGTCCGGATCAGCCTCAATTTTGTCTCGCAGGCGGTGGATGAGCTGGCGGAGCGAGCTGCGCTCACCTCCCTGTTCCCCCCAGACGTAGTCCATGATGGCGTCACAGGTTTGCACCTGTCCAGGGTTACGCAGCAAGAACTCGAACAAGCGGCGTTCCAGGGGAGTCAGGTGGGATGTCTTCAGCCAGGCCTGAGTCAAAGACGGAGTCTGCCTGGTTGCCGGCGAAGAGCGCCGCAGCAGAGCCTGGACGCGCGCCACGAGCTGGCGCGGGCTGAACGGCTTGACCAGATAAGCATCTGCGCCCAGCTCAAGGCCTTGCACCACATCCGCATCGGTGCAGCGCGCACTAAGGAATAGGATCGGCGTGTCCGCCTGCTGGCGGATGCGCTGGCACAACGAGAACCCATCCAGCCCTGGCAGGTCAACCTCCAGGATGAGCAAGTCGGGTCTCTCCAGCGACCAGCATTGCAAAGCGCTTATGCCGTCGTGGGCCTGCATCACCTGGTACCCCTCACGTTGCAGGGCATAGGCAACCACATCTGCCGTCACCCGGTCCGGGTCAATCACTAAAATCCTCATCGGTATATTGAATTTACCCGATGAGGATGACAAAACCTGTGATTAAGCCGTGACAATATTGTGATAAATCAGGGGTCCCCCGCCCAACGCTAGGAAACTTCACACACTCCGCTCAGCCAGCATGCCGTATCCCAGGCCGGGGACGGTTGTGATGTAGCGCGGGTGGGCTGGATCCAGCTCGATCTTGCTGCGCAGACGGCGCACGAGCTGGCGCAGCATATCCCGGTCACCGCCGCGCGGCCCCCAAACATGGTCGATGATGGAGTCAAAAGTGAGCACCTGCCCGGCGTTGGCCATCAGGTAATCCAGCAGGCGCCCCTCCAGGGGGGTCAGCGATACCGGTTTTCCCTGCCCGACGCGTATCTCCCGGTTGGTGGCCTCCAGGTACAGGTCACCCACTTGCTTGGGGGCTGGGGAGTCCGGCTGGCGGGCACGGCGCAGCACGGCGTGCGCGCGGGCGACAAGCTGCCGCGGGCTGAACGGCTTGGGGATGTAATCGTCCGCCCCGATCTCCAGGCCATGCACCACGTCCTCGTCCTCGCTGCGCACGGTGAGCAGGATGATGGGCACATCCGACTCGCGGCGGATGCGCTGGCAAACGGTGAAGCCGTCCATCTTGGGCAGGTTCACATCCAGGATGATCAGGTCGGGGTTCTCATCCGCCCAGCGCTCCAGGGCCGCCGCGCCATCGTAAGCCTGGATTACCTGGAACCCCTCCCTTCGCAGGGCAAAAGCCACCACGTCTGCCAGGACGCGATCATCATCTACGATTAATGCTTTCATACACCTCTCACCACGGGTAAAGTAAACCAGAAGATCGAGCCGCCGCCCAGGCGGTTTTCAACTCCAGCCTGGCCGCCATGCCCCTCGACGATCGTTTTCACTACCGACAGCCCCAGCCCGGCGCCGACCTTTGACTGGGTATCGACATTTGCCGGGTACTCAAAGCGGCGGAAGAGCAGCTCCCGGTGCAGGTTGGAGATGCCCGGGCCGCGGTCGGCCACTTCCACCCGCACCCAGGGGCCCTCCTGACGGGCGCTCAGGATGATCTCTGCGTCTGAAGGGCCATATTTGCTGGCGTTCGATAGCAGGTTGACCAGCACCTGAGCTACGCGGCGCGGGTCCGCCTGCACCTCCGGCAGGTCGTCCGCCAGGTCCACGTAGAGCTGCTGCTCGTATTTATCCAATATAGGCTGCATCGTGCCGACAGCGTCGATGACGATCGCCTCCAGGTCGTAGGGACGGGGCGAGACGCGGAAATGGCCCGCCTCGATGCTGGCGCTCTCCAGCAGGTTGTCCACCAGGTTCTGCAAGCCAAGCACGCCCAGATGTAGCGACTTGAGCAGCTCGTCCATCTCCGCCTGGGTGAGGTCTGGGGCCTGGTCCATCAGCAGCTCGATGGACGCCGCAAGAGCCGAGAGCGGGGTGCGGAACTCGTGGGTCACGTTAGCCAGGAAGTAGCCCAGCAAACGGCGGATGGTCTCCGTCTCGCTGACGTCGCGGAAGACCAGGGCTACCTCACCGCTGCCGGCCCCTGCTGGGGAGAGCTCGGCGCGGGTAATGGACAGCGTCACCTGGCGGTCTTCCGGCAGACTGACCAGCAGGCGCGTGCGCTGCCCGGCTGCCGGTAACGACTCGCTGAAGGACGCTATGTCCCCGTAATCCGGGGATCCATCCCCCACCAACTTGAAGACCTCGTCGCAGCGCTTGCCGATCACCTCTTCGCGGCTCCAACCGGTGATGCGCTCCGCGCCGTGGCTGAAGAAACGCACCCGGCAGCGCTCGTCCAGGGTGACGATGCCCTCGACAATCGACTCCAGCAGGTGGTTGACCCAGGCTTTCTCCTTCTGCAGGTTGGCCAGGGTGCTGGCCAGGTCGTCGCGCGCGCCTTCCAGGGCGCGGCTGACCTGCACCACCTCGTTGATCCGCGAGTCGACCGTGATGGGGGTGTCCAGGTCGCCGGTGCTCAGCCGGCTGGCTTCGCCCGCCAGTTGCACCAGCGGGCGGCTGATCCTCCGCGCCAGCATAATTCCAATCAGCGAACCGATCAAGGCTACCACGGCAATGCTCAAGGCGATAAAGGCAAACAGGCTGCGCTGTGCCGCTTCAATCCCGCCTACCGGTAGGGCAACTTCAAACTCTGCTCCGCTTGTCACGCCGGTTTCTTCCAGCGGTAAGCGGGCAGCATAGTAGGGGCGCTCGTCCAGCTCAAAGGTGCAGCACACCCCCTCCGGCGGCGTGGCGACTGCCTGCATGCCGGGCTCTACCGTGACCAGGTTCTGCGGCTGTGCTCCGTAGCTGCTCACTGCCACCAGGCCGTCCACGTACAGGGTGTGCTCCAGCCCGGTGAGCTCTTTCATCTGCAGGACAAAATCCCCATCCAGATGGATGCCAACAACGACCTGAGCACCATCTTCACCAGGGAGATCGAGGGGGTGCGCCGCCAACAGCCACACCCTGGCCGGTACATGGCTGGTATCGACAGTATACGCCCCACCTTGCGGCAGCTGGCACAACCCGGCCGTATTGTACGGACCCACCGCGGTGGCAGCGACCGGCTGACCCTGCCCGTCGCAAACCAGGATCAGGTCCACCCCTTCGCCGCTCTGCAACGCATCCAGGTAGCTCATCAGGCCAGCCGTATCGCCCTGACCAAGCATTGCCGCCAGCGTGGGGCGCTGCGCCGTGAGCCGCGCCAGGTCACTCAACCGGGATTGCCAGGCAGCGTACTGGGTCAGGGCGGCATGCTGGCCGGTGTCCACCTGAGCCCAGGCTTGCTGGTCCATCTGCTGGCGGATGAGCCACAGGGTGGGCAGACCGCCCACCGCCGCGGTCAGGAACACTGCCAGCAGGAAGCTGAGGATGATTTGCGATTGCAGGCTGTAGAATTTGCGGGTTGGTCCCATGTGATCCGGCTCGTCCCATTAATCATAGCATGGATTATGGTGATCATCAGGGCTCGGGGTAGCACATGCGAACTATTGACAATTAAGACCCTAAAAGTAATAATAATATGCACATGTTCAGGTGCATCCAGTCCTGTCTGTCCATAGCGTCTCCAACCCAATCCTCGTCGCAGCCAAATAATCCGCCAGAAGGCGGCATTTATATCTGAAAGGAGCAAACATATGCCAACTAGAAAACCTGTCAGGGGGGACATGATGGTCGAAGGGCGCGTCCAATTCGAGGAGCTATCCGCCCTACCCAGCGACCTGAAGGTGATGGCGTACGTCTTCGATAGCCACGGACGCCAGCTTGAATCAACCGAGGTGGACTCCCAGGGCAATTTCAGCGTCCTGTTGAAGGAGTTTGATAAGCCCTTCGACGGTGAGCTAGTGCTCGGCCCGGCCGACGAGCTGAAAAAAGTGCGCGGCTCAACTTTGTATCGCCAGGCCTTCACGGCACGCGATTGGGAGAAGGGAGAACGCTTCTCACTACAGCGTTCGATCTTCTTGCCCAAATCCTGGTGGTGGCCCTGGTGGCCGCATCAGGTGTGTGTCAGCGGCCGCGTGCGCAAGGTCTCATTCGGTCCCACCGGCTTTGAGATCTGCCCGGTGCCGTTCGTCAAGGTGGAGATTTTCGACGTCGATCGGGAGGACTGCTGGTGGCCGCCGCTGGTCGACCTGCGGGATAAGCTGCTGGATAAGCTGGTGGTGCGCCTGGAAGACCTGCTCAAGCCGTTCCCGCCCGAGCCTGACCCGGGGCCGATTCGCCTGCCGATTCCGCTGCCCGATCCCAGCCCGATCGCCCTGCTGGAGCGCCGCAGCCGCTTCGAGCAGGTGATGCTCAACCCGCAACCACTGCCGCCGCGGGAGTTCAGCAGCCAGGCCGGGATGCTCTCACCGCTCGACCTGGTTGGCTTCAATCCTCAACCCGACCCGCCCCGCATGATGATGTTCTCGGATTTCGATCCCGGAAGGGCCGGGGCTATCGGTCCGCAGCCCGACCCACCCGCTCAAGCCGCGCTGCAACGCATGAGCCTGCAATCCAATGTTTCACGCACCGCTGCTGCATCAGCGGAGCTCTCCGACCGCCTGAGCAAGCTGACCATCACCTCCCGGATGGCACCCTGGCTGGTCTTCCCGGGATGCTTCTACAGCAAGGTCGAGGTATGCGAGACCACCACCGACTGCGACGGTTACTTCGAGTGCTGTTTCAACTGGTCTCCCTGGCACTTCCGCCGCGGCCGCCTGCGCTACGACCCGCACCCGGACATCATCATCAAGGTCACCCAGATGATCGGCGGCGTAGAGACGGTCATCTACATGGACCCCTATTCCAGCACGCGCTGGAACGTGAATAATACTTTTATCGACCTGTTCCTGGACGATCCCCGGGTGCAGTGCGGCGACGGCTGCCACCCGCAGCCGGATGGTCCGGTGACCTTTTTCACCTTGATCGGACTGGACGAGGTGTACAAGATCAACCAGATCACCGGCAAGTTCTCCAACCTGGCCTACGGAGGCGGGCTGAGCAACTGGGCTTACGGCGGCAACCTGCTGATCTGCGGCCTGTTCGGCGCCGCGCTGAGCACCGGCGCGCCCACGCGCTACTACCGCCTGTCTTACCGCAAAGGCGCCGACCCCTGGACTCCGATCCAGACCCCGCTCGCCGATACGCGCGTCGACGCCGCATTCAACAGCGAGATCCACTCCCTCGGCCCACAGGTGGTCAACGGCGTGCCCGACCTGTACGAGGTGCGCGACACGACCAACTACCTGTGGTACAACCTGGACAAGATCGGCTGGTGGAACAGCGAGGCGGTGGAGCCCGACTCAGCGTTATACACGCTGCGCCTGGAGGTCTTCGACGAGAACGGCGTCAAGCTGACTTCGGCGGTCGTCGATTACCGCGACGGCTCCACGCCGCCGCCCGGACCGCTGCCGTCGATGGTGGATAGCTGCGATCTAAATATCCTGATCGACAATGACTATCCCACCATGAGCCTGGGCGTGCCCGCGGCGAGCGGGCCGTGCGGCGTAGTCGAGTGCGCCGACCGCGGCTCACTGGCCTTCAACGTGTTCGTCAACCAGGCGAACGGGCGGCTGTACTACTGGCGCCTGGGATACGTGCAGGGGCTGGGAGCTTCCAGCGGGACGCTGGGAAGCGCCATCAACGGCTCCGGCCTGGCGCTCCCGGTCAGCCTGACCATCCCGGCCGGCCCGCCGTTCACCACCACCCTGGAGACCTGCGCCTACTCGCTCACCCTGGGCGCCTGGCCGCTGGTTCGCAACGGCTTCGGCGCCATCCATTGGGATGACCGCACCATCGCCATCGCCGTGGAGGGCTGCCCGTAAAACCCGAAGCGCTCATTCACCACTTCCGCCCCCGGATCCGGGGGCGGAAGACTTTTTCATTTTCCTTAGTGCGCGGTCCAGCCTAAGAACACCGTTATTCAATACAACCAGGGGGTTTCATCCAATGATCACTTACAGCTGCTTCCAAATCAGGTGGTTGGCAGGAGAGCCAGGCTTGCTTAGCGAAATTCGCCGCCCGCATGCCAATTGCACATTCATCTTCGATTAACTCCAAGGAAAGTGCACCCTCCGTCAACTGCCACTTATATTTACCAACATCTTTCATGCAACTAGGGTCGTTGAAAAAATAGATCGTGTCTCCAGAAAGAGAAAACGACCCCAGGCTTCGCCATTCAGTGACTTCATAATAAATCCTGTATATCCCTTTATCCAGCTGTAACCTCCAGATTCCCCCTGCCGGAAGGAAATCAGCACACCGGCGACAATGGTACCACTGCGGATCATCGGGATCTAGCTTGGCATACGTCCCATCGATGGACGTCGCAACGTACGGGGGGAGAGGCGTGCTCCACGGGTACGGCGTTACCATCATAAAGGAGAACCACCGGTCTGTTGGCGACGGCGTAACCGCTGCGATCTGTGTGGGTGTGGAAGCAGGAGCGATCGTTCCAGTACCGGAACCCATGGGTACGATGCTGCAGGAAGTGAGGGCTAGCGTTAAGGAGAATAGAGAGATAATCTTGACCATGTCAAGAAAGCCAGACACAGGATCATGCAGGAATTTTTCTAGAAAAGTAATCAGGCGTACCATCATCGATACTTCAGACCCATTCAAATAACAAATAAATCCTGCCTCTCTTGTTTCGCCGATCTCCATGAGCAGGACGCTTGCCAACCTCACGCAGGAAGCTGAGCATAGTTTGCGATTGTAGGCCGGAGGATTTGTACCCTGATCCCATGTTCGGCAGCGCTGCCGTTAATCATAGCATGGTTTGGGAGGCTCTTATTACCCCCTATCCTTAGTTAACCTGAAGTGTATTATCGATACACTATCCCACTCGCCAAGAATAAGATCTCTACCTTGAAGAGCAAGAGTCGTCTGGTGAATCCCCCTGGCTCATTCGAGGTAGGGTGAAAATCAATTTGTCTCCATCCTCTTTCGAGGTTACCTCACCCACCCGGCTTGCGGCCGCACATCAGCACCAGCATGCCGAAGACCGTGGTGTAATACGCTGTCTCCTCCACCCCCTCGAAGCCGGCCTGGCGCAGCATGTCTGGCAGCAACCCCTTCAGGTTTTCCGTCGCCCGTTCCAGCCCGCGAATCAGTGCCGAGACCAGCCGGGCATAGACGCCGCGCGGCGGGCCGAAATCGGCGATGTGAAACTCGCCGCCGGGGCGCAATACCCGGTAGACTTCAGCCATGGCGGTTCGCTTGTCTGTTGTGGTGAGGTGATGGATCATCAGGCTGGTCAAGACGCAATCGAAAGAGCCATCCGGATAGGGCAGCTGGCTCGCCAAGCCGTGTTCGAGGACGATTTCTACCCCGGCTTTAGCCGCCTTTGAGCGGGCGATGGCGAGGATTTTGGCGTCTCCGTCCAACCCGACGACCTCCGCCCCGGGGTGGAGCTGCTTAATTAAAATGGTGAGCGTGCCCGTGCCGCAGCCCAGGTCGAGGAGGCGCTGCCCGGGTTGGATATCCGCCTGATCCACCAGGCGGCGCTTGAACGCTTTCTCCTGCATCCCGATTCGCATGAGCAGGTCGTAAAGCGGCGTCAGCCAGGCAAAGCTAAGGGCGGGGATGTACTTCTTCGTTTTATCCAATTCCAGCCTGGACTAAGCGACTTCAAGTGGTAGAAATACTTTATTGATACGTATTTGCGAGGCGACGATGTCCGCCGGAGCAATCTAACTCTTGTTATATTATAGGGGGGATTGCTTCGGGCACAAAGCGCCCTCGCAATGACCGTTAGTGATACGCCTGCCCGCACTCCCCGCACAGGATCTCCGCCTTGAGCAACACCGACTGGCGGATGTAGATGGCGTGCGGCGGGTCGCAGGCGCAGCGGGCGGTGGTGCACGGGTCGCCGGGGATGTCCTGCATCAGGTCATCGACCAGCAGCATGGCCTGGATCAGACCGCTGTACTTGCGGATGGCCGTGCTCAAGGAGGTGAGCGCACCCTGCCACTTTTGCGCCGCCTCCGGGGCAAGCGCCCAGCGGGTGCGGCCTGTGCCGCTGTCGCGCGTGGAAAGCAGCCCGAAGGCCCGCGCCGGCATCTTGTACCAGGGGGAGAAGCGCCCCACGTTCTCCATCGCCTCTTGCAGCATGGCCACCAGGGCTGCCTCGGCAGCCTGGTTAGGCTGCGAGAGGTCCACACCGCCGAATAATATCTGCGCACCGGGCAGGCAGGCCGAGACGTCATACGCCCGGCAAACGGAAAACCAGGCCCCGTCCACCGCCGTATTGAGCGCTTCAATCGGGTCTATAACGCGGTCAACCGTGTCTGTTGGAGCCATCTCAACCTCCTGTCACACGATTGGCTTGGGTGCGCGTTGTTCATCTCGCCGGGAGCTGTCCAAAAAGAACCGAAATCGCATGCTGAGCCCTGTGTAAGTGCACAGGATAAACTTCGCGAAGCATCTGAATGAGGTTGAGACCCTTCGCTTCACTCAGGGGAGCGCATGACTTTTTGGACAACCCGTAGCCCAGAGAGATCACAGTGGGCCAATCACTCCTTTAGCTTTCAATAGCGGTCGCGGATCGACCAGGTTCTTGTGCAGGGCGGCCGCCTTTTCAGGCAGGCCCAGCGCAAGGGCCATCAATTGGGTAAAGTAGAGCACCGGCATGGGTTCATCAAGCTTCATCTGGAACTGGCGGCCGTCCAGGTTCGTGTGGCACAACGGACAGGCCACGGCGATCAGGTCGGCTCCACTCTGCCGGGCATGCTTGATCAGGTCTCCGCTCAGCTTGTGCACAATGTCGGGACGGGTGAGCGAGTGCGCTGCCCCGCAGCAGGTGGTCTTGTACGACCAATCCAGCACCTCCGCCCCCAGGGCGGCCATCAGGGCGTCTAGCTCGGTGGGGTTCTCGGGGTGCTGCGCGCCGGTCACCTCCGGCGGGCGGGTCATCAGGCAGCCGTAGTAACACACCAGGCGCAGCTCCTTGAGCGGCTTTACCACCCGACTGGCGATCTTCTCGGCGCCCACGTGGTTGAGGATCGCCTCGCTCAGCGTGCTGACATGCACGCTGTCCTGGTAAGCGTAATCGATCTCCCGCTCCACCCTGTCTTTATGGCCCTCTTCCTGACGGATTTCATGCAGCGCCATCTGGTGCCGGTTGTAGCAGGCCGCGCAGGGCATCGCCACCTCACGGAAACCGCTCTGCTCGATCAAGGCCAGGTTTTCCATGGGCAGGCGCAGCGCCAACTCCGGATCAGCGCGGTGGGCGGCGCTGCTGCCACAACACAGCCAGCCGTGCGGCTCGACCAGCTCCAGGTCCAGGGCGGTGCACACCGCCTCAGCGGAGTGGTTGTACTCGGCGCCAGTGGAGTGCAGCGAGCAGCCCGGGTAGTACGCCAGGGCATCCGCCGCTCCGGGCTGTGGCTTTGCCTTCTTGGAGTGGTGAGCCGGGTTGGGGAAGTAACCCAGCTTGTTGCGCGCAACCATCTTCACTGCCAGATCCATGTCGCTGAACAGGTCGCCGGTGCGCAGCTTCAGCTCCGCCATCAAGCCCAGATCGTAGGCCCGCCCCCACAGCCGCACTTCGCGCAGGAAGGCTTCGGTGAAGATCTTGCCTGCGGGCGCCTGCGGCTTATAGCCGCGCTCCAGGGCCTCACGGGTGAGGAAATCCATGATGGCGGCGATATCCAATCCCTGTGGGCAGCGTGTGGTGCAGGTCTGGCAGGAGGCGCACAGCCAGGGAGTCTGGGATTCGAAGGCGATGTCCTCCTGGCCCAGTTGCAAAGCGCGCATCACCTGGTTGGGCTGCCAGTCCATGAACTCGACCACCGGGCAGCCGCTGGTGCACTTGACACACTGGTAGCACAGGTAAACGTTCTCGCCCAGCTGGTCCTGGATGCGCCGCGCCAGCGCACCGTCGATGGTTACCGGTTGAGAAATCATGATTTCCCGCTCATCCATGGGCAACCTCCGCTCCTGCCGCCTGAGTCGATTGAACCTCCACTACGGGGCGAGGGTACAGGCCTGCGCCTTCTACGATGGGTCTCACGGCTTCTTCCCACTCGATGGCCATCAGGTGCACCCCAGCCACGCCTTCGATCTGGCGCAGCTGCTGGATGAGCTCGATGCAGATCTGGATGCCCTCCGCCTGCCAGGCAGCGGCGCGGGCCTTCTTGTCCTCTTTGGTCAGCTCATCTTTGCTCTTGCCAGCCCAGGGGGCGGCGGCAGCCTCTAAACGCTCGATCAGCTCGTTCGGCACCAGGATGCCCGGGACGCTCTCCTGCATATAGCGCGCCATGCCGGGACCTTTCAGCGGCCCGACTCCGGCCAGGATGAAGACCTCCCGGTGCAGGCCCAGCTCGCGGACTTTTTCCATGAAGGTGGCAAAAGCCGGCACGTCGTAGACCAGCTGCGTCTGGATGAAGTTTGCTCCTGCTTTGACCTTCTTAGCCAGACGGTAGGGGCGGAATTCCACCGGGGCGGCAAAAGGCGATTCTGCGGCGCCAACGAAGAAGCGCGGCTCCGGCCCTTTGAAGGGATCGCCGCACTGGAAGATGCGCTCATCACGCATCGCGGTCACCATGCGCACCATCTGGATGGAGTCCATATCGAAGACGTTCTTCGACGTGGGGTGGTTGCCAAACGTCTGGTGGTCGCCGGTCAGGCAGAGCAGGTTGCGCATGCCCAGGGCGTAAGCGCCCAGCAAGTCACTCTGGATCGCCAGGCGGTTGCGGTCGCGGCAGGTCATTTGAATCACAGGTTCCAGCCCTTCCTGCACCAGGATGGTACCCGCTCCGATGCTGGACATGCGCACGATGGCGGTCTGGTTGTCAGTGATGTTGACCGCATCGACGCAGCCGCGCAGCAAGGCGGCTTTCTTGCGGATCACCTCGCCGTCTGCGCTCTGTGGCGGCCCTAGCTCGCCGGTGACGGCGAAGTGGCCGGCGCGCAGCACGCGCTCCAGGTTGGAGCCTGAAAGGTAACCGTTGTTGCTTGAGGATGCACTCATCACCTAACCCTCCTGGGAAGCCAGTCGCAGGTCTTCCCGAACGATCTTGCGCGGCCCGCCGTCGCGAGAGGTGCGCCAGTTCTTGGGCGGCTGTAGATCCAGCAAGACATGCAGCTTGCCCTGGCTGCTCAAGCGGTCGTAGATTAACTGCCAGGCGCAGGGGATATCGGGGCTCACTTCGCAGTGCCCACCTTCCGAGCCGCCGCACGGGCCGTTCAACAACGACTTGGAGCAGCGGGCGATCGGGCAGATGCCTCCGGTCAGGCCGAGGATGCAATCCCCGCACGCCGCGCAGCGCTCCGCCCAGACGCCCTGCTCCACGGGCAGCCCCAGGAAGCTGGTGTTCAACCCGGGTACCACCCAGCATTCGGGAAAATGCTCGGCAATGGCCTGCACGCCGATCCCACATCCCAGGGAGAGCACCACGTCGGCGTCTTTCACCTGCTCGGCAATCGTATCCAGGTACTCCCACTCGCACTGGCGCTGGACGGTGACATCGGTGACCTGCTTGGGACTGCCATCCAGCTTGGTTGCCATGCGCAAAGAGCTGGAGGTGATGGCTGCTTCCCGCGACCCGCCAGCGAAACACACCGTGACACAGGTACCGCAGCCCACTACCAGCACCTTTTCGGCGCTGCCAATCAGGGTTTTAAGTTCATCGAGAGACTTTTGTTCGGCGACAATCATGACAGTTACCTCCGTTAAATGACTAAAACTCATCCAATTTCTGGCGTAGGGATAACATGAGAACAGCTACATCCCGGGTATCTCCATCCGGGAGCATGAAATAATCTTCGAACGTACAGCGCATCACGAAACCGAGCTTTTGAAAAGCCTTGATCACTCGCGATTGATCAGTGACAATCTCGGCAGTCAGGATCTGCAGATTCTGCTTGCGCGCTAAGTCGATCAAGGTGTTGAGCATTTTTGAGCCCAGCCCGCGCTGGCGGAAATCCTTGGCTAGGAAGATACGTACCTCCCCCAGGTGGCGCTTCGGCCCTCGTCGCATGTGCAGGGTAGCCTGGCCTACCACGTTGTTCCGGACGATGGCCAGCAGCGGCAGCACCCGGTGATAATCCAGCATTTCACACCATTCATGGATTACTGCCGGATCGCGGACGTTATCCCGAAAATACCAAAGATCGTCATCGCTGACCGTGCTGAACAGCTCCACCAACCCCTGCTCATCGTCGGGAACCATGGCCCGAAATAATACTTTGGCTCCGTCTTTCAAGGTGACGATATTACGATAATTCTTGATCTGATCTGGCATCATGGCATACTCTCTATTCCATCCGCCTTTAAGGGATTGGGTCCCAAGGCAACGATTTGATCGGACATTTCCTTTGCCAGGATGGCGAACTGCCCTCCCATGGCTGAAGACATATTGAACATCTTTACCCGCTGCGGCTCAAGGCCGATCTGCGCCAACAATTGCTGCACCCGTTCCACCCGGCGTCTGGCGTTGGCATTACCTTCCAGGTAATGGCAGTCGCCCTCCAGTCAGCCGGCCACCATCACGCCGTCGACGCCATCCTCCAGGGCTTCCAGCACCATCAGCACGTCTAGCTTTCCGGTGCAGGGCAACTGGACGATCTTGATCTGCGGCGGGTACTGCATGCGCAGCGAGCCAGCAAGGTCTGCGGCAGCGTAGGCGCAGTGCTCACAGGCGTATGCGACGATCTCCAAAGATGCGCTACTCATCTACTTAACACCTATCAATGACCAATCGATACCTCGTCCAACGATATAAATGCGAAGCCTGGATTCACCAGGGCACTCACTTTAGCGCGCATTTGGGCGTCAGTATAGTGCATGAGCTGGATGGCACGCGCCGGACACTCGGCAGCGCACTGCCCACACCCCTGGCAGACGGCCGGCTCGATGTACGCCGCCCCCATGATGGCACCCACACCGCTCAGGTTAGCCTGCACCTGGGGCACGTTAAACGGGCAGATGCGTACACAGGTCAGGCAGCCGGTGCAGCGGGCAGGATCGACCACCGCCACCCGCCCACCCGCGGCCAGCGACTCTTGGCTGAGCACGCGGGCGGCGCGCGCCGCAGCCGCCTGCGCCTGGATCAGCGATTCATCCAACAGCTTCGGATAGTGCGCCATGCCGGCCATGAAAACGCCATCTGTGGCAAAATCCACCGGGCGGAGCTTGACATGCGCCTCCATGAAGAAGCCATCCGCATCTACGGGCACCTTGAAGAGCGCTGCGATGTCCCGCGCCGCGGGCGTGGGCACGGCGGGCATGCTCAGCACCAGCCAGTCTGGCTGCAGCTCCACGGGACGGTGCAGTACGGCATCCCAGGCCAACACGCTCACGTCGCCCGGCGGGTTGACCTGCACCTGCGGCCTGTGCTCCAGGTCATAACGCATAAAGATCACGCCACGCTGGCGGGCCTGGGTGTAGAGGCGCTCCTTGAAGCCATACGCCCGCAGATCAAGGTACAAGACGACGATCTCGACATCTGGCTTGAGCTGCTTGAGGTGCAGGGCGTTCTTGAGGGCCACCGTGCAGCAGATGCGGCTGCAAAATTTCTCCGCCGGGCCAACGCACTGAATCATCACCAAACGCTGTGGGAGCTGACCAGATGACTCCCCGGCTAACAGCTGCTCAAACTCCATCTGGGTGATGATGCGCTGGCTTGTTCCATAACCGTAAGCCGGGCCGCGGTACTCCTGGGCCCCGGTGGCTAAAACCGTCACCCCGTGTGAAACGTCCCGGCGCCGTCCATCAGAGAGCTGGAGCGTGCTGGAGAAATTGCCCATGAAGCCGCTTGTGGCAGTCACTCGCGCCCCCAGGTGGACGGTAATGTTCTCCTTCGCCCGTACCTGGCTTACCAGGCGGTGCAGCACCTGTTGCGGGTCTTTCACGGCGTCCCCCTCTGCCTCGGGGGGAGCTGTGAAGATGTAACGCAGGTTTCCGCCCAGCTCGGGCTCTTTCTCTACCAGCACCACCGGAAAACCGCCGTCTGCCAGGGTGATGGCGGCGGTCATCCCGGCTGCCCCACCGCCGACGACCAGGGCAGCGCGCTGCACCGCAACCGAGACGGTGGACTGAGCCTCCAGTAGTGCAGCGCGAGCAACCGCCATGCGCACCAGGCGCCTGGCTTTCTCGGTGGCGGCCTCCCAGTTGGTGGAGTGCACCCACGAACACTGATTGCGAATATTGGCCATCTCGAACAGGTAAGGGTTCAAGCCGGCGGCGCGGATGCTGTCCTGAAAAAGCGGCCCATGCGTCAGCGGCGTGCAGCTGGCCACCACCACCCGGTTGAGATTGAATTGGCGAGCCATATCCGAGATGTGCCGGATGCTGTCCTGGGAGCATGAATACAGATTGGATTCGGCGTGGACGACCCCTGGCAGGGTTGCAGCGTAGCTGGTTACCGCCTCCACATCCAGGAAGCCGGCGATGTTTGAGCCGCAATGGCACACGAACACCCCAATGCGCGGCGCTTCCCCGGCCACGTCCTGCTCCGGGGGGTACTCGGGCCGGGTAGTGAGGCTGAAGCGCGCCGGGCTGAGGCGCGCTGCCGCGGCCGCCGCTGCTCCACCCGCTTCGACCACCGACTCGGGGATGTCCTTCGGCTCGCGGAATGGCCCCACGGCGTAAATACCCGGGCGGCTGGTCTCCACCGGATTGAACTGCACCGTCTGGCAAAATCCGTACTCGTCCAACTCGACCCCCAACCTCTGCCCGAGCTGGCGCACTGAGGCTGAGATCTCCATACCCACCGAAAGCACAACCAAGTCAAACTGCTCGCAACAGTGCTGGCCGCCTTCATCCTGGTACTCCAGCTCAAGGCTGTGGCTATGAGGATCTTCTCGCAGCGTGCTGATCCGACAACGGGAATATTGGATGCCGTAGCGTTGCCGGGCGCGCTCGTAATAGCTCCAATAGCCCTTGGAGAAAGCGCGCATATCCATCATGAATACGTGGATATCCAGCTCAGGATTGTGTTCTTTAGCAATCACCGCCTCTTTGGTAGCGTACATACAGCATACCGCCGAGCAGTAATCATGGCTTTGATCGCGGCTACCTACACACTGTAAAAAGGCAATGCGCCGCGGCAGGGCCCCATCAGACGGTCGCTGCACGTGACCCATCGTCGGACCGGACGCAGACAGCAGGCGCTCAAATTGCAAGGAAGTGATTACGTTGGGATAACGCCCGTAGCCGTATTCTTCGGAGAGCTCGGCCCGGTAGACCTGGTAGCCCGGAGCGAGGATAACCGCTCCCACATGAACCTGCTCCTCCCGCTCCAGCATGGCATGGTCAATGGCATCCACGCCGCAAGCATAGACGCACGCCAGGCACTCGGAGCAGATGCCGCATTGCAGGCAACGCCCGGCCTCTGTGCGAGCCTGGTGCTCGGTCAGGCCCAAAACTACTTCGCGGAAGCTGGTGACGCGCTCCTCCATAGAGAGCAAGGCAGGTTCGAGGCGAGGGCGGAGCTCGATCTCACCCGCAGACACCCTTGCTGCGATTTCCTGGCGGGTGAACTTGGCTACAGGCGCGGGGGAAGCAACTGCCTGATTTAACGCCTGGCCTTGAAGGTAGCGATGGATCGAGGAGGTCACGCGGTGCCCGAGGGCAATTGCCTCAACAATGTAACTGGCGCCTGTTTTCCGGCCTCCCACTACAAAGACGCCAGGCACCTGGCTGGTCAGCGTCTTGGGATCGGCGGAAAGCTCGTCGAACCGGCTGTCCAGAAAGCTCAGGTCGGAGAACTGGCCTACCGTGCCAATCACCGTATCGACATCGATGATAAACTGGCTGCCGGGTTGGATGCTCGGGCGCCGCCGCCCCTGGGCGTCCACCTCCATCCCCTTGCCAGTCCGGGCCAGCTCAACCGCCACAACTTTACCCCCCTGCTCCAGGATGCGCACGGCGGTCGTGCCTTCCAACAGGTGGATGCCCTCCGCATCAATAGAGGCCATCTCCCAACTGTAGGCGGGCAGCTCGCCGCGCGGCCGGTCCAGCACCAGGTAGACCTGCCTGGCACCCAAACGGCGGGCGACAGCGGCTGCGTCCAGGGCGGTTATCCCGCCACCCACTACGGCGATGCGATCTCCAATCCTGAGCGGTTCACCCAGGTTAATCTTGCGCAGGAATGTAGCAGCTGAAAGCACACCTTCTGCCCCTTCACCCTCCAACCCGAGGGAGTGGTTGGCAGCGGAGATGCCTGTCGCAAGGCACACCGCCTGGTAACCCTGATCGAGAAGCGCAGTTGGATCTTTGATGGGGGAGTTGGTCTTGAGCACCACGCCTAACGCCAGGATGTCGTCGATATCCTGTTGCAACGCGCCTTTTGGCAGCCGGTGAGCGGGTATGCCAACGCGCATCATCCCACCCGCCACGGGTAGGGCTTCGTACACCGTCACCCCATACCCCAGTTTGGCCAGGTCGTGCGCCGCGGTCAGGCCAGCCGGGCCGGAGCCGACCACCGCCACCCATTCAGGCCGGGTGCGGGCCACGGGCTGCACCGGCTCCCGGCCGTACGCCAGGGCATAATCCATCACAAAGCGCTTGAGCGCCATGATGCTCACCGGTTGGTCGACCAGGGCACGCGTACAGCTCCCTTCGCAGGGATGGTGGCAGGTACGGCCGCAGACGCTCGGGAAGGGATTATCCTCCTTGATCACCCGGAACGCCTCCCGGTAGCGCCCCTCGGCGATTAAGGCGATGTAGCCCTGGGCGCGCTGGTCGGCAGGGCAGGCATCCCGGCAGGGCGCGGTGCCCTGCTTCTCGATAGCATACGCCGCCGGCACGGCCTGGGAGTACAGGCGATACGCAGCCTTGCGCTGCTTGAGCCCGCCTTCGAAAAGATCGGGGAGCGATACAGGGCATACTTCAGCGCAGTCCCCACAACCAATACATTTGCTGGTGTCGATATAACGCGGGCGCCGCCGCAAGGTGACGTTAAAATCGCCAACTTCTCCCTCAACCGCCATCACGTCGGTATCCGTGAGGATTTGGATATTGAGGTGGCGCCCCGTTTCCACCAGGCGGGGGCTGATGGTACACATGGCGCAGTCATTGGTCGGGAAGGTCTTGTCCAGTTGCGCCATGTGCCCGCCGATGGCTGATTTTTTCTCAACCAGGTAAACCTTAAACCCCTGGTCTGCCAAATCCAGGGCAGCCTGCATGCCAGCCACGCCGCCGCCAACCACCATCACCGCACCCACGGGATGCGGCGGGGTGGCGCTCAACGGGTCCTGCCTGGTCGAATCGGTAATGCCCATCATATGCCTGCTACCTGAAAACCATCCCCGACCCATCCCCTTCGGAGTCGCTCCACTCCCGCCGCTTCATCTCGGGCGTCTTCAAATTGCGCGGGATAACTACCGTGAAACGGATCCCCGTCTGGTCTTCCTCCGGGGTTACGTTATTGATGAGGATTTGCCCGTCGTGCGCTTCCATAATCTTCTTGGCAATCGACAGCCCGAGTCCCGCGCCGGTTGTCTCGCCAACATTGCTGGCCCGGAAAAAGTTTTGGAAGATAAACGGCATGTCTTCGTGCGGAATCCCCGGGCCCTGGTCCTCTACTTCGAAACAAACCGCATCTGGCTCGTACCAGGCGCGGAAGATGACTGTGCTGCCGGTTGGGGCAAATTTGATGGCATTGTTAAGCAAATTGGAAAACACCTGCCGTATCCTGCGCCGCGCTCCAACGATAGTTTCGAATTTGGGCGGCGGCTCGACCTTGATGCGGATGTCCTTTTCTGCGGCTGCTAGGCGGGCGTCTTCAATCGACTCGGTGCCAACTTCGCCCGGATCAAACCATTCGAAATCGGCCTGGATCTGCTCCGGGCGCATGCGGGCAAGGTCCACTACATCGCCAATCATGGCGCTCAGGTCGGTAATGCGCAGGATGCTGCGCTTGACCATGCGCTCCTGCTTGGGGTTAAGTTCACCAGCGAAACCAGCCATCATGGCGCGCAGGTAGTTTTCAATGGCTGCCAGCGGCGTGCGCAACTCGTGCGAAACGATGGAAAGGAAATAGGTGAGGGTGCTGATAGAGTCGCGATAGCGGCTGCTGATTAAAGCCGACAAACTGTTCATCACCTTGAGACCAGCTGCCGGGTGTTCTTCCAGGTAAGCGCGCAGAGCAACGCCATCGATGACAATCACGCGCGTCGGCTCCAAGCAGATCGCAGAGGTGGAGTAGACATGGGGGGGTGCCAGGGTGGAGAAGCCCGCCACCTTGCCCGGCTCGACGTAGCCAATGGTGGCATTGCGCGGCGTGGAATGCCGGCCAATTTGAACTTTCTTCTCAAGCGCCAGCTTACCTCGCTCGACCACGAACAAGGTTTCCGCTGGCTGGTCCTCAACTATCAATACTTCGCCCTCGCGATGAATCTCCTCATGGCAGTACTGGCCGATGGCGAGCAAGTCTGCCTCGGGCAGGCTGCTAAACAGCTCGGCGCGCCCCAACCGGTCTGCGTTGATGGAGAGAATGGCAGGGGAGTTATGACTAGACATGGATTCTCAACAGTTTCTCCACACGTTTGAGGAGATCATCGGGATTGGTCGGTTTCTTGACGTAGTCCTGAACATCCATCGCCATGCCGGTCTCCAACTCGTAGCGGCGACGGCTGGCGTCTTCAATCACGGTGGTGAGCACCATGATGGGTACCCGCACGAAGCGCGGCTCACTGCGCATCTCACGGATCACGCCCCAGCCATCCATGCGCGGCATCAACAAATCCAGGATCAGCAAATCAGGGACTTCCTGCTCAACCATCTCCATGCACTTCTTCCCGTCTCGGGCAGTCGCCAGGCGATAGTCTCGCGATTCCAGGATCGTCAGGATGCCCTCCAGGATGTCGGGGTCATCATCTACCACCAGGATGTAAGGTTGATTGTTCACGAAGTCCTCCATCAGAAATCAATCTTCACGCGGCTGCTCAGTGATTGAATCGATGTCATGCGAGCCGTCTTCCACGCCACCATTCCCAACACGCAACGGGCTGGGGCCCAACTGCCTGATCTCCTCGGTCAATTCCGCTGCCGACCAAGCAAACTGCCCTCCCATGGCTGAGGACAAATTGATCATCTGGATCCGCCTCCCCTCCAGGCCGATCTGCCCCAGCAGCTTCCGGGCATATTCAACTCGCCGTCGGGCGTTTACATTACCTTCCAGGTAATGGCAATCGCCCTCCAGTCAACCTGCCACCATCACCCCGTCGGCGCCGTCCTCAAATGCCCGCAGGACGTAAACCACATCCAGCTTGCCGGTGCAGGGCAGCTCTATCACTTTGAGTGAGGTGGGATACTCCAGCCGCATGGAACCTGCCAGGTCTGCCGCTGCGTAAGCGCAATAATGGCAGCAGAAAGCCACGATGTTCGGTTGAAACGTTTCACTGGTCATAGTTGGCCCGCTCTACGATCTTCCACGCTCTCCAGTGGGATAAAGGCGCTTTGTACATCGACCTCAAAAAGGGCATCCACTTTATTCAAGAGCTGTACATCGGTATAGTGCAATAATTGAATAGCCTGGGCGGGGCATTCAGAAGCGCATGACCCACAGCCATGGCAAATGGCCGGCTCGATATACGCCGCCCCCAGGATGTTGCCGACGCCGGTAAAGTCAAGGCTAATGCGAGGGACATCGTAGGGACAGAGTCGCACACAGGTAAGGCAGCCAACGCATTTTAAGGCATCGACGTGCGCCACGCGGGCATTGGCCAACATCATCTCCTGGGAGAGGATGCTGGCTGCTCGCGAGGCGGCCGCCTGTGCCTGGGCTATGGTCTCATCCAGGAACTTGGGGTAATGAGCCATCCCCGCCATGAAGACACCATCCACGGCGAAATCCACGGGGCGTAGCTTGACATGCGCTTCCAGGAAGAATCCATCCATATCGATGGGCAGCTTCAGACGGCTGGCCAGCTCTTTGGCCCCTTTCGCGGGGACGATCGGGGTGCTCAGCACCAGCAAGTCAGGTTTCAGCTCCAGCTCCCTGTTCAAACCCAGGTCCCACACGCGGATAGCCAGGGCGCCCTCGCCGTCCGGCAGTATGACTTGCGGTTTGCGGTCGAAATCATAGCGGATGAAGCGCATCCCCGCCCGGCGCGCCTCGGTGTAAACGCGCTCCTTAAACCCATAGGTGCGGATATCCCGGTAGATGATGCTGACATCAGTTTGGGGGTTCAGCTCCTTGAGCTTCAAAGCGTTCTTCAATGCGGTGGTGCAGCACAGCCGGCTGCAGTACTTCTCTGCCGGTCCAACGCACTGGATCATGGCGACAGATTTCAACCCCTGGAGCGCTGATTGGGAGGCGGCGAGCAACGCTTCAAACTCGAGCTGGGTCAGGATTCTGGAGTCCTGACCATAGGCGTACTCCCTGCCCTTGTACTCCACTCCGCCAGTAGCGATCAGAGTCGCGCCATGCTTCACGGTGGACACCTGCCCCTGGCAAACAAGGGTTGAAATAAAGTTTCCCTTGAAACCAGCGCTATCAATCAGCTCGGTGGACAGGTGGGTGGTAACCAGCGGGTGCTGGTTGACTCGCTGCTCCAAATCTGCCAGGTACTCCTGCGGCGATAACCTCCCGCTGTCCCCATTGGAGGGCACGAAATAATGCAGGCGGCGCAGATTGCCGCCCAGCTCCGCCTCTCGCTCGATGATGTGGACCGGGAATCCCTGGCCTGCCAGGGTGAGTGCCGCCACCATGCCAGCCGCGCCGCCACCGATCACCAGGGCAGTGTTGTTTACCGGCACTTCGCGGATCTGCAGTGCTTCCAACCTGGCTGCCCGAGCTACAGCCATGCGCACCAGTGATTTAGCTTTCTCCGTACCACCCTGCCAGTCGCTGGAGTGCACCCACGAGCACTGGTTGCGAATATTGGCCATCTCGAACAGGTGCGGGTTGAGCCCGGCCTGGCGGATAGCATCCTGGAACAAGGGCTCGTGGGTCAAGGGTGTACAGGAAGCAACCACCACCCGGTTCAAGCCCAGGGTTTTCACCTGATCGATGATGTGCGCAATAGTATCCTGCGAGCAAGTGTACAGGTTGTCCTCAGCGTGAGCCACACCCGGTAAGGAGCGGGCATACTCCGCCACGCCCGGCACATCCAGGTAGCCACCGATATTGCTGCCGCAATGGCAGACGAACACCCCGATGCGGGTGGCCTCTCCCGTCACATCTTTCTCAGGCGGATATTCCTGGACATTGGCGAGTGTATAGCGGGCTGGAGCCAGCAGGCGTGCTGCGTTAGCCGCTGCGCCACTGGCTTCGACAACGGTCTCGGGTATATCCTTCGGCTCGCGGAAGGGTCCCGCCACGTACACACCCGGACGGCTGGTTTGCAGGGGATCGAAGAGGGTGGTATGGCAAAAACCATAGTCGTCGAGCTGGACGCCGAGTGTGCGCCCCAATTGTTTAACCGGCTCGGCGATCTCCATCCCCACCGATAAGACGACCAGGTCGAATTCCTGCTCGATCATACCATCGGCGCCCGCCTCGGGTGCCGCATAGCGCACCCGCAGGTTTTTGGTCTGCGGATCTTCCTTAATATCACTCAGCCTGCAGCGGGTATATTGCACCCCATACTTGTTCTCGGCCCGGCGATAATACTCTTCATATCCCTTACTGTAAGCGCGGGTATCCATGAAGAATACCTGGCAGTGCACATCTGCCGCGCCGTTGCCATCCCGCGCCTCCGCCCGGGCGTGCTCTACTGTCATGATGGCTTCTTTCGCCGCATACATGCAGCAGACCGAGGAGCAATAATCGTGGCTCTGGTCGCGGCTGCCTACGCACTGCAAGAAAGCAATGCGCTTGGGAGAACGATCATCCGAAGGGCGCTTGACATGCCCTCCGGTAGGGCCGCTTGCCGACAGCAGGCGCTCGTACTGCAAGGCGGTAACTACATTGGGATAGCGCCCCAGCCCGTACTCTTCAGAGAGATGGGCGTTATAAACCTGGTATCCCGGAGCCAGGATCAACGCGCCGACGCGCACCTCTTCAAAGCGCTCGGCTTCATCATGGTTGATGGCTTCCCTGCCGCAGGCAAAGACGCAGCTCATACACTCGGAGCAAATACCGCAAGCCAGGCAGCGAGCGGCCTCCGCCTGAGCGCTCTGCTCATCGTAGCCACCCTCCACCTCGGCGAAACTATTGATGCGCTGCTCCACCGGCAGCTCGGGCAGGGGAACACGACCGCTCCGGTGGATCTCCCCGTCTCTCAGCCGCTCTTCGACTTCCCGGGGAGAAAGGCGCACTACCGGCAACTCGGGCTTGGGCGCCGGTTCCAGCGCCTCTCCCTGAAGATAGCGCAATATCGACCGGGCTGCCGTGTGGCCGCGGTCAACCGCTTCGATGACAAATGCGGTGCCCGAGATACAATCGCCCGCAGCGAACACTCCCGGGCGGGATGTAGCCAGTGTGTTCGGGTTGACGGCGATCATCTGGCGATCGGTCAGGCCAACATTGGCATCGCCGGGGATAAAAGCCAGACCGGCGCGCTGACCCACCGAGAAGATCACTGTATCGCAAGGGATCACCAGGGTCGAATCAGGTACCTTCTCCACGTGCAGACGGCCGCGCTCATCGAAGCTAAAGGAAGCCACGCGCTGGCATTCCACCCCGGCTACCCGTCCATTGCCATCATCCAGGATGCGCTCAAAGGTAAATCCAGGGTGCAAGGCGATCCCCTCGGCCTGGGCAGCCTGGATCTCCCATTCATGCGCCGGCATCTGCCCCCAGCCTTCCAGGCAGGCCATCTGGACTTCTCGTCCCAGGCGCACGGCAGAGCGGGCGCAGTCAATGGCAACGTTGCCACCCCCCAACACCAGCACGTTGTGACCCAGCTCTGCGTCTCCCTGTGCGCCATCGGAATATTTGCCCAGGCGCACGTCCCGCAAAAAGTGGGTGTTTACCAGCACGCCATCCAGCCCCGCGCCCGGAATCGGCAATCGCACGCCTTCATGCGCACCCACCGCCACCAGCACGGCATCAAAACCCTGCTCAAACACCTCATCCATGTTATTGATGCGATGATTGAGGCGCAGGTCCACACCGAGGTCAATAATATCCTGCACCTCCCGCTCGATGATCTCGGTGGGCAGGCGGTACTCAGGCACGCCCAGGCGCAGCATGCCGCCGGGGACAGGCATGGCTTCGAATACGGTCACCGCATAGCCAGCCAGGGCAAGGTCCTGGGCGGCAGTCAGCCCACAAGGGCCAGCGCCGATGATCGCCACCCTTTGCGGCTGGGTACGCAGAGCAGCCGAGACTGGCTGCCGCGGCTGCTCATACACCTTGTCGGTCACAAACCGTTTCAGGGCACGAATGTTAATCGCTTCGTCTACCAGGCCGCGGTTGCACGCTGTCTCACAGCGATGATTGCAGATCCGCCCGCAGATGCCCGGGAATGGATTATCCATCTTAATTACCCGCAGGGCGTCTTGCCAGCGGCCTTCACGGATCAGGGCGATATACCCCTGGGCGCGCTGGCCTGCCGGGCAGGCATCCCGGCATGGCGCAATACCGCGCTTTTCAATGGCATAGGCGTTGGGTACAGCTTGCGGGTACAGCTTGTATACCGCGTGTCGCGGCGCCAGCCCTTCGTTAAATACATCCGGGATAATCACCGGGCAGACATTGGAGCAATCGCCGCATGCCACACAGCGGGAGGTATCCACGTAGCGTGGAGCCCGCCGCAGGTGAACACTGAAATCACCAGCCTGGCCAGTGATTTCCCTGACTTCTGTATTAGTTAAGATCTCGATGTTCGGGTGGCTGCCGGTTTCGACCAGTTTGGGCGAGATGGTGCACATGGCGCAGTCATTGGTCGGGAAGGTTTTATCGAGCTGGGCCATTTTGCCGCCAATGGCGGACTTCGCTTCGACCAGGTAAACCTTAAATCCCTGGTCAGCCAGGTCCAGGCTGGCTTGCATGCCGGCAATACCCCCACCGACCACCATCACCGCGCCAACGGGCTGCTTGTCACCGCCTAGTAATTCTACCCTCACTG
>Ga0316622_100000412_pt1 | contig 24543 bp, 15 predicted proteins | sample OWC_Aug_OW2_C1_D_FD_207646 | JGI IMG/M metagenome (GOLD analysis project Ga0316622, IMG submission 207646) | Wetland soil microbial communities from Old Woman Creek delta, Ohio, United States - OWC_Aug_OW2_C1_D5_C | ecosystem: Environmental > Terrestrial > Soil > Wetlands | place: USA: Ohio... | reverse complement strand
CGGAGGTCCCGGCGATCCCGTGGAGCAGGACCAGCAGGGGGCCGCGACCGGCCAACCGATAGCTGACCCGGTGGCCGTGCAGGACGATGTCGGACCGATCCATGGGCCCCCTCGATCCGCACACTACGCCCGCGCCCTCGCGGGCGTCAATGCGGCGCGGCCGAGGCGGCCGAGGCGCGGCCGCGCAGGCCGCGCACGCAGCGGGTGGAAGGGGAGGGCTTCAGCTGATGAAGTAGGCCGCCACGCGCCACCCGCCGTCCGGGCCGAGCATTGGCGTGATCGTCTCGACGGCGTGGCGGTTCCGCTCGAAGACGCTTCCGAACCGGATCACCACGTAAGGCCCCCGCAGGTCACCCGCCGGGCCCTCGACCACCGTGGTCGACTCCAGCTTGCGCCAGTGGCACCGGCCGAGAGGCCCTCGCACGGCGCGCAGGGCCTCGTCCCACGCTCGCGGTCCGACCTCCTCCTGGAGGAGGGGCGCCGCCGTGGCCCAGCTGGCGGGGTGCCGGCCGTCGTCCACCAGTCGCAGCCAGGACCGGGCGACGCTGGTCGCCTCGCGTTCCCAGTCGGGACGCGAGCCCACGGGGCGACCAAGGCCGGCGAGGCTCAGCGCAGACAGCCAGGCCGCCAGGTCGGCCCGCCGCGTCGGGGTCTGCTCATCCGGCTCGACGGCTGACGCGTGTCCCGGCCAGCTCGCCATCGTGCTCAACGCTCCCGACGCCATTGGCCACCGCCCTTCTCTGATGTAGACGCACGAAGCCGCTCGTCGGTTGCGTCGAGTGGGCGTTTTCCGGATTCCGGGGTGGCGTTCAATCGGCTGGACGTGCGTGCCCCGTGGCGCCTCCGTCCGGCGATCGAGCGGGCTCGTGCGGATCGACTCAGCCGAGCGGGATGCGCTCCTTGTTGGCGGCCAGCCACTGCGCGAACGTCTGCAGCTGCGGGTTGAGCGAGCGCGAGAAGGCGAGATCGCGCGCGCCGCAGAAGTCCTTCTCGAACTCGGCCTTGAACTGGAACATGTTGCCGAGGTCGTCGGCGCCGGGGAAGCCGAAGCCACGGTAGGCCTCGGGGGTCACGGCGTTGTGGACCACCTCCTGCCCCAGCGCCTTCGTGAGCGCGGCCGCCATCTGAGCGCCCGTCAGGTGCTCACCCGCGATGCCGACGGTCTTTCCGATGAGGTCCGGACGCTTGAAGATGCCGTAGGCGCATCGGCCGATGTCCTCGACCGCGATGCCGGGGAGCTTCTTGTCGCCCATCGGCAGCACGAAGGCCAGCTTGCCGTCGGGACCCTTCTTCGGCCCCATGCCGAAGTGGATCAGGTTGTCCCAGTAGAAGGACGTGTTGAGGAACGTCGTGGGGACGCCGAGCTCGGTGAAGGCCCCGTTCGCCTCGCCCTTGGCGTCGAAGTGGGGCACCTTGTACTTGCCCTGCAGCGTGGGCATGCGTGCGTCGGTGAGCGGCACCCACTTGCGGGTGTCCTCGAGGGTGGACCAGACGACGTGCTTCACCCCTGCCTCCTTCGCGGCGCGGGCCATGGCCCGGGCCTGGGCGGCCTCCTTCTCGGGCGAGAAGTGCTCCCAGAACGCGGTCACGCAGAAGGCCCCGTAGGCCCCTTCGAATGCGCTCCGCACGGAAGCCGGCTCGTCGATGTTCGCCGCCACGACCTCGACGCCGAGCTTCGCCAGCGCCTTCGCCTTCTCGCTGCTCACGTCCCGGGTCAGCGCGCGGGCGGCGAACTCCCCGCTCGCGTCGGCCAGGATGGCCCGAACCAGCCCTCCACCCTGCGCACCGGTCGCTCCCACCACGGCGATCGTCTTCTTGGCCACGAGTTCACCCTCCTGCGCCCCTCGCGAACAGCGTCCCCCTCGGCCCCGGGCACCGGCGCCCCGCGAGCCGCGATCGGTTCATCCTGTTCGAGTTGTCCTGGCTCGATCCTAGCGGATGGATGGGCCGGCGGCAATCCGATCCCGTGAGGGTCAGGAGTTCGTGGGGGGCACGCGGACGACGATGACGGTGGCGTCGTCACCATGGGAGCCGGAACCGCGGAAAGCGTCGACCGCGCCGTGCACCGCCGAGACGACCGCCTCGGCCGGCTGCCCGGCGACGGCGCGCACCGTGGCGACGAGCCGCTCCCGCCCGAAGTCCGCCCCGGAGGGATCCTCCGCCTCCGTGATGCCGTCGGTGTAGAAGACGAAGAGGTCGCCGGGCTCGAAAGGCACCTCGACCGTCTCGAACCGCACGTCCTCGTGCAGGAGCCCGACCGCCGGCCCCTCGGTCCTGAGCCAGGCCTCCGCGCCCTGCCGGGCCCTCAGGTGCAGGGCCGGCGGGTGGCCGGCGTTCGCGCAGACGAGCCGCCCGGCCGCCGCGTCGAAGACGCCGTAGACGAGCGTGAAGTAGGAGGCCGGCGGCAGGTTGTCGAGGAAGACGCGGTTGAGCTCCCCGAGCAGCTCGGAGATGGGAGCCTGCCGCTGCGCCAACGTGCGCAGGGCGATCTTCACCGCGGGCATGATCAGCGCCGCCGGGAGCCCCTTGCCGGAGACGTCGGCGATGACGACCGCGAAGCGCTGGCCGTCGAGGGGCACGAAGTCGTAGTAGTCGCCCCCCACGATCTTCGCCGGGTGGGTCCGAGCGACGACGTCCAGGGGGCCCGCGGGCGGCCGGTGCTGGTCGAGCAGGTGCTGCTGGACCCTGGCCGCCATCTCCACCTCGCGGACGAGCTCGTCGCGCTGCTCGCGCGCGGCGCGAAAGAAGAGCGCCCTCGCGCGGCCCAGTCGGCGCAGGGGCAGGACGACGGCCAGGAAGGCCGCGACCAGCGTCCAGTCCACGGCGATCCTCTCCCAGGTCTGCACCTCGACCGGCGTGTCCCACTGGCGGAGCCACACGCAGGCCGCCAGGAGCAGGACGAACACGGGCCACCGGTGCGTCAGGGCGCTGTAGCTCATCGGGACGAGGTACAGGAAACCCAGGGAGGTCCCGGGGGCCAGGAACCGGTCGGCCAACGCTATCGCCGCGATCGACAGGACGATGAGCGCGAACTCGACAGAGAGGATGCGGCGCTCGAGGTCGGTGATCTCGTTCTGGGTGCCGCGGGTCATGGCTTCGGGAAAGGGGGTCGTCCGAGCTTACCTCAGTGCGGGCCGTTTCCCCCGCCGGCGCCCGGCTGGTATCTTCGCGCAGAGGTTTACCCGGTTCATGAGCTTGTCCGCGGGCCAGCGGCTCGGTCCTTACGAGATCGTCGGTCCCCTCGGCGCCGGGGGGATGGGCGAGGTGTTCGCGGCTCGCGACACCCGGCTCGATCGCCTGGTCGCGGTCAAGGTGCTTCCGCCCGGGCTCGCCTCCGACCCCGACCGGCTTGCCCGCTTCGAGCGCGAGGCAAAGGCCATCTCGGCGCTCAGCCACCCGCACGTGTGCGCGCTGTTCGACGTCGGGCGGGCAGAGGGGCCCGACGGGGCGATCGAGTACCTCGTGATGGAGAAGCTGGAGGGCGAGACCCTGGCCGCACGCCTCGCCCGGGGACCGCTGCCGCTCGCCGACGTGCTGGTGCTGGGCGGCCAGCTCGCGGGCGCGCTCGCCGCCGCCCACCGCCGGGGCATCGTCCACCGCGACCTGAAGCCGGGCAACGTCATGCTCACCCGGTCGGGGGCGAAGCTCCTCGACTTCGGCCTCGCTCGCCAGGACGAGGGCGCCTCCTCGATGACGGGGGCCGAAGAGGTCACCGCGAGCCTCGCCACCGAGGCCCAGCCGCTGACCCGCGTGGGCACGCTCGTGGGGACGTGGCCCTACCTCGCCCCGGAGCGGGTGCAGGGACGGCCGGCCGACGCGCGCAGCGACGTCTTCGCTCTCGGGGCCGTGCTCCACGAGGCGCTCACCGGGCGGCGCGCATTCCCGGGCGCGACCTCGCAGGAGATCACGGCCGGGATCCTCGGCACCGACCCGCCGGACCTGCGGGGGGCGGCGCCGGGCACGCCCGCCACGCTCGCCGCGCTCGTGCGGCAGTGCCTCGCCAAGGACCCCGACGAGAGGTGGCAGTGCGCCGACGACGTGGTGCGAGGCCTTCGCCTGGTCGAGGAGGGGGAGGCACGCCCCGGAGCCGGGCCCCGCCCGTCGTCGTCTCCGCGGTGGCCGATCGCGGTCGGCGTGCTGGGCCTCGCTGCGGCCGCCGGCGCCACGGCCCTGCTACTCGCGCGCCGCCCGCGGGCCGTCGAGCCCCTGAGCTTCGCGATAGCCCCTCCGGCGGGGGCGCTCCTGTCGCGGCCGACGATGGGCACGCCGTTCGCGGTGTCCCCCGACGGTCGGCGGATCGCGTTCACCGCCAGCGCGGGGGGCGGGGCGAGCCTGTGGCTCTGGTCGGCCGAGGAGGGCCAGGCGCGCCGGCTCGAGGACACGAGCGGCGCCATCTCGCCCTTCTTCTCGCCCGACGGGCGCGAGGTCGCCTTCTTCGCGGGAGACGACCTTCGGCGCGTGCCGGTCGATGGCGGGCCGGCGAACACCATCACCGTGGCCCCGCTCGCGAGCTCCGGGACGTGGGGCAGCGCCGGCACGATCCTGTTCACGCGACCCATCGGCGGCGGGGCCGGGATCTACTCGGTCCCGGCCCGGGGCGGCGAGGCCCGGCCCATCGCGCTCGCGCCGTCCCCGCGCGAGCGCGCGGGCTTCGCGCGCTTTCTCCCCGGAGGGCGCCACTACCTCTTCCTGAAGGGTTTCGGCCTGCCCGTCGACGAGCGGCGGCTCTGCGTTTCCTCCCTCGACGGTGGCGAGCCCGACTGCTTCGCGAGCTGCCAGTCGCAGGCCGAGTACTCGGCCTCGGGTCACGTCCTCTGCGTTCGCGCCGGGACCCTCGTTGCGCTGCCCTTCGACGCGCGAAGCCGCCGACCCACGGGCGAGGCGATCACGGTCACGAGGGACGTCCGGTGGTTCGGCCCGAGCGGCTCCGCGTCCTTCGCCGTGTCGGCCGACGGGACCACGCTCGTCCACGAGCCGCGCCCCGCGGCCTCCCGCCTCGCCTGGCTCGACCGGGCGGGCCGCGAGACGGCCGCCCTGGGCGAGCCCGGCGCCCTCGGCCTGCTGCAGCTCGCGCCCGATGGTCGTCGGGTCGCGGTGGACGTGTTGCACCCCGACGGACACGGTCGCGACCTCTGGAGCCTCGACACGGCCTCGGGCGTCGCGAGTCGCCTCACCTTCCAGTCGATCGACGCCTCGGCCGGCACGTGGTCCCCGGACGGCACGCGCCTCGCCTACGCGAGGGCCGAGGACGGGCCGCCCGACGTCACCCTGCTCCATCTCGACGGGAGCGGACGCGAGGAGGTGCTCCTGCGCACTCCCGGCGTCCAGCTGCCGAAGCACTGGTCCCCCGACGGCCGCCTCATCGCCTACGAGGACTACTCGGCGGGCCGGCGTGACCAGCGACAGCTCTGGCTGCTGTCTCTCGCCGACGGCAGGGTCCGCCGGGTCACCTCGACTCCGGCCAGCAGCTACCACGGCCGCTTCTCGCCGGACGGGCGCAGGATCGCCTACGTCTCCGAGGAGTCAGGCCGGCCGGAGGTCTACGTCGTCCCCCTGCTGGGCGGCCCCTCGCGAAGGGCCTCGCGCGCGGGAGGCCTGCTGCCGCGCTGGCGCGGGGACGGGTCGGAGCTCTTCTTCATCCAGCCGGATGGGCTGATGATGGTCGCGCGGACCGCCGCCGAGGATGTGGCCCCGAAGTCGCTGTTTCACCTGGAAGGTGTCATCGCCCTCGACTTCGACTACGACGTGGCGCGCGACGGGCAGCGCTTCCTCGTTCGGCTGACTCCCGAGGCCGAGGGGGCGGCGGGCCTGCGCGTGGCACTCGAGTGGTCGCGGCGCCTCGGCCAGGCGGACGCCGGGACGCGCTGAGCCCGGATCAGCGCCCCGGCGGCACCACGGCGCCCACCACGACCGTCCAGGGCCGGATGCGCCAGCGGGTGACGACGCCGTTGGCGACGTAGGGGTCGCGGCGGACGAAAGCCTCGACCACGGACGGGTCGTCGGCCTGGAAGAGGAGGGCCGCGCCGTCGACGGGGTCCGCGAACGCCCCGCCCATGAGCATCTCGCCCCGCTCGCGCGCTTCCCGGGCGAGGCGGAGGTGCTCCTCGCGGAAGGGGGCCCGGCGCTCGATGGCGTTCTCGACGTAGTCGTAGAGGAGCAGGTAGTGCATGGGGTCCTCGCGCCCGATCCTACGCGATCTTCCGCGCGACCCGCAGGTCCAGCGTCTCGCCCGCCCTGACGGTTCGGCGCCCTGCCAGACGATGTGAGCCGAAGCCGGCGAGGCGGAGTTCTCCAACGCCGAGCGCCCCCTCGGTCACCGACAGGCGAAGGCGGAAGGCCCGCTCGCCGTCCTTCTCGAGGACGAACGTCCCCCAGGCCGAGCCGTTCGACCAGAAGTGCCGGCCCGCGCGCGGGGTGAGATCGAGTGTGCCTGTGACCGCGGACCACCGGAAGCCGGTGAGGGCGAGGACGGCGGCCCAGCTCGCCATGGCGCGCGCGTAGTGGTGGCCGCACTCGGCCTCGTCGAAGGGGCTGCGGCGCGCGCCGTCGTAGCGCGCGCGGACGGCGCGGATGGCGCGCAGGCCCTCTGCCTCCATCCCGGCGTAGAGCATCCCCACCGCGGCCACGTACTCGAAGCCGGTCATGGCCTCGCCGAAGTAGGGGAAGGGCCGCGCCGGTCGGTCCTTCGGGTAGTCGGCCATGACGAGCGCGGACTCGTCGGCCACGGCGAAGGCCCGCATGTTGTTGAAGTGCTCGTGGAGCTGCGGTCGCAGGTTGTAGCGCAGGATGCTCCGCAGCGTCTCATGAGCATGGGCGGGCTCGACGAGCGGTCCCAGGCCGCACACGTCGGCCACGAACTGGCCCACCAGCTGGTCCACCAGGCACCCGGCCCCGAGCTGGTAGTCCGGCTTCGTCACGTCCCCCGCGCCCATGCCGACGACGAGGCCGGGCGCCACGTCGTCCTTGCTCTTCGCCGGCACCACGCGGTGCACGTAGTACTCGCCGTTCCAGAGGTTCGCGTCGATCCACCGCGAGCCGCTCTCGAAGAGCCTCCGGCACTCGCGGGCGAAATCGACCTCCCCGAGGTGCCGCGCCATCTCCTCCGCCGCGCGCAGGGCGCCGAGGTACCACAGGCCCATCTGCGGGTTCGGGCCGAAGTACTCGACGTCCATCGTGTTGTGCTGGCAGCCCTCCATGACCCCGTCGCGGTCGGCGTCCCAGCCGCCGGGGATCCAGCAGAACTCGACGGCCTTGCGGACCTTCGGCCAGAGGCGCCTCAGGAGCGCCTCGTCGCCCGACAGCTGCCAGTCGCGGTACATCTTGAGGATGCAGCCCATCTGGCCGTCGGCGGCCGCCCGGCCGAACTCGAGCGCGCGCCTGATGGGCAGCGCCACGCGGAAGCTCATCAGTCCGGAGTCGTCGGTGGCGTGGCCGAACTCGACCTCGCGCATGGCGAGCGAGAGCGAGCCGAAGAGAAACGGTGTCGCCTGCTCGTAGTTCCAGACGTGCGTGCACGAGCCGTGGCAGCAGCCGGCGGTGTCCGCGCAGCCCTCCCAGCCGTAGAAGCGGCCGTCGGCGGTGCGGAAGCAGGTCTGGGTCCGGAGCGTGGAGAGGTTGAAGAGAGCGGCCTCCTTGACCTCGGCCGGGAGGTCGCTGCCCGCGAAGGCGGAGACGAACGCCGCGGTTCGGAGCTGCAGCTCCGGTAGGCGGGGGAGCGTCTTTTCCGCCACGTCCCAGGCGTCCGCGAACCGGGTGGCGTAGTGGTTGCCGACCCAGTCGTCCGGGCCGGGCGGGTCGGACTTCGGGGTCCACGAGGTGCGGTTGGGAAAGTGCCAGGCGAGAAGGAACAGGGCCTCGCGCGCCTGGCCGGGGGCGAGGTCGATCGAGACCGCGAGCGAGGCCATCGGGGTGTCCGTGGCGCCCGCCTCCCGCTCGTCGAGACGCCCGTCGGCCAGGAAGTCGTCCCAGAAGTCCAGGAGCGCGCCCGACCAGCCCCCCTCGGCCCAGCCCGTGCGGGCCGTGACCACCGCGTCCGGAGTGGTGACGAGGGCGAGCGAACCCCAGGCGGGATCCTTCGCGTCCACCTTCTCCGACGAGAGGAAGAGCCCCTGTGCGGCGGCCGTGCGGCGGACGACGTTGCGGTTCCCGACGGCCCCGAGGACCTGCGGGTCGCCCTTCCAGTCGCGCTTCGTCTTCGAGCCGTCCATGCCGACGAAGTTCGGGAGGGACGCGCAGACGGTCGCCTCGACCGGCTGCGCCGAGCGGTTGCGCAGCTCGATGCGGAAGACCGCGATCGGCAGGCCGCTCGCCTCCGCGTCCGGCGGCACGAGGGGGTTCATGGCCTTGACGTGGGCCTCGACCGGCAGATCGGCGTCCGTGAGGAGGACGCGGCCGAATGGGTAGGCGGCGGCGAAAGCGGCGGTGCGGAAACGCGGCAGGCCGGCGTTCGGGGCGGGGGAGCCGTGGCTTCCTTCGAGCTCGTCTGCCGGAAGCGGCCCCTCGAGGACGCGCGCGACGGGTGGCCGGCCCGGCTCGCGCAGGCGCACGGCGAAGAAGGGCGCCGCCGCCGCGGTGGGCACGAAGCCCTTGGCGGGCCGGTTCATGAGCTCGAAATCGCGGAGATCGCCGCGACCGCCGAGCGAGACCGTGCCGGTGCCGATGCCGCCGATCGGCAGGGCGATGCGCGCGAGGTGAGCCCCGTCGTAGTGCTTCGAGGAGGGCCACTCGGGGTCGGAGAAAGCGCGCGCGAGCTCACCCTCGTCCCTTGTGGCGCAGGCCGCGTCCGGGGCCGTCGCCCCGAGGGTGGCCAGGCTGCCCATCCCCAGACCGACCGTCTTCACGAAGCCGCGTCGATCGAGGCTGCCGTCCCGTTCACCCTTCATGGCGCTTCTCCCGGGCGGATCTCATGCCCCGCAGCCGATCCTGTCAAGCCGGTCCACCTCGCCGGGAACGACGTAGAATCGCGGTGTCGTGGCTGACACACTGGCGAAGGACCCCGCCGCACGGCGCCGGTCGCGCCTCCTCAGGGCCTTCCTGATGGTCCTGGTCGTCGTCTTCGGCGTAGTCGACGGCACGGGGCTCCTCACCGTCCCGGGCTACGCGCCGCCGTGGTACGGTTACCTGTTCCTCGGCGCGGCCTGGCTCCTCAACCGCTCCGGCCGCTACAGGGCGGCCGCAGGGTTGACCCTGGCCATGTTCCCGGTGGTGATTCTGGGCATGGTCCTGGGCGGGAGTGGTCCCCGCCCGGAGTTCGCGCTCGTCTTCCTCGCTCCCGGAGTGCTGCTGGCGAGCATCCTCCTCTCGGCCCGGGCGACCGCCCTCTTCGCCGTCGTCTGCCTCGCCGCCGCCCTGGCGACGCCCTTCCTGGCGCCCGGGGCCGTGCCCTCACCGCAGGTCCTCGTCGTCCCACTCGCGCTCGTCGCCATCACGGCGGGCCTGGCCGTGCTCTCCCTCCTGCACCGCGACCGCCTGGAGCGCGATCGCCAGGCCGAGCTGCGCGACAGCGAAGAGCGGCTGCGTCTCGCCCTCGAGGCCGCGCACGTGGCGACGTGGGACTGGGACATCCGCACGGGTGCCGTGCGCTGGTCCGATGGGGCCGAGCAGGTCTTCGGCGTGCGTCCCGGCGGCGCTCCCGCCACCATCGAGGCCTATCTCGCCCTGGTGCACGATGAGGATCGCCCGCCCGTGTCGCAGGCGGTGAGGTCGGCGCTGGAGGGCGGGTCTCACCGCTACACCGTGCGGCACCGGGTGGTCGATCGGGAGGGAGCGGTGCGCTGGATCGAGGCCTACGGCCGCGTGGTCCGGGACGAGAGGGGGAGGGCGGTGAGGACGCGAGGCGCCGCCCTCGACGTCACCGCCCGTCAGGCGATCGAATCCCAGCGGGAAGCGCTCATCCGCGAGCTCGAGGCCAAGAACGCGGAGCTCGAGCAGTTCACCTACACCGTCTCCCACGATCTCAAGAGCCCGCTCATCACGATGAAGGGCTTCCTCGGGCTCATCGCGAAGGATCTCGCCGAGGGACGGACGGAGAGGCTCCGCGAGGACGTCGCGCGGATGGCGAGCGCCGCGGACGGCATGCAACACCTGCTGCACGAGCTGCTGGGACTTTCGCGGATCGGACGGATCGTCAACCCGTCGGAGCGCGTGCCCTTCGGGGACGTCGCGCGCGAGGCCGCGGGGCTCGTCCGCGCGCGGCTCGAGGAGCGACGCGTCCGCCTCGAGATCGACGACGACCTGCCGGTGGTCCACGGCGACCGCACGAGGCTGGTCGAGGTGGCCCAGAACCTGCTGGAGAACGCCGCCAAGTTCCTGGGCGGCCAGCCGGCGCCGGTCGTCCGCGTGGGGGCTCGTCCCGGGGACAACGGAGCCCCGCCCGTGCTGTTCGTCCAGGACAACGGGATCGGGATCGAGCCCCGCTTCCACGAGAAGGTCTTCGGCCTCTTCGAGAAGCTCGACCCGCGGGCCGAGGGGACCGGGGTGGGGCTGGCCCTCGTCCGCCGGATCGTCGAGGTCCACGGCGGCCGTGTGTGGATCGAGTCGGGCGGCCGCGGCCAGGGCACGACCGTCTGCTTCACCCTCCCCCTCCCGCCGCCCGGCTAGAACGGCCCGGCGGCCGACCCGAAAGGAGCCGTTCGATGCGCACCCTCAAGAAGATCCTCAAGGCGCTCGGGGCTCTCTTCCTCGTCCTCGTCGCCCTCGCCGCGTTCCTGCTGTGGTGGACCCATCCGAAGCGGCCGGTCACCGGGACCTTCGTGCGCGAAGCCGGCGCGGGAGCGTTCAAGTTCACCGACATCCCGCGCGGCCGCGCCCTCGGCGACGAGGAAGTGGACGGCTACGCACGAAAGCTGCTCGCGGAGATGACGCTCCGGCAGAAGGTCCTGCAGATGTCGGGGGACAGCTCGCTGTGGGACGTCCTGAAGCTCATCACGATCGAGAAGGGGAAGTACAACGACACCCCGATCACGGCGGGTGCCGACACGCGGCTGGCCATCCCTCCGATCGGCTTCTCGGACGGCCCGCGGGGCGTGGTGATGAACCACTCGACGGCGTTCCCCGTTGCGATGGCCCGCGGGGCCTCGTGGGACCGCGACCTCCAGCGGCGGTTCGGGGACGTGGTCGGGAAGGAGATCCGCGCCCAGGGCGGCACGCTCTGGGGCGGCGTCTGCGTCAACCTGCTGCGCCACCCGTCGTGGGGCCGGGCCCAGGAGACGCTGGGCGAGGACCCGTACCTTCTCGGGGAGCTGTCGGTCCCCTCGGTGGAGGCGGTGCAGGCCCACAACGTGATGGGGTGCGCCAAGCACTACGCGCTCAACTCCATCGAGGAGACGCGCACGAAGGTGGACGTCCGCGTGGACGAGCGGACGCTGCGCGAGGTCTACCTGCCGCACTTCAAGCGGCTCGCCGACGCCAACGTCGCCTCCTTCATGAGCGCCTACAACAAGGTGAACGGCGACTACTCCGGCGAGAGCCGCCACCTCCTCCGCGAGGTCCTCAAGGAGGAGTGGGGCTACCGGGGCTTCGTTATGTCCGATTTCTTCGTGGGCGTCTACGACGGCAAGAAGGCTGCTCTCGCCGGGCTCGATCTCGAGATGCCCTGGACGGTGGCCTACGGCAGGGCGCTCGTCACCGCGGTCGAGAAGGGCGAGGTGCCCCTCACCTTGATCGACGAAGCGGTGCTGCGCCTGCTGCGCCGGAAGATCGAGTACGCGACGCGCCCCGACCCGATGGCCTACCCGGCGTCGCTCGTGCGCGCCCCCGAGCACGCGGCGCTCGCCCGCGAGGTCGCGGAGAAGGGCACGGTGCTGCTGAAGAACGAGGGCGGCTTGCTGCCGCTCGACGAGGCCACGCTGCGGTCGGTGGCGGTCCTGGGCCGGCTGGCCGACTCACCGAACCTCGGCGACTACGGCAGCAGCCGGGTCTACCCGCCCGCCACCGTCACCGTCGTCGAGGGCCTGCGCGGGGCGCTCGGCGCGGGGCGCGTGGTCCACGAGCCGGGCGCCGACCTGGCGAGGGCGCGCTCGGCGGCGAAGGCCGCGTCCGTGGTGGTGGTCGTCGCGGGCTTCGACCAGTCGGACGAGGGCGAGTACATCCCCCAGAAGCCCAACAGGGACGAGTGGGGAGGCGACCGGGACGACCTGGCCCTGAAGGCCGTCGACCGGGAGCTCATCCTGGCCGCGGCGGCCGAGAACCCCCGTACGATCGTGATCCTCATCGGGGCGGCCGCGATCACGGTCGAGGAGTGGCACGAGAAGGCGGGCGCGATCCTGATGGCCTTCTACCCGGGCGAGCAGGGAGGGGCGGCTCTCTCGCGCCTCCTCCTCGGCCGCGCGAGCCCGAGCGGCAAGCTGCCCTTCACGGTGCCGAAGGACGCGTCGCTTCTGCCGCCGTTCGACAACGAGGCGCTCTCGGTCGAGTACGGCTACTACCACGGCTACACGCTGGCCGAGAAGAAGGGGTGGGAGCCGCGCTACCCGTTCGGGCACGGGCTCTCCTACACGACCTACGCCTACGCGAACCTGGCCCTCGACTCGGAAGAGGTGAAGGCGGACGGTGTCGTCCACGCCTCGGTGGACGTCACCAACGCCGGCTCGCGCCCCGGCGAGGAGGTGGTGCAGCTCTACGTGGGCTTCCCGGCCTCGAAGGTGGATCGCCCGGCCAAGCTGCTCCGCGGTTTCGAGAAGGTGACCCTGGCGCCCGGCGAGACCCGGCGCGTCACGATCCCGGTGGCGGTGAAGGACCTCGCGTACTACGACCCGGCGGCGAAGGCGTGGGCGGTCGAGAGGATGGCGTACCCGGTCTTCGTCGGCCCGTCCTCGCGGCAGGCCGACCTGCTGAGGACGAGCTTCGAGGTCTCGGAATAGCGGCGCGGCGACAGCGCTGTGACGCTCGCCGTCTCAGCGATACAGTCGGTGCAGGATCGGCGCGAGGAGCAGCCCGCCCAGGACGGTCGCCGCCGCGACCGGCCGCAAGGCCGGGATGCCGATCAGGAACACTGCGACCATCCCGAGGGCGAAGATGAGGCCCCCTCCTCCCTCGGCCGGGATGTGGTCGATCCGGATTCCGGGATGCGGACTCGCCATGTCTACCTCGCGTCCAGCGCGTTGAACACGCCGGGACTCATGCCCCGTGCTGTCTCTTCTCTGAGCTGATTACGGCGGCGCGGAGTCGACGGTTCCCTCCGGACTGCGGCTTCACGGCGGCGCTTCCACGAGCGGTCGCGGCTTCGCGGGTGAGACCGTGGCGGCACGGGCGGGCGCGGCGGCGAGGGAGCGGCGCAGCACCACGACGCCGACGTTGTCGGGGTCCGTGTCCAGGGCGGCGGCCAGGGTGGCGCGGGCCTCCGCGGCACGGCCGAGGCCCAGCAGTCCCAGTGCCTTCGCGTGGAGGTCGGCGCTGCGGGCCTCCCGGGCCTCCATCCGCACCTCCAGCGGGCGGGCCGGATCCACGGAGCGCGGCTTCGTGGCGGCCAGGCGCTCGAAATGGCGACGCGCTTCCGCCTTCCGGCCGAGCTTCTCGAGAGACCGCCCGATCCAGTAGTGGCCTTCCGGCACGACCGCGGGCACGCCCGCGGACTCGCGGAAGGCCGCGACCGCTTCGTCCTTCCGCCCCAGCCTCTCGAGGGCGAGGCCCACGTGGTGGTGGACGGCGGCCAGGTGCGCTCCGACCCCCTGGCCGACCTCGATGTTCGCGGGCAGGTCCGCGGTCGCGCGGAACTCCTCGAGCGCCGCCGCCGCGTCGCCCTCCGCCAGCCGCTTTCGCCCTCGCTCGAGGCGCGCGGCCACGTAGACGGAGTGGATGCCGCTCTCGCCCTCCCAGACGTGGAAGCGCGTGCGACCGAGCGTCTCGAGCGCGTCGTCGGGCCGTCCGAGGAGCGCCTGCACGCGCGCGAGGCGCCCCGCGGTGATCTCCCGGCTCGCCACGGTCTCGGGGCTCTCGGTCAGGCGCGCGAGGCGCGTCGAGAGCGGGGCCCTCGTCCAGGCGAGGTACTGGTCGAGCTCGTAGTAGAGGCGCGGCTCGCGCTTCTCGATGGAGACGGCCTTCTGCTGGCTCGCCGCGGACTTGGCCAGGGCGCCCTGCGCCCGGGCGTAGCCGAAGGCGAGGTTGCGGTGGACCCGCGCGAAGCCGGGGTCGAGCGCCCGCGACCTCTCCCACTGCGCGATCGCCCGATCGGGCTGGAGGTCGTAGAGGAGGTTGCCCAGGTAGAAGGGCGCGCGGGGGTCCTGCGGGCTCTTCGCCATCGCGCGCTCGAGAACTGCGATCTCCTCGACGCGGAACGGGAAGCAGTAGTCGGGCGGGAGCTCGCGGCCGCGGCGGTACCAGGCGCCGGCCGCCGCTTCGTCGCCCTTCCTCTCGTGGAGCCAGCCCAGGACGTAGGCCACCATCGGGTCGGCCTTCGCGCCGGGCTGCGGGAGCCGGGCCGCGAGCACCGCGACCGCGTCGTCGAGGAGGCCGGCCCGCGCGTAGTCGTGCGCCGCCTCGAGGGCGTAGGCGTCCTCGTCGAGCGCCTTCAGGGCGGCGGCCTCGGCGGCGTCGGCCGCGGCGTCCGCCGCGGCGCGCGCCCCGGCCTCTCGCGCCAGCCGTCGCTCGCGGGCGGCGAGGGGATCCAGCGGGTCCACGGCGAGCGCGGCCGAGGCCTGCGCCAGAGCAGCCTCCGGCTGACCGCCGTGGCGCAGCAGCGCGGCCGACAGGGACAGGGCCGGCGTCGCGCGCGGGTCGGCGCTCCGGGCGTGGTCGAGGAGCTCGAGCGCGCGGGGGAGGTTCCCCCGGGCTGCCTCCAGCCGGGCCTCCTCGAGCGCGGCGGCCGCGGCCATCGCACGGTCCCAGCCGGCGGCCGCGAACGCCTCGCGCGCGGCGTCCGCCTTCCCGAGCGCCACCCGGGCGAGGCCCAGGGCGTACTGGGCCTCGCCGTCTCGCGCGCGGGTGTGGTTCGCGGTCAGGCGCGCGACCGCGGCCGTCAGTCGCTCCTCGGCCTCGTCGAAGCGGCCGCGGCGCAGGGCGAGGACGCCGAGGGCCGTGTTCGTGCGCGCGTCGCCGGGATCGCGGCGCAGCGCCTCGCGGTAGTAGGCCTCGGGGTCGAAGTACGGGTTGTGGAACTGCTCGAGACGCTGGCCCGCCAGGACCAGCTCCTCGACGGTCTTCACCTGGGCGGGTTTCGGTGGCGGCGCGTAGCGCTTCGGCTCGGCCGTCTTCGGCCGGGGGCGGTTCTCGTACGCGACCAGCTCCCCGCCCTCCCCCGTGTGCAGCGTGAGGCGGAGGTCCTCCTCGCGGAGGCCGGAAGGCAGCGCGACCTCCCTCGCGAAGGGCGCGTCGGGCGCGATCGTGGCCGTCGCCTCGAAGACGACCCGGTCGCCGGCGAGGAGGCGCACCCGGGCGTCGGGCCGGGGCGTCGTCGTGTTCGCGGCCAGGCGGACCTTGCCGTCCTCGACCTCGAGGTTGAGCGCGCCCTCGAGGTTGGCCGCCTTGACGCCTCCCAGCTCGCGCACCGGGTACCAGTAGTGCACGACCGTGCGCGTCTCGCCCGGCTGGATCCACGAGTAGTCGGGCTGGTTGTCGGAGTAGCCGCCGGTCATGAGCTCGATGTACGGCCCGTCCTCGTCGGTGAGGATCTCGTCCCACATGCGCCCGTCGGGCCCGTTGCCCCAGGTCCAGAACTTCTTGCCCGGCATCGTGTCGCGGTCGGCCACGTGGGCGACCCCCGCGCGCTTGCCGTGGTCGTAGCCGGCGAGGAAGTCGCTCCCGGAGCGGTAGACGAAGAAGGAGATCGGGTACGGGTGGTTCCTCCAGAGGCTCAGGTCCGTGCCGGGCGCGAAGTCGCGGCCGACGAACGGGCCCCGGGCGAGCGGCCAGGGTGCGAAGTCGGTCTTCGCGTGGAAGGTGGCCCAGTCCACGTCGGGCGGGAAGATCACCTGGTAGCTCTCGTTCGTGTGGACCGCGGGGTTCGAGAAGTAGAGCATCGAGTGGGCGAGCGGCGTGCGGTTCGTCATGTGGACGGCGGCCTCGATGTAGGAGCGGCCGGGGCGGACGGTCAGGCCGACCGTCCAGCGCATCCTCTGTCGCCACTCGGTCTCGCCCACCCAGACCGTGCGGCTCCCGTCGGCGTTCTCGGTGATCGCCGACTGGACGGGCATGAACGTCGTCGCCCGGTGGTGGTGGAAGACGTTCCACTCCACTCCGCCCGAGATCCACGCCCCGAGCATCCCGATGAGCGCGGGCTTGATGACGCGCTGCCGGTAGAAGAAGTCGTAGCCGTTCGTCTTGTCCTGGGCGCTGAAGATGCGCCCGCCGATCTCGGGCAGGACGGACACCTTCAGGTAATCGTTCTCCAGCCACAGCGCCCGGTACGCACGGTCCTCCCGCCGGTCGAGGAGGCGGTCGAGGAGCGGGTAGGGGTAGACGGGCCCCTTCGCCCCCTGGTACTCCCGGCCCGCGTAGAACATCGGGTTCGGCTCGGCGGGCCCGACGGGGTAGGTCGGAATCCGCAGCGGCGACTCCCACGCGCGGACGGCCGGACCCTCGGCGGGCGCCGGGGTCGAGAGCGCGACGACGAGGGCGGCGAGGGCGATCGCTCGCTTCATGGGCTCCTCCAGGGGCGCCGGAATTGTGGCCCAGGACCGACCCGCGCGGGGTGAGCCGGACGGCTCACCCGGGCGTAGACTCCCTCAGGTGCGCCACGCGGCCTTTCTCGCGGCCGGGCTCCTCGCCACCGCGGCACAGGTGCTGCTGCTGCGCGAGCTCGTCGTGGACGTGGCGGGCGACGAGGCCGCGATCGGCGTGGGCCTCGCCGCGTGGCTCGGCGGGATCGCCGCCGGCGCCTCGGCCGCGCGCCGCCGCCGGGCCGCCGCGGCGCCGCGGGACGCGGCCGGCGGCCTCGCCCTCCTGGCGCTGGCGTCTCCGGCCGGCATCCTGGGCGGGCGGCTGCTGCGGCTCGCTCTGGCGCCGCCGCCAGGAGAGCTGCCCGGCCTCGGCCTCGCCCTGGTTCTCTCGCTCGCGACGCTGGCGCTCCCGGGGGCGGCGGTGGGCTGGACGTTCACCGCGCTCGCCTCCTCGGCCTCCCGGCTGTGGGAGGCCGGCGAGGCCGTCGCGCGGCTCTACGTCCTCGAGTCGCTCGGCTCGCTCCTCGGCGGGCTGGCGGTGACCGCCCTCGCCGGCTCCTGGGCGTCGCCCCTGCGCGTCTGCTCTCTCCTCGGAGTCGTCTCGGCCCTGCTCGCCCTCGTGGCCTGGCAGGGCAGGGTACTGGCGCGGCCGCGGGTCCTCGGCGGCGCGGGCGTGGTCTGCCTGGCCGTTGCCGCTCTGTCGCCCGTGCTCGACGCCCTCACCGAGCGCGCGCGCTTCTCGGGCACCGCCCCCGGCCTGCCGCTGCGGGCGTTCGCCGACACGCCCTACCAGCACCTCGCGCTGGGCGGGGAAGACGTACTCCACCTCTACGCGAGCGGGCAGTACGCGGGCAGCTTCCCCGACCCGTACGGCGCGTCGAGCCGGGGCCACCTCCTCGCGCTGCTCGTGCCGAGGCCGCGGAGCGTGCTCCTCGTCGGGGGCGTCGAGCGCGGTCTCGTGCCGGTGCTGCTGCGGCATCCCGTCGAGGAGCTCATCGTGGTGGCTCCGGACGCGGCGGCATTCGCCTTCCTGCTCGAGCGACTCCCGGAGGCCGACCGGGCGGCGCTTCGCGACCCGCGCGTCCTCGTCGTGCACGACGACCCGCGCCGCTTCGTCGCACACGGCCGCGTCGGCGGGCAGTTCGACCTCGTGCTCCTCCTCGGCGGGGAGCCGGTCACGCTCCTGCGCGCGCGGCTCGCCACGGTCGAGTTCCTGGCGACGCTGGGCGCCCGCCTTCGGCCGGAGGGGGCGATCGCGATCGAGGTGCGTACCGCTCCCGTCGCGATCACCGGCGAGACGGCGGCGCTCGCGGGCTCGCTCTGCCGCTCGCTCCAGGAGGCCGTGACGGTGGTGCGCACGACGCCGGGGCCCGACGCGCTCCTGATCGGCGGGTGGAGCGCGACGGCGGTCACGCTCGATCCCGCGGTGCTCGCCGCGCGATGGCGCGAGCGGCGGGTGGCGTCCGACTCCTTCGACCCGGCCGTGCTCCCGGTGCTGCTCGCACCCGAGACCGTCGCGCCGCACGAGGCGGCGCTGCTCGACGCGGCGGCACGAGCGGAGACGAGCCGCGACGACCGGCCGGTCTCGTTCCTCCACGCCCTCGCGCGCCGGCAGCAGACGACGGCGGGGACGTGGGGACGGCTGGTCGCCGCCGCGAGCCGCGTCCCGCCGCCGCTGCTCGTGGTGCTGGCCTTCCTCCCGTCCCTCGGGATGGCGGCCCGGCTGCTCACCGCCGATGGACCTTCGGGGCGCCGGGCGGCGGCGGCCGCGTCGCACGCGGTGGCGCTCGTCGGCGCCGCCGGTATGGGCTGGTGGCTCGTCGTGCTCTTCTCCTTCCAGACCCAGTCGGGGGCCCTCTACGGCCAGCTCGGCGCGCTCGCGGCGACCTTCATGCTCGGCCTCGCGATCGGCGCGACCCTCGCGCCGCGCGCGGCCCTCGACGAGGGGGAGCGCGACCTCGCGCACCTGCCCGGAGCCCTGCGCGCCCTTCGCCTGTCGCTCGCCGCGGCCGCCCTGTTCGGCGCGTCCCTTCCCTGGACGCTGGCGGCGGCCGGGCGCGCGTCGGGGAGGAGCGCCTTCGCGGCTCTCCTGTCGCACGCCGCGCTCCTGCTCGCGGCGGGCGTCGTGACCGGGGGAGTCTTCCCGATCGCGGCCGAGGTGCGGCTCTCGGCGGGAGAGGGCGCGGGCGAGGCGGCCGGGCGTCTCGAGACGGCCGACCACGTCGGCGCGACGGCGTCGGCGCTGCTCGGGGCCGTGCTGTTCGTCCCCCTGCTCGGGATCGCGGGTTCGGTGTGGCTGCTCGCCGCGCTCGTCGCGGTGGCCCTCGTCGCGACGGCGGGGCCGGGGCGGCGGGGCCTCTAGCCGCCCAGGAGGACGCCGCCGATGCCCATCACCGCCGCCACGCCGAGCGACACGATCAGGTAGAAGACCCAGCCGATGACGCACACCAGGACGGCCCGGCCCGTGCTCGTGTAGTCGAGCGCCTGCCGCACGGCGACGACCATGGCCACCAGCTGCCAGACGGCGGCCACGACCCAGGCGAGCAGGCCGAGGAGCGGGACGATCCCGAGCACGTTCAGCAGCCCCGGCGCGGCGGAGAACCCGATCGTCCGGAGCATCTGGCCGAGATCGGCGCGCGTGCCCGCCTCGGGCAGCAGCTTCGTGCCGATGAGCCAGGTGACCACGGCCCACAGGAACCAGCCCACGATGCCGCTCACGACCGCCGCCACCGCGCCCGTGGCCCCGCCGCCGATCGAGCCGACGCCCGCCGCGAGGGCGGAGGCGGCGACCACGGCAATGGCCTGACCCATCGCGGTCGGGTCGGCCTCGACCTCTTCGTAGACCTTCGCGTCCAGGCGCGCCGCACCCACCACGCGTTCGACGAAGCTCGCCATGCCCCCTCCTTGGACGGGGGGAGAGTAGCACCGGAGAGCGCCCCTGTTACACTCGGGCACCCCATGGCCTCCGAGCGCGACCGGCTGAGCGAGCAGGTGCACCTGCTCGGCGACCTCCTCGGGCAGACGATCGTCGAGCAGGAGGGGCAGCCGCTCTTCGACCTCGTCGAGGACGTGCGCGGCCTCGCCAAGGCGCACCGCGCCGGCGACGAGGCGGCGGGCGAGCGGCTGCTGCGGCGCGTCGAGGCGCTGCCCCTCCCCGAGTCGCGGGGCGTGGTGAAGGCCTTCGCCACCTACTTCAAGCTCGTCAACCTCGCGGAGGAGCAGGAGCGCGTCCGTGTGCTGCGCCGCCGCGAGCGCGAGGCGCACTCGGCGGGCTCCTCGGCCATCGAGACGATCGCGGCGGCGGTCGGCGAGCTGCGGGAGTCCGGTGCCTCGGCGGAGGAGGTGCAGGCGCTCCTCGACCGGCTGCTGATCATGCCGGTCTTCACCGCGCACCCGACCGAGGCCAAGCGGCGGACGATCCTCACCAAGCTCGCCCGCATCGCCGAGGTCCTCCGCGCGCTCGACCTCGAGTCCCCGACCCCGGAGGAGGAGCGCGCCGCCCACGAGGTGCTGCGCGAGGAGCTCGTCTCCCTGTGGCAGACCGAGGAGTCGCGCTCCTACAAGCCGGACGTGATGGACGAGGTCCGCAACGGCCTCTACTACTTCGAGTCGGCGCTCTACGACCTCGCGCCCGAGGTGTCGGCCTCGCTCGAGCGCGCGGTGGCGGCGCAGTACCCGGCGGCGCGCGTCCGCCCCGGCTTCCTGCGCTTCGGCAGCTGGATCGGGGGCGATCGCGACGGCAACCCGTTCGTGACGGTGGCGGTGACCGAGGAGACGCTGCGCGCGCACCACGATCTCGCGCTGCGGCTGCTGCGGCGGGGGATCGAGAGGCTGCACGGTCACCTCAGCACCGCCGAGCGACGGGGAGTGGACGCGGAGCTCGGCGAGAGCCTGCGGGCCGACGCCGCGCTCTTCCCCGAGGAGGCGAAGCGGTCGGAGGAGCGCTACCGCGGGCAGCCGTACCGCCAGAAGCTCCTGTACGTCTACCGGAAGCTGGGGGCCACGCTGGAGGCGAGCAGCCGGCCCTGGCGCGCCGACCGCCGCGTCCGCCCCGGCACCTATGCCGACGCCGCCGGACTGCTGGCGGACCTGGGCCTCCTGCGGCGAAGCCTGGCCGCGCACGGCGCCGAGCGTCTGGCCTCCGGCCGGCTGGCGACCCTCGTGCGGCAGGGCGAGATCTTCGGCTTCCACCTGGCGAGCCTCGACCTGAGAGAGCACAGCGCGCGGCACACGAGCGCGATCGCCGAGGTGCTCGGCCGGTACGGCGTGGCGTCGACGTACGCAGACGCGAGCGAAGACGAGCGGGCGCGCCTTCTGACCGCCGAGATCGAGTCCGGGCGGCCCTTCGCTCCGCACCGGCTCGACTTCAGCCCGCCCACGAACGAGACGCTCGATCTCTTCCGCCTCGTGAGGCGCGCCCACGAGCGGGTCGGCCCGGCCGCGGTGGAGAGCTACGTCGTGAGCATGACGCGCGCGCCGAGCGACCTGCTCGCCGTCCTCCTGATGGCCCGGGACGCGGGAGTCGAAGGCCGGCTCGACGTGGTCCCCCTCTTCGAGACGGTGGCCGACCTGCACGCGGCGCCGGCGACGATGGAGCGGCTCTTCACGAACCCGGCCTACGCCCGGCACCTCGCCGCTCGCGGCGGGGCGCAGACGATCATGGTGGGGTACAGCGACTCCAACAAGGACGGCGGCTACCTCACCGCGAACTGGGAGCTGCACAAAGCGCAGCGCGCGCTGGCGGCGGTCTGCCGGCAGCACGGGGTCGGGCTCACCCTCTTCCACGGCCGCGGCGGGACGGTGGGTCGCGGCGGCGGGCCCACGAACCGGGCGATCCTCGCCCAGCCGCCGGAGTCGGTGGGGGGGCGCCTGCGGCTCACGGAGCAGGGCGAGTCGGTCACGAACCGCTACGCGAACCCCGCGCTCGCGCGGCGCCACCTCGAGCAGCTCGTCCACGCGGTACTCGTGGCGGGCAGCCGACGAAGCGTTGGCAGCCCTTCGCGCGGCGGCGCCTGGGAGAGGGCCCTGGACGAGCTGTCGTCGCTCGCGGAGCGGGCGTACCGTGACCTCGTGCACGACACGCCCGATGCCGCCGGCGCCGGGACTCTCGTGCGCTACCTGCGCGCGGCGACGCCGCTCGACGAGATCGAGCGGCTCAACATCGGCAGCCGCCCCGCCCGGCGCGGCCCCGCCACGGGGCTCGCCGACCTGCGGGCGATCCCGTGGGTCTTCGCGTGGACCCAGAGCCGGGTGACCCTTCCCGGCTGGTACGGCCTCGGCAGCGCGCTCGGCGGCTGGGCGGGAGACGACGAAGGGCGCTGGACGCTCCTCGGCACGATGTACCGGGAGTGGCCCTTCTTCAAGACGCTCGTGGACAACGCGCAGGCCGCGCTGCGCGGGGCGGACATGCTGATCGCCGCGGTCTACGCGACCCTGGCCGAGCCCGCCGTTCGCGAGGCCGTCTTCCCGCGGCTGCGCGAGGAGTACCGGCGGACCGAGTCGGCGATCTGCCGGCTCACCGGGCAGCGCGACCTCCTCGACGAAGCGCCCTGGCTGCAGCGGTCCATCCGCGTCCGCAACCCCTACATCGACCCGATGAACTACGTGCAGGTGGCGCTGCTGCGCCGCCTGCGTGGCCACTCCGGCGAAGCCGAGGCCGAGGAGATGCGCGACGCCGTCCGCCTGGCCGTCAACGGCATCGCCGCGGGGCTGCGGAACACGGGATAGCCCGCGGCCAGTCGACCCGCCGAACAGCGCGAGCCCTCGAAAAGGAAGGGCCCGCGTATCCAGACCGGTTCATTTCGCCGGCGCCCAGGTCTCTCGACTTGCCGAGGGGCGCAACCCCCAGACCCGTTGGCACCTGCGTCTCGGTCCGGATCACCTCGCCCGCTCATTCAACCGGTCTGGTCCTGCTGGCGAAGGGTTTTGACCAGACCTGTAGAATGACGTGTCGGACCGCTCTTTCATAGTCCAGAGAATCTGGCTATAATCTAGCTAGAGTGCGCTTCGAGATCATCGTGGCGCCGGACGCCGCAGGGCAACTGGCCCGTCTCCCTGCTCATACGCGGGCCGAGGTTCGAGACGGTATCGAGTTGCACCTTCGACACGAGCCGGCCAAGTTGAGCAGGAGCCGGATCAAGAGGCTGCGTGGCCTCGGGCGACCGCAATACCGCCTCCGGGTTGGGGAGATAAGGGTGTTCTATGACGTCACCGAAGCGGAAGTCCATGTCCTTGCCATCGTCTCGAAAGCCGAGGCCGACGCGTGGCTTGACAAGGAGGGCACCCCAGCCCCGCCGAGTGGCCCTGGCGAAAGTGAAGGATGACCTGTCGCGCTATCTGCGGCTGGCCGAGTCTGAGGAAGTTGTGATTACGAGGCACGGCCGCCCCGCGGGGGTTCTGATTGGCTTCGGTTCCGAGGAGGCCTGGTTCGACTACCGCCTGGAGCACCATCCTGAGTTCCTTCGGCGTATTCAGGTGGCGAGAACTGCCATCGCGGCGGGTCGCGGGATCAAGCTTGAGGACCTGCCGAAGTAGCGTGCGGGGCGGTCCAACAAGGGCATGAAGCTGACCAGCGTTGAGCCTATCGGACGCTGGCAGCTTATGCCCGGTGTTGGGCAGGACCACGGGGTTGATGGAGGCCAGGCTTGACGGCTGAGCAGGCGATACGGTCGATGGTCGACCGGGAGACCGCTGCCTGGGATCGACAGGATGCGGATGCTCTTGTTGACCTGTTCCATCCCGATATGGTCTGGGCGTGGCCGCCAGACGCGACCGCTCACGACCCAGTCACGTGGGTGATGCCGCAGGGCCGGTTTGATCGCGACCGATGGAAGACGGGTTGGGAAGGTCTGTTTCGCGAGTACGAGCTCGTGCACAACAAGCGACAGACCGTCCGGGTGGCGGTCACTCCCGAGGGCGATGGCGGCTTCGCCGTGGTGGACGTCGACACGTTGTGGCGTCACCGTTCCGACGCGAGTCTCTTCCACTGGAAGGGCCGCGCCTCCAAGGGCTACACGAAGGTGAACGACCGGTGGTTCCTGATCTTCCACACGGGGCTGCTTCAATACGTCTGAGCTCGAGGCCGCCCAACAAGGGGATGAAGCTGACAACGCCTGAGCATATTGGAGCTTCGCAGCTCATCCCCGGTGTTCGGCAGACAAGGTGTGAAGCTGAGGGATCGTCGGCAGCGGGCGTAGAGTCCGTCGCAAGAGGGGAGAGTGCCAGTATGCGTGAAACCACGGCGCGTTGCCCCGGTCGTCGTCTCCCGATTCTGTCAGCGGCTGTTCTCATGCTGCTGGCCTTCGGCCAGCGCAGCGAGGCAGCAGACTCGGCTGCGGATGAGGCGCTCTGCAGGCGCCTCTGGACCCAGTACCTTGACGTTGTGAAGGGTGTGCAGCCAGAGAAGGTCGCGGCCTGGTATACGAAGGACGCTGTGATCATCATGCCCGATGCGGCTGAACTCCGCGGTCGGGATGCGATCCAGGCCTATCTCGCAAAGGCCTATCGCGGTCTCAAGATCTTCGAGTTGACGTTCAGGCTCGAGCGCTTCGAGGTGGCGGGGGCACGTGTCTACACGTTCGGCACGGTGACTGAGATAGTCCAAGAAGGTGCAGCGCCGCAGACCAAGCTCCAGGCAAGGTGCGCCGCCGTGTGGGAGCAACAGCCCGACAAGACTTGGCAAATCGCGCACTTCCTGGTGAACTTCCTCACGCAGTAGGCGATGACCGCTTCCGACAGGGCACGTGCCTGCGAACGCGTCACACTCCGAAGAGTCGCGAAGCTGCCGAACAAGGGGATGAAGCTGACGAGCGTTGAGCGTACTGGACGCTCGCAGCTGATATGGCACGCCCCGTGTCAATCCCGTGAGCGGGTGTTCGTCCGTTGACGTACCGACGCTAGGCGGCCCTTCCACAGGAATGCGAGACGGCGGACGAGGCGGGGCGCTTCGACG